>Ga0157361_1000079_pt1 | contig 55953 bp, 53 predicted proteins | sample AttlaeALBM2_FD_111481 | JGI IMG/M metagenome (GOLD analysis project Ga0157361, IMG submission 111481) | Fungus gardens microbial communities from leaf cutter ant in Ribeirão Preto, State of São Paulo, Brazil - Atta laevigata ALBM2 | ecosystem: Host-associated > Fungi > Mycelium > Unclassified ...
CACCGTGTTCACCGGGACGCCGCTGCTGGTGCAGATCTTCCTGATCTATTACGGCCCCGGTCAGTTTCCCTCTATTCAGAGCGTGCCGTGGTTATGGCATCTGCTGTCGCAGCCGTGGCTGTGCGCGCTGCTGGCGCTGTCACTCAACAGTGCGGCCTATACCACGCAGCTGTTTTATGGCGCGGTGCGCGCAATCCCCGCCGGACAGTGGCAATCGTGCGCGGCACTGGGCATGAACCGCAAAGATACCCTGCGTATTCTGCTGCCGTACGCATTTAAGCGCGCGCTCTCTTCGTACTCTAACGAAGTGGTGCTGGTGTTTAAAAGCACCTCTCTGGCTTATACCATTACGCTGATGGAGGTGATGGGCCATGGCCAGCTGCTGTATGGCCGCACCTATGATGTCACCGTGTACGCTGCCGCTGGCTTGATCTATCTGGTAGTGAACGGCTTGCTGACCCTCATGATGCGCCTGATTGAGAAACGCGCGCTGGCCTTTGAGCGCCGTAACTGATCGCTCCGTCGCGGCACCTTCGTTGTGCCGTGACACCATCCACCACGGAAAATTAAATTTTTACCCATTAATATTGCATACAAATTCATTAACTGGCATGGTGTAAATCATTCTGCCTCTGGCATGGTTTACAGGAGTCATATAATGAAAAAATGGATTGTTGCGGCTGCGCTGGCAACGCTGACAATGAATGCTTATGCGGCAGAGAAAATTCGCTTCGCCTCATCGGCAACCTACCCGCCTTTTGAATCACTCGATCACAACAACCAAATTGTGGGCTTTGATATCGACCTGGCAAAAGCGCTGTGCCAGCAGATGAAAGCGGAGTGTACGTTCACCAACAATGCCTTCGACAGCCTGATCCCCTCCCTGAAATTTCGCCGTTACGACGCCGTCATTTCCGGCATGGACATCACGGCCGAGCGCAGCCAACAGGTGGATTTCACCCAGCCTTACTACGCAAATTCAGCGATTGTGATTGCCCATAAAGGCGCTTTCACCGATTTCAGCCAGCTGAAAGGCAAACGCGTTGGCGTAGAGAATGGCACCACGCACCAGAAATACCTGCTGGAGAAGCACCCGGAGGTTATCGCTGTGGCGTATGACAGTTATCAGAATGCCATTCTCGACCTGAAAAACGGCCGTCTGAACGGGGTATTCGGGGATAGCGCGGTAGTAAATCAGTGGCTGAAAGCCAACGACGATTTGAGCGCGGTCGGTGAGCACATCACCGATAGCGACTACTTCGGTACCGGGCTGGGGATTGCGGTACGCAAAGGCAACGCACCGCTGCTCAATCAGATGAACAAGGCGCTGGCAGCGCTGAAAGCCAATGGCCAATGGCAGCAGATCAACCAGAAGTGGTTCCCGGAGTAAGCATTATGGGATAGCGTGGCGCGCGGCCTGCCAGGTTCTGCACGTCCTCAGCGCAGGTCGTCGCTACGCTGTTCCACCCTTTCTGGTGAGTAACGTCAGCACTTCAAAGTGCGCCGTATGCGGGAACATATCAAACAGCTGTACGCGGCTGACGCTGTAGTCCGGCAGACGGGCAATATCCTGCGCCATGGTGGTCGGATTACAGCTGGAGTAGAGCAGATACTCCGGCGCCATCTGGCTCAGCCAGGCGCAGAGCTCAGCACCAATGCCGCGCCGCGGCGGATTCACCAGCACCAGCTGAGGCACCTGTTCACGTGACGTTGCAAACTGCGTTGAATCCAGCGCAGCAAAACTCACCTTATCCAACCCCAGCTGCTGTGCTGATTGCCGTGCACACGCGATAGCTTCGGCGCTGATTTCAATACCGGTCAGCTGCATCGCCGGTGTGGCGCAGTGCAGACCGAATCCACCCACCCCGCAAAACAGATCCCACATGCTGCTGACTGCCAGCTGCGCCACCCAGGCGCGTGCAGTGGCATACAGCCCGGCGGCAACCTGCGGGTTAGTCTGGAAAAAGCTTTGCGGGCGAATATAGAGCGGCACCTGATTTAAATTCTCTACCAGCGCCTGATCGGGCGTTAGCGCGATCTCCTCATCCCCTTCCAGAATCGCCATATGCACCGGCTGAATATTGGCGGAGATCACCTGTAGCTGCGGCAACTGCTGCTGCAGCCACGGCAACGCGGCGCGCAGCTGGGCCAGTTTCTCGCCAGAGCGCAGCACAAAACGCAGCATCATGCCGCCCTGCGTGCTCTCCGTCAGCAGCAGAAATTTAAGCTCGCCACGTTTGCGCGCGACGTTATAGGGTGTTAAGCCGGCACGGGCGATAAACGGCTTCAGCAGCGCGAATACCGGCGCAAAGCTGGCGGGATAGAGCGGACAATCGACCAGATCAACCGCATCCCCCTCACGCGTCACCATACCAAAAACCGGCCGCTCCACGCTGCCACTTACCACCATCTTGGCTTTATTACGAAACCCCTGCTGCACCGAGCTGACCGGCGGCAGCCACCCGGCCACCGGTGTGTCGGCCAGCAGCTGCTGTAACAGCGCCTGTTTATCGCTGAGCTGCTGCGGATAGGGTTTTTCCAGCCACTGGCAAGAGCGACAGCGACCGGCATCATAAAGCGCGCAATGCATGGAAAGCCTGTATTAAATGTCGGGAGAAAAAATGGGGGGCGATTGTATCACCTGCTGCGGAAAAATGCGCGACTGCTGGCCGGCACAAACAGCAGCAGCAGAACCAGAAGATCCGGCAGCTTCTGCTGGAGCGTATGGTGAATAATCTGCGCGTTACTCTCGCCGGAGATACTGAAAATCTCCGGGTAGATCCAGCCGACAGATGCCATCAGCATATAGAGCAGAACCACAAGCTGCGCGGCCACATAGCCCCAACGCCCACGGTTGCTGCCGCGCATCAGGGTAAAGGCGCAGCGCAGCTCAAACAGGAAAATCAGCTGGCTGGCAATAAAGATCAGCGTCGAGTCCCACGCCTGTGCACTGCGGTGAACGAAATTGGCCATTTCATCGTAACCGAGCTCGTTCGCCAGCATCAGGACGCTGATACAGCGTGTGGCAATGATAGCGATCCCCGCGACCATTACCGGCACCGGCGTCGAGGTTAACATTGCGCTTTTCAGGGTTTCCGACATCCACCATGCTCCATAAGAAAAGGCTGACGCAGTCAGCCTTGCTTATATTGGCAAATGTTAGCGATTTCAGCCACGTTTTGCTTTCTGAATATCGCGTAAACGCTGCTTCTCTTCGTGTGCCATAAAGCGCCAGGCGATAAAGCCCACCAGCCCGACAATAAAGAGGATCAGCGATGCCAGCGCGTTAATCTCCGGATTTACACCGCGCCGCACCGTGGCAAAGATCGCCATCGGCAGCGTGGTGGCACCCGGGCCGGTCACGAAGCTGGCAATCACCAGATCGTCCAGCGACAGGGTAAACGCCAGCAGCCAGCCGGTGACAATCGCTGGCGCAATCATCGGTACGGTGATGACAAAGAACACCTTGACTGGCGTAGCGCCGAGATCCATCGCCGCCTCTTCGATTGAGCGATCCAGTTCGCGCAGCCGTGAGTTGATCACCACCGCAACATAGGCGGTACAGAACGTCACGTGCGCCAGCCAGATGGTCAGCATGCCGCGGTCGCCCGGCCAGCCCAGCGTATTGCCCATCGCCACAAACAGCAGCAGCAGTGACAAACCGGTGATCACATCGGGCATGACCAGCGGTGCCGTGAGCATAAACGCAAAGCCGCTGTGCCCACGAAAGCGACCAAAGCGCACGATGATCACCGCCGCCATGGTGCCCAGCACCACCGCCATGGTGGCCGACAGCGCCGCAATCGTCAGGCTTAACCCCACCGCGTCCAGCATCGCCTCATCCTGGAACAGCACCTTGTACCAGTGGAAGGAGAAGCTCTCCCACACTGTGACCAGCTGCGAGCTGTTGAAGGAGTAGACCACCAGCAGCAGCATCGGCGCATAGAGGAACATAAAGCAGAGCGCCAGAATAGCGGTGCGCCACGGAGAGCGAATGGTCGGTAGCTGGTTCATCCCTTCTCTCCCATTTCACGGTTTTGGTGCTTGTGGAACCAGACAATCGGCAGAATCAGGATCAGCAGGATGATCACCGCCAGTGCAGACGCCACCGGCCAGTCGCGGTTGTTAAAGAACTCCTGCCAGAGAATGCGTCCAATCATGATGCTGTCCGGACCGCCCAGCAGCTCCGGAATGACGTATTCACCCACCGCCGGGATAAACACCAGCATCGAGCCGGCAATGATGCCGCCTTTGGTAAGCGGTACGATCACGCTAAAGAAGGTTTTCAGCGGGCGCGCGCCGAGGTCCAGCGATGCCTCAACCAGCGAGTAGTCGATGCGCGTCAGCGCGGTGTAGATCGGCAGCACCATAAAGGGCAGATAGCAGTAAACGATCCCGATATAGACCGCCGTATTGGTGTAGAGAATGATCAGCGGATGATCAATCACGCCCAACCACATCAGGAAGCGATTGAGGATGCCATTGTTGTTCAGCAGCCCCATCCAGGCGTACACGCGCACCAGGAACGAGGTCCATGACGGCAGAATCACCAGCAGTAGCAGAATGGTGCGCATGGAGGGCTTACTGTGGGCCACCGCCCACGCCAGCGGATAGCCAATCAGCAGACAGATCACCGTTGAGATGGCCGCCACTTTCAGCGAGGTCAAATAGGCCTCTGCATAGAGCGGATCGTCCGTGAGCGTGAAGTAGTTACCAAGGTTCAGCACCACATTGAGCTGATCGTCTGCCCAGGTCACCAGATCGGTATAGGGCGGGATCGCGCGCGCAATATCCGCGAAACTGATTTTCAGCACGATCAAAAACGGCAGCATAAACAGCAGGATCAGCCACAGATACGGCAGCGCGATCACCAGCTTGCGGCCATGCTGCATTTTAATGCGCGTTGCCCAGCGCTGGAGCGGCGTGCCGACCACTTTTGGCACGCGCGAGTGAGAAATCTGGCTCATTACGCCCCCTTAAACCGTCAGAACCACACAGCTATCGGCATCCCAACACAGGCGCACTTCGTCGCCCCAGGTGGGCGCGCCTTTGCGATAGCGATGGGCGTTCTGCAGCTGTGCTGAAAGCATCTGCCCGCTGTGCAGGCGCACATGGTAGATCGACAGGTCGCCAAGGTAGGCAATATGCACCACCTCGCCCACGGCAAAGTTGCAGCCATCGGCCGGAACCTCGTCGCACAGCACCACTTTCTCCGGCCGCAGCGCCACGTGCACCGGCACATTGTCGACAATTGATACGTCGGTTTGCACCTTGAGCGGATGCACCAGGCCCGGCGCATCAATCACCAGGCCATCTTCGCGGCGCTCACGCAGCAGACCATCGAATACGTTAACCGATCCGATAAACTCGGCGCTGTAGCGGCTGGTCGGGTGCTCGTAGATCTCTTCCGGCTCGCCGATCTGCACGAATTTACCGCGGTTCATGATGGCGATACGGCCGGCCATGGTCATCGCCTCTTCCTGGTCGTGCGTTACCATCACGCAGGTGGCGCCCACACGCTCCAGAATATCCACCACTTCATGCTGCATACGGTCACGCAGTTTTTTATCCAGCGCGCCCATGGGTTCATCCAGCAGCAGTAGTTTTGGCCGCTTCGCCAGGCTGCGTGCCAGCGCCACGCGCTGACGCTGGCCGCCCGAGAGCTGGTGCGGCTTACGTTTGGCGAACTCCTCCATGTGTACCAGCGCCAGCATCTCCGCCACGCGGCTGCTGATCTCCCCTTTTGGCAATTTGTCCTGCTTAAGGCCAAAGGCGATGTTCTGTTCCACCGTCATGTGCGGGAACAGCGCATAGGACTGGAACATCATGTTGATCGGGCGCTGATAAGGCGGCACGTGCGACAGATCCTGACCATCCAGGACAATCTGTCCGCTGCTGGGGATCTCGAATCCCGCCAGCATGCGCAGTAGCGTGGATTTACCACAGCCGGAAGCGCCGAGCAGGGCAAAGATTTCACCTTTATAAATGGTCAGGCTGACATCATCTACGGCGTGCTGGCCGTCAAAAGATTTGGTCAGATTGCGAATTTCCAGCAGCGGCGTTAACGCCTTAGCCGTTTTATGTTGGGGGCGGGGAATCGCGTCGTTCACTAACATTTCTCCGGCGCTAAGCGGAATAGCGCGGCACAGCCAGCCGCTAAAATGGCACAACAGAGGCCTGCACCGCGCCTCTGTTGTCGTCTGATGATAGTTAATCCGTTGTGAACGAATTACTTACCACTTTTTACTTTAGTCCATGCACGGGTACGCGCACGATCCAGTTTCGGTTCCTGGACTTTGAGCACAAACAGCTTCGCCATCGCCTCCGGGGTCGGGAAGATGCCCGGATTGTTGCGCACATCAGCGTTGATCAGCGGCAGCGACGCTTTGTTGCCGTTGGCGTAGTTCATCTTGTTAGAGACGTTCGCAATCACTTTCGGGTCCATGATGTAGTTCAGCCACTGATAGGCTGCATCAAGGTTTTTGGCATCTTTTGGAATGGCCATCATGTCGAAGAACGCCAGCGCGCCCTCTTTCGGCACGCTGTACCCCAGATGCACGCCGTTATTGGCTTTCTCTGCACGATCTTTCGCCTGCAGAATATCGCCAGACCAGCCAATCGCCACGCAGATGTTACCGTTAGCCAGATCGTTGATGTACTGCGAAGAGTGGAAGTAGCGAATATTCGGGCGCAGCTTCAGCAGCAGATCGGTGGCCGGACCGGTGTAATCTTTGGCATCGGTGCTGTTAGGATCTTTGCCCAGGTAATTCAGTACCGTGGCAAAAATCTCCTCGGGCGCATCCAGGAAGGAGACACCGCAGCTCTTCAGCTTCTCCAGGTTCTCTCGCTTCATCACCAGATCCCAGCTGTTAACCGGCGCGTCGGTACCCAGCGCGGCTTTCACTTTATCGATGTTATAGCCGATACCGGTGGTGCCCCACAGGTACGGAATGGCGTATTTGTTGCCCGGATCGTGCTGGGCAATTTTTGCCATCAGGTCAGGATCGAGATTTTTGTAATTAGGCAGTTTGCTTTTATCCAGCTCCTGGAACACGCCCGACTGCAGCTGACGCGCAAGGAAGCTGGACGACGGCGTAACGACGTCATAGCCGGTACTGCCCGCCATTAATTTGCCTTCCAGCACCTCGTTCGAGTCAAACACGTCGTAAACCACTTTGATGCCGGTCTGCTTTTCGAATTCGGGAACGGTATCGGCCGGAATATAGTCGGACCAGTTATACACATGCAGCGTTTTATCTTCTGCCTGTACGCCCACGGCCGCAGCCATCAGCACACCGGCAACCACACCTGGCAACCATTTTTTCTGGTGGTTGATCATGTTTTTATTCCTCCTGAGCGGGTCATTACAACGCTGCATACACGCGATCCGGTCGTTGCGCGAGCTGTAAAAATACAGCCACACAATGAATCAATATTCAGCGGGAGTTTAATAGCAAAAACCTATACCTGAGCTGGCGTTGCCCGTATCAGGCAGCCCCGCAAGAATAGCCCCCCAGCTTAGCCCGTGCCAGATCCCAGCTTAAAAAACGCCTTTTTGCGATAAGTTATGCATGTTTCTGCTATGGGGTCTGGCACTAGTGGCATAAAGCACAACTAATATCTGGCAATAAAGGGCAAAATGCAGAATAAAAAGTGGTGGGTCTGAAATGAAAACTGCCGCAAAAAGCGGCAGTTAGTCAGGCAGGGAACTCAGTGCAGCATGCTTTGGCTGCTGACGCCCGGCGGGTGGTCCTCTTCTTCGCCCATCATCAGCAGATGGTTGGCAAACGCCTCCATGATCACCATGGAGATGCCCTCTTCGCTCTGCTTCATAAAGTGCGAAAACTGACCAAACGTCAGACCGGCGGTAATGCTAATGGACTGGCACACAATCAGCTTGGGCAGATTGTCATCCTGAATATCAATGAAGGCCTTCACCGTCAGCGAGCTGGCGTTAATCTGAGACAGATCGCCGACCAGCGGAATCAGCGCAGTGGGTTTCACTTCGGCCAGCGCCGAGAAGAGGATTACGTTATCCACCAGGTCGATTTTCGCGTCAAACACCCCGTCAAAGTTCTGCATATGCGGCAGATGTAATGCCTGGCAGGCGTCACACTCGAACCAGGTGATATTTTGTTGATCCAGCCAGCGACGCAGCATGTCGATGTCAGGAACGACCAGTGAATCCATCGTTATGTCCTGTGGGGTGAATAAATAAGCGCCTTAGCTTACGGAAAAATAGCGGTCGATGCCACGAAAACCGCGTAAAAGCGCGGCTCAGCCACCGGTTTTAGGACGATAGCCGGGACAGGCGTGCTGCTCAATCCATGCAATCATTTGCGCGGCAATATTTAAACCGGTACAGCCTTCAATGCCCTCCAGCCCCGGCGAGGCATTGACCTCCATGACCAGCGGCCCGCGATGGGCGCGCAGAATATCAACGCCCGCCACGGCCAGCCCCAGCGTACTGGCGGCTTTCACCGCCACCTCACGCTCTTTGTCAGTAATGCTCACCGCACGCGCTGTGCCGCCGCGATGCAGGTTGGAGCGAAAATCGCCCTCTTTGGCTTCCCGCTCAATAGCCGCCACCACTTCATCACCGATCACCAGGCAGCGGATATCGCGCCCCTGCGCCTCTTTAATGAACTCCTGCACCAGAATATGGGCATTCAGACCGCGAAACGCATCGATCACGCTCTCCGCCGCCTGCCGCGTCTCCGCCAGCACCACGCCAATGCCCTGCGTGCCCTCGACCAGCTTGACCACCAGCGGCGCTCCGCCCACCATGGCGATGAGATCCTGAGTATCGTCGGGTGATGAAGCAAAGCCGGTGACGGGCATATCAATGCCCTCGCGTGCCAGCAGCTGCAGCGAGCGCAGTTTGTCACGCGCGCGGGTAATTGCCACCGACTCATTCAGCGGATAGCTACCGAGCATCTCAAACTGGCGCAACACCGCCGTGCCGTAGAACGTCGTTGCGTTGCCGATACGCGGAATCACCGCATCAAAATGTCCGAGCGCTTCGCCGCGATAGTGCACCGCGGACGAATCAGAGTTGATGTTCATATAGCAGGAGAGCGGATCGATCATCTGCACCTGATGGCCACGCTCTTCGGCGGCATCACGCAGTCGTTTACACGAATAGAGCGATCCATCACGCGTGAGAATGGCCATCTTCATTGCAGAGTTCCTTGTGCTTAGCGCGTGGCCCAGCCCTGCTGATGCAGGTAATCCAGCATAAATGGCCGGGTCTCTTTGATGATCAGCCGCTGAATCAGCTCGCTCCAGGTTTCTGAGCGCTGATTACTGTCGCGCTGCTGATAGTAAGCGGTGATCTCACGATCGTACTGCGCCAGCACCTCCTTATCCAGCGGCTGATAGCAGTTTTCATGCACCAGCATTGCCTGCGGAATACGCGGCTTCACGTCCGGTGAGGCAGCAGGATAACCGATGCAGAAACCAAACAGCGGCAGCACGAACTTTGGCAGCGCCAGCAGCTCGGTTACCTGCGCGATGCTGTTACGAATGCCGCCAATAAAGACGCCGCCCAGGCCGAGCGATTCGGCCGCGACCATGGCATTCTGCGCCATCAGCGCCGTATCCACGCAGCCGAGCAGCAGCTGTTCAGCGCGCCCAAGCTGCGCCTCCGGACTGATCTGCAGGTGGCGATTAAAATCGGCACAAAATACCCAGAATTCGGCAGCGGCGCTAACCCAGGGCTGGCCGCCGGTCAGCTGTACCAGCTGTTCACGTTTTTCCCGATCGGTGATGCGAATAATAGAGGAGCACTGTAAAAAGCTGGAGGTGGAAGCCGCTTGTGCTGCAGCAATAATCGCGCTGCGCCGGGCGTCATCAATCCCCTGCTCAGTAAAAGCGCGAATGGAACGGTGGCTGCATAGCAGGTCAATGGTCGGCGTCATAATCCTCTCCGGTTACTTCTTTTTGTTGGTTTGATTGAACAACTGCGGCGCCATCGCTTTTGCCGTACGCCACATCATGAGCCAGGCGGCGGGTAACATCAGGGCGATACCGAGGAAAAAGAGCAGTGTCGCCAGCGGTTTTTTCCCGATAAATTCGGGTGCCGCCAGCCAGTCATTAACCAGCAGTAAGGCACCAATCACCGCGATCACGCCAAGCAGCTCCAGCAGCAACACAGGTTTTGGCAAGGTGGCCAGATTACGCATGCGATGTTTCCGTTGTTGTTCAGGGGGTAAATTGCAGTCTATACCCGAATAATTTGCGCTGCAGGACAGCGTCAGGCATGTTTATCCCCGCCGGGGTGAACAAGTGTAGCCTGTGCGCCTGCAGAATAAAGTCTGGCGGCTATAGGCAGCGCGCATCAGAGTAACAGGCAATTTTTACTTTTCTTAAGCAGTACGGGCGGGCATGATGTGACGCATTATTCACGCTGTGATGTGATAACGCTCACAAAACAGCAGCGGAAGGAGAGAAGCAATGATTGCAGTGATTTTTGGCCGTTCCAGCTGCCCTTACTGCGTACGTGCAAAAGAGTTGGCCACCAGGTTAACCAACGAGCGCGACGACTTTAATTACCAGTATGTCGACATTCAGGCGACCGGCATCACCAAAGCCGACCTGGAAGCGCGCGCCGGTAAGCCGGTTTCTACCGTGCCGCAAATTTTCCTCGACGATCAGCATATCGGTGGCTACACCGAGTTCGCTGCCTGGACGAAAGAGAATCTGGGTATTGAAGCGTAATTCAGCGGGCCTGCGGGCCCGTTTTTGCTTTTAGCCGGCACGCATCGCCAGCATAATGCGCAGCAGCCGCACCAGCAGTGCCCCACAGCCCGCCCAGAACAGCGCACTCAGACTCCACGCCAGCACCAGCAGCCCGCTATGCGTCATCGGCACAGCCAGCACCACCCATGCCATACCTGCCAGCGTACCCGCCAGCGCGACCCAAAGCGTGGCGATCAGTGGACGCCGGGGTTGCAGCAGCGCCATCAGCATGCCCGGCAGTAAAAACAGCAGCAGCTCGGGCTGACCACGCACTGCCTGCGCCGTGGTTGCCAGCCAGAAATGATGGGCAAAAATAAACACCAGCGTATAAAGCATCACGCCCAGAACCGATGCTGGCCAGCGATTATTGCGCTGCAACATAACTATCCTCAACTTTAGCGTTAACAATATTGAAACGTTTAACTGCCTGGTGTGTTTAAGTGGAAATAAAAAGAAACAGCTGCTGGCAGAGGGAAAAGAGACTGCTGATAGCTGAGGGTATTAATTATGTTTAGAATAACGCCGCTTTATACCGGTCATATCTGAAGTACAGAGTGAACGGCAGCACATTTAATGCTCTGTCTGCCGCTGATACGCTAAAGCGTACTGTTTTTAGCCTGTGCTCTTTCGGCAACATGGATGCTGGCGGCCGTGACAAGATAGCGAAAAAAGGCCTTTTCATCAACCCGTTACAAGTAAATAAGAAGTTAAACCGTGAACATAAACGTCGCAGAATTGTTAAGTGGAAATGACGTTCTGTTATTATTTGTCGTTTTAGCGCTCGGGCTGTGCCTGGGTAAATTACGCCTTGGTTCCGTTCAGCTCGGTAATTCTATTGGTGTGCTGGTGGTTTCGCTGATTTTAGGCCAGCAACACTTCGCCATTAATACCGACGCGCTTAGCCTGGGTTTTATGCTGTTTATTTTTTGTGTTGGCGTTGAAGCCGGTCCTAACTTTTTCTCTATCTTTTTCCGCGACGGTAAAAACTATTTCTTTCTGGCGATCGTCATGGTGGTCAGCGCGCTGCTGATTGCGCTCACGCTGGGGAAAGTCTTCGGCTGGGATATTGGCCTGACGGCGGGCATGCTGGCGGGATCGATGACCTCAACGCCGGTGCTGGTGGGTGCCGGTGATACGCTGCGGCAGAGCATCAGCGATGGCCAGCAGCTGGGGCGCATGCAGGATAATCTCAGCCTGGGGTACGCCCTCACCTATCTGATTGGTCTGGTGAGCCTGATATTTGGCGCGCGCTATCTGCCGCGCCTGCAACATCAGGATCTGCCGACCTGCGCACAGCAGATCGCGCGTGAGCGCGGCCTTGATGCTGACAGCCAGCGCAAAGTGTTTCTGCCGGTGATCCGCGCCTACCGCGTGGGGCCGGAGCTGGTTGAGTGGAGCGGCGGCAAGAACCTGCGTGAGCTCGGCATCCATCGCCAGACCGGCTGCTACATTGAGCGTCTGCGCCGTAACGGTATTCTCGCCAGCCCGGACGGCGATGCCATGCTGCAGCTCGGCGATGAGATTTCGCTGGTGGGTTACCCGGACGCGCACGCCCGGCTGGACGCCAGCTTCCGCAACGGCAAAGAGGTGTTTGATCGCGATCTGCTGGATATGCGCATCGTGACTGAAGAGATTGTGGTGAAAAACCACAATGCGGTGAACAAGCGCCTCAGCCATCTGAAACTGACCGATCACGGCTGTTTCCTTAACCGGGTGATCCGCAGTCAGATTGAGATGCCGATAGACGACAGCATCATGCTCAATAAAGGCGATGTGCTGCAGGTGAGCGGTGAAGCGCGCCGGGTGAAAAGCCTGGCCGATCGCATCGGTTTTATTGCCATACATAGCCAGATGACCGATCTGCTGGCGTTCTGCGCCTTCTTTATTATCGGTTTGATGATCGGCATGATCACCTTCCAGTTCAGCAACTTTAGCTTTGGCATCGGTAACGCGGCGGGCCTGCTGTTCGCGGGGATTATGCTGGGCTTCCTGCGCGCCAACCACCCCACGTTCGGCTACATTCCGCAGGGGGCGCTGACCATGGTGAAAGAGTTTGGGCTAATGGTGTTTATGGCTGGCGTGGGCCTGAGCGCTGGCAGCGGCTTGCAGCACGGTCTTGGCGGCGCAGGTGCACTGATGCTGCTGAGCGGTTTACTCGTCAGCCTGCTGCCGGTCGTGATCTGTTACCTGTTTGGCGCTTATGTGCTGCGCATGAACCGTGCGCTGCTGTTCGGCGCCATTATGGGGGCACGTACCTGTGCACCGGCCATGGAGATCATCAGCGATACCGCGCGCAGTAGCATTCCGGCACTCGGCTATGCAGGAACTTATGCCATTGCTAACGTTTTGCTGACGCTGGCGGGCACCCTGATCGTGATAATCTGGCCGCTTTTGCCTTTTTAAAAATATTTTGTGCCTGCCAAGAACTTATCTCAGCAGGTGCAGTCTGAATAAGTGCCACTGCTTTTCTTTGAAATCCCCAAATTGAGGAGCCCGTTAGCCATCTGCTAGCGGGTTTTTTTATGCCTGCAGTATCACCGCTTAAGGTTGCCCTAAGCGTAAATTGCGACCCTGCTGCTCTGGCCTCGCTATTTTCGAATATTCATGCAACTTTCATCAAACTTAAACACTCCAACAACCCGCAGTGAGATTAAGAGCACGACTATTTATTCTTTGTCGTGGCGCTTTTACGCTATCAACTTCATTTTGCTGGCAATTCTGGCACTGGTTTTTCTGCTGTGGTCACGCAATGAAAATCTGGATATCGCCCTCAGCCGGATGTGGTTTGATCCGCTGACGCAACGCTTTCCCTGGCAGCACAATCGCTGGCTGGACCTGCTCAATCATCGCATTCTCAAAGATGCGATCATTGCCGGATCGGTGCTGCTGCTGTTACGCGGTCTCTACCTGCGCGAGGGTCGGCGGATTTTGGTGGCACTGCTCGCCGGTTGCGGTCCACTGGTGGTCGGAATACTGAAAGCGCACAGCGCACACTCCTGCCCGTGGGATTTGGCGCTGTTTGGCGGTAAGGCTGCGACCTTTGCGTTACTGGATGCGGTGCCGGCCAACAGCGGTCCGGGGCAGTGTTTCCCCGGCGGTCACGCCTCAAGCGGCTTTGCGCTGATGGCCCTGTTTTTTCTGTGGTGGCCGGAGCGTCCGCGCTGCGCGCTGCTGGCGCTGGCGGGCGGTATCGTTCTGGGGCTGCTGATGGGCTATGGCCAGGTAATGCGGGGCGCGCACTTCTTCTCACATAACCTGTGGGCGGGCTGGTGGGTGTGGCTGAGCCAGGTGCTGATTTTTGCCGGCGTTTCTTTTTGGGTAAATAAGACGAGGAAAAGGGATGGAAGCCATTAACCACACCCTGTTTTTATGGATTAACGCCACGCCGGACTCCCCGGCGTGGCTGCTGGGTCTGGCGACATTTATCGCCAAAGATGTGATTGCCATTGTGCCACTGCTGATTGTCGCGCTCTGGCTGTGGGGGCCGCGCGATCAGGTGCAATCGCAACGCGCGCTGGTGTTAAAAACCGGCATGGCGCTGATTTATGCCCTGAGCATCTCCTGGTGTGTGGGCCAGCTATTACCGCATCCGCGTCCGTTTGCAATTGGCTTTGGTCACCAGTTCCTTTCTCACGCTGCTGATGACTCCTACCCGAGCGATCACGGCACGACGATCTTTACCTTTGCTCTGGCCTTTATGTTCTGGCATCGCCGCTGGTCCGGCGTCATTTTGCTGGCGGTGGGCAGCGCGATTGCGTGGTCACGCGTCTATCTGGGCGTGCACTGGCCGCTCGATATGCTGGGTGGTTTCCTGGTGGGGATTTTGGGTTGTCTGGCGTCGCATCTCGCCTGGCAGCTGTATGGCCAGCGCATGCTGGCGTTGACGCACCAGATTTATCGCGCCCTGTTTGCCATGCCGATTAAGAAGGGCTGGATTCGCGATTAAGCACGCTGCAAGGCTGCGGGCCGTGCAGCATAAAGTGATGCCGGCCCCTTGTTGCTCCGTTCCCGTTGCGGGAGTTTAGCTAAACCACTTCCCGAACCAGCCGTTGAATTTCATCATGATGAAATCCCAGATACGGCCAATAAAGCCGGCTTCCGGTACGTCCTCCATGGCCACCAGTGGACGCTGCTCAATGGTCTTTCCATCCAGCTGAAAATCGATGGTCCCTACCACCTGATCCTTCTTAAGTGGGGCTTCCAGCTGCGGTGAATTGAGTATAAAACTCGCTTTCAGGTTTTTCATCTGCCCTTTCGGAAGGGTGATGGCGGCATCCTTCGCCACCCCCAGATTCACCTGATTGCGCTCACCAAACCACACGCGCTGCTGTGCAAAAGGTTTATCAGATTTAATCGGCGTGACGGTTTCATAGAAACGGAAGCCCCACGTTAGCAGCTTCTCACTCTCGCGGAAGCGAATCGCGTCGCTCTGCGTCCCCAGCACCACTGAGATCAGCCGCATATCGCCCTCCACCGCCGAGGCCACTAGGTTATTCCCCGCGCCAGAGGTATGGCCGGTTTTAATACCGTCAACCTTGAGGTTGCTGCTCCACAGCAGACGGTTACGGTTCATCTGCTTAATATTATTGAAAGTAAACTCTTTCTGGCTGTTCAGGGCATACTCATCCGGCACATCCCTGATTAAACGCTGACCGATAATGGCCATGTCGCGCGCGGTACTGTACTGCCCTTCCGCATCCAGGCCATGCACTGTCATAAAGTGCGTATTCTGCAGGCCAAACGCTTTAACGTAGTTATTCATCAGCCCGATAAAGGAGTCCTGACTGCCCGCCACATAATCGGCCAGCGCAATACAGGCATCGTTGCCGGATTGAATCACTACGCCTTTATTGAGTTCTGAAACCGGAATGCGATCGCCCGGCTTCAGAAACATCAGCGATGAGCCGCGCAGCTTAGGATTGCCGGTCGCCCAGGCATCCTGACCGATGGTCACCATATCGTTATTGGTGATCTTGCCGGACTTCAGCGCCTGGCCCACGACATAGCTGGTCATCATTTTGGTCAGGCTGGCCGGATCGAGGCGCTGATCGGCATTGGACTCCGTCAGCACTTTGCCGCTGTTATAATCGATCAGAATCCAGGCTTTGGCATCAATTTGCGGCGCAGCAGGTGCCTGCTCTGCCAGCGCGGCGGCCGGGATAAGCAGTATGAGTAAGGAAGTCGCCACCAGAGGGCGTAGTGCAGCTGTCAGTGTATTTTTTCTCATGAGCGTGACCAGAGAGTCCTTGTTAAATCATGGTTTTGTGCCGGCAAGACATGTCCTGCCCCACGCTAACGGTTCACGCCAGCGAAAAAAACCGCCCTTTCGTAAAGTTTTCTAGAGTTTCTTAGAGTAACCCTGGCATGTGCGCCGCGGCCAGCATCGTGCGCTCATCGCCGGAAAAACTGCGTGAAATTCCGAATTTTCGCAGAACAGGCAGGACAGTCATAAAATTCCGCTAACCTGATGCCAGTCAGCCCGAGGAGAACCATGATGGACTTAGCCGTTTTCGATCTGGACGAAACCCTGATTTGTGAAGACAGCACCAGCCTCTGGCTGCGCTGGCTGGTTTCACAGGGTTTCGCCCCTGAAGCACTGATAGCGCAGGAGCAGGCGTTGATGCGGCAGTATCACGCCGGTAATTTATCGATTGAAGAGTACATGCAGACAACGCTGGCGCCACTGGCCGGGATGGCCACGCTGACCGTGGCCGGCTGGGTGCGGCGCTTCATTCACCGCGACATCATGCCGCGCGTCTTCCCCGCCGCCCTTGAGCGCATCCGCTGGCATCAGCAGCGCGGTGATAGCGTCATAATTATCACCGCCAGTGGCGATCATCTGGCCGTGCCGATTGCCGAGCGGCTTGGCGTAGAGGGCGCGCTGGCTATTGGCGTTGAAGTCACCGATGAGCGCTATAGCGGGCACATCTATGGCACTGCCACTTATCGGGAAGGCAAGGTAACCCGCCTGGGTGACTGGAAAGCCCTGCAGCAGGAGCGACGTTTTGAGAAGACCTGGGCTTACAGCGACTCAATGAACGACCTGCCGCTGCTGGCCCATGCCGATCACGCCTGGGTTATCAACCCGGATGCGCTGCTGCACCAGGAGGCACAGCAGCGCGGCTGGCAGGTGTGTCACTGGGTGCGCTAACTTAACCCTGTGCGGCGCTGGCGCTCTCCGCCAGCCCCACTTTCAACAGCTTGCCGTTGGCCTCATCGGTGAGCACATAGAGATAGCCATCCGGCCCCTGACGCACGTCACGAATGCGCTCGCCGCGATCTTTCAGCAGCCGCTGCTCTTCCACCATCTTCTCACCGTTAACCCGCAGACGGATCAGGCTCTTATCTTTCAGCGCGCCGATAAACAGTGAATTTTTCCACTGCGGGAAACGTGCGCTGTTGTAAAACGCCATGCCGCTGATGGCCGGGGAGACCTTCCACCAGAACAGAGGCTGCGTGGTGCCTGCGGCATCTGTGCCCTGCGCTTCCGGTACTTTATCGCCGCTGTAATCAATACCGTATGTCGCCAGCGGCCAGCCGTAGTTTTTGCCTTTCTCTGCGCTGTTCACTTCATCGCCGCCGCGCGGACCGTGCTCGCTCTCCCACATCTGCTGCGCCCAGGGATTGAACGCCAGCCCCTGCGGATTGCGCACGCCATATGACCAGATCTCCGCACGTGCGCCCTGTCGGTTCGCAAACGGGTTATCCGACGGCGTTTTGCCATCCTGCGTCAGACGCACGATTTTACCGGAGAGCTTATCCAGATCCTGCGCGCTGCTGCTGGCAAAATTATCGCCAAAGGCGATATAGAGAAAGCCCTGACGATCGAAGGCCAGCCGCGTACCCATGTTGGCACCGCTGGAAAGTTTAGGCGTCTGCTCCAGTACTACTCTGAAGTCATGAAGCTGCCGGTTGTTATCGCTGAGGATACCGTAGCCCACCACGCCGCCCGCGCGGCCACGGTTATCCGCCGTGGTATAACTGAGCCATACGCGTCGACTTTGCGCAAAATCGGGTGCCAGCACCACATCCAGCAGACCGCCCTGCCGGTTTGCCCACACCTTTGGCACGCCGCTGATCGGCTGCGAGAGCCCTTTGCCTGGCTGCCAGCTGCGTAGCTGGCCGGATCGTTCAGTGATGAGTAAGGTTAGATTGTCCGGCAGAAACGCTACCGACCAGGGATGATCAAGTTTGTCCTGCAGGACCTGCACCTGTACATCGGCCGCAAACGCGACAAAAGAACAGTTTAACGCGCCAGCCAGCAGCGCAACACGCCATAAACGCATAGGATTCTCCTTTTTCACGGTCTGCGCTTAAGCGTAGTCAGCCGGTAAAAAAGGATGTGCAGGATTTACAAAACATTAAGCCCGGCGTGGCGCCGGGCTTAAGCAGGCAGGATTATTCGAAGCAGGTTTCCGGATTATCAGCCAGCGAAATAAAGGACTCGCCACCTTTAGTTAATGCGTTGATACCACCGCTTTCAATATCGTAAACCCAACCGTGCAGACGCAATTTGCCTTTACGCAGCGCGACGGAAACAGAGGGGTGTGTTTTGATATTGTTGAGCTGAGCGATGACGTTCTCTTTCACCATCTCATTAAGACGCACTTCAACGGAATCGTAGTTACGCTCATCCACTACGGCTTTCGCCGCATTGGCATAGTGCAGCCAGTGATCAACCGCCGGCATGCTCTCCAGATCGGCATTAGAGGCAATCGCATTCATGGCGCCACAGTTGGAGTGGCCGCAGATGATGATTTCCGTCACGCCCAGCGCTAACACGGCATATTCAATCGTGGCGGATACACCGCCCGGCTCCGGACCAAACGGCGGTACAATGTTGCCAGCGTTACGGATGACAAACAGCTGACCCGGCTCAGACTGCGTGACCAGCTCCGGCACCAGACGGCTGTCTGAGCAGGAGATAAACAGCGCTTTGGGATTCTGGTTTGACGCCAGACGTTTGAAAAGATCCTTCCTTTCAGGAAACACATTCTGTTGGAAATTCAGAAAACCTTTAACGATCTCTTGCATTTGTCTGCTCTCACATTATCCGCATCTGCCCTGATGCTGTACTTCTCAGCACCAGTTCGCGTTTAAAAAAATTTCAGTGTCGTGAACGACTTACAATCACCAACCCGACATTTAAGCAAAACGGGCTGCATTAGACAACCCGGATTGCCGGGGCGTGCAGAGTAAGCGTATACCATAACGCTATCCGTAGCCTATCTGTCGCCTGATATCCGCCGACATCAATACGCAGCTTTACAATTATAGATAATTGATATCTCTCTATTTACTCTGCGGATGTCCCCCAGAACAGCGGAGGTCTCACGCGGCGGGCACAGCGATCAACCTGCACGCTACCGTCAGCCGCCACGCCTCTCTGCGGATTGATGCCCGTTTATAAGGTGATTTTTTAATAGGGGGTCTTCCACGCTTCCCTATACATTTTCCCCTGCAACCTCTGTACAATCGCTCCCCAATTCAAGATCAGCTACTATCGCCTCAGTAGTTAAATACTTTGAATGAATTAAAATTCTTATTTTTAAAGGATTAATCATGAGTGAAAACGAAGACTTCAAATTAGTTAAAAATTTATTAACTGAGTTTATCAAGAAAAAAGAGATAAAGGCCAGATTCGCCCACATCATTGCGAATGATTACAACGACTGGGAGAAATGGTTTCAAATAGAGTTTGAATATTTCCTTTTAAATGAGAAGGACTTTCGCACAAGAAGAGAGCTAAAGGCAAAGTCGGATAAGCGCAGCAAGCTGAATCGTTTATATATGTTTGTTGACCTTATTTTCCGAAAGCCTAACACTGCAAGAGATCAATACATCTATCTTGAATTTAAACGTGCGATAAAAGCCACTACCTTAATTAAAGGGATGTTAGACGATATCACTAAAGTGAATTCAATTGTTAAATCGCATTATATCGAGACGGAAATAAAGCAACGTTCTTTTTGGTGCATAGGCTTTTACCACTCCTTTCAACCATTGACAGTAAGCCGCGCAGAAGAAGAGATACAGCAATATTCACGTTATTTTCATGAAAATGTCTATCTCTGTTCATGCCGCAGTGCGTCACATCACGAAGAGTGCCCTAAAATTGGTGTTGTGATTATCTGACCAGATACCGGCTGGCTGTTAGTGCTCAATCATACAGCCATTTCCCTGCCCTGGCGCTCTCTGCCAGCATTCTTAGCGTAAGTATTTCATGAGGATCTTCTTCCTTTGAACCTAAGTACTCTGGATTGAAGTAGTTAAGCACCTGGTAACCCGAGCGATCAACATTCCAGCGATCAAAGAACGCTTCCATCAACTCAACGTTATCTTCGTAAACAAGTTTAAGGTCATCCCTGATACTCATATCGAGAGTTATTTGTTTTTTAGGACCAAATACAAAATATTTTTTCGTGTTATATTCTTCATCAATGAAGTCTATAATTTCTTGTTCGTAATTTCTCATCAGAAATATGTCCACTGAACACGATCTTTAGGCAGAACAATCTTATTGAAAGTGTATTGTATATCTCTTTCAATTTCATAAACTGTGGCGAAAGTCAGTACCCAACCTAGCCATGGGACATTACGCCCAACAAACCGTCCAGGATTATTTGTGCTGGTGAGTTTTAACGTCGTAATTGATTTCCCGGTTAGAGTGGGTAAGCGATAACCATTCGGCAGTTTGTAATTTAACCATTTACTGAGGTACTTAGAAGCTATGGAAGTCCCTTTTGTAGCCGTACCGGGTTTACCACGGGTTAATAAAATAGGCTGTCCGGAAATGATAAGGGAAGCATCAATTACTGATATTTCGAGATGTTCACTAACAACTACTGCTGTGACAACCCACCAAAGTTGCTGAGGTGTCAGATTAGACATACCTCCGTAGAAGTAAGTCCCTTTAAGGGTTTCGGTTGTATCCATAGCGACGTTCCTTCGTTGCGTCCTGGTTTATGTAATCATAACTGAAGCGTTGTTAATAGTTCAAACCTGCCAATACTGCTATAAACAGACTCGTCTGACTGGCAGATTTGTTAAGTATATGACCATCCAAAGATGGCAGGAAGCGCGCGCTGGTAGATTTCTAACGTCTTTGCAAGGTTACTTACAAGCCAGGCAACCTTATTCTTCCCTCTTCCACGCTTCCCTATACATTTTCCCCTGCAACCTCTGTACAATCGCCCCCCTATCCACACTAATTATGATGAATTTTTATCCTTATGAGCCATGTCAAAAATCCACCGCGCGTGGGCTTCGTCTCCCTCGGTTGTCCGAAAAACCTCGTTGACTCTGAACGCATCCTGACCGAACTGCGTACGGAAGGTTATGACGTGGTGCCACGCTACGATGACGCGGAGATCGTCATCGTTAACACCTGTGGATTTATTGATAGCGCCGTACAGGAGTCACTGGAAGCGATCGGTGAAGCGCTGAATGAAAACGGCAAAGTGATCGTGACCGGCTGTCTCGGGGCGAAAGTGGATCAGATCCGCGAGGTGCACCCCAAAGTGCTGGAGATCACCGGCCCTCATAGCTACGAGCAGGTACTCTCACACGTACACACTTACGTCCCAAAACCGGAGCACAATCCGTTCCTGAGTCTGGTACCGGAACAGGGCGTGAAGCTAACGCCGCGCCACTATGCTTACCTGAAAATTTCCGAAGGCTGTAATCACCGCTGCACCTTCTGCATTATCCCGTCGATGCGTGGCGATCTCGATAGCCGCCCAATTGGTTCAGTGCTTGACGAAGCAAAACGCCTGGTCGAAGCCGGCGTGAAAGAGCTGCTGGTGATCTCGCAGGATACCTCTGCTTACGGCGTTGACGTAAAACACCGTACCGGTTTCTGGAACGGCTCCCCGGTGAAAACCAGCATGGTCAGCCTGTGTGAACAGCTGGCAAAGCTCGGCGTCTGGGTCCGTCTGCACTACGTTTATCCCTATCCGCATGTTGATGACGTGATCCCGCTGATGGCCGAGGGCAAGATTCTGCCGTACCTCGATATTCCTCTGCAGCACGCCAGCCCGCGCATTCTGAAGCTGATGAAGCGCCCAGGTGCGGTCGAGCGTACGCTGGAGCGCATCAAACGCTGGCGCGAAATCTGCCCCGAGCTGACGCTGCGTTCCACCTTCATTGTCGGCTTCCCGGGAGAGACCGAAGAGGATTTCCAGATGCTGCTCGACTTCATCAAAGAGGCGCGACTCGATCGCGTCGGCTGCTTCCAGTACAGCCCGGTAGAGGGCGCAACCGCGAACCAGCTGCCCGATCAGGTGCCGGACGAGGTGAAACAGGCGCGTTTCGATCGCTTCATGCAACTACAGCAGCAGATCTCTGCTGAACGTCTGCAGGAGAAGATCGGCCGCGAAATTCTGGTCATTATCGATGAAGTTGATGAAGAGGGTGCCGTTGGCCGCAGTATGGCGGATGCGCCAGAGATTGACGGCGCAGTGTATCTCAACGGCGACCGTCAGGTGAAAGTGGGCGATGTGGTACGCGTTAGCGTTGAGCACGCGGATGAGTACGATTTGTGGGGTTCGCGCGTCTAACCGTACTTCTGCTGGTGCGCTTTTTTGCGCGCCAGATAATCGGTATCAACACGCAGCCGATCCCAGCACGCTTTAAAAATGGCCGCAGCAGCGGCCTTCTCTTTCTCTGTAGTGCGCGGTAGCTCATTTCCGTCAGCATCATATTTACGTCCGCCTTTATGATTGCTGTAGCGACGTGCGCGGGTATAGCCCATCTGAATAAATTTTCGCGCCATATCCATCCCGACAAAATCGTCCTGCGCGCGATAGTCCTCAAATAGCGCCATAATTTTCTCTGAAGATTGCTTCGCGACTTCAACCGTGCGAAAGCGCCAGTGCGGCAGAATTTCACTTTTGTACGGCTCTACCATCAGCACGCCCTGCTCACCGCGCCCAACCCGATACAGCTCCGGGTGCTGACGCAAATCGAGATTCTTATAGTCCTGTTCATAATCAAACGCTTTCATTCGTTGGCCTCCCGCCGGCTTTCATTGCTCAGGGTAATTATTTCTCCTTGGCACTTTAGTGTTGCTTTTTTCAACCGATAACATAACTACCGGCTCAATTGCTAAGAGATGCTCAGATGTTCAATAAAATGAAAATCGTAACCGCCATCGTCGTGATTTTGATGGTATTTACGGCGATGCAGGCCATTTCCGGCTCGCTATTTTTCTCTGCGCTTAGCGCAGGACAGCAAAATTTCACCGCCAGTAATCAGCTCTCCCACCAGCAGCGCGAGCTGGGTGATGGCTGGCAAACGCTGGTCAAAACTCGCGTGACCATTAACCGCGTTGCCATCCGTATCCTGAAGAATCAGACCGATGCGCAATCGCTGGCAGCCATTAACAAACTGCTGGTTACCGCGGGTGATTCGCTGGATGAAGCACGTCAGCACTTTAATCAGTATAGAAGCTACCCGCCTGTTGAGGGCCAGAACGCGGCCAGTGCGGAGTCCGTTGAAAAGACATTTAACGCTTACGCCGACCTGTTACAGCAGTCTGCCGTCTTTCTGAAAGCCAATGATTACGCCGCATACGGTAACCTCGACGCCCAGCAGGCACAGGATGCACTGGAAGTGGCTTACAAACAGTGGCGTGAAGAGAATGCACAGTTAACCAATCAGCGCAGCGCAGAAAATGAGCGCGCCTATCAGCAGATGCTGATCATGATGGGTGCGATGGCAGCCGTGGTGATTCTGATGCTGGTGGCGGTCTGGACGCTGGTGCGCCGTATTCTGCTTGCTCCGATGAAGCAGGTGCAGCAGCAGATTGAGCGCTTTGCCGGCGGCGATCTCTCAGCCCGTTTGCAGCTGGATGGCCAGAGTGAGATGGCGTCCATTGCGGCCAGTCTGAGCCACATGCAGCAGGCGCTGCTCGGCACCATCAATAACGTTCGCGATAGCGCGGATGCGATTTTCGGTAGCGCGAGCGCCATTGCTAACGGCAATAACGATCTCTCATCACGTACGGAGCAGCAGGCTGCATCGCTGGAAGAGACGGCCGCCAGTATGGAAGAGCTGACCGCAACGGTGAAGCAGAACGCCGATAATGCGCGTCAGGCTTCACAGCTGGCGAAAACCGCCTCTGAGACTGCCGATAAAGGTGGCAACGTGGTGGAGGGCGTGGTGAAAACCATGCGTGATATCGCCGACAGTTCGAAGAAGATTGCCGATATCACCAGCGTTATTGATGGTATCGCGTTTCAGACCAATATTCTGGCGCTCAACGCTGCCGTAGAAGCGGCACGCGCTGGCGAACAGGGACGCGGGTTCGCCGTGGTCGCGGGTGAGGTGCGAAATCTGGCGCAGCGCAGCGCCCAGGCGGCGAAAGAGATTAAGCTGCTGATTGAAAACTCGGTGCAGCGCGTGGATCTTGGTTCACAACAGGTGAGCAGCGCGGGAAATACCATGCAGGAGATCGTTGATGCCGTGACGCGGGTTACCGACATCATGGGTGAAATTGCCTCGGCCTCGGACGAACAGAGTCGCGGTATCGATCAGATTGGCCAGGCGGTGAATGAGATGGATCGCGTGACGCAGCAGAACGCCACGCTGGTGCAGGAGTCGGCGAACGCATCCGCTTCGCTGGAGCAGCAGGCCAGCCGTCTCTCCTCGGCCGTGTCGCGCTTCAACACCGGCGCACGCCAGGCTGTCACTCCGGTAGCGAAAAGCGTGGCACCGATCGCGCCTGTGCCGTCGCGTGCTCTGCCGGCCGCCGTCAGTCACGGCAACGATAACTGGGAGACGTTCTGAGCCCTGGCGGCCCTGCGGGTCGCCACTCCGAAGATCTGAAGCGACAGGATGAGGCAAGCCCGGACGGCACAAAGATGGGTCGATCCGGCGTGCTCAACCTCCCCTCAGTCCATGGGCAGCCTGCAGCGAATATGCGTTAAGCTCACGTCTTCAGCTTCGGATCCAGCGCGTCGCGCAATCCGTCACCCAGCAGATTAAAGGCCAGCACCGTCAGGAAGATCGCCAGGCTGGGGAAAATCGCTACGTGGGGCGCAATCACCATATCTGCACGCGCTTCGTTCAGCATCGCGCCCCACTCCGGCGTGGGCGGCTGGGCGCCTAACCCCAGAAACGACAAACTCGCAGCCGTGATGATTGATGTGCCAATACGCATGGTGAAGTAGACCACGATGGACGACACTGTACCCGGCAAAATATGCCGCATAATAATCGTCCAGTCCGATGCGCCAATACTGCGTGCTGACTCAATGTAGGTCTGATGTTTTAGCACCAGCGTGTTGCCGCGCACCAGACGGGCAAAGGCGGGAATACTAAAGATCGCCACTGCGACAATGACGTTGCTCATACCGCTGCCCATGATCGCCACCACCGCAATCGCCAGCAGAATCCCGGGAAAAGCGAACAGCACATCACAGACGCGCATGGTTATGCGATCCCACCAGCCTTCGTAGTACCCCGCCAGCAGGCCCAGCACCGTCCCTATAGCTGACCCTATCGCTACCGAAAAGAAGCCCGCGATCAGCGAAATGCGCGTCCCCACCAGCACACGACTGAAAATGTCGCGCCCCAGAGAGTCGACGCCAAACAGATGCATCCACGAAGGGCCTTCATTGAGCCGGTCGTAATCGAAATAGTTCTCTGCATCAAACGGTGCCAGCCACGGCGCGATAAATGCCAGTATGACCAACAGCAGTACAAACGCGCCCGCCAGCATAGCCACGTGCTGATGGCGAAAACGCCGCCAGAATTCACGCCACGGCGTGCGTACCCGGTTTTCCGTGATCGCCGGCATGGTTTTCAGTGCCGCCTCGCGTCGCCAGTTCTTCAATTGCGACTCCTTACCTGTAGCGAATTGCCGGGTTGATCGCCGCGTACAGCATATCGACAATCAGGTTAATCAGAATGAACTCCAGCGAAAACAGCAGCACTTCGGCCTGAATCACCGGGTAGTCGCGCATCGCCACAGAGTCCACCAGTAAACGCCCCAATCCGGGCCAGTTAAATACCACTTCCACCACAATCGAACCGCCCAGCAGGAAGCCAAACTGCAGCCCCATCATCGTCACCACCGGAATCATGGCGTTGCGCAGGCCGTGCTTCACTACCACCAGCGATTCACGCACCCCTTTGGCGCGCGCGGTGCGCATATAATCTTCCTGCATCACCTCAACGAACGACGCGCGGGTAAAGCGCGCCATCACCGCCGCGACCGCCGCACCGAGCGTAATGGATGGCAGGATATAGTGCTGCCAGCTATCGGCGCCAACGGTCGGCAACCAGCCCAGCTCCACCGAAAACACCTGCATCAGCAACATCCCCAGCGCGAAGGCGGGGAAAGAGATGCCGGACACTGCCAGCGTCATACCGATGCGATCCGGCCAGCGATTGCGCCATACCGCCGACACAATGCCGATCGCCATGCCGAAAATCACCGCCCACACCATGCTGGAGAGCGTCAGCCACAGCGTCGGGAAAAAGCGCGCGGCAATCTCCTGCGACACCGGCCGTTTCGAGACCATCGACTGGCCAAAATCGCCCTGCAGCGCATTTACGATAAAGTGCCAGAACTGTTGAATTAGCGGTTGATCCAGCCCCAGATCCTGCCGCACCAGCGCCACGACCGAGGCGTCCGCTTCCGGTCCGGCAATCAGGCGCGCCGGATCGCCCGGCAGCAGGTGTACAAACAGAAACACCAGCACGGCGACAATCAGCAGGGTGGGAATCAACCCCAGTAAGCGTTTGAGAAAATAGTTGAGCATGCGAAATCCTGCGCAGCATCAGCCAGCCCCGCAGGGCTGGCTGCGTCTGTTACTTCAGATCCGCCTCATCAAAATTGAATGAGGTATCGGGCATGACATAAAAACCACTCAGGTTCTTATTGTTGGCAGACAACAGCTGCTCCACCACCAGTGGAATCCACGGATGATCGTTCCAGATGCGATCCTGGGCGTCTTTGTACAGTTTGGCTTTCTGTTCGCGATCGGTGGTTTTGAGCGCATCCGCCAGATCTTTATCCACCTGCGGATTACTGTAGAAAGCAGTATTAAAGATCGCCGGCGGCCAGGAGCTGGTGGCAAACAGCGGCGTCAGCGCCCAGTCGGCTTCGCCGGTTGAGGCTGACCAGCCGGTGTAGAACATGCGTACCCCGCTCTCTTTCTGCCCTTTGCCCTCCACTTCCGCAGCGCGCTGGCCGGCATCCATCGCCGTCACTTTCACCTTCACACCTACCTGCGCCAGCTGCTGCTGCGTAAACTGCAGCACCTTCTGCGCGGTGCTGTGGTTATGCGATGACCACAGCGTGGTCTCAAAGCCGTTCGGGTAGCCCGCCTCTTTCAGTAACGCACGCGCTTTGGCCGGATCATATTTGATGGCCGGGTAACGCTGGGCGAAATCGATGGACGGCGGCACGATGCCGGTGGCTGGCGTGGCGTAACCGGCAAAGGCCACTTTCGCCAGCGCCTGGCGGTTGATGGCGTACTCCAGCGCTTCACGCACTTTCGGATTATCAAAAGGCTTCTGCGTCACGTTCAGGCTGATATAACGCTGCATGATTGACGGCGTTGTCACCACATCCAGCTTGCTATTGCCTTTAAGTAGTTTGGCCTGCTCAAGCGGCACCGGGAAAGCAAAGCTCGCTTCACCGGTCTGCAGCATCGCCGCACGGGTATTGTTATCGACAATCGGACGCCAGGTAATGCTATCCAGCTTCGGATAGCCTTTTTTCCAGTAACCGTCCCACTTCTTCACCTTCACGAAATCGGTCTGGTTCCAGGTTTCGAACTGATACGGACCGGTACCCACCGGGTGGAAACCGATATCTTTGCCATATTTCTTCAGCGCCGTGGGCGAGATCATCGCCGCAGCCGGGTGCGCCAGGTTGTTAATAAAGGCGGAGAACGGCTGCTTCAGGGTAATCTTCACCGTCGCAGGATCGACCACTTCTGTGGTGGCGATGTATTTGAACAGGTTGTAACGCTTGAGATGGTTATCCGGATTACTGGCGCGATCGAGGTTTACCTTGACGGCTTCGGCATTGAAATCGGTGCCATCCTGGAACTTCACGCCCGGACGCAGCTTAATGGTATAGGTCAGACCATCACTGCTCGCCTCATAGCTCTCCGCCAGCACATTCACCAGCTTCATCTCTTTATCAAAGCCGAACAGGCCCTGATAGAAAGACTTCGCTACCGCCTGCGACAGCGTATCGTTGGCGTCGTACGGATCCATCGTGGTAAAGGTCGATGCCACTGCAATCACTGCGTCTTTCGCCGCCCAGGCTGGCAGTGCCAGCGCCGAACTCAACAACCCGGCAGTGATAACCCCTTTTCGCATAATATGGTGCATTGTTATCGTTCTCCTGTAGTCCCTGTCTGACGCGCCTTTATCGAACGCGCGTGGTTGCTGCTCAGGCGCCGCTAATGGCGTGGCGGGCAACAAAGTGTCCGGGCGCCACTTCCAGTAACGGTGCTACTTCCGGCTCATCACCCAGCGGGCGAATCGGGCTGGGGATCTCATCCACCATCAGCGCCCGCTCACGGTGCCGGTGGGCCGGATCGGCCACCGGCACTGCGGCCATCAGTTTTTTTGTATAGGGATGCCGCGGCTGTTCAAACACAGCCTGGCGCGGCCCCATCTCCACAATCTGTCCAAGATACATAACGGCGACACGATGGCTGATGCGCTCCACGACCGCCATGTCGTGTGAAATAAACAGAAAGGCGATGCCGAATTCGCGCTGCAGATCCAGCATCAGGTTGATGATCTGCGCCTGGATAGAGACATCAAGCGCAGAGACCGACTCATCGGCAATGACCACTTTCGGGTTGAGCGCCAGCGCGCGCGCAATGCAGATACGCTGCCGCTGACCACCGGAGAACTCGTGCGGGTAGCGCTGCGCGTGCTCCGGCAGCAGGCCGACGCGCTCCAGCAGCCAGGCGACGCGCTTCTCTGCCTGGGCACGGCTCATCGTGTTATGCACCAGCAGCGGCTCCATAACTGAAAAGCCCACCGTCAGACGCGGGTCGAGTGACGCGTACGGGTCCTGGAAAATAAACTGAATATCACGGCGCAGTGACGCCAGCGCGCCCCCCTCCAGCGCATCGATACGCTGCCCGTCAAAGGTGATGCTGCCGCCCTGGCTGGCGACCAGCCGCAGCAGCGAGCGCCCGGTTGTGGATTTGCCGCAGCCGGACTCTCCCACCAGCGCCAGCGTTTCACCGGCATAGAGATCGAAACTGACGCTCTCCACCGCATGGACGCGGCGCTTCACCCGATTAAACAGGCCGCCGCGGATATCGAAGCGGGTGACCAGATCGCGCACCTGTAAAATAGGCGGGCGATCGTGACGCACGGTATTTTGTGGCGTGGGCGCCTCTTCACGCCCGTTGCTGTGCAGCAGTGGAAACTTTGCCGGTAACGGCTGGCCGCGCATTGCCCCCAGCTTCGGCACCGCCGCCAGCAGCGCACGCGTGTAAGGCTGCTGCGGCGCATCAAACAGCTGCTGCACCGGCGCGCGCTCAACCACATCGCCGCGATACATCACCTGCACGCGATCGGCCATCTCCGCCACCACGCCCATATCATGGGTAATGAAAATCACCCCCATCTGCATCTCTTTTTGCAGCACGCGGATGAGTTGCAGAATCTGTGCCTGTATCGTCACGTCCAGTGCGGTCGTGGGCTCATCGGCGATCAGCAGCGCCGGCTGGCACGACAGCGCCATGGCAATCATGACGCGCTGGCGCATACCGCCGGAGAGCTGATGCGGATAGCGTGACAGCACATTGTGTGCTTCGGGAATGCGCACCAGGTCGAGCATCCGCCGCGCTTCGGCCTGCGCCTGCTGGTGACTTTTGTTCTGATGCAGACGAATGGATTCGGCAATCTGTTCACCCACGGTAAAGACCGGGTTGAGCGAGGTCATCGGCTCCTGAAAAATCATCGCCATGTCTGCGCCGCGCACCTTGCGCATCTGGCTGCCGGAAGCCCGCATCACATCCAGCATCTCGCCGTTGCGCCGCCGCAGGTGAATCTCACCGCTGACGTCGCCGCCGGCCTGCTGAATCAGGCGCATCAGCGCCAGCGAGGTCACGGATTTGCCCGAGCCGGATTCGCCCACCAGCGCCAGCGTTTCACCGCGATAGAGATCCAGCGACAAGTTGCGCACCGCTTCGGTAATGCGTCCTTCATGCTGAAAGCGTACGCTTAGATCGCGTACTGCCAGTACCTGCTCTGGCGCAAACTGCTGTTGCTCCGTCATGCCTGCTCCTTAGCTGTCGCGGTAAATGGCTACCTCAATATCGCCCTCAACCCGGGCGAAACCGCGATACATGCCTTCGCTGTTAAAGGGCAGCGCTACGTTGCCGTGCGCATCCACGGCAATCAATCCGCCACTGCCCCCCAGCTCCTGCACTTTATCGTGGATCACGCTGGCAGTGGCCTGCTGTAGTGAGCGCCCGCCATACTCCATCTGGGCCGAGACATCGTAGGCGGCCAGCGTGCGGATAAAGACCTCGCCGGTGCCGGTACAGGAGACCGCCACGGTGGCGTTATTGGCATAGCAACCCGCGCCTGCCAGCGGCGAATCGCCAACGCGTCCGACCTGTTTGTTGGTCATGCCGCCGGTTGAGGTGGCCGCCGCCAGATTACCGTGAACATCGAGCGCTACCGCGCCCACGGTGCCGAATTTGCGATCCGGGTCCAGCGGATCTTCGCCGTGACTGTTGGCCGCACCGTCGTGATCGAGCAGCATCTCATCGCTGTTCAGCGCGCGCTCCAGCTGCTCCCGACGTTCCGGCGTGGAGAAGAAATCGGCGGCCACCGGCTCCAGCCCCTGCGCTGCGGCGAAGTCCTCTGCGCCGGCACCGATAAACATCACGTGCGGGCTGGCCTCCAGCACTTTACGCGCGGCAAGAACAGGATTGCGGATATGGCTGACACCCGCGACAGCGCCAATATCCAGCGTGCGCCCATCCATAATGCTGGCATCCAGCTCATGCGTGCCCTGGTGCGTAAACACCGCGCCCTTGCCGGCGTTAAACAGCGGGCACTCCTCCAGCAGGCGCACCGCTTCGGTCACGGCATCCAGCGCACTGCCGCCGCTGGCGAGAATCTGCTGGCCCGCTGCGACAATTGCGGCCAGCTGCTGTCGATAGTGCTGCTCTTTTTCCGCGCTCATGGCCGCACGCGTAATTGCGCCCGCGCCACCGTGGATTGCGATAACTGCTTTAGCCATAACCGTACCCTGTGCAGGAATCAGTGGCAAAAACACTGATTTAGAATAGTTTTCATCTTTTTTTGGCAATTTTCGACTATAGAAAGGCCCTTACGGCTTGTAAAGCAGAAACTGCCATCGCGGTCATAACCTTTTTATGTGGGTTATGCTTTTTTGTCGTATGTGACTCCGGACGCAATTGCCACCATAATAGGCAGCATCTGCAATTAACCAGGCAAAGATGGACATGGAACCTTTCACCGCAGGATTAATCTCCCTCGAAGACGCGCAGCAAAAGATGCTGCAACAGCTACAGCCCATCATCGATTGCCTCAATGTTGCGCTGGCGGAGGCCGCCGGGCGCATCACGGCCAAACCGATTCGCTCACCGCTGGATGTCCCGCCGTTTGATAACTCGGCCATGGACGGCTATGCCGTGCGCCTGAGCGATATGGCAGCAGAGGCTGTTCTGCCGGTGGCAGGCAAAGCATTTGCGGGCGCGCCGTTTACCGGTGAATGGCCGGCGGGCAGCGTTATTCGCATTATGACCGGCGCCCCCATCCCTGCAGGCTGTGACGCGGTAGTGATGCAGGAGCAAACGGCGCAGCGTGATGGTGGTATTGTGATTACCGCCCCGGTGCACGATGGACAGAATATTCGCCGCATCGGTGAAGACATTCAGGCCGGCAAGCAGGTGCTGGACGCTGGCGTGCGGCTTGGTGCCGCAGAGCTGCCGCTGCTGGCCTCGCTTGGCATTGCCGAAGTGAGCGTGCTGCGCAAACTGCGCGTGGCGATTTTCTCTACCGGCGATGAGCTGCAGGCCGTGGGTCAGCCACTGGCGGCAGGTCAGATTTACGATACCAACCGGTTTACCGTCTCGCTGATGCTGCGCAGGCTGGGCTGTGAAGTGATCGATCTGGGCGTGATTGCCGACGATCCTGCGGCGCTGCGCCAGGCGTTCAGCGAGGCCGATCGGCAGGCGGACGTGGTGATCAGTACCGGCGGCGTCTCCGTGGGCGAAGCGGATTTCACCAAAGCGATGCTGGAGGAGCTGGGCGCTATCACCTTCTGGAAGCTGGCCATTAAGCCGGGCAAACCCTTTGCGTTTGGCCGGCTGGCAAACAGCTGGTTCTGCGGCCTGCCGGGTAATCCGGTCTCTGCGGCCGTGACCTTCTATCAGCTGGTGCAGCCGCTGCTGGCCACGCTGACCGGCCAGACTACCCGCATCATGCCGCTGCGCCAGCGCGCGCGCGCCACCCAGCGGCTGAAGAAATCCCCCGGCCGCCTCGACTTCCAGCGCGGTATCCTCAGCCGTGGCGATGATGGTGTGCTGGAGGTGCGCAGCACTGGCGCGCAGGGCTCGCACGTTTTCAGCTCCTTCGCACTGGCCGACTGCTTTATCGTACTGGAGCGCGAGCGCGGGGACGTAGCGCCCGGCGAATGGGTGGATATTGAACCCTTTAATAGCCTGCTGGAGGGCTGATGGGTATTGAGCTTAGCGATGAAGAGATGCTGCGCTACAACCGACAAATTGTGCTGCGCGGCTTTGATTTTGACGGCCAGGAGGCGCTCAAGGCATCACGCGTGCTGGTGGTCGGGTTAGGTGGTCTGGGCTGCGCGGCAGCGCCCTATCTGGTCTCGGCGGGCGTGGGCCATGTGACCCTGCTCGATTTTGATACCGTTAGCCTGAGTAACCTGCAGCGCCAGGTGCTGCATAGCGACGCAAAGATTGGTGAGGCAAAAGTACGCTCAGCGCAGCAGCAGCTGGCCGCGATTAATCCGCACTGTGTGCTGGAAGCGATTGATGCGCAGCTGGACGATACGCAGCTGGCAGCGCTGATTGCCCGTCATGATGCGGTGCTGGACTGCACCGATAATGTCACCACGCGTGAACAGATCAACCGTCTCTGCTTTCAGCATAAGGTAACGCTGATCTCCGGCGCCGCCATCCGTATGGAGGGCCAGCTCAGTGTGTTTACCTGGCAGCCGGGCGAGCCGTGTTACCGCTGTATCAGCCGCCTGTTCGGCGCGCAGACGCTTAGCTGTGTCGAAGCGGGCGTGATGGCACCGCTGGTGGGCGTGATTGGCACAATGCAGGCAATGGAGGCGTTGAAAGTGCTGAGCGCGTTTGGCGAGCCCGCCCGCGCACGGCTATTCATGTACGATGCCATGCGTGCAGAATTTCGCAGTATGAAGGTGGCGCAGGATGCGCATTGTGAGGTGTGCGGCGGTGGATAACGGCTGGCGCGTTGCCAGCCGTATTACGCGATAATCAGTAGATACCCTGGCTGCGCAGGAAATCTTCGTAATTACCGGTGAAGTCAACGATACGATCGCTTTTCATCTCAATCACGCGCGTCGCCAGCGAGCTGACAAACTCACGGTCATGCGAGACGAAGATCAGCGTACCTTCATACATCTCCAGCGCCATGTTCAGCGACTCGATCGACTCCATATCCAGGTGGTTGGTCGGTTCGTCCATCACCAGAATGTTCGGCTTCTGCATCATCAGCTTGCCGAACAGCATGCGGCCCTTCTCACCACCGGACAGCACCTTAGCAGGCTTTTTGATATCGTCATGGCTGAACAGCAGACGTCCTAAAATACTGCGCACCGCCTGCTCGTCGTCACCCTCCTGTTTCCACTGGCTCATCCAGTCGAACACGCTCAGGTCATCGGCAAAATCCTCTGCGTGGTCCTGCGCATAATAGCCAATACGCGCATTCTCCGACCACTTCACCGTGCCGCTGTCCGGTTGCAGTTCACCCACCAGCGTTTTCAGCAGAGTGGATTTACCAATACCGTTGGCCCCCAGAATCGCCAGCTTTTCGCCCACTTCCAGCAGCAGATTAAGATTTTTAAACAGCGGGCCGTTATCAAAGCCTTTTGTCAGGGCTTCCACTTCCAGCGCATTACGGAATAACTTTTTATCCTGGTCAAAACGGATATACGGGTTTTGACGGCTCGAGGCTTTGACTTCATCCAGTTTGATTTTATCAATCTGTTTCGCACGCGAAGTTGCCTGACGCGATTTAGAGGCGTTCGCACTAAAGCGGCTGACGAATGACTGCAGATCGGCAATTTGTGCTTTCTTCTTGGCGTTGTCCGCTAATAAACGCTCACGCGCCTGGGTAGCCGCTGTCATATATTCATCATAGTTGCCCGGATAAACGCGCAGTTCGCCGTAATCCAGATCCGCCATGTGCGTACAGACCATATTCAGGAAGTGACGGTCATGCGAAATGATGATCATGGTGCTGTCACGTTCGTTAAGAACCTGCTCAAGCCAGCGGATGGTATCAATATCCAGGTTGTTGGTCGGTTCATCGAGCAACAAAATATCGGGGTTAGCAAATAAGGCCTGCGCCAGCAGCACACGCAATTTCCAGCCTGGTGCAATTTCACTCATTGGCCCGTAATGCTGCTCAACAGGGATACCGACGCCCAGTAATAATTCACCGGCGCGCGACTCTGCACTGTAACCATCCATTTCACCGTAAGCGACTTCCAGGTCGGCAACTTTATAGCCCTCCTCCTCGCTCATTTCCGGCAGTGCATATATCCGGTCGCGCTCCTGCTTCACGGTCCATAATTCCTGGTGACCCATAATCACGGTATCCAGTACGCTATATTGCTCAAAGGCGAACTGATCCTGGCGCAACTTACCGATACGCTCGTTAGGGTCGAGGGAAACATTTCCATTGGTCGGAACAAGGTCGCCGCCCAGTATTTTCATGAAGGTCGATTTACCGCTGCCGTTCGCACCGATTAAACCGTAACGATTACCGCCGCCAAATTTAACGGAGATATTCTCAAACAGCGGCTTACTGCCGAACTGCATAGTGATATTGCTGGAAACTAACACGGCATTGACCTTTGTTACGCAGTGGAGGAAAAAACAGCGGGCATTATGCCAGAAGTGGGCTGCGTGAGCCACCCTGGCGCCTGCGGCCGGAGGGACGAAGAGCTGAAGGCATTGTTGAGGCTGGATAAATAAAAAGCCGGAGGCAAATCGCCTCCGGCTCCCGCTTACAAGGATTGTGCAGATTATTTGATCAGGAAGCTATCCAGGCTTTTACCTGAATCCAGCGCTTTTTTAATCGCTGCCGGAGTACGGCCCTGGCCGGTCCATGATTTCTCTTCACCGTTTTCATCGGTGTAAGAATATTTAGCCGGACGCGGCGCACGCTTGGCGCGTTTTTTACCGGTTTCCAGTGCGCCCAGCAATTCGTTCGGGTCAATACCGTCAGCCAGCAGCATTTCGCGGTATTTAGAGAGCTTCTCTTCTTTTTCGCGGTTCTGCGCTTCTTCTGCTTCAACTTCGTCACGACGTTCAGTCACAACGACAGTTAATTTTTCCAGAATCTCTTCCAGGTCGGTCAGCGGCAGTTCGCGCGCCTGCGCACGTAATGTGCGAATGTTGTTCAGAACTTTAAATGCGTCACTCATCACAATGTCCTTGCTTAAGGGGTTTAAATAAACTGTAGTGGCAAGATTACCTAATTCAAATAAAAAAATAAATTAATTTTATAGCCCGGATTATTCCGAGACATTTAACATATTTCTTACGTTGGGGTTTAAACCTGGCGTGCGGCGTAAATAAACGATGAATTAACCGCAGTTAAGAGTACCGTTTGCGGGAGCGGGAATCGATTTCACCGCTTATTCCCGCGTACGAAACAAGCATTTAGCGTTTATTGTCCGCTGTGGCAGAAGTGAGCACAATGGTAAACAAACATTAATGATGACAGCGTCGGCTATTTTTAGTCGTGATTATAATATTGCTGCGGATGGGAGCAGAATCTCATTTTTAGCCGCAGTCGCGCATAAAAAAGGCCGGTATCGCACCGGCCTTAACGCAAATCATCAGGCAGTAATCAGAAGGTTTTCTTCACGGCCGGACGTAATACCGCTTGCCGCTCCTCTGCATTAGCCAGCCGCTCGTGCAAATAATGTTCGATTTGTTCCAGCGAGCGATTCCGCGTTTCCGGTACAAAGCGCACAACAAAAAGCGCGCCGCCGATACCAATCGCGGCAAATATAAAGAACGCACCCGATAAGCCTACCGAGGCGAGCAGGATCGGAAACATCAGTGAAATAAGGAAATTGGCAATCCACAGGGCAAAGACCGCGCCGCCCATAAATATCCCGCGCAGACGGGTCGGGAAAATTTCCGACAGCAGCAGCCAGGTCACCGGCGACAGCGCACCCTGCTGAAAACTTAAAAACATCAGCATCCCCAGCAGCACCATATAACTGCGCAGCATATCCGGCTGACCATTGACGGTTTCCGGCATCAGGTAACTGACGGCGCCAATAAACAGTAAGCAGGCGGTACAGCCAAACTGACCGATCATCGCCATGGTGCGGCGTCCGATGCGGCCCAGCAGCCAGATGCCAACAAAGGTCATTAACACGGAAATAGCGCCGTTCGCGATCGTGGCAAATAGCGCCGCGTCATCGCTCATCCCCACCGCTTTTAACATGGTGGGCGCGTAATACATGATGGTGTTCACGCCGGTTAACTGCTGAATAGCGGCGATACCAATACCGATCAAAAAGAGTTTAATCAGCCACGGCTGGCGTAAGTCGCGCAGACGCGGACGCTGCTGCTGCTCTTCAGCCAGCGTCTCTTCAATTTCGGTCATCTCCCACTCAACATCTTCACGCGCGCGCGTGCGCTCCAGCACTTTACGCGCTTCCGCAAGGCGTCCTTTCATTGCGTACCAGCGCGGCGTATCAGGCATAAACATCATCCCGAACCACAGCAGTACCGCCGGCACTGTGGCAACCGCCAGCATCCAGCGCCAGGTCTCGTTACCGCCCCAGGCGGCGTTGAAGCCGGCGTTGGAGATATAGGCCAGCATCTGTCCGGAGACAATCATCAACTCCTGCATCGTCACCAGCTGGCCACGTTTATTGGCTGGCGCCATTTCTGCGATATAAACCGGCACGGTAGCAGATGCCCCGCCGACGGCGACGCCCAGGATCAGGCGGAAAAAAATCATCCAGTCAACGTCCGGTGCCAGCGCGGTACCGATCGCGCCGATGGCGAAGATTATCGCCAGCACCAGAATAATTTTTCTCCGCCCGACCGCGGCCGCAAAGTGGCCCGACGCCAGCGCCCCAAACGCCGCGCCAAAGAGCAGGCTGCTGGTCACTAATCCGGTGGTAAACGGCGTGAGGTGCAGTTCATCCCCCATGAAGAGCAGCGCGCCAGAGATAACGCCCGTATCGTAGCCGAACAGCAAGCCCCCGAGGGTAGCGATCATTGCAATCACTTTCACAAATGGCTCAGTGCGCGTATTACTGTTCGGCCCGGAAGCCTTATTAGCGGTGAGATAACTTTCGCCGGACATAACCCACTCCTTTCCTGATGTGATAAACATCAAAAATAGATTATTTCAACCGTAAACTATAAATATGAAATTTAAATTTTGAGTTACATGTCATAAACATCGCGAATGCGTACGACGCAGGTCACAAAAACCAGCGCAGCTGATGGTAAATCGTCACGGAATAAGAGTTTCAGTTTTTGCACAGCGGGAGAGATAAAAACATTTATTTCGCGCTGAGAAGAGGGCCGCGATAACGCGGCCGGAGAGATCATTTTACTGCGGTGGCCGGGCCAAAGACGTCATAGTCAGGGAGATCAATTTTCTGCCAGGGCTCCCAGCCGCCGCCCAGAGCTTTATAGAGCGCAACCAGATCCAGCGCGCTCTGCATGCGCGCCTGGGTGGATTGCGCTTCTGCCTGCGCCAGCTGACGCTGCGCGTCCAGCACCTCAAGGAAGGTTGAAATGCCCTGCCGGTAGCTGTCGCTGGCAAGGTCGAAAGCCCGCTGCAGCGCGCCGGTGGTTTCATCCAGCGCGGTAACCTGCTGCTGGTCGGCACGGTAGCTAACCAGTGCGTTTTCTACGTCCTGCAGCGCTGTCAGCACCGTCTGGCGGTAATCCAGTGCCGCACTGGCCTGCTGCGCACGCGCCAGCCTGACGCTGGAGACCAGCCGCCCGCCCTGGAAAATAGGGATAGAGAGCGAAGGCCCCACGCTGAAGAAGTGGCTGCTCCAGTCATCCAGATAGCTGGCATCGGTGTTGCGCACGCCCAGCTGGCCGGTGAGTGACAGGCTGGGGAACAGATTCGCTACCGAGACGCCAATGTTCGCGGTCTGCGCATGCAGATTGGCTTCGGCCTGACGAATATCGGGTCGACGGCGTGCCAGCGTTGACGGAATGCCCACCGGCACCAGCGCCGGTAAGGTCGGCAGCGCTTTGCTGTTCATCAGCTCATTATCCAGCGCACCCGGCGTTTTCCCCAGCAGTACGGCAAGGCCATTCATCGCCTGGCGCGCCTGTGCCTGATACTGCGGCAGCTGCGCGTTCAGCGATGCCAGCTGCGCGCGGGCATTTTCCACGTCAGTCAGCGGCGCCAGACCGTTGCGCTGCTGGCTCTGCGTCAGCTCCCAGCTCTGCTGCGCGACAGCAATTTGCTGCTGCAGGGTGGCCAGTACCGCCTGCGCGCCCCGCAGTTGCAGCCAGGCGCGCGCCACTTCAGCTTCCAGCGAGACCAGCGCATCGTTGCGTTGCTCAATCGCCGCCTGCTGCTGGGCATCCGCCGCCTCCATCTGCCGGCGGACTTTGCCCCATAAATCCAGCTCCCAGCTGGCATCAAAACTGCCCTGATAGAGCGTGACGGAGTGATTCAGGCCGTTGAGCTGATCGGCGACGTCGTCGTCCACCTGGTCATAAACGCCGTTCGATTTCAGCAAGCCTTTCAGCCCGAGCTGCTGACGCGTCACTTTGGCGGAGCCGTTCAGCGAAGGAAAGAGACCGCCCCGCGCCTGCGCCAGCTGCTCACGCGCACCGGCGATGCGCAGCACTGACTGCTGCAGGCTGAGATTGCCGGCGATAGCGCGCTCAATCAGGCTATCAAGTTGCGGATCGTGAAAGCTTTTCCACCACAGCGGATTGGTGGCTGCCGCCTGCGGTTTCGATGCCTGCTGTGAAGGCAGATCGCGATAGCTGCCCGGCGTTTGCGCCTGCGGTGGCTGATAATCGGGCCCGACGGCGCAACCGGCCAGCAATAGTGACAGCGCCAGCAGCGTCAGCGACGACGTAACGCGCGAAGAGGTGATCATGTTAATGTGCTCCTGCACTGCCTTCGCTCTTGATCGGCGAAAGCAACCAACAAAAAGGGATCAGTAATACGGCGACAATGCTCAGACCCATGAACACGTCGATATACGCCAGGATACGCGCCTGCGCGATCATCTCCTGGTAGAGCTGACCGCTTGCCAGCGTCAGCGGATCGCCTACTGCCCGGGTAAAATCACGGATCGCCTGCGCCCAGTGCTGCAGTGTGATGTTGAACTGCTCGTTGAGCGGCGACATGTTGTGCACCATATGGGCCGAGCGTACCTGTTCCCGCTCGGTAATCCCGGCGGTCGCCAGCGAAATACCGATCGAACCGGCGACGTTACGGAACATGGTGAACAGCGCCGATGCATCGGCATTGAGCCGCTGCGGTACGGTGACAAAGGCGATGGTGGTGAGCGGCACGAACAGGAAGCCGAGGCCAATCGACTGCGCGCTGCGCATCAGTACCAGCGTGGTGAAATCCACATCCGGCGTTAAGGTGCTGGAGTAGAAGAACGCCAGTGCAAGGCAGCTAAAGCCGAAGGCGATAATGTAGCGCGTCTGCACCACAGGCATCAGCTTGAGCACCAGCGGGATGGTCAGCACAATCAATATCGCCCCGGGCGAGAGCACCAGCCCTGACCAGGTCGCGGTGTAGCCGAGATCCTGCTGCGCCAGCTGCGGCAGAACCACCGAGCTACCGTAGAGGATCATCGCCATGCCGGCCATCAGCAAGCCGGCGACCCAGAAATTGCGGTCCTTCATCACCGTGATATCAACGACCGGTTTACGCGCATACAGCAGCCAGTACACGGCACCCACAATGCCAATCGCTGCCAGCATGGCGAACAGGCGAATAAAGTGCGAGGCGAACCAGTCTTCATCCTCACCCCGGTCCAGGAACACCTGCAGGCACCCTAAACCGAGGGTGATTAAGCTGATGCCGATGTAGTCGATTTTCAGCCGGCCTTTATCCCACTTGCGCTCCCATGGCGGATCCTCCAGCAGCTGATAGATAGCCAGCACCGTCAGAATGCCCACCGGAATATTGATAAAGAATACCCAGCGCCAGCTGTAGTTATCGGTGATCCAGCCGCCCAGCGTCGGACCGATTACCGGTGCGACGATGATGGCAATAGAGGAGAGACCAAACGCTTTGCCGCGGTCTTCCGGCTTAAAGTAGTCAAGCAGCACCGACTGCTGCACCGGCTGCAGGCCGCCGCCAAAAAAGCCCTGCAGAATACGAAACAGAATGATCTGCCACAGCTCCGTGGCGATGCCGCACAGGAATGAGCAGACGGTGAACATGACGATGCAGATCAGGAAGAACTGCTTGCGGCCAAACAGGCGGCTGAAGAAGGCGGAGATCGGCAGCACAATCCCGTTCGCCACCAGATAGGAGGTGAGCACCCAGGTGGATTCGTCGTAGCTGGATGACAGCGAACCGGCGATATGCGGCAGCGCCACGTTCACGATGGTGGTATCGAGAATCTCCATAAACACCGCCAGCGTTACCGTGATGGCAACCAGCCACGGATTGCTGGCCGGACGCCAGCTTTCGCTCGCACTCATTCCACGGTTACCTTCGGTTCAACCGACAGGCCGAGCGGCAGTGGATGATTCGGATCGAGACCTTTATCAATGACGATTTTTACCGGCACGCGCTGAACGATTTTCACATAGTTACCGGTGGCGTTTTCTGCCGGGAAGGTAGAGAAGCGCGAGCCGGAGCCCATCTGCACGCTATCCACATGCCCTTCCAGCTTCATGTCTGGCCAGGCATCGACGCCAATCTCCACTTTATCACCCGGATTCATGCGCGCCAGCTGTGACTCTTTAAAGTTGGCGGTAATCCAGATCTGCGGTGATACCAGCGAGAACAGCGCCGTGCCAGCCTGCACCAGCGAGCCCTGCTGGACGTTGCGCTTAGTGACAAAGCCATCATACGGCGCGCGTACTTCGGTATAAGAGAGATTCAGCTCGGCGGTATTGAGCTGCGCCCGGGCCTGCTCAACCTGCTGCTGGCGCGCCTCAACGTTGGTCTCCTGCTGACGGATTTGCAGCTGTACCTGAGAAGCGACTTCAACCTGCGCTTTGGCGCTTTGCAACTGCGCTTCCGCAGAGCGCAGCTGTGCCGCGGCGGTATCAATATTGCGTTGCGAGGTTGCGCGCGGGTCAACGCCGCGCTGGCGGCGATAATCCGCCTGGGCGTTGAGTAAGTTCGCCTGCGCTTTGGCCTGATCGGCTAACGCCTGATCGCGCTGGGCCGGATACTGCACGCGCGACAGCGCCAGCTGCGCCTGCGCCTGATGCAGCTGCGCCTGCGCCAGACCCAGCTGGGCTCTGGCCTGATCGCGCTGCGCGCTGTTATCACGTGGGTCGATAACCAGCAGTAAATCGCCCTTTTTCACCCGCTGGTTGTCTTTTACCAGCAGCTGCACCACATAGCCGGACGCTTTCGGCGCAATGGTTACCGCGTCACCTTCAGTAAAGGCGTCATCGGTGGTCTCAATATTGCGCGTGCTGAACCAGAACCAGAATCCCACCAGCAGCATCACTATCACGACAATGGCGAGAATAATCAGCGGTTTTTTGCCGGGGCGTTTACGGGATTGTTCATCACTCTGTTGCTGGTCATCGGCGGTGTGCTGCGGGTCCTGCTGCTCGCGCGAAGGCGGCTGATTCTGGTTGTCACTCATAATTTGTCTTCACTGGCTGTAACCCAATCCTGGGCGAAAACGGTCAACTTAACCTTAGATGGGAAATTGACAAATGCCAGTGCAACTTTACATAAGCAGACAATCGCGGCACGTTCTGCCACAGCGCGCGGTAACGCGCTGAATCAGGCCGGGTTTTAGCGCAAGCGAAGCCTTAATGCAGCCAGCGCAGCAGCAGCCAGCCGCACAGCATTGACCAGGCCAGCATCGGCAGTGAAAAGAGATGGAAGCGCCACCACACTTTGGCATCCTGAGCCATGCGCAGCGCAATCAGGTTTGCCAGCGATCCCGGCAGCAGGCCAAAACCGCCAATGTTTACCGCCCAGGCCAGTACATCGGACGGCGGCACTTTCTGCAGTAGCAGAATGGTGGCAGGCACATTACTGATGATTTGCGATAAGCCGATCGCCAGCAGATAGAGACCGCCCTCGCCCAGCTGACTGATAGCCGCGAACCACGGCTGCAAAACCGGCAGGTGCATCAGCAGGAAGACATCAATAAACATCGCCACGAAGACCAGCAGCAGGCTCCAGTCGATGCTCACCAGCACGCTGCGCGCCATTAGCAGGAAACAGCCGGCGACCAGCAGCAGCGCCCAGCCGGTGAGCTGTAACTCCAGCGCCACAATAAACACAACATAGAGAAGTACGCTGACCAGAAATAGCGGCTTATGCCACTGCTGCGCGCCGCTTTGCGCATGCGTTTCAATGGCGCGCGCCGGGAAACTCCACCAGGTAAGCGCCATCAGGGTCAGCATCAGTACCGCTGCCAGCGGCGCCATCTGGGCAATAAAACCGGGCACGCTCAGCGTTCCGTGGCTCCACAGCAGAATATTTTGTGGATTACCGACTGGCGTCAGTAGCGAGCCCGCATTCACCGCCAGCGCTTCAAAAATGATCAGCCGCGATATAGGCAGGCGCGAGAATTTGCGCAGCGTCAGAGTAAGCGGCACCAGGATAAACAGCGCCACATCATTGGTCAGAAAAGTGGAGAGCAGCGCGGCGGCGCAGACCATAAACAGCGCCAGCGTCCGTTCGTGCTGAAAGCGCTGCGCCAGACGCGCGCCGAGCACATCGAAGTAGCCGCTGTTCTCCAGCCCCTTGGTCAGCATCAGCAGGCCGGTCAGCGTCATGATGGTGTGCCAGTCCACGGCGGCCGGCAGCTCAGACCAGCGATAGTGCGCCAGCGGCAGCAGAATCACACCCAACAGCAACAGCAAATGCAAAATACGGTCACGCATTAAGGATCGAAGCACGATGGGCATGATGGCAGCAGGCCTTGTTAAGTTAGCGACTCTCGTAAAATTTTTGGAAGACAGCGAGGGTTTCATCACTGACGTGATGCTCAAGACCTTCAGAGTCACGGCGTGCTGTTTCCGGGCTGACACCCAGTGCCAGCAGGAAGGTCTCAACGATGTGGTGACGCACACGGCTGGCTTCGGCCAGCTTCTCCCCTTCGGCCGTCAGGAATACGCCACGATACGGCACCTGCTCGACCAGCCCGGTAGTGCTCAGACGCTTCAGCATTTTCGCCACGGTAGGTTGAGAGACCCCCAGCCGCGCAGCCATATCGACCTGACGAGCCTCACCAAATTCACGAATCAAATCAGAGATTAACTCAACGTAATCATCAATCAGTTCACGACGATGTGCTTCGCGCACCTGGCGAAATCCTTCGACATGCTCCTCTATATCTTTCAGCGGCCCCTGGGGCATGTTGATGGCGCTTTTCGCACGACGACTCATTCAGCTTCCTCTTTATTATCTGCCGCACTTTATCTGCGGTGCGGGCTGGCTGCGCCCATTGTAAACCAGGCACAAATAAGCACAAATTTTTCCTGAATAGTGTTGGCTAAACAGTATAGCCAATGCTATCTTTGTTCATGTTGTAAGCAATTAGCTTATAAAGGAGGCAATGATGAACGAACCCTATCTGCTGCTGACCCTTTTCCTGCTGTTTATCGCCGGGCTATGCTTACTGTTACGTTGTAAACCTTTGGGGAGGTAAACATGAGCATGATGAAAAGCTGCCTCGACTGTGGTAAATGCTTCCGGGCAGAGCAGAGCAAACCGGCTTTTGAGCTGAAATCGCTGCTATGCCTGTTCACTCGCTCGCCGTTTGCGCTGCGTCTGATGCTGATTGAAAAACTCACCGGCAAAAAGATTGCCGGGCACCCCTGCCCTCATCTGATCTGGCGCGGCTAAACGCCCCTTATCACAATAAAAACCCGCTCACCGAGCGGGTTTTGTGTTTCTGGCGCCGGCACCAGGCGCATGTTACAGGCATAAAAAAACGGCCCGCATGGGGCCGTTCTTGTGCAACTCTGGTCTAAGCAAAAACTTAGAAGCTGTAGCCTACGCCAGCAATCCAGGTGCCAACGTCAACGTTACGGATACGGCTCTGCTCGTAACCTACATCCAGCGCAACGTCCTGGATTGGGTTGAACTGCAGACCTGCGCCGTAAGAGAAGCCGTAGTCGCTGCTGTCAGATTTAGACTGACGTGCAGTTTCGTTCTGCTGGAATTTACCGTAACCAACACCGACTACGCCGTAGATGCTTGCCCAGTCGTTCAGACGGTAAGCAGGACCCGCAGTGATGCCGTAGTACTGGCCTTTGTTGTACACGCCATCTTCAGTACGATCTTTCTCGGTGTAGGTGAAAGAACCGATCCAGCCCAGTGGGTTAGAACCGTCTTCGTAGCGGTATTTCAGGTTGAAGCCGTTTGCTTTGTTAGCAACGCCTTGATAATCGCTCTGCGCGTAACCGGCAGAAACGGTGCTCTGTGCCATGGCTGAACCTGCAGAAACTGCCAGTACACAAGCCAGTGCTGAAAGACATGCAATTTTTTTCATAACCACCTCAAATGTGAATATACTTCTCTCCTGACAACGCTAAAAATATAACAAAACTTAGCAAGAAACTCTGCCCGCATTTTGTTGTCTAACAGATTGTTTGGTGTAACAGAAAGTTAATGAAGTTTCCTATGTCATTCATTTTGCTTATAAAAAGCGTCATTTTTCTGCAACACTATTTCGCTGTGCAAATAATGCCTTTAAGTAAATTCCTAAACTAACCTGACATTTCTTTACGGAAATGGCCCTGAAAGTGGCGATTAATTGCACAAACGCGCTGCCCGTTTTGCCGCCAGCGACCTCCTTATTTGCCCCGGATTCCTTTACACTGAGCACCTGTCTCTTCAAGGCTAACCACCACAGGAATCAAATACAGGATGTCTGCGCCTCTCACCCATTCGAAAATGGCCCCGGTTGTGTTTCCCATTGCTGTCCTGCTGATTGCGATGCTGTCGCTCCAGGGCGGTGCATCACTGGCAAAATCCCTGTTCTCGACCGTGGGTGCGCCGGGCATTACCGCACTGCGTCTGGGCCTGGGCACACTGATCCTCTGCGTCATCTTTAAGCCGTGGCGCTTGCGCTTCACCCGGGAACAGCGAAAACCGCTCATCATGTACGGGCTGGCGCTGGGCTGCATGAACTATCTGTTCTACTTATCGATCCGTACCGTGCCGCTTGGCGTCGCGGTGGGGCTGGAGTTTCTCGGGCCTCTTACGCTGGCGCTGGCCGGCGCGCGCCGACCGCTGGATTTTCTTTGGGTGCTGCTGGCCGTGGCGGGCTTGTGGTTCCTGCTGCCTGTTGGCGATGGCATCAGCCACATCGATCCCATGGGTGCCCTGCTGGCGGTGGGAGCGGGTGCCTGCTGGGCCGTCTATATTCTGGCCGGTCAGCGTGCGGGCGCCGGACATGGGCCGGCTACGGTTGCCATGGGCTCGCTGATCGCCTCCGTGATTTTTGTGCCCCTCGGGCTGACATTTGCCGCACCAGGCATCTGGCAGTGGGAGATCCTGCCGCTGGCACTGCTCATCGCCCTGCTCTCCAGCGCCATCCCTTACTCTCTGGAGATGATGGCGCTGACGCGTCTGCCTGCGCGTATTTTTGGCACGCTGATGAGTCTGGAACCGGCAATGGCTGCGCTTTCCGGCATGCTGTTTTTGGGTGAGCTCTTGACGCTGAAGCAGTGGATCGCCCTACTGGCGATTATCGCGGCGTCGGCCGGCTCCACGTTAACCATGAAACAGAAAGCGGCGAAGATTAAAGAGGTGGATATTACGTATCCGCAATAATTAATCCCTCTTCAGCCTGACGGCGTCAGGCTGAATAACTATTCATTCTCATTCGCCTTCAATTTGCTGCACCCCACTTTTTTGCTGTTATTATTTTGCAACATCATTGAAAACTCATTAACACAATCATTATGTTGTTGATATAAATGGCAATCGCAAATTACCGCACACAGACTGAGCACAATTAAGATTTATCTATTCCTGCCATTGGTTCAATCATTCCGGCACATCACAAAAGTGCTGCTATACTTATTTCCGTGCTTGATTAGGACAACCATCAATAAGAGGACATTAATGATGAGTACCGCAAAACTGGTTAAAACAAAATCTTCCGATCTGATTTATACCCGCAATGATGTGGCTGATAGTGAGAAGAAAGCCACCATTGAGGTGCTCAACCGTCTGGTAGTGGAGTTTATTGACCTGTCTCTGATCACCAAACAGGCGCACTGGAACATGCGCGGTGCAAACTTCATTGGCGTACATGAGATGCTGGACGGCTTCCGTACGGCTATCACTGAGCACCAGGACACTATCGCTGAGCGCGTCGTGCAGCTGGGCGGCGTGGCACTGGGCACCTCACAGGTCGTGAATGACAAAACCCCGCTGCAGAGCTATCCGCTTAACATTCATAGCGTGCAGGATCATCTGAAAGCGCTGGCAGACCGCTATGCGGTAGTTGCGAACGATACGCGTAAAGCGATCAGCGAAGTGAGCGATGAAGATACGGCTGATATCTTTACTGCGGCGTCACGCGATCTGGATAAATTCCTGTGGTTCATCGAATCAAATATTGAATAATGCATTAACAGGGCGGGTTATCCCGCCTTTTTAGCCTCTCTTTCCCCGCTTTTTTGACGCTGTTAACAATTTCTTAATCCCTTCTTTCTCTTGTCATCACTCTGGTGCACACTGACGCCTGCACCACAACAGCACACTGCACCATTTTGGTGACTCAATATGGTGCAAACTTTTCCAGTAATGCAAAATCGAGTCAGCATGGCGCTGAAATCTACTGATTTATGCAAAAATGAAAAGTTGGCATAATTTTTTCATATGATGAGCCGTACATCAGGCCACAAGGCCTGAAGGGTAATAAGGAAAAAAATGATGAAGTCATTGATTAAAGTCTCCGTGGCCGCACTCGCGCTGGCCTTCTCCCTTTCCTCCACCGCAGCAGAAAAAAAACTGGTTGTCGCTACCGATACCGCTTTCGTTCCTTTTGAATTTAAAAAGGGCGACCAATACGTTGGCTTTGACGTTGATCTATGGGCTGCCATTGCCAAAGAGCTGAAGCTGGATTACACCCTGAAGCCAATGGATTTCAGCGGCATCATCCCGGCCCTGCAAACCAAAAACGTTGACCTGGCGCTGGCCGGCATCACCATCACCGAAGAGCGTAAAAAAGCCATTGAGTTCTCTGACGGCTATTACAAAAGCGGCCTGCTGGTGATGGTGCGTGAAAATGAGAACGATATTAAAGGCATCAACGATCTGAACGGTAAAACCGTGGCTGTAAAAAGCGGCACCGGTTCGGTTGATTACGCAAAAGCCAATATCAAAACCAAAGATCTGCGTCAGTTCCCGAACATCGATAACGCCTACATGGAGTTAGGCACTAACCGTGCCGATGCGGTACTGCACGATACGCCAAACATCCTGTACTTCATCAATACCGCCGGTAAAGGCCGCTTTAAAGCGGTAGGCGACTCGATTGAAGCGCAGCAGTACGGTATCGCCTTCCCGAAAGGCAGCGACGATCTGCGTGAGAAAGTGAACGGCGCGCTGAAAACCCTGCGCGACAACGGCACCTATAACACCATCTATAAAAAATGGTTCGGTACTGAACCAAAATAATTGTGGCGTAAGCCAATTTTGTCAGCAGGGAGCTTAAGCCTCCCTGCTTTTTATATTTTCATTGCAACAGATTCTGGAGTCACACCATGGAGTTTGACTGGAGCGTCATTTGGCCCGCCCTGCCGATATTAATCGAAGGCGCCAAAATGACCCTGCTGATTTCCGTCATCGGCCTGATTGGCGGCCTGATTATCGGCCTGATTGCCGGTTTCGCCCGCGCTTACGGTGGCTGGATCACCAATAACCTCGCGCTGGTGTTTATTGAGCTAATCCGCGGTACGCCTATTGTGGTGCAGGTGATGTTCATCTACTTTGCGCTGCCGATGGCTTTCCCCGATCTGCGTATCGATCCGTTTACCGCTGCCGTGGTCACTATCACCATTAACTCTGGTGCCTACATCGCCGAAATTACACGCGGCGCGGTGTTGTCGATCAATAAAGGTTTCCGTGAAGCCGGCCTGGCGCTTGGCCTGTCGCGTCGCGAAACGCTGCGTTACGTAATTATGCCGCTGGCGCTGCGTCGTATGTTGCCGCCGCTGGGTAACCAGTGGATCGTGAGCATTAAAGATACCTCACTGTTTATCGTGATTGGCGTGGCAGAACTGACTCGCCAGGGCCAGGAGATCATCGCGGGTAACTTCCGCGCCCTGGAGATCTGGAGCGCCGTCGCCATCATCTATTTGGTTATTACGCTGGTGTTGAGCTTTGTGCTGCGCCGTATTGAGAAAAGGGTGAAAATCCTGTGATTGAATTTAAAAACGTCTCGAAAAATTTCGGCCAGACGCAGGTTCTGCATAACATTAACCTGAAGATTAATCAGGGCGAAGTGGTGGTGATTATCGGCCCTTCCGGCTCCGGGAAATCGACCCTGCTGCGCTGCATCAATAAGCTGGAAGAGATCACCACTGGCGATCTGATCGTTGATGGCATGAAAGTGAACGATCCCAAAGTTGATGAGCGTCTGATTCGTCAGGAAGCCGGCATGGTGTTCCAGCAGTTCCATCTGTTTCCGCAAATGAGCGCGCTGGATAACGTGGCCTTTGGCCCGATTCGCGTGCGTGGCGCGAAGAGGGATGAAGCACAGAAGCTGGCACGTGAGCTGCTGGGTAAAGTGGGTCTGGCGGAGCGCGCGCACCACTTCCCGTCTGAGCTCTCTGGCGGCCAGCAGCAGCGCGTGGCCATTGCCCGTGCGCTGGCGGTTAAGCCGAAGATGATGCTGTTTGATGAGCCGACCTCCGCGCTCGATCCGGAGCTGCGCCACGAAGTGCTGAAGGTGATGCAGGATCTGGCCGAAGAGGGTATGACGATGGTTATTGTGACGCACGAAGTAGGCTTCGCCCAGAAGGTGGCCTCACGCCTGATCTTTATCGATAAAGGCACCATCGCTGAGGATGGTCATCCGGATGATCTGATCACCAATCCGCCGAGCGATCGTCTGCGCGAGTTCCTGCAACACGTTTCCTGATAGCGTTCTCTGCAAAACAAGCCGCACCGGGCAACCGCTGCGGCTTTTTTGTTTGCCGTTCATCATGAAACATCGTTTCTGGCAGTCTTATATCACTGTCGCTTTTTGCTTGCGCCTGGGCGAGGGAGGGATAGCCGCTTGCCGCACCGGCATTGACCCATCCATGGGGCCTGCCGCCGCGCCTTCCATGGCGCGGAGGCTGCTGCAAGCGGCTATCCCTCCCGCACCCTGCAAGTTTCTTCATCGCTGTTGCCAAACCGCACGCTACAGCCGCACCTGTGCTGGTGGGAAGAGAGAACGTTGAGCTAAGCCGGACGTCACGCGGCAGGGATGCCGCGTGCCGAGGCCCGCAGGGAAGCGGGGGTTGCCGATCCGGGCGTGCTCAACCTTCTCTCTGACCGATGGAAAACTTATTGCGAAGAGACGCTAACGTCCCAAAAATTCCTTTCAGAATCTTCATGTTCCATTGCTGACTATACTTTTCCCCTGTTGCCGCAGTGCGTTTAACAAGGAAAAATCATGTCGCTTATTAGCCCACTGTGGCGAACCCTGACGGGAATCATTTTTTGCTGCCTGCTAATTCCCTCTGCGCTGGCCATCACGCTGCCGCAGGCCGCGGTTGCCGCTCAGCAATCGCAAACGCCCGCCGATGGCGCGAAAAGTGAACCTACGCCGGAGGAGAAAAAAGCCGCTTACGCTGCGCTGGCCAACATTCTGGAGAACAGCGACTCACGTCAGGCGCTGATCGAACAGCTGCGTCAGGCCTACACCAGCAAAACGCCGGCGGATGAACCGGTCCTGACACCGCCGCAGAGCGAGCAGGACGAGCCTACCGTGCTGGAGAGTGTCACCCGCGTGACGCGCGAATATGGCGGCGCCGTGGCCTCACAATTTGTCCGGCTGCACAACAGTATCGTCAACGCGCCACACAAGGCCTTCAATAAAGACACCTTTCTCAACGCGCTCAACCACTTTGTCGGCCTGGCCGCTGCCGTATTCGCCTTTTACTGGCTTACGCGCCGCCTGGTGTGGCCACTCTGGCAGCGCATGGGCCGCTGGGGCCGTAACCAGAACCTTGAGCGCAACAAGTGGCTGCATCTGCCCGTCGCCATCTTGCTGGCGTTTATGATCGATCTGCTGCTGCTGGCGTTAACGCTGTTTATCGGCCAAATCATCAGTGAGAACTACCACAGCGGCAACCGTACCATCGCTTATCAGCAGGGACTGTTCCTGAACGCTTTTGCCCTGATTGAATTCTTCAAAGCGCTACTGCGCCTGATCTTCTGTCCACGCTTCCCTGCCCTGCGCTTCTTCCACCTCTCAGATGCGCGCGCCGTTTACTGGCACACGCGCCTGAGCTGGCTCAGCGGCATAATTGGCTATGGTTTACTTGTCGTCGTGCCGATTGTCTCTAACCAGGTTAACGTGCAGATCGCGGCGCTGCTCAATGTGCTGATCATGGGCATCATGACCAGCTGGGCGCTCGGGCTGATTTTCCACAATAAACGCAATATCCAGCAGGCGCTGTCCCAGCTGGCAGACCGCAGTCTGAGCTTCTTTGCCCTGTTCATCCGCGCCTTCAGCATGGTATGGCACCTACTGGCCAGCGCCTATTTTGTCGCGCTGTTTCTCTTCTCGATCTTCAATCCCGGCGATAGCCTGAAATTTATGATGTCCGCCACGGTGCGCAGCCTGGCCATTATTGGTCTCGCCGCCCTGATATCGGGCATGCTCACGCGCTGGATCGGCAAAACCCTGACGCTCTCGCCCGAGCTACGTCGCAACTACCCTGAACTGCAAAAGCGCGTTAATGACTGGGTCCGGGCGTTACTGAAACTGGCACGGATCGTTACCGTGTTTGCCACGCTGCTGCTGCTCCTTAACGCCTGGAACCTGTTTGACCTGTGGCACTGGCTCACACAGGGGGCCGGACAGAAGCTGGTGGATGTGCTGATTCGCATCGTGATGATCCTGCTGCTCTCCGCGGTGGGCTGGACGCTGCTCGCCAGCCTGATCGAAAGCCGGCTGGCCTCCGATTCGCATGGCCGCCCGATGCCAAACGCACGTACCCGCACGCTGCTGACGCTGTTCCGTAACGCGCTGGCGGTGGTGATCAGCACGATCACCATTATGATTTTGCTCTCCGAGGTCGGCGTCAATATCGCTCCGCTGCTGGCGGGTGCCGGGGCGCTGGGTCTGGCGGTCTCTTTCGGCTCACAGACGCTGGTCAAAGACATTATCACCGGCATCTTCATTCAGTTTGAAAATGGCATGAACACCGGGGATCTGGTCACCATTGGCGCCATTACCGGCACGGTAGAGCGCATGTCGATTCGTTCGGTGGGCGTACGTCAGGATACCGGCGCTTACCACATTATCCCGTGGTCATCGATTACCACCTTCGCCAACTTTGTGCGCGGCATTGGCTCATTTGTCGCTAACTATGATGTCGATCGCCGCGAGGATGCGGAAAAGGTGAACGCCACCCTGCAGGCGGCGGTAAAAGAACTGCTGGAAAATCCTGATATCCGCGGCATGGTTATCGGCGAGCCGAGCTTTGCCGGTCTGGTGGGGTTGACTAACCAGGCGTTCACCGTGCGCGTCTCGTTCACCACACAGCCGCTGAAGCAGTGGTCCGTACGCTTTGCGCTGGATGACAAAGTGAAAAAACACTTTGATGCGGCCGGCATTAAAGCACCGCATCAAACAGTGGAGGTGATGCAAACCGGCAGTGATGTTGCTGCTGCCGCGAGCGTGCCGGCGTTGCCGCCGCCACCGTAGCGGGACGGATCAGGCGCGCGTAAGGCGCTGGCCGCGTACGGCGGCCGGCAAAAACGTCCAGGCGATAAAGCGGCTCTGCTTCTGCCCCTGCGCCATCTCAATGATGCGCACCTCGTGGGCATTTTGCGCTTTTAGCTGGTCGCGCAGCGCGGGCAGATTCTCTTTGCGGGAGACAAGAGAGGTGAACCAGACAATGCGATCGCCAAAAAGCACGCTCTCATCGATCATCTTACCGATGAAGCCGCGCTCGCCGCCTTCGCACCACAGCTCATTATGCTGGCCGCCAAAGTTGAGCGGCGCACGCTTCTGCAGGCCAAGATTGCGCACTTTACGCTGGCTGCCGGCTGCCGCGTCTGCCGCCGAAGCGTGGAAAGGCGGATTGCACAGCACTGCGTGATAGCGCTCATTCTTGTGCACCACGCCGGTAAAGATGGCGCTCTCCTGCTTCTGGCGACGCAGACGAATGGCGCGCTGCAGACCAGGATTACTGGCAACGATGTGGGTGGCTGCGGTAATGGCCTCGGCGCTAATGTCCGTACCGGTAAAGCGCCAGCCGTACTCTGCCTGCCCAATCAGCGGATAGATGCAGTTGGCGCCACAGCCAATATCCAGCACATCCAGCTCACGCGGGATCGTGCCACCGCAGTCGTCTGCCAGCAAATCCGCCAGCGCATGCACGTAATCGGCGCGACCGGGCACCGGCGGCGTCAGATAGCCTTGCGGCAGCTGCCAGTTGAGATTATAAAACAGCTTTAGCAGCGCCTGGTTCAGCAGCATCACCGCTTCAGGATCGGCAAAATCCACCGACTGCTCACCATAGCCGTTGGGGCGCACCTTCTGCGCCAGCGGCGGATGCGCGGCAGTCAGGGCGGCAAAATCATAACGGCCCTGATGGCGGTTACGCGGATGGAATGGCGCGGTGGCGGCTGGCTTGTTCATAATGGCTCCGGAAGATAAGGCGGGCGTAAGATACGCTGGATGGCGACAGCGCACAATCCGCCAACAAAATTTTCTGCATTGAATTTAAATCTACACTCCCCACACGGCGTCCGGCACCGTTCATGCGACAGCAGGGCAGCGGGTGCGACGTGTGAAGAACGAATCAGGAGCGCAAATGCGTCAACGTTATACCTATCAACCCCGCAGCGGGCACGGCCTGCCGCACGATCCGCTCAATGCAATTGTCGGCCCGCGACCTATTGGCTGGGTCAGCTCCCGGAGCGCCAGCGGCCAGCGCAACCTGGCGCCCTATAGCTTCTTTAACTGCTTCAACTACCATCCGCCCATTATCGGTTTCGCCAGTAGCGGCTGGAAAGACAGCGTACAGAACATCAGCGAAACCAATGAGTTTGTCTGGAATCTGGCTACGCGCCCGCTGGCCGAAGCGATGAATGAGAGCTCTGCATCAGTGGCGGCGGATCAGGATGAGTTTGCGCTGGCCGGCCTGACGCCGCTTGCGGCCTCACACGTTAACGTCAGCATGGTGGCGGAGAGCCCGGTCAATTTTGAGTGCCGGTTAACGCAGCTGATCCGCCTGCAGGATGTGCAGGGCAGCGAATTGCAAAGCTGGCTGGTGCTGGGCGAAGTGGTGGCCATTCATATTGATGAAACGCTGCTGGAGGACGGTATCTATCAAACGGCTAAAGCGCAGCCGATCCTGCGTGCCGGCGGCCCTTCCGCCTATTACGGCATCAGCGAAGATCAGCGCTTCGATCTGGTGCGGCCGGATGCCCGCCCACGCTAAAGACTGAAGCAACCGTAGCGGCAGATAGCCGTTACGGTGTCGCACAGCCCGCTTTCATTACCGCCACCGCGCGCGCCATATCGGGCGCCAGCCAGCGATCTTCCTGCCAGTTCGCCACCTGCAGCCGCAAACGGTGCAGCGCATGCGCCGTGCCCCGTGCCAGCTGGGCTTCGCCGTGGAAATCCAGCGCCTGCGCCGCCAGCAGGTACTCAATAGCCAGAATCTGCCACACGTTGTCCACCAGTTTTAGCAGCTTCAGCGCTGCACCGGTCCCGAGGCTGAGATGATCCTCCTGCAGGCCGGACGTGACATAGTTATCCAGTACGGCCGGCTGCGCCAGCTGGCGGTTTTCAGCGCATAACGCGGCGGCAACATACTGCGCAATCATCATGCCGGAGTTCACGCCCGGCTGCGCCACCAGGAACGCCGGCAATCCACTCACCAGCGGGTTCACCAGTCGATCAAGCCGGCGCTCGGCAATGCTGCCCACTTCCGCCATCGCTATCGCCAGCAGATCGGCCGCCATCGCCACGGACTCACCGTGCGGGTTGGCCTGCGACACTACGCGCCAGTTATCCGGCGTGCCGAGCACCAGCGGATTGTCGGTGCAGGCATTCAGTTCAGTCACGATCTGATGCGCAGCATGATCAAACTGATCGCGGCTGGCACCGTGCACCTGCGGCATGGCGCGCAGGCTGAGCGCATCCTGTGTGCGGATCCCCACGCTGGCAGCCAGCAGCGGGCTATCGTGCAGCAGGGCCCGCAGCCGCTGCGCGCTGTGCTGCATGCCCGGACTCGCTTTCAGCGCTATCACGTCGGCATCAAACGCCACCCGCTGTCCGCGTAGCGCCTCGAAACTCATCGCGCCAGTCACGTCCGCCCAGTCCAGCAAACGTGCAGCATCATCCAGCGCCAGGCACGCCAGACCGGTCATGCAGGGCGTGCCGTTCACCAGGCTTAACCCCTCTTTCGCCCCGGGACGATACGGCTGCAGACCTGCCAGCGCCAGCGCCTGCTGTGCGGGCATACTCTGCTGCTGATAATCCACCTCGCCCACGCCAATCAGCGCCAGGCCAATGTGCGCCATGTGGCTGAGGTAACCCACCGAGCCCTGCGATGGCACCTGCGGCGTGATCTGCTGGTTGAGCAGTGCCAGCAGGTGCTGCACCAGTGCCACCGAAACGCCCGATTTACCGTGACTGTAGTTGGCAATCGCCGCACAGAGTATGGCGCGGGTCTGCGCCTGCGTGAGCAGCGGCCCGACGCCGCAGGCGTGGCTCAGCAGCGTATTGCGTGATAGCTGGCTGAGCTGCTCCTCCGGCAGCGTGATGTTACACAGCGCCCCCAGCCCGGTGTTGATGCCGTACGCGATCTGACCGCTGGCAATAATCTGCCCGACAATCTCACGCCCCTGCGCAATTCGCTGCCAGGCGGCATCACTGAGCGTCAGGTGCGCATGGTGCCGTGCCACCTGCACCACATCCTGCCAGCGGATCGGGCTATCGCCCCATACGATAGTCATGCTGGCTGCCCCGCCGGATGATGATGACTGGAGATAAACTGCTTAAAACGCAGCGAACCCTGATCGCCAAACATCGCCTCCGGCGCGCCCTGGCAATCAATCGTGCCCTGATGCATAAACACCACGCGGTTGGAGACATTGCGTGCAAAGCCCATCTCATGGGTTACCACCAGCATGGTGCGCCCCTCCTCTGCCAGGCTGCGCATCACCTTCAGCACTTCGCCTACCAGCTCCGGGTCCAGCGCCGAGGTGGGCTCATCAAACAGCATCACCTCCGGATCCATCGCCAGCGCACGCGCAATGGCCACGCGCTGCTGCTGCCCACCCGAAAGCTGGGCCGGATAGAAATCTTTGCGGTTCAGCAGGCCAACGCGATCCAGCAGCTGCTCAGCCTGCGCAATGCAGTGCTTTTTGTCGCGCTTCAGCACATAGTGCGGCCCTTCAATCACGTTTTGCAGCACCGTCATGTGTGACCACAAATTAAAGCTCTGGAACACCATGCCCAGGCGCGACCGCAGGCGCTCAATCTGTTTCGGGTTGGCGGCCAGCTGATGACCACGCGCATGGCGTTTCATCTCGATAGTTTCACCGCCGACGCTTACCACGCCGGCATCGGGCGTCTCCAGCAGATTA
>Ga0157361_1000080_pt1 | contig 55808 bp, 53 predicted proteins | sample AttlaeALBM2_FD_111481 | JGI IMG/M metagenome (GOLD analysis project Ga0157361, IMG submission 111481) | Fungus gardens microbial communities from leaf cutter ant in Ribeirão Preto, State of São Paulo, Brazil - Atta laevigata ALBM2 | ecosystem: Host-associated > Fungi > Mycelium > Unclassified ...
TGAGCCGGTTCACACTTTTTGATGAAAATGACTGAAAGTTTTCACGACGAGTTATGTAGACTGGCCGCCGCAATCTAAGAGGCACGTGTACTACATGACTGATATTCAAACCACTTTTGCTGATCTGGGCCTGAACGCCGACATCCTCGAATCACTGAACGGTATGGGCTACGTTAAGCCTTCGCCAATCCAGGCTGAGTGTATTCCTCACCTGCTGGCGGGCCGTGATGTGCTGGGTATGGCGCAGACCGGTAGTGGTAAAACAGCAGCCTTCTCTCTGCCGCTGCTGAACAACATCGATCCTTCTGTCCGCGCACCACAAATCCTGGTGCTGGCACCGACCCGCGAACTGGCGGTGCAGGTGGCTGAAGCGATGACAGAATTCTCTAAACATATGCGCGGCGTTAACGTCGTGGCCCTGTACGGTGGCCAGCGTTATGACGTGCAGCTGCGCGCACTGCGCCAGGGACCACAGATCGTGGTCGGTACCCCGGGTCGTCTGCTGGACCACCTGAAGCGTGGCACGCTGGACCTCTCAAACCTGCGTGGTCTGGTTCTGGACGAAGCCGATGAGATGCTGCGTATGGGCTTCATCGAAGACGTTGAAACCATCATGGCGCAGATTCCGGAAGGTCATCAGACCGCACTGTTCTCTGCCACCATGCCGGAAGCGATTCGTCGCATCACCAAGCGTTTCATGAAAGATCCGCAGGAAGTGCGCATTCAGTCCAGCGTAACGACCCGTCCGGACATTTCACAGTCTTACTGGACCGCTTACGGCCGTAAATCTGACGCGCTGGTCCGCTTCCTGGAAGCAGAAGACTTTGACGCCGCTATCATCTTCGTGCGTACCAAAAACGCAACGCTGGAAGTCGCTGAAACGCTGGAGCGCAATGGCTACAACAGCGCGGCACTGAACGGCGACATGAACCAGGCACTGCGTGAGCAGACGCTGGAGCGCCTGAAAGATGGTCGTCTGGATATCCTGATCGCCACCGACGTTGCGGCACGTGGTCTGGACGTTGAGCGTATCAGCCTGGTTGTTAACTACGACATCCCGATGGATGCGGAATCTTACGTGCACCGTATTGGTCGTACCGGTCGTGCTGGCCGTGCTGGCCGTGCGCTGCTGTTCGTTGAGAACCGCGAGCGTCGTCTGCTGCGCAACATCGAGCGCACCATGAAGCTGACCATTCCGGAAGTTGAACTGCCGAACGCAGAGCTGCTGAGTGAGCGTCGTCTGGCGCAGTTTGCTGCTAAAGTACAGCAGCAGCTGGAGAGCAGCGATCTGGACCAGTATCGTGCGCTGCTGAGCAAAATGCAGCCGGGTGAAGATCTGGATATCGAAACGCTGGCCGCAGCACTGCTGAAAATGGCCCAGGGTGAGCGTCCGCTGATTCTGCCACCAGAAGCACCGCGTCCGCCGCGTCGTGAGTTCCGTGACCGTGACGAGCGCAGCGACCGTCCACGTCGTGACAGCCGCGACAGCCGTGAAGGTGGCGATCGTCCACGTCGCGAACGTCGTGATGTTGGCGAAATGCAGCTGTACCGCATTGAGGTGGGTCGTGATGATGGTGTTGAAGTGCGTCATATCGTTGGTGCGATTGCTAACGAAGGTGACATCAGCAGCCGTTACATCGGTAACATCAAGCTGTTCGGTACCCACTCAACCATCGAGCTGCCGAAAGGCATGCCGGGCGACGTACTGCAGCACTTCACCCGTACGCGTATTCTCAACAAACCGATGAATATGCAGCTGCTGGGCGATGCACAGCCGCACGAGCGCACTGAACGTCGTAGCGGTGGTCGCGATTTCGGTGGTGAGCGTCGTGGTAGCCGTGATGGCGCGCCACGTGGCGAAGGTGCACCGCGCCGTTTCTCTGAGCGTCGTGAAGGTGGCCGCGAAGGCGGACGCTTCAGCCGTGAAGGTGGCCGTGGCCCACGTCGTGAAGAGGGTGCAGCAGCTGCACCACGTCGTCGTGACGCATAAGCGTTAAACGCTAAAAAGTAAAAAGGGACGCGCAGGCGTCCCTTTTTTTATCTCTCTTCTTCGCAGAATTACACGCCGCCGGCAATCAGTACGCGCTCGCCGGTTACGTACGCAGACTCTTCCGACGCCAGGAACAGCGCAACCTGCGCCACATCTTCCGGCAGCCCAAAGCGCCCCAGCGGCGTGGCGGCAATCAGCTGCGCCTTCAACTCCGGATGCATTTTCTTCGCTGCCAGCAGCCCTTCAGTCAGGATAATGCCTGGCGCCAGCGCGTTAACGCGAATATTGCGCGGCCCCAGCTCACGTGCCAGGCCCTGCGTTAAGGTATCAATCGCGCCTTTGGTGGCGGACCACAGCACCGATCCAGGCATGCTGCGCTGGCTGCTGAGCGCGCTAAGGTTGATGATACAACCGCCGCGCGGCGGAAAATGGTGTGCCGCCTGCTGACACACCAGCAGGGTGCCGAGCAGGTTAACGTTCAGCTGCTGCTGCATCTCACTGACGCTCAGGGCGGCAAAGTCACCGTGGTGAAAAAGTCCGGCGTTATTAACCACAATATCGGGGGCGCCAAACTCCGCGATGCTGCTGGCGAACAGGCGTTCGACATCGGCTTCGCGAGAGATATCGGCCTGCACGGCGATGGCGTCGCTACCCAGCGCAATAATATCGGTCACCACATCCGCGGCGCCCGCTTCATCCTGTCGATAATTCACCACCACCCGGGCACCGGCCGCCGCGAAAGTCATGGCGATAGCGGCACCAATGCCTTTCGAAGCGCCCGTCACCAGCGCAATTTTGCCTTCAAGTGCTTTCATTCTGTCTCTCCACCTGAGATTTCGGGTGAGTAAAGCATGCGCTGTCGCTGCTCTCTGCGGTAGCGCAATCCTGCAAGCTTTTTGCACGATCCTGCAAATCTGCTGATTAAGGACTAGGCGCGAGCGGAGCGACAGGCGAGAATGCGCGTTGAGTCATTTTTCACCGCGGAGCGCGCAACGCATGATTCATCAGGAACAGTGGCAAAAGCTGGTGGCGATGATTGCCCGCCATGCGCAATCGGAAGGGCGCAATAACAGTGCTATCGATTTTCTCACCTTTGGCCGTAGCTCTCAGCCCACCAGCCTGGCGCATCTCTCCGCATGGGCCGGCTTCGCGCTGGTAGCGCAGGGACAAAAGGCGCTGCGCATGGGCGATGACATGGTGCATTACGGTCCCGGCGATCTGCTGCTGGTGACGCTGGATATGGCGGTGCAATCCTGCGTGGTGAAGGCCACCCCGGAGAAACCCAATCTCGGCGTGGGCATTACCATCAATGAAGCCCGGCTGCTGCGCTATCTGGAGTATTTTCCGCTGCATCAGGTGGGCAGCGCCACGGCCAATGAGCGCGGCATTACCGTGCATAAGGTTGCGCCATCGCTGGTGGATGCGGTTATCCGCCTGGTTGAACTGCTGGATCAGCCGCAGGATATCGCCGCGCTGGCACCGCTAATCGAAAAAGAGATCTTCTACCGTCTGCTGACCGGCCCGGAAGGGCCGCGTATTCTCAATATGGCGCTGGCGGAGCGGCCAGGCAACAAAGTGGCGCGCGCGGTACGCTGGCTGCGTGAGAACTTTCATCAGCCGCTGAAGATGGATCAGCTGGCCAGCAGCGTGGGAATGAGCATCTCCTCGCTGCACCATCACTTTAAGGCAGTCACGGCGATGACGCCGATGCAGTACCAGAAACAGTTACGCCTGAACGAAGCACGCCGGCTGATGATGATTGATAAGTTAGATGCGGGCACGGCAGGGTATCGCGTAGGCTATCAAAGCGCATCGCAGTTTAGCCGCGAATACAGTCGCTTCTACGGACAGTCGCCTGCCCGCGATGTGCGGATGCTGGCGGTAGGGCCAGAAGGCTAGCCCACCGCCACGGGATTAGAGCGTGCGGGCGGCGTCCATCGCCAGCGCGAAGGAGCGCAGGCGCGCCTGCGGATCGTAAATCTGACCGTTAACCATGATCTCATCTGCCTGGGTTTCACGCATCAGAGCGGCAAGGCCGTTACGCACTTTATCGCCGTCGCCAACAATCGACATGCTCAGCGCCTGCTGCACGCCATACTGTTCAGACGGCGACCACAGGTTATCCATATTTTCGACCGGCGCCGGCAGCGGACCCGGCTTACCGCGGCGCAGATTGATAAACTGCTGCTGCATGGAGGTAAACAGGATGCGTGCTTCGCGCTCGCTATCCGCTGCCACCACGTTAACGCACACCATGGCATAGGGTTTTGCCAGGCGGGCAGAGGGCTGGAATTTCTCACGATAGAGATGCAGCGCCTGGAACAGCAGATCGGGCGCAAAGTGTGAGGCGAAGGCAAACGGCAGGCCAAGCTGTGCTGCCAGCTGTGCGCTATACAGGCTGGAACCCAGCAGCCAGACCGGAATTTTCAGGCCCAGGCCTGGCACCGGCTGCACTGCCGGCTGCTCACCCTCTTCGGCATCGAACCAGCGGATCAGTTCGGCCACATCTTCCGGGAAGCTGTCAGCCTGCGCGCTGGAGAGATGGCGGCGCAGCGCCAGCATCGTGCGCTGATCGGAACCCGGCGCGCGGCCCAGCCCCAGATCGATACGGCCGGGATAGAGTGACTCAAGCGTACCAAACTGTTCGGCGATCACCAGCGGCGCATGGTTCGGCAGCATAATCCCGCCGGAGCCAAGACGCAGCGTGGTGGTATTCGCGGCGAGGTAACCAATCAGCACCGAGGTGGCGGCACTGGCAATGCCGGTCATATTATGGTGTTCAGCCAGCCAGTAACGGTGGAAACCAAGCGTTTCCGCCTGACGCGCCAGCGCCAGTGAATTATGGAAGGCGTCGCGCGCTGACGAGCCTTGCGGAATGGGGGCCAGATCCAGCACGGACAGGCGAACAGTTTTTTTCTCAGACATGGGCACTCCGGCAAATGATGGCGCAGGTGTCAGACAACCTGCGTCAGTCAGTATCACTTATCACTCCCTATATTAAAACTGCTAATAACAGCAGGCATATAGCCGGAATGTGCGTTTATCGATCACCTTCCAGCGCCATACCGGCCAGACGGCGCCAGTAGCCATTGCAATCACTGCCGCGTGCTACCATCAGCGGCGATCTCCCCGCTTCGTTAGCGCGGAAGCGATCAATTTCCGTGAAGGTGTCATGATCCTGTGGAGATAAACGCACAACATCCACCCAGCCGTGCATTCCGGCGAGATCGTTACCGAGGTTGTAGCAGTAGCCGCTCATGGTCTGAATACCGTTGAGCACAAACACCTGCTGGCCCTCCTGGGATAGCACGCGGCGGCCGGTCGGGTAGTTAATGCAGCACGTCTGGCAATCATCTTTGGCACGATGCTCCGAACGCGCGGTAAAGCAGCGCGCCGAGAGCGCCAGCGGCAGATGACCGTAGCCCAGCACTTCCACCTCAAACCGATCGCGCACGCTTTCACACTGCTGCAGCAGCTGAATCAGCCAGTCGCGTGACATCTCAACAGGAATGCACCAGCGCGTCATGCCCTCTTTGTGCAGTAGCTGCAGCGCCTGGGCGTTGTAAACGTTAAGCGTCGGGCCGGCCACAAACGGCAGCTGACGCTCTGCGGCCATGTTTACCGTGCCGATGTCGTTGGCTTCCAGCAGAAACTCACCGTTTTCAACGTAACGCCGCAGCTCCTTCACCTCTGAAGGGGATTGCAGCAGCGCCAGCGTGCTCAGCACCACCTGTTTACCGCTGCCGGCCAGCATGCGCGCCATCTCCATCCACTGCGCAAACGACGTGGCACGGCGTTTACTGCAGACGGCTTCACCCAGATAGATAATGTCCGCGTTGCTCTCCGCGGCGCGCTGATAGAAGTGTTCCAGCGTGTCAGTTGGCCAGTACCACAGTACCGGACCAATGGCATATTTCATGCGTCCTCCTTATTGCCAGTCGCGATGATAGGCGCCCAGCGTGGTCTGGCTACCTTCAGAGAGTTCGCCCAGCGCCTGCATCCATGACGCCTGTACGGCAAACTGCTGCGGATCGGCCATGCAGCGGTCGATGGCCTGACGCCACACTTTTGCTACCTGCGCTACATAGGCCGGGCTGCGCTGGCGACCTTCGATCTTCACCGAGGCGATATTGGCTTTAAACAGCTCAGGCAGTAGCGAAAGCGTATTCAGGCTGGTGGGCTCCTCCAGCACGTGATAACGCTGCTCATCCACCGCGTAGCGCCCTTTGCACAGCGTCGGGTAGCCCGCGCTCTCATCAGCGGCGTAGCGGTCAATCAGCACGTCATTCAGGCGCGACTCCATTCCCTTTGGCGTTTGCTGCCAGCGCACAAATTTTGCAGGCGAACAGGCGCCAGCGCTGTTGGGTGATTCGCCGGTCAGCCACGATGAGAGATAGCAGCGCCCCTCCGCCATGATGCACAGGCTGCCAAAGGCGAACACCTCCAGTGGCACCGGGGTTTCACGCGCAATCTGTTTCACCTGGTGCATCGACAGTACGCGCGGCAGCACCACGCGGCTGAGCCGGAAGTGACGATGGTAAAAGTGAATCGCCTGCAGATTGGTGGCCGAAGCCTGCACCGACAGATGACGCTCAACGTGCGGATAGTGTTTCGCCGCGTACTCCAGCGTGGCGATATCCGCCAGAATCAGCGCATCAGCGCCGTTTTGCGCGGCAATATCGATCGCCGTCTGCCAGCGGTTTACGCCGTCCGGATGCGCAAAGGTGTTGATGGCCACATGCAGTTTGCGGCGGTGCTGATGCAGGAAGCGCGCGGCCTCTGCGAGTTTTTTGTCGGTAAAATTGAGGCCGGCAAAGTGGCGGGCATTGGTGTCATCTTTCAGGCCGACGTACACCGCATCTGCGCCATGCTCCACCGCCGATTTCAGCGCAGGTAAATTCCCCGCCGGACACAGCAGTTCCATACAATCTCCTCCCGGATTCTGAAGCCGTTGAGTGTAGGCAACCGTCCGCACGCTAATGTTGATTTAAGGCAGTGAAAGCATAATTGTCCGGACAGAGTGGCGAATTTTCGCCCGGCCGTCAGGCGATTTCCTTGATCCCGGTTGAGGCGAACGCGGCGGGATGTGGCAATATAGGTAAAATTTTCTGAAGGGAGTGCAGTCAATGTTTGCGCGCTTACGCGGCCTGATAGTGGACAAAGGGCCGGAATTCCTCACTTTACCGGTTTCGCTTACGCCGTTTGCAGTGAAAAAAACCGTTTTGCAACAACTCCTAAACTGGCAATTTCGGCATGCTTTATCTGAAGGTGAGTTAGACTTTCTGGAAGGGCGCTCACTTGGGATCGAGATTGCGGATATTAATCTGCGCTGGATCACCACCTTGCAGAAGGGGCGCCTGACCGTTTCACGCGAGGCCGAAGCAGATGTGTGGTTTCGCGGTGAAGCAAACGATCTGTTGCTGGTGGCAGCACGCAAAGCCGACCCCGATATGTTGTTCTTCCAACGCCGTCTGGTGATTGAGGGCGACACGGAGCTGGGACTGGAGGTGAAAAACCTGATGGATGCCATAGAACTGGATGCCATGCCGACGCCATTGCGCACCGGGTTGCAGCAGCTGGCGGCCTTTGTTGAGGCTGGAATGAAACAGGACGCGAAGGCCACTGAGGCGCGCGCGGGGATCTCATGTTAATTCGTACTGAAATTGGTGTGGATGCGGCAGGCATTGATAGCCTGCTCAGGCGCAGTTTTGCCACCGAGGCTGAAGCCGAACTGGTGCAGCAACTGCGTGAGGATGGCTTATTAACGCTCGGCGTTGTGGCAACCGACGATGAAGGCCAGGTGCTGGGCTATGCGGCTTTCAGCCCGGTCACATTACAGGGTGAAGATCGCAACTGGGTGGCGCTGGCGCCGCTGGCGGTAGATGCGTCAGTGCGTAAACAGGGCATTGCCAAAAAGCTGGTGTTTGAAGGGCTCGACTCCCTGAACGAATTCAGCTACTGCGCCGTCGTGGTGCTGGGCGATCCCGCCTTCTACAATCCTCTGGGCTTCGAGCCCGCTGCACGACGCGGGTTGCACTGTCGCTGGCCCGGCAGCGAAGCGGCTTTCCAGGTCTACAAGCTGGCGGATGAGGCGTTTGATGGCGTCGAGGGACTGGTCGACTTTGCGGCGCCGTTCAATCGCTTTGCGTAAACCAGGCGTTCAGGCAGGTGGGCTGCTGGGCAACCAGCAGCAGCTTCCGCGCACGGCTGAGCTGCTTTACCTGATACTCCAGTCGTGATGCAGCAGCACGATCGCCCGCCGCGCAATGAAACACCAGCGTGAGCGGGCCTTTACCGCGCAGCGATCGTGCCCCGCGCCCCTGTTGATGTTGCTGCAGGCGGCGGTTAACATCCGTCGTAATGCCGGTGTAAAGCATGCCGGTGGCAGTTTGCAGCATATAGAGCTGCCAGCGCTGTTCCATCTGTCTCATCTCATTAAAATGCTGGCGGGCAGTGTAACGCGCCGGCGTCCGCATCGCTATTAACGCACGGAGTTGCTCTTGTCTGACCTTTCCCATCTGCTTCGCTATCTGAAGAAACAGCACGTCTTGTCACTGTGCACCAGCGATGGCGACGATCTGTGGTGTGCTAACTGCTTCTATGTATTCGATGAGGCCCGCATGGCCTTCTGGCTGATGACCGGGACGGATACGCGCCATGGTGCGTTAATGCTCCACAATCCGCGCGTGGCGGGCACCGTTAACGGCCAGCCCAAAAGCGTATTGCTGATTAAAGGCGTGCAGTATCGCGGACAGGGCCGGCTTACAGAGGACGAACAGGCGCTGAAGGCGTATCAGAGGCGTTTTCCGGTGGCAAAGAAGGTAACGGCACCGCTGTGGGAGATCGCGATTGAGGAGTTAAAGATGACGGATAATGCACTGGGGTTTGGCAGCAAAATTGTCTGGCAGCGGTAAGCCTGGCTGTAGCGGCGCAATTTATCAGATAAATCACGCCGCTTTGCGTCGAATCCGCTGGTCAGGCTGCGTTCAGAATACGCAGTGATTCACGGTTAAATGCGGGCAGATCCTCTGGCGTGCGGCTGGTGACCAGCTTGTCATCATCCACTACCACCTCTTTGTCATAGAAATCCGCCCCGGCATTACGCAGATCGATCGCAATGGCTTTCACGCAGGTCATCTTGCGACCGCGCACGCCGTTAGCGCTAATCAGCAGCTGCGGACCGTGGCAAATGGCAAAAATAGGCTTGCCGCTGGCAACAAACTCTTTGGTAAAGTTGACGAAGCGATCGTCGCCGCGCAGTGAATCTGGCGAATGGCCGCCTGGCAACAGCAGCGCATCGAATTCTGCGGCGTTGACGTGATCGATATCTTTATCGATCTTCACTTCCGCTTTTCCCTGCTTACCCTTCACAACCTTACCGGCCTGCATCTCAATGGTTACCACTTCGTGGCCAGCTTTGCTGTAGGCCTCTGCGGGAGAGGTAAACTCTGAGTCCTCAAACTCATCGGTAATCAGTACCGCGATTCTCTTACTCACTCTTCTCCTCCTTGCTTTAACACATCACACATCGTTTTACGTCTAACCTGACAAGTCTGGACGCTGACAGCTGAAACGCAAGCCAGACGGCAGGGAACCTTCTGCGGTAAATTTTGGTAGCAGATCAAGTTTACGCACATCGGAACTGGTGAAAAGCAATGACCTGAATAACAATGCGGGTTTTCCGCTGCGCTTCCCGTGCGGCCTACGTTATTCAGTTGAATACGGAACCTGTTATGACCCAGTTAGCTCCTCCTGTCCCGGCGGTACGTTTCGCCTGGTGGAAACCGCTGTTATTCCTCGCCGTCGTGGTTATCGGCCTGTGGTATGTCAAATGGCAACCCTATTACGGCAAAGCGTTTGTCGCCGCCGAAACCCACTCGATTGGCCACTCGATTATCGCCAACGCCGCTGCGTCGCCGTGGCGCGCGGCGCTCGATTACGCCATGGTCTACTTTCTGGCCGTGTGGAAAGCCGCTGTGCTTGGCGTAGTGCTCGGCTCACTGGTGCAGGTGCTGATCCCGCGCAACGCGCTATTACGCCTGATGGGCCGTTCACGCTTTGGCTCAACCCTGGTCGGCACCGGCCTCGGTTTGCCGGGCATGATGTGCAGCTGCTGTGCGGCACCGGTGACCGCCGGGTTACGTCAGGCGCAGGTATCCAGCGGCGCGGCGATGGCGTTCTGGCTGGCGAATCCGCTGCTCAATCCGGCCACGCTGATCTTCATGGGCTTTGTGCTGGGCTGGCATTTTGCTGCCATCCGGCTGGTGGCTGGCGTGATGATGGTACTGGGCATTGCCGCGCTGGTGCAGCGCAGCGTACCGGAAACGGCGCTCTCCGCACCCCAGCCGCTTGCTACTCACGATGCGCCTCTTTTCACACGCTGGCTACGTGTGATGTGGCGGCTGTTCTGGAACACCATTCCGCTCTATATCGTCGCGGTGCTGCTGCTGGGGGCGGCACGCGTCTGGCTCTTCCCGCATGCGGATGGCGCAGTCGGGAATACACTGTTCTGGGTGATCATGATGGCGATAGCAGGCTGCCTGTTCGTGATCCCGACGGCGGCTGAAATCCCGATTGTGCAAACCATGATGCTGGCGGGCATGGGCACGGCGCCGGCGCTGGCGCTGCTGGTCACGCTGCCCGCCGTGAGCGTGCCCTCGCTACTGATGCTGCATCGCGCTTTCCCCGCCCGGGCACTGTGGATCGCCCTGATCGGCGTGGCGCTGAGCGGTGTGCTGCTCGGTATGCTCGCCCTGTGGCTGGCGTAAATACCAGATGGTTTGATTGCGGCTGCCGCGCCACAGCAGCCGCGCATCCCGCTCCGCTTCAATAAAGCGTCCGTCAATCAGCACATCGATCTCCGCCACCACCGCGCGCTGGTCCGCGCTGAGTTCCGCCATGGTATAGCCGGTCCACAGCCAGATATCTTTCCCCGGACACTCACGCCGCACGCGTTTTACCAGACGACGAATGTGCGGCACGTTGTGCGGATGCAGCGGATCGCCGCCGCTCAGCGACAATCCCTGGCGCGGAATGCGCCGATCGTTGAGATCGGCGATGAGCTGCTCCTCCAGCGCCAGCGTAAACGGTACGCCGGAATCAAGCCGCCAGGTGCTCTGGTTATAGCAGCCGCGGCACTGATGTTCGCAACCGGCAACAAACAGCGTGCAGCGCGTACCGGGCCCGTTAACGATATCGACATCGTAGTAGCGATGGATATTCATCCCGGCTGTCCGTTATCAAGATGTTTAACACGGCGCTGCACCTCCTCCTGCTTGCCGGCGTTAAAGGGACGCGCATCCGGGCTGCCGAGGTAGCCGCACACGCGGCGCGTAACTGAGACGCGCGCCGGATCGTGATTGCCACACTGCGGGCAGGTAAAGCCTTTGCTGGTGCAGCAGAATTCGCCGCTGAAGCCGCAGTCGTAGCACTCGTCGATCGGCGTATTGGTGCCGTAATAGGGCACGCGGTGATAGCTGTAATCCCACACATCTTCCAGCGCTTTCAGGTTGTGCTGAATATTGGGGTATTCGCCGTAACAGATAAAACCGCCGTTAGCGATGGCGGGATAGGGCGCTTCGAAATCGATTTTGTCGTAAGGGTTAACCCGTTTTTCTACGTCAAGATGGAAGCTGTTGGTGTAGTAGCCTTTATCCGTCACGCCAGGCACCACGCCAAACTCCGCGGCGTCCAGACGGCAGAAGCGGTCGCACAGGTTTTCACTGGGCGTACTGTAGAGGCTAAAGCCGTAGCCGGTCTCCGCTTTCCAGGCCTCAACGGCGCTGCGCAAGTGCGTCACGATCGCCACGCCTTTGGCGCGCAGGTGCTCTGCGTCATAAGGGTGCACCGCGTTGCCGCTCAGGGCATTAAGGGTTTCGTGCAGGCCAATATAGCCGAGCGAGATGGATGCGCGCCCGTTGCGGAAAATTTTGCCCACTTCCTCATCGGCCTGTAGCCGTACGCCGCAGGCACCCTCCATATAGAGAATCGGCGCCACGCGCGCTTTGGTTTTCTCCAGCCGCGCGATGCGCGTCATCAGGGCACGTTTTGCCAGCGCCAGACGCTCATCCAGCAGGGCCCAGAAGCGCGCTTCCTCTCCCTGCGCCTCCAGCGCGATACGCGGCAGATTAAGGCTGATCACGCCGATATTGTTGCGGCCTTCGTGGATCTGCCGGCCGTTCTCCTCATACACGCCAAGAAAACTGCGGCAGCCCATCGGCGTTTTGAACGAACCGGTGACCTCCACCACTTTGTCATAGTTGAGGATATCGGGGTACATGCGCTTACTGGCGCACTCAAGCGCCAGCTGTTTGATATCGTAGTTGCTATCGCCGGCACGGCGGTTCACGCCTTCGCGGATGGCAAACACCAGCTTGGGAAAGACGGCGGTTTTGTGGTTTTTACCCAGCCCGGCGATGCGGTTGCGCAGAATAGATTGCTGAATCAGGCGCGCCGCCCAGTCGGTGCCCAGACCAAAACCAAAGGTGACAAACGGCGTCTGGCCGTTGGCGGTGTGCAGCGTGTTAACCTCATACTCCAGCGACTGGAAGGCGTCGTAGCACTCCTTCTCCGTACGCGCACGGGTATAGGCTTCCGGATCAGGAATCTGCCACTCAACGGCAATCTGGCGGTGCTTCTCCAGGCTAAGCGTTACAAACGGCGCCAGCACTTCATCGATACGGTTGATGGTGGTGCCGCCATAAATGTGGCTGGCGACCTGCGCGATAATTTGCGCCGTGACGGCGGTGGCGGTGGCGATCGATTTCGGCGGCTCGATCTCGGCGTTACCCATCTTAAAGCCGTGGGTCAGCATGCCGTGCAGATCGATCAGCATGCAGTTAAACATCGGGAAGAACGGTGAATAGTCGAGATCGTGATAGTGGATCTCGCCGCGCTCATGCGCCTGCACCACCTCGCGCGGTAGCAGCTGTTGCTGCGCATAATGTTTCGCCACGATCCCGGCCAGCAGATCGCGCTGCGTCGGGATCACTTTGCTGTCTTTGTTGGCATTTTCGTTCAGCAATGCCGCGTTGGTTTGCTCCACCAGACCGCGAATAGCGTGATGCAGTTTGCCGCGCTGCTCGCGGGCCAGATCGCGATCGTGACGATATTCGATATAGGTGCGTGCCAGCTGCGGCCAGGGGCCGTTCATGAGCGCCTCTTCGACGGCACACTGGATCTCACGGATATCCACCTCGTTCCGCGCGGCCAGCTGCTGACTGACCTGCGCAGCCACCGTGGCACACCAGGCGGCATCATCGACCTCTGCCGCGCGGGCCGCTGCCTCTACCGCGTCCTGAATACGCTGCGCGTCAAACGGCACCCTGCAGCCGTCACGCTTAATCACCACCGTTGTCATTGCCCCTCCATGAAACTACATGTAGATAATTTTACGGAGTGTAACCGCTATATGTGGTGTTTTGGTGCGCTTTAATCGCGCTCTTCTTGACCTGACGCATGGAAGCACTGACGAAGATAGCCAGCCCTGAATGCGTTAGCGTCGCTAAACTGAAAAAGTATTAAGCCGGACAAACTTCAGCGGGCCGTAACTTGCTTTGCGCCGCGAAACAGGTTTAATGAATGTTTTGCCCACTTTTGATCCGTCATTTTACCTCACAAGGATGCCCCACATGCTTCTGCCCCGCACGCTGCTTGCCTGTTGCCTGTCCCTGAGTTTTTCAGGCGTTGCCGCGCCTGCTGGCGATCTGCCGCTGATGCCCTGGCCGCAAAACGTGGTGCAGCCTGCGGGCGGCGGCGCCCTGGCGTTAACGCCGCAGCTGACACTGCATATCAGCGGCGATCACCTTGCAGGGGCCGAAGCGCGCTGGCGGGCCCGTATCTCGCGCCAGACGGGCTGGCCACTGCTGCCGGCCAGTGCCGCCAGCGATCACGCCACCATTCAGGTGCAGATCGCGCAGGCGGTCGATCCGCTGCCGCAGCCGGACAGTGACGAGAGCTACCATTTAGAGGTCAACAGCAGCGGCGTACTGCTGAAAGCCGCTACCCGTTTTGGCGCCATGCGCGGCATGGAGACGCTGCTGCAGCTGATTGAAAACAATGAAAACGGCACGGTGATCCCCTATGTCAGCATCGATGATAAGCCGCGCTTCCCGTGGCGTGGCGTGCTGATCGATTCGGCGCGCCATTTCCTGCCCGTAGAGACCCTGAAGCGGCAGATCGACGGTATCGCAGCGGCGCGTATGAACGTGTTTCACTGGCATCTGACGGACGATCAGGGCTGGCGCTTCGCCTCCAGCCACTATCCTCAGCTGCAGGAGAGAGCCAGCGACGGTCTCTATTACACCCGGCAGCAAATGCGCGACGTGGTGCAGTACGCCACCCAGCGCGGCGTGCGCGTAGTGCCGGAGATCGATCTGCCAGGCCATGCGTCGGCGATTGCCGTGGCGATGCCGGAGCTGATGAGTGCACCCGGCCCGTACGCGATGGAGCGGGGCTGGGGCGTGTTCAAACCGCTGCTGGATCCCGGCAATGAGGAGGTATTTCGCTTTATCGATACGCTGATCGGTGAAGTCGCGGCGATCTTCCCCGATCCTTACATTCACATCGGCGGCGATGAGGTTGATCCTACCCAGTGGAACGCATCGCCAGCGATCCGGCAGTTTATGCGCGATCGCGGTCTGCACGACGCCCATGCGCTACAGGCGTGGTTCAATCAGCGCGTTGAGAAGATTCTGGCCGCGCATCAGCGCCGGATGATCGGCTGGGATGAGGTTTATCATCCGGATCTGCCCAAAAGTACTCTGATCCAGTCATGGCAGGGGCAGGATGCGCTGGGCGAAGTCATCAAACATGATTTTCGCGGCATTCTCTCCACCGGTTTCTACCTCGATCAGCCGCAAACTGCCGCGTATCACTATCGGAACGAGCCGTGGCCGCAAGGATTGAACGGAGAGGATCGGATAGCGCCCGGCGAGCAGACGCAGAGCTGGCAGTTCACCATGCCGCGCCTCAAGGGGAGTGCGTTGCAAGGGAGCTTCACGCTGATTAACGGCAAAAATGGCTGGCGTGGCTTTATCGATTTCAACGGCAAAGCGCGGCGAATGGTGCAGGCGATTCGCTGGCTGTCACCGAACCAGCTGACGTTTAGCGTCGATACCTGGATGGGGCCGTTCCAGCCGGTGGTAACGTTGACCGGAGAAAAGCTCACCGGCTATATGCAGGTGGGCAACGTACGCTATTCCGGCGAAGGGCATAAATTGCCGCAGGTGCCCGCGGGCATCGCGCCGTCACTGCCAACGCCGGAGCAGCTCGACAACAATCTGCTGGGCGGCGAAGCGGCGCTGTGGGCGGAGAACGTCAACAGCCGCGTTATTGATACACGCCTGTGGCCACGGGCGTTTGTGGTGGCAGAGCGGCTGTGGTCGGCGAAAGATGTCACGGACAGCGACAATATGTACCAGCGCCTGAGCGCAGTTGACCGCTGGAGCACGGTCTCCGTGGGGCTGCAGCAGCATCAGCAGGCGGAAGTACAGATGATGCGCCTGGCGAACAGCAGCGATATCACGCCGCTGCGCGTGTTTGCCGACGTGCTGGAGCCCGCGCAGTATTACACGCGTCAGCACCTTAAGTTTCAGGCCGGGCATTATGACTGGTTTGAGCCGCTGAATCGCCTCGCGGATGTGCTGCCCGCCGAGAGCGAGGCGGTGCGCCTGCTGGATAAGCAGGTCGATGCGCTGATCGCCAATCGTGGCAATCGTGCGGCGGCAGCGGCGATTCGGCGTCAGCTGCAGCGCTGGCAGAGTAACAGCGATGCGGTGATGCCGCTGATCCTCAGTAATTATCAGCTCAAACCGCTGCAGCAGCAGGCACGTCAGGTCGCGCAGCTGAGTCGTATGGGGCTGGATTTGGTCAGCGCGCTGGAACAGAATCAGGCTTACGGTGCCGGAGAGGTGGCGCAAATGCGCGCGCAGCTGGATGCCGCTGCACAGGTACAGGATGAAACCGTGCTGGCGCTGGTCAGGCCAATGGAGAAGTTGCTGCGAGCGTCACGATAATCAAGGGTCGTCATTCATGGCGACCCTGCATAAGCGCGAGGCGCGCATTACTGCGCACCCTGCAAAATGTGACGATTATTATATCAATCAGCGACGTACCGCGATCGCCTCAATCTCAATCTTCACATCTTTCGGCAGACGCGCCACTTCCACGCAGGAGCGCGCCGGGAAGCTGGCCTGATGCTCGGTGAAGAAAGCTTCGTAAGTGGCATTAACGGTGGCGAAGTCGTTAAGATCTTTAACGAACACGGTGGTTTTCACAATATCGGCCACTTTCAGGCCGGCGGCTTCAACGATCGCCTTTACATTCTCCAGCGACTGACGCGCCTGAGCGGCCACATCATCCGCGACTGCGCCGGTAGCCGGATCCACCGGAATCTGACCGGAGGTAATGATCATGCTGCCGAGATCCACGCCCTGTACGTAAGGGCCAATCGCTGCCGGGGCTTTTTCAGTACTGATTTCGCGAGACATCATTTCTCCTCAGAAGTGCGCGGCCGGCAACTGCCCGCCGCGAAAATGTTCGCCCATTATAGAGGCGAAAAGCGTGATTACCAGTGACCGAGCACCACGTGGCGCGCGAACTCTTTCTCGCAATATTTACACTTCAGATGCACATCATCGGTGCGTTGTTTGACCGCAAAGCTGGAGAACACCGGCTCGCTGCGGCTGATGCAGTTGCCGTTCGGGCAGGTCAGCACGCGCTCAATGCGCTCCGGCAACGTGGGGGCGATCTTCGCAACCACCTCATAGTCGTCAATGCGATTCACCGTCGCGTGCGGCGCGTAGACGGCCAGCTGGTTGATCTGGTCATCGGTCAGGAAGGTGTTCTCGATCTTGATCAAATCTTTACGGCCCATTTCACCTGACGGCAGATTCAGGCCGATGGTGATGCGCTGATCGGTTTCGGTGAGACGGAACAGCGAGAGCAGTTTAAAGCCTACCTGCGCCGGAATATGGTCAATCACCGTGCCACGTTTGATGGCTTCAACCTGCAGTTTATTGTCGTGCGTCATGTGCGTGCTCCTTACAGTGCCAGTTCGCTATTCAGTACCAGCGCCAGCAACGCCTGGCGGGCGAAGATGCCGTTACCGGCCTGCTGGAAATACCAGGCGTGCGGCGTGCTATCAACGTCAGTGGTGATCTCGTCGATGCGCGGCAGCGGGTGCAACACGCGCATGTTGTCGCGCGCGCCGGCCAGATCGGCCGCGCGCAGGATGAACTGCGCTTTGACGTTGGCATATTCTGAGGGATCGAGGCGCTCTTTCTGCACGCGGGTCATATAGAGAATATCCAGCTCCGGCATCACCTCTTCAATGCTGTCGTGACGTGACCAGGCGATGTTCTGCTCATCCAGCATATCGGTGATGTAAGCCGGCATTGCCAGGGCATCGGGCGCGATGAAATAGAAGCGGTTGCCGCTGAACTTCGCCAGCGCCTGGGTCAGTGAGTGCACGGTACGGCCATACTTCAGATCGCCCACCATGGCCACGTTGAGGTTGTCGAGACGGCTCTGGGTCTCACGGATGGTAAAGAGATCGAGCAGCGTTTGCGTCGGATGCTGGTTGGCGCCGTCACCGGCGTTCAGGATTGGAATGCCGCCGGAGAACTCGGTAGCCAGACGCGCCGCACCCTCCTGCGGATGGCGCATCACAATTGCATCAACGTACGTACCAATCACCGAGATGGTATCGGCCAGGGTTTCCCCTTTTTTGCCCAGCGAGGTATTGCTGCCGTCGGCAAAGCCAACCACCGAGGCGCCCAGGCGATGCATGGCGGTTTCAAACGAGAGACGGGTGCGCGTTGAAGCTTCAAAGAAGCAGCTGGCGATGACGTTGTGCTTCAGCAGCTCCGGCTGCGGATGGGCTTTCAGCTGTGCTGCGGTGTGCAGCACCAGCTCCAGCTCGTCGCGGTTGAGATCGTTGATGGAAATAATGTGCTTGCGATATAGCGGGTTGGCCATAGCTCTCTCCTCAGCGCTGCCGGATTGCGGACAAAAAAAAGCCCCTTTACAGGGGCTTTTTTACGATCGGTTGATGACGGAAAGAAACGGGTGCGCCGCCTGTGGTCAGGCGTGGTTGAGCGGCAAATTGTACGCTGCGCTGTTGCATGTTTCCTCCGGCAAATTGTGGCGCATTATACGCATTCACTGCCCGGCATCAAGCGGAAATCGCGCCACAGGTAAACGTTTGCCTGCGCCGGATTCAGGGCTTGCCCAGCGTCGCCACCATCACGGCTTTTATGGTGTGCATGCGGTTTTCCGCCTGATCGAACACAATACTGTGTGCCGATTCAAACACCTCATGGCTGACCTCCATACCGCCGTGCAATCCATACTGCTCCGCCATCTGACGGCCCAGCGTGGTTTGATCGTCATGGAAGGCGGGCAGGCAGTGCAGGAACTTCACCTGCGGATTGCCGGTCAGCGCCAGCATCGCGCTGTTGACCTGGTAGGGCCGCAGCAGGGCGATACGCTCCTCCCAGACCGATTTCGCTTCACCCATCGACACCCAGACATCAGTGTAGATGAAGTCCGCGCCCTGGACGCCTTCGGCAATGTCTTCGGTCAGGGTGATTTTACCGCCGGTCTGCTGCGCGGCACTGCGGCACTGCGCCACCAGCGCCTCTTCCGGCCAGCAGCCCTTGGGGGCCACCAGGCGCAGATCGAGCCCCACCAGCGCCGCTGCTTCCAGCATGCTGTTGCCCATGTTATTGCGCGCATCGCCCACGTACACCAGCGTCATTTCATGCAGCGATTTGCCAGGCAGGTGCTCCTGCATGGTGAGCAGGTCCGCCAGCAGCTGCGTCGGATGGAATTCCGTGGTCAGGCCGTTCCACACCGGCACGCCGGCAAATTCTGCCAGCGTCTCGACCAACTCCTGGCCGTAGCCGCGATACTGGATGCCGTCATACATCCGGCCCAGTACGCGGGCCGTGTCCTTCATCGACTCTTTATGGCCAATCTGACTGCCGCTCGGGCCAATCCAGGTGACGTTAGCGCCCTGATCGTAAGCGGCAACTTCGAAAGAGCATCGGGTACGGGTCGAGTCTTTTTCGAAGATGAGCGCGATATTTTTGCCTTTCAGGTACTGGGTTTCGCTGGCGTTTTTCTTTGCGTGTTTTAATTCACCGGCCAGTTTCAATAAACCGGCGATCTCCGCGGGGGTGAAATCCAGCAATCTCAGGAAATGTCTCGAATAAAGCTCACTCATACTGCACTCCGCACAAGGGTAAATATTGAATTAAAATTCAATCTAACTGTATGGATATGCATTTTCAACCCCGGCGCTAAGAAACTTTCTGTTTTGTGTAGTGGCGCGCGAGGCAGTGTGGGAAAATAATTGCATTCACTGCCACCATTTTTGAGGACACGCCCATGGCATACGAAGCATTGCTGGAAGAACAGCGCGAAGAGACGCGCATGATCATTGAAGAGCTACTGGAAGACGGCAGCGATCCGGATGCGCTCTACACGATCGAGCATCATCTCTCCTGCAACAATTTTGATTCGCTGGAGAAAGTCGCGGTGGAGGCATTCAAGCTGGGCTATGAAGTGAGCGAGCCTGAAGAGCTGGAGCTGGAGGAGGGCGGCACTGTGATGTGCGTAGACATCCTGAGCGAAGGTGCGCTGAATGCGGAGCTGATTGATGCGCAGGTGGAGCAGTTGGTCAATCTGGCCGGTAAGTTCAACGTCGATTACGACGGCTGGGGCACCTATTTTGAAGACCCGGATGCCGAAGATGAAGAGGATGATGGCGACATCATCGACGACGAAGAAGATAACGGTGTGCGTCACTAAGCATTAACGGGCGGTACATACCGCCCCGATCTCCCCCGCCAGGCAAGAACATTCATGAATTACGCTCCGCTACTAGAACCCATCCACCAGTTTCTGCACTGTCGCACGCCTCAGGCGTGGATTGACGAAGCGCGCAAACCGGAAAACCTCACGCTGCTACTCACCGATCATATGATTTGTGAGCTGAAAGCGGCGCAAACCGCCGTGTGGATCATCCGCAAATACGTTGCGGATAAGCCAAGTGGCGATGCCATTCTGGCGTGGCTCAAGCCTTATGAAGACTTTATCTACCGCGATGAGCCGGACAGTAACTTTATCAACGCGCATAAAAACCTGACGAAGAGCATCATTGTGCGCAATGAGCTGCCGTGGGCGGACGATCTGGTAGAGATGATGGTGCTGCTGATCAAAGAGGAGCTGCACCACTTTTATCAGGTGTGGGAGATCATGCAGGCACGCGGCTTGCCCTATCGCAAAATCACCGCCAGCCGCTACGCCAAAGGCTTAATTCGCGAAATCAGCACCTTTGAGCCGGATGCGCTGGTGGATAAATTAATCTGCGGGGCTTACATCGAAGCGCGCTCCTGTGAGCGGTTTGCCAGCCTGGCCCCCTTCCTGGATGAGCAGCTGCAGAAGTTTTATATCTCGCTGCTGCGTTCGGAAGCGCGTCACTATCAGGATTACCTGAAGCTGGCAGAACAGATTTCCGCTAAAGATATTGCGCCGCGCGTGCAGGCGTTTGGCGCAGTGGAAGGGCGGTTAATCAGCGAGCCGGACAGCGAACTGCGCTTTCATAGCGGCGTGCCGGCGATGTAGAAATCTGTCTGCTGCCCGCTGCGCACTCTGTTACTTATGCAGGGTCGCCATTCATGGCGACCTGAATCCTCATAACTGCTTCAGCATCCGCACTTCGCAATCCACATGCCCGGTACAGCCCATCGCCTCATCAATCAGCGTGAAGCCCAGTGACTCATACAACTTGATCGCCCGTGTCAGGCTGCCCGTGGTTTCCAGATAGCAGCGGCGGAAACCGCGCTGGCGCGCGTAATCCATCGCCTGCAGCGCCAGCTCACGCGCCAGGCCCAGCCCGCGCACCTGCGGCAGGAAATACATCTTCTGCAACTCACAAATATCCGGCGCGCTGCACGCCAGCGGCGCGACGCCACCGCCGCCCACCACGCGGCCCTCATGCTCAACAATCCAGTAGGCGCTGTTCGCCTCGCTGTAGAGTTCAAACAGATGGTCAAGCTGGGGATCGGAGACGGTATAGCCTCTGTCCGCCGTCAGGCCAAATTCGGCTGACACATCGCGGATCACCTGAGCAATCAGGGGGTTATCGGCGGCCGTAATCGGGCGCACCTGTAAATTAAGGGGCGTGACGGTGCTCATCATCATCTTCCGATAAAAAAAGCCGGGCAGTGCCCGGCTTCGAGTAAGGATCAGGACTGATGCGCTTACAATGCCGCAATCACGCCCTGCTGTTCAATCAGTTTTGTTTTTGATTGCTCCAGCTCTGCGATACGCTCGCGCTCTTTCGCCACCACCGCTTCCGGGGCGCGTGAAACAAAGCCTTCGTTAGCCAGCTTGGTCTGAATCTTGCCGATCTCAACATCCAGCTTAACCAGCTCTTTCGCCAGACGCTCCAGCTCTGCTTCCTTGTTAACCAGATCCGCCATTGGAATCAGCAGCCCGGCACCGTCCACAATCTTGGTAACGGAGACCGGGCCCTTCTCGCCAGCCGGCAGAATGGTCAGGGTTTCCAGGCGTGCCAGACGCGACAGGAAGTTGCGGTTCTCCTCAACGCGACGCTGCGCGGCCGGTGAACAGTCACGCAGCAACACGTCGAGCGGTTTGCCTGGTGAGATGTTCATTTCAGCACGGATATTACGCACCGCGACAATCGCCTGCTTCATCCACTCGATATCCGCTTTCGCTTCGGCATCCTCTTTCGCCGCGTCATACTGCGGGAACGGCTGCAGCATGATGGTATCGTGATCGATGTTCTTCAGCACTTTAACGCGCTGCCAGATGGTTTCGGTGATGAACGGGATGATCGGATGCGCAAGGCGCAGCAGTGCTTCCAGTACCGTCACCAGGGTATTGCGCGTGCCGCGCAGTTCCGCTTCGCTGCCGCCGTCCATTACCGGCTTGGTCAGCTCCAGGTACCAGTCGCAGAACTGGTTCCAGGTGAAGTCGTACAGGATGTTGGCCGCGATATCGAAGCGATAGCTATCCAGCGCTTCACGGTACGCTTTCACCGTGCTGTTGAATTCCGTCAGAATCCAGCGATCGGCCAGCGACAGTTTCAGCTCGCCGCCGTTCTGGCCGCAATCCTGATCTTCCGTGTTCATCAGCACAAAGCGGCTGGCGTTCCACAGTTTGTTACAGAAGTTGCGGTAACCATCCAGGCGCTTCATGTCCCAGTTGATGTCACGGCCGGTAGAGGCCAGCGCCGCCAGGGTGAAGCGCAGCGCATCGGTACCTGATGGCATGATGCCGTCCGGGAACTGCTTCTCGGTGCGTTTGCGGATCTTCTCCGCCAGCTGCGGCTGCATCATATTGCCGGTACGCTTCTCCAGCAGATCTTCCAGCGAAATACCGTCAACCATATCCAGTGGATCGATAACGTTACCTTTCGACTTGGACATCTTCTGGCCCTCTTCATCGCGGATCAAACCGGTCATGTAGACGGTTTTGAACGGCACCTGCGGTTTGCCGTTTTCATCTTTGATGAAGTGCATGGTCAGCATGATCATGCGCGCAATCCAGAAGAAGATAATGTCGAAGCCGCTCACCAGCACGCTGGTTGGATGGAACGTGCGCAGCGCATCGGTGTTCTCAGGCCAGCCAAGGGTGGAGAAGGTCCACAGGCCGGAAGAGAACCAGGTATCCAGCACGTCTTCGTCCTGACGCAGCGCGACATCGGCAGCCAGGTTGTTCTCCTGACGCACTTCGTCTTCGGTGCGACCAACATACACGTTGCCGTTGTTGTCATACCAGGCCGGGATGCGGTGACCCCACCACAGCTGACGGGAGATGCACCAGTCCTGAATATCGCGCATCCAGGAGAAGTACATGTTCTCGTACTGCTTCGGTACAAACTGAATGTCGCCGTTTTCAACCGCTTCGACCGCCACTTTTGCCAGTGGCGCGGTACGCACGTACCACTGATCGGTCAGCATCGGCTCGATCACCACGCCGCCACGGTCACCGTAGGGCACGGTGAGATCGTGTGGCTTGATCTCTTCCAGCAGGCCAATCTCATCAACTGCGGCAACAATCGCCTTACGCGCGGCAAAACGCTCCATTTTCTGGAACTGAGCCGGGATCTCATCCGAGCAGGCATCGCTGACTTCGCCGTTGGTGTCGAATACTTCCGCACGCTCGCGGATATCGCCATCAAAGGTCAGAATGTTGATCATCGGCAGCTTGTGACGACGACCTACTTCATAGTCGTTAAAGTCGTGCGCCGGGGTGATCTTCACGCAGCCGGTGCCTTTTTCCATATCCGCGTGCTCGTCACCGACGATCGGAATACGGCGGTTCACCAGCGGCAGCAGCACCTCTTTGCCGATCAGATCTTTGTAACGCGGATCTTCCGGGTTGACGGCCACACCGGTATCGCCCAGCAGGGTCTCCGGACGCGTGGTCGCAACCACCAGATAGTCTTTGCCTTCGGCCGTTTTCACGCCGTCCGCCAGCGGATAGCGGATGTGCCACATTGAGCCTTTGCTCTCGCGGTTTTCCACTTCCAGATCGGAGATAGCGGTGCGCAGTTTCGGGTCCCAGTTCACCAGGCGTTTGCCGCGGTAAATCAGGTTCTCTTTGTAGAGGCGCACAAACACCTCTTTCACCGCGTTGGACAGACCTTCGTCCATGGTGAAGCGCTCGCGCTCCCAGTCAACCGAGTTGCCGAGACGGCGCATCTGACGGGTGATGGTGCCGCCGGACTCCGCTTTCCACTGCCAGATCTTGTCAATAAAGGCTTCACGGCCATAGTCCTGGCGCGTTTTGCCCTCTTCAGCGGCAATCTTACGCTCCACCACCATCTGGGTAGCAATACCGGCGTGGTCGGTACCTGCCTGCCACAGCGTATTTTTACCCTGCATGCGCTGGTAGCGGATCATGGTGTCCATGATGGTCTGCTGGAATGCGTGACCCATATGCAAGCTGCCGGTGACGTTCGGCGGCGGGATCATGATGCAAAAGCTTTCCTGGCTGGTATCGCCATTCGGTTTAAAGTAGCCCTGCTGTTCCCAGTGCTCGTAGAGCGGCTGCTCGATATCTTGCGGGTTATATGTCTTTTCCATTTCTACACTGTCGTTTGCGGCGGTGGTGGCGTTGCCGTATTCAATTGGAAACCAACGCTGCGATAAGCTTTATAGCGGTCGCGCGCCAGTTGTTTCAGGGATTCTTCATAAGGTACGAAGTCTATCACTTCATGGAAACCGGTGGCAAAATCTGCGAACTGCGGCAGCAGGCTGATCAGCAGATCGCGCGGTGAACTGCCGCGGCGCTGCGGCCAGGCCAGCTCCACCGGTGCGCCGTAGCGCGGTCCTTCACCGGCCAGGTTGTGCGGCACAAAGGCGTTGGCCGGCAGCTGCCAGAGCGCTTCATCCAGTCGATTGGCCTGCGCTTCGTTTTCACAGGCAATCAGGATGCGTTTGCCGTCACGCCAGCGTGCTGCGGCAAGCGAGCACACCAGCGCTTCGATGGCGCTTAAGCCGTCGCTGGCGTGTTCAGACTCCATCACGTAGAAGGTGGCGTTTTTCATGGCGGGTGCATTTCCATTAATGACAGTGGGGCATTGTGCTTCAGTAAGATCGCTGCGTCTAATAATAAGGTCGCCATGAATGGCGACCCTACAAATTCCGTAGGGTGCGCATTTATGCGCACCGTTTCAATGGCCGCACAGGGGTTATCGCATTTATGCGCACCGTTTCAATAACCGCACGGTGGTTATCGCATTTATGCGCACCGTTTCAATGGCCGCACAGTGGTTATCGCATTTATGCGCACCGTGCCCCGGTCGTTAATCGTCGCCGTTCAGCCCGGCACGGTTCAGCAGGAACTGCGACAGCAGCGGTACCGGACGGCCGGTGGCGCCTTTGGCTTTGCCGGAGCGCCAGGCGGTACCGGCGATATCCAGGTGGGCCCAGTTATATTTACGGGCAAAGCGCGCCAGGAAGCAGGCCGCGGTAATCGCACCGCCAGGACGGCCGCCAATGTTCGCCATATCGGCAAAATTAGACTCCAGCTGCTCCTGATACTCGTCTGCCATCGGCAGGCGCCACGCGCGATCGCCCGATTGCTCAGAGGCACCAATCAGCTCGTGCGCCAGCGGATTGTGGTTTGACATCAGGCCGCTCACGTGATGGCCCAGCGCAATCACGCAGGCACCGGTCAGCGTCGCCACATCAATCACCACTTCCGGCTCGAAACGCTCCACGTAGGTCAGGGCATCGCACAGCACCAGGCGACCTTCTGCATCGGTGTTCAGCACTTCAACGGTCTGACCAGACATGGTGGTCAATACATCGCCCGGACGCATTGAGCGGCCATCGGGCATGTTTTCACAACCAACCAGCACGCCGACCACATTCAGCGGCAGATTCAGCTCCGCCACCATGCGCATCACGCCATACACGGACGCAGCGCCGCACATGTCGTACTTCATCTCGTCCATGGCTTCAGCGGGCTTAATAGAGATACCGCCGGAGTCGAAGGTGAGCCCTTTGCCCACCAGCACTATCGGGCGCGCGTCCGCATCGCTGCTGCCTTTGTACTCAATCACCGACATCAGCGATTCATTGTGTGAGCCGGCACCCACCGCCAGATAGGCGTTCATGCCCAGCTCTTTCATCTGCTGCTCGCCAATCACGCGGGTCGTGACGTTTTTGCTGTAGGCATCAGCCAGCTGGCGCGCCTGTGAGGCCAGATAGGCGGCGTTACAGATATTTGGTGGCATATTGCTGAGATCTTTCGCCGCTTTCACGCCGGCAGCCACTGCCAGACCATGCTGAATGGCACGCTCGCCGCTGGTCAGCTCACGGCGGGTTGGCACGTTGAACACCAGCTTACGCAGTGGACGACGTGGTTCAACTTTGTTGCTTTTCAGCTGATCAAAGTTATAAAGCGCCTCTTTTGAGGTCTCTACCGCCTGGCGTACTTTCCAGTAAGTGTTGCGCCCTTTAACGTGCAGCTCGGTCAGGAAGCACACCGCTTCCATTGACCCGGTGTCGTTCAGGGTATTGATGGTTTTCTGGATCACCTGCTTATACTGGCGTTCATCCAGCTCGCGCTCTTTCCCACAACCAATCAGCAGGATGCGCTCGGAGAGGATGTTTGGCACATGGTGCAGCAGCAACGTCTGGCCCACCTTGCCTTCCAGTTCACCGCGACGCAGCAGCGCGCTGATGTAGCCGTCGCTGATTTTATCCAGCTGCTCGGCAATGGGTGAAAGACGGCGCGGTTCGAAAACACCGACAACAATGCAGGCGCTGCGCTGTTTTTCCGGGCTACCGCTTTTTACACTGAACTCCATGCACTCTCCTGAATCTTAAAGACAACGGCCTAAGCTGTCGTTAGAATGTAGCGCGTTCGTAACCCATTAATTTGTTGCGACGCCATGACAATTCAACGCCGGCGGTCATAATGAGATGGGTGACAATGTGTTGTTTTTTCACCACCCTAACGCGTTCGTCACACTATTTTAGCTACCATGACGGCCATTGATGAAGAAAAATGGCTGGTAAGCGTTGAAACTAGCGATTTTCCTGCAAAAAGACAAGTTATCACAGGCGTACTAAGCGTGATCATCATTAGATATCTGGTTCGGGAAACGCTCAAAAGCCAGCTGGCTATCCTGTTCATCCTGCTACTGATCTTCTTTTGCCAGAAGTTAGTGAGGATTTTGGGTGCTGCGGTGGATGGCGAGATCCCAACAAATCTGGTTCTGACATTGTTAGGACTTGGCGTGCCTGAAATGGCACAACTTATCCTGCCCCTGAGCCTGTTTCTGGCGATTTTAATGACCCTTGGGCGGCTTTACACCGAAAGTGAAATCACGGTGATGCACGCCTGTGGTTTGGGTAAAGGCGTGCTGATTAAAGCCGCGATGATTTTGATGCTGCTTACCTCGCTGTTGGCGGCGGTCAACGTCATCTGGTTAGGGCCGTGGTCATCGCGTTATCAGGATGAGGTGACGCAGAATGCCAAAGCCAACCCGGGTGCGGCGGCGCTGGCGGCGGGTCAGTTCCAGACCTCCGGCGACGGTAATACCGTGCTGTTTGTCGAGGGCGTGAAGGGCAATACCTTCGGGAACGTGTTCCTGGCGCAGCTGCGGCCGAAAGGCAATGCGCGTCCATCCGTGGTGCTGGCGGACAGCGGCCATATGGAGCAGCGTCCGGATGGCTCCCAGGTGGTGACGCTGGATAAAGGGACGCGCTTTGAGGGCACGGCGCTGCTGCGTGACTTCCGCATCACCGACTTCACCAACTATCAGGCAGTAGTCGGCTATAAAGAGGCGGTGCTTGATCCTAACGATGCCGATCAGGCCGACATCAGCACGCTCTACGCCACGAAAACGCCGCCGTTCCAGGCCGAGCTGCACTGGCGCCTGACGCTGATCTTTGCCGTCCTGGTGATGGCGCTGATGGTGGTGCCGCTCAGCGTAGTGAACCCGCGCCAGGGCCGCGTATTGTCAATGTTGCCGGCCATGCTGCTCTACCTGATCTTCTTCCTGTTACAGAGCTCGCTGCGCTCAAACGCGGCCAAAGGTCGCTTTGATCCGGCAATCTGGATGTGGGTCGTGAACGTCGCCTATCTGGCGCTGGCCGTCGCGCTGAATGTGTGGGACACCGTGCCGATGCGCCGCATTCGTGCGCGCTTCAGCCGTGGAGGGTCAGTGTGATGTTTAAGGTACTTGACCGTTACATTGGCAAAACCATCTTCAACACCATCATGATGACGCTGTTCATGCTGGTGTCGCTGTCGGGCATCATTAAGTTTGTCGATCAGCTGCGTAAAACCGGGCAGGGCGCCTATACCGCGCTTGATGCCGGTTATTACACGCTGCTCAGCGTGCCGAAAGATATCGAAATCTTCTTCCCGATGGCGGCGCTGCTGGGGGCGCTGCTGGGGCTGGGCACGCTGGCGCAGCGCAGTGAGCTGGTGGTGATGCAGGCGTCCGGCTTTACCCGTTTGCAGGTCGCGCTGGCGGTGATGAAAACCGCGATCCCGCTGGTCCTGCTGACTATGGCGGTAGGGGAGTTTGTTGCGCCACAGGGCGAGCAGATGGCGCGTAACTTCCGTGCGCAGCAGCTGTATGGTGGTTCGCTTGTCTCTACGCAGAACGGCTTATGGGCGAAAGATGGTAACGACTTCATCTACATCGAGCGCATTAAAGGCGACAACGAGATTGATGGCGTCAGCATTTATCACTTTACCGATCAGCGCCGTCTGCTGAGCGTACGCTACGCGGCGAGCGCGACCTGGGATAAGGACCATAAAGTGTGGAAGCTGTCGCAGGTGGATGAATCTGACCTGAACGATCCGAAGCAGATCACCGGCTCACAAAGCCTGAGCGGCGAATGGAAAACCAACCTGACGCCAGACAAGCTTGGCGTGGTCGCGCTTGATCCGGATGCGTTATCGATCAGCGGTCTCTATAACTACAGCAAATATCTTAAGCAGAGCGGCCAGGAGTCCGGGCGTTATCTGCTGAATATGTGGAGCAAAATCTTCCAGCCGCTGTCGGTGGCGGTGATGATGCTGATGGCGCTGTCGTTTATTTTCGGTCCGCTGCGTAGCGTGTCGATGGGTGTGCGCGTAGTGACCGGCATCAGCTTCGGTTTCCTGTTCTACGTGCTGGATCAGATCTTCGGTCCGCTGAGCCTGGTGTACGGTTTACCGCCGGTGCTGGGTGCGGTGCTGCCGAGTGGCGCGTTTTTTGCCATCAGTCTGTATCTGTTGCTGAAGCGCCGGTAGGGGTTGCGGTCAGCATGAATGCTGACCCTACAAAAACAGAAGGTCGCCCTGTATGGCGACCTTTTTTATTGCCCGCGCAGCCCTGTAGGGTCGCCATTCATGGTAACCGGGTTAACACCCGCATCGTCCCTGTTGGGTTGCCATGAATGGCGACCGTGCAAACGCCCGCACCGTCTTGTACGATCGCCATTCATGGTAACCGGGTTAACACCCGCACCATCCCTGTAGGGTCGCCATTCATGGCGACCGTGTAAACGCCCGCACCGTCCTTGAACGATCGCACCGTCCTTGTACGATCGCACCGTCCTGTACGATCGCCATTCATGGCGACCTCTTCAATCACCGCAGTGTCTGTATCAACATCGGCAACTGCGACAACAGATAGAGCACCAGCCCAATGGTGCCGCCCACCAGCGTTCCGTTAATGCGGATAAACTGTAAATCGCGCCCGATGTTCAGCTCGATCTGATGCGACATATCGCGCGCATCCCAGCTCTTCACCGTATCGCTGATATGGCGCGTCAGGAACGCCGCGAACTCTGGCGCCACGCTGCGTGCGGCATCCTCCAGATGCTGATTCATCGAGCTGCGCAGCGCATCATCTGCGGCCAGCGTTTCACCCAGCCACAGGGCGGCCAGCCGCACGCGCGCCTGCACGCGGGAGTCCTCGCTGCTGAGATCGGCTTTCAGCCAGCTGCGCAGATCCTGCCACAGCTCGCCGATATAGCGATTCAGCGACTCATCCTCTTTCAGCCAGCGCTTAATATCCTCCGCGCGTTCGGCCATGGCGGGATCGGTCTTAAGCTTATCGATCAGCCGCTGGACTGCACGGTTAAAGCCCAGGCGGAATTCGTGACCCTGATCGAGCGCCACTTCATCAAGAATCGAATTCACCGCATTGGCCACCAGCTCGGCGCTGTGTTCACCCAGCCACTCGGTTGGCAGCATTTTGGCTTTGATCGGATGCTCGCGCTTCAGCCAGCGCACAATCTGCAGGGCGATGAACTCACGCGTACCTGGCTTATGCAGCAGGCGCAACAGTTGCTCAACGGCGGCATCAAGCAGCTCCTGGTGACGGTTATTTTTGGTCAGGCTGTCCAGCACCATTGCGCTGCTCTGGGTTAAATCGACCTTATCCAGCGCACGGTGCACCGCGCGCCGCATAAAGCGCTGGATACGCTCATCATCGGTTAAATCGAGAAAGCCGCGCATCACCTGCAACAGGTGACGACCAACGCGATCGGCATTGCCGGGCGCATTGAGCCACTGTGCCAGCATCTGCGACGGATCGTGACGGCGAATCAGCGCCAGCAGTGAGTCGGTGTCGAGGAACTTCTCCTGCACAAAGCGGCCCAGGTTCTCACCGATGCGATCTTTATTACGCGGGATAATCGCCGTATGGCGCGATATAAAGGGCACCGGCACGCGGCGAAACAGCGCCACTACGGCAAACCAGTCGGCCAGCGCCCCCACCATGGCCGCTTCAGCGATGGCTTTTAATCCCAGCACCCAGAAGTTGGGCGGCAGGAACAGCGTAACAATAAAGATTGCCGCGGCGACCAGCAGCAGCGCCAGCGCCAGGCGTTTGCTGCGTTTAAGTTCTTGATGTTTTTCCATGTCACGAGTTTAGCAGACGCGGTTTAACGACGGCGACCACCCAGCAAACTTCCCAGCACGCCGCGAATAATTTGCCGGGTAACCTGACGCGCAGCGCTCTTTGCCACGCTCTGTACCACGCCATCGCGTTTGCCGCCGCGCGGGCCGGTGCTGCCGAACAGGATATCCTTCAGCCCGCCGAGAATGCCGTCATCGACGGCCACGCGGTTGCCTTGCGCTTCCGGCGCATCAGCCTGCTGTGGTGCGTCCTGGATGCCTTTTTGCAGCCTCTCAAACGCAGACTCCCGGTCAACGTCGGTATCGTATTTGCCGTATAAGGGCGAGTTGTTAATCAGGCCGTTGCGCTCATCCTGCGTAACCGGACCCATGCGCGAGCCAGGCGCAATCACCATCGCGCGCTGCACCATCGCCGGACTGCCTCTCTCATCGAGGAAGGAGATCAGCGCTTCGCCCGTGCCGAGCACCTGAATCGCCCCGGCGGCGTCAAAAGCCGGGTTGGCGCGCAGGGTCTCCGCCGCGCTTCTCACCGCTTTTTGATCTTTCGGCGTAAAGGCGCGCAGCGCGTGCTGTACGCGGTTGCCCAGCTGGCCGAGAACGTTATCGGGGATATCCGCCGGGTTCTGCGTGACAAAGTAAATGCCCACGCCTTTGGAGCGGATCAGGCGGATCACCTGCTCCACTTTCTCCAGCAGTACCGGCGGCGCATCATTAAACAGCAGGTGCGCTTCGTCGAAGAAGAACACCATTTTTGGCTTATCCACATCGCCCGCTTCCGGCAGCTGCTCATAGAGTTCGGCCAGCAGCCACAGCAGGCTGGTGGCATAGAGTTTTGGCATCTGATAGAGCTTTTCTGCTGACAGGATATTGATGAAGCCGTGGCCTTGCGCGTCGCAGCGCATCCAGTCGCGGATATCCAGCATCGGCTCGCCAAAAAAGTGTTCGGCGCCTTGCTGCTCCAGCGCCAGCAGACCGCGCTGAATTGTTCCGACCGAGGCGCTGCTGATATTACCGTACTGCGTCTGAAAGGCTTTTGCGTTGTCGCCGATATAGTGAGTCATGGCGCGCAGGTCTTTGAAATCCAGCAGCAGCAGGCCCTGATCGTCAGCGATACGGAAGATGATCTGCAGCACGCCGGACTGCACTTCGTTAAGGTTGAGCAGGCGCGAGAGCAGCAGCGGGCCGAGATCGGAGACGGTTGCGCGCACCGGATGGCCCTGCTGCCCGAAGATGTCCCACACCATTACCGGATTGGCCTGCGGCTGCCAGTCGGTCACACCGATTTTCGCCAGCCGCGCCAGCAGCTTTTCTGACGCCTCGCCGGCAGCGGCAATCCCGGTGAGATCGCCCTTAACGTCGGCCATAAAGACCGGTACGCCAATACGGGAGAACGATTCGGCCAGCTTTTGCAGCGTCACGGTTTTGCCGGTGCCGGTCGCGCCGGTGATCAGACCGTGGCGGTTCGCCATAGCGGGCAGCAGATGAAGTGGGGTATCAGGCGTCCGGGCAATCAGTAGCGGGTGGGTCATGATGTTGCGCTCTCCGGCAAGGGGGGATGCTTCAAAGGATAGCAAGCGGGGCGCAAGAGGCGGGAGGAGATTATGCGTGGTTTATGCACGCGCGCCTCCCGCTTGAAAACTTACTGCTTCTCCACGGTATCAAAAAACAGCAAACTTACGCCGATCCCCTGCTGCACATGGCTGACACTATTTCGCACCGCCACCTGCTGCGCCCCCTGCAGCATCACCACAAACGGCGAAGCCTGCTGCACGGTTTTTTGCAGGTCGGTGTACAGGGCACGACGTTGTGCCGCATCGCTCTCACCGGCGGCGGCGCGGGTTTTAGCGCTCAGCGCCGGAATCTCCCAGCCAACGCGCCACGCCAGCGTCTTTGCGCCGCCCGGCACGTTATACGCAAAGGCACTGGCATTGGTGTTGGGATCGACATAATCCGCGCCCCAGTAAATGAAGATCGACTGGAAATCGCGCCCGCGCATCTTGCTCCACAGCTCCGATTCCGCTACCGGCTGCAGCTCAATTTGCACATCGGCCTGTGCAAAGCTCGCCTGCAGCGCCTGGGCCACATCAATGTACGGCGGCTGATTAATCACCGTCAGCGTGAATTTACTGCCCGGCGGCACCCCGCCTTTTGCCAGAATCGCTTTGGCCTTCGCGACATCATAGTGGAAGGGCTGATTGTCCAGCGCACCGTCAAAGCCCTGTGGCAGAAAACTTTGATGAATACTGTACTGCCCTTTAAGCAACTCCCGGGAGAGGGATTGATAATCGACCAGCCAGCGTGCGGCCTCCCAGAGTGCCGGATTGCCGAGCGCCGGCTGCGCTTTACTCTGCGTATTGAAGCCCAGGTAATACACCAGGCTCGACGGGAAGGCATCAATGCGCAGGTTCTTGTCATGCTTCAGAGCATCGATCTGATCCGGCCCCAGCTGATACGCCACATCCACATCTCCCTGCTGAATCAGCAGCCGGCGCGCGCCCGCATCAGCCACGCCCTTCAGCAGGATACGTTTCAGGTGCGGCTGTGGCTGCGCCTGAGGATTCGCGCCAAGCATCAGCGCCTGCTGCGGCACGTACTGCTGAAGGGTAAACGCGCCACTGCCTGCCGAATGGGTGTGCAGCCAGCCATTGCCGTAATCATTTTCGCTAACGTGCTGCAGAACGGTTTTGCTATCGACAATCGAGGCGACCGGCGCCGTCAGCAAGCGCAGCGCCAGATCCTGACCAATCTGCGCCGGCCACTGCATCTCCAGCTGATGATCGTTTAGCACACGGAACTGGCTGGCGATGTTCGCGGGCGTCCAGCCAAATTCGGCCAGGATAAAGGAGGGCGCTTTATTCAGCTGCACGGCGCGCGTCAGCGAAAACACCACATCCTGCGCGGTCACCGGATTGCCGCTGGAGAAGTGTGCCGACGGGTTGAGGGTAAACACCAGGCTGTGCAGCGAACGACCCGGCTGCCAGGAGGTTGCCAGCAGCGGCGCCAGCTTTTGCGGCGTCGTGCGGTCAGCTTCTGCCAGCGTTTGATAGAGATTACGCTGCACGCTGTTGCTGACGGTTTCAAAACTCTCTGCCGGGTCAAAGCTGATAATGCCGTCGAGCGGCACCGCCACGACCAGGGTATCTTTCGGCGTGGCGGCATGTAACGCAAACGCGCTACTCCATAAGGTGAAAAGCAGAATCAGTGAGCGCATCGTTATTATCCTGAGAAGTGGAGGACATAACTTTATCGCTGCCGCTTCCCGGGCTAAATGCCGGTTTGTTCTGAGCTGTGCCGGAAATAACAATTGATTACGGTAATTAATTACTGCGCTTATTTTGTGCGCAGTTCGTCATTTTAGCGAAATAGATCGTTCATCCTCTGGTCAATTAAGTAAATAAGATGCTATTAATGAGAATAATTCGCTTGTATGGAAGTATGATTTTTTTTGCTTAATTCAGCATGGCGACTATTTCCGTTGCCGATGATTTTTAGTCAAATGCCCACAAATCTGGCGCAATAACCTGACGTTTGTACGGTTAAACGTGTCATTCCCCACTGTAAAGCCGTTTATCATGCTGCCGGCGCAATTCAGCATGATGATGGTTTCTCATCAAAACACATTCTTAATATAATTCTTACATCCTGAAATATCTGTATCCATAAGATTGCCAGGTTGTTTGCCGATTTATAAAGCCATTAACAAAAATAATTACCTTTCTTAGCAAGTGAGAGTTGTCGCGCCATGCTGTTAGAAAAACCGACCACCAGACGTAAGTTTTTACTTGGGTCGCTACTGGCTTTGCCATTAAGTGACCTGGTATTAAAGGGATTGACTGCAGCCCAGGCTGCGGACATGGCAGCACCAGAACTCGCCGACTATAAACCGATCTTTTTCAGCGCGGATGAGTGGCAGTTTATTCTGGCCGCAACCGATCGCCTGATTCCTGCCGGCGGCACGGGTAAAGCGCCCGGTGCCCTGGAGACCAACGTGCCGATCTTCATCGATCAGCAGCTGCACAGCCCGGAGTTCGGCGCAGAGATTTACATGCAGGGTCCTTTCGACGTGCATGCGCCCGCAACCATGGGTTACCAGATTCCGTTCACGCCGCAGCAGATGTATCACACCGGCATCAAGCTGGTGGAGCAGTGGACGCAGAGCACTTACCAGAAGTCCTTCCATGCGCTGACGCTGGAAGAGAGAGATGCGGTGCTCACCAAAGTGAACAAGAACGACGGCATCGATTTCGCCGCGCTGGGTGAACCGAACCTGAAAGCTTCCCAGTTCTTCAGCCAGCTGCTTTCCGATACCAAACACGGCTACCTCGCTGACCCGATGTACGGCGGCAATAAAGGCATGAAAGCCTGGATTGCCATCGGCTTCCCTGGCGCACGTGCCAGCTTCACCGAGTGGGTGAAACAACACAACGTGCCGTATCCGCTGGGACCGGTCAGCCTGTTGGGCGAGCGCGCCTGAACCCCCGTATTTGGTATGTGAGATAGAAAAGATGGCACAGATTACAAAGAAAGAAGTCGACGTCGTAGTTTGCGGCCTCGGCTGGGCCGGTTCGTTGATGAGTATCGAACTGGCATTAGCCGGGCTGGAAGTGCGTGCATTAGAGCGCGGCGGCGAGCGCGACTATCCGGACTTCGCTTACCCGAAGCCGGCCGATGAGTACGCATATAACGTGCGTAACAAGGTATTTGCCACGCCGAAAGAGGTGGCGGTTACCGTGCGTTACAACATGGACCAGACAGCGCTGCCAACCCGCAAATGGGGCGCGTTTGCGCCGGGTACGGGCGTCGGCGGGGCGGGCATGCACTGGACGGCGGTACTGATCCGTCCAACGCCGACCGACATCAAGCTGAAAACCTACGTCGATCAGGCTTATAAGCCGGGCATTCTGCAGGATGACATGCGCGTCATGGACTTCCCGTTTACCTGGGAAGAGATAGAGCCGTACTACTACAAATTTGAGCTGATCTGCGGCCAGTCCGGCACCACCGGTAACCTGCGCGGCCAGATCCTCGAGGGCGGCGATCCGTTTGAAGGCCCACGCTCTGAGCCCTATCCGCTGCCGGCGCTGGACGACACGCTCAACAACGTGATGTTTAAAGAGGCGGCGAAAAAGCTGGGCTACCATCCGTTCCCGAACCCGTCAGCCTGTGTGTCACGCGCGTGGAAAAACCCGTACGGCAACCAGATCGCGCCCTGTAACTACTGCGGTTACTGCTCGAAATATCCGTGCCTGAACTACTCCAAAGCCTCGCCGCAGACGGCGGTGATGGATGCGCTGAAGCGTATGCCGAACTTCTCTTACGAAGTGCACGCCGAAGTGGTGAAAGTGGTGCTGCACGATGATAAGAAGACCGCGAAAGGCGTGATCTACTATGACGTGGACGGCAACGAAGTGTTCCAGCCGGCGAAGATCGTCGTGCTCTCCAGCTTCCAGCTGTACAACGTGCGTCTGATGCTGCTCTCCGGCATCGGCAAGCCGTACAACCCGATTACCGAAGAGGGTGTGGTAGGCCGTAACTACGCGTTCCTGTCCAATGGGGGCGCAACGCTGTTCTTCAAAGATAAGCACTTTAATCCGTATGCAACCGCAGGCGCGACCGGCCAGATGTTCAATGACATCTCGCCAGGCAACTTTGACGGTCCGGGCCTCGGCTTCCTCGGCGGCGCGAAGATCCACAGTTCGCAGGCCACCGGTACGCCAATCGCCACCGCGCTGCCAAAAGGCACGCCAGGCTGGGGCATGGGCTACAAGCAGGGTCTGGAAGAGTGGTACGGCCACTCGATGAAGATCAGCATTACCACCACCTGCCAGTCATACCGCGATATCTATCTGGATCTCGATCCGCACTATACCGACCATCGCGGTCAGCCGCTGCTGCGCATGACGTTCAACTGGAAAGAGAACGAACTTAAGCTGCAGCAGCACCTGAAAGGCATTGTGGGTGATATCGCGAAAGAGCTGAACCCGGACAGCATGAGCATGAGCTTCCTGCCGATGGGCGCGGATTTTGACCTGACCAAATATGTCTCCACGCACAACGTGGGCGGCGCGGTCATGGGCGATAACCCGAAAACCTCAGCGCTGAACAAATACCTGCAGAGCTGGGACGTGCACAACGTGTTTGTACCGGGCGGTAACGCCTTCCCGCAGAACTTCCAGGCGAACCCCACCGATACCATCGGTGCGATCACCCTGATGGCGGCGCAGGCAATCAAAGAGCAGTATCTGAAGAACCCCGGTCCACTGGTACAGGCATAAGCATATGAAATTGAAATCATTGTTAATCGCTAACGCCGTGCTGCTGGGAAGCTTTGCGGTGCAGGCGCACGCGGAAGATGAAGCCGCGCTGATTAAAAAGGGCGAGTATCTGTCACGTCTGGGCGACTGCATGGCGTGCCATACGGTCTCCGGCAAGGCGGATTACGCGGGTGGTCTGGCGATTGAGTCAAATCTCGGCACCATCTACTCCACCAATATTACGCCGGATAAAACCCACGGCATTGGCAACTACAGCGAACAGCAGTTCTCTGACGCAGTGCGCAAAGGCGTGTTGCCGGATGGCTCGCGCCTCTACCCGGCGATGCCGTATCCGGATTACGCCAAAATCAGCGATGAAGACATGCATGCGCTGTATGTCTACTTCATGAAAGGCGTGAAGCCGAGCAGCGAGCAGCCGGAAGAGACGAAGCTGAGCTTCCCGTTCAGCCAGCGCTGGGGCATGCGCTTCTGGAACTGGGCGTTCACCTCAGACAAGCCGTTCCAGCCGATGGGTGGCGCATCGGAAGAGGTGAATCGCGGGGCCTATATCGTTGAGAGCCTCGGCCACTGCGGCAGCTGCCATACGCCGCGCGGTCTGGGCATGAACGAGAAAGCGCTGGATAGCGGAGACGATAAGTTCCTCGCCGGCGGCGACCTGAATGGCTGGGAAGTGCCATCACTGCGCGGCCTGCCACGTTGGAGCGAGCAGGAGATTGTTGATTACCTGCAGACCGGGCGTAACGATAAGGCCGCCGTTGGCGGTGAGATGACATCGGTGATTGAGCACTCCAGCTCGCACATGACCGATGCGGATCTGAAAGCGATCGCGGCATACCTGAAATTCCTCGGCGGCAATCCACCGCTGCAGGCGTACAACGTTCAGGCACAGCAGAAAACCGAAGCCAAACTGACCGCAGCGAAGAACCTGACGGAAGGCGAGCGTCTCTACATTGATAACTGTGGTGCCTGCCACTTTGTCACCGGTAAGGGCGCGCCGGGCATCTTCCCGGAGCTGGATCAGGCGACCATCGTGAACGCGAAAGATCCGGGCGGGTTGATCCACACCATTCTGGCCGGCGCGCAGCAGCCATCCACGGCGAAAGCGCCGTCCACGCTGGCAATGCCACCGTTTGGTTATCGTCTGAAGGATGAAGAAGTGGCGCAGCTGGCCACCTTTATTCGCCAGGGCTGGAGCAACAATGCGCCGGCAGTGACGAAAGAGCAGGTGGCGGAAGTTCGCAAGTCGCTGAAGTAATAAGGTAAATCCAGGTGCGCATGAATGCGCACCCTACAATATGGGGCAGGTATTCTGTAGGGTCGCCATTCATGGCGACCTGGATTCAACCGGCCCACACATTCCTTGTAGGGTCGCCATTCATGGCGACCTGGTGCACAGGAATACTCGCCCCTTGTAGGGTTGCCATGCATGGCGACCTGAATTCATCTGTATCAATGGAAGGTATGTACCACTTCCAGCACACCGTTAATCACAAACTGCACGCCCATACACACCAGCAAAAAGCCCATCAGCCGCGAAATCGCCTCAATACCGCCTTTGCCCACCAGCTTCATGATCGCGCCTGAACTGCGCAGCGAAATCCACAGAATCACCGCCACGGCGAGAAACGTCAGCACCGGCGCCACGGCCACCACCCAGGAGGGAAAATCTACACCCGCTTTTACCGTCGAAGCAGAACTAATGATCATCGCAATCGTACCCGGCCCGGCAGTGCTCGGCATCGCCAGCGGGACAAACGCGATATTCACCGTATCTCGCGGATTATCGTTGGCGTCGAGCTCATCGAGCTTGTGTTTGGCCTCCACCGAGTGCCCGACCGGTTTCGCCGGAAACAGCATGCAAAAACCGATAAAGGCCACGATCAATCCGCCCGCCATACGCAGGCCGGGGATAGAGATACCAAAGGTGTGCAGCACCGCGTTACCCGCGTACCACGCCACCATCATAATCAGAAAGACATAGATTGAAGCCTGCAGCGCCTGGCGATTGCGTTCGCGGAAATTCATGTCGCCCGCGAGGCCGAGAAACAGTGCCACGGTGGTCAGCGGGTTCGCCAGCGGCAGAATGACCACCAGGCCCAGTCCGATGGCTTTGAAGAGTTCCAGCATGATTATCGTCCCGATAAAACAGAGGTAAAAATACGTCCGTGGATGGGCCACCCGTCAGGCGACCTGACAACAGGAGATGCACTAATGCTTCGGTGTATCCAGCGCTTCCAGCATCTCCGGGAAAAAGTCCTCCAGCAGTTCGGGCGTCATCAGCTCGGGGTAGTTGATCAGGTGTTCGCGGATGCGCTCATTCATCTCCGGCAGCAAGCGCTGGGCCGCATCGCTGGCGCTGAGCTTTTTCTGCTTCATTAACCGCAGCACATCATCCGGCAGGTTATCCTCATCGTCCACCTCCTCGACGCCCTCCAGATCGTCAAGCTCATCCAGCATATCCATCAGCGCTTCAATCTGCGGCGTACGTGATTGATACTCCGGCGGCTTCTCATCTTCCAGATAGCGCAGCAGGGCGCGCACGGGCGAGCCATCCGGCGTGGAGGGCGGCTCACTGGCGAACCAGCTCAGGAGCGCATGCTGACTCACCTGATGCACGTGATAACCGTTATCCACCAGCTCATCGGCCAGGACATCGGCGGTATCGTGCTCAATCAGGCAAATATGGGTGCGATTAGGTGTGAACTGCTCCAGCCACTGATAGATCTCTTCAATCACGCTATCGGTATAGTGGAAATTGTGGCTGAGATAGCTGCCATCCTGCTGGTGAACGCTGATGCGAATCAGGTCGGGATCGAAGTAAATCGCAATGTTGATGCCTTTCATACGCGCTATCCTGTGTGGTGCAAAAACTCACTATAGCCTCAGGCAGCGCAGATGAACATGGGGCCGCCAGCAGCTTGCGCTACTGGCAGTAAAAATTAACGCAGATCGGCACGATCCAGACCGTAAGCACTGTCCAGTGCGCCCGGTGTCATTTGTGACAAGATCTGCAGGCGGTTCCAGGCGTTGATCACGGCAATGGTGAAGGTCAGCTCTGAGATCTCCACCTCGGAGAAGTGCTCACGCAGCTCGCTATACAGCGCTTCACTCACGCCGTGATCGCCGATGCGCGTCAGGGCTTCAGTCAACGCCAGTGCGACTTTCTCTTTGGCACTGAACAGCGGCGATTCGCGCCAGATTGCCACATGGTGCAGACGCAGTTCGCGCTCGCCGTGCAGCTTCGCCTCTTTAACGTGCATATCAAGGCAGAACGCGCAGTGATTCAGCTGGGAAGCGCGGATATCCACCAGATGCTTAATTTTTACATCCAGCGAGGCTTTGCCTAACGCCACAGAAGCATCGCCCAGGGTTTTTGCCAGTGCCGGGATGGTTTTGAAATGGTTTACGCGGGTCGTCATGATGTGTTCCTCAGTTAAAATAAGCGGTCAATAGATTGCAGTGCATGGGGTAACGCAGTGGCGCGGCTGGCAGGATCGTGCGTGCCATCCACGCGAATAAACTGCACATCGGTAATGCCGATGTACTCAAGCGCCACGCGGATATAGGGCGTAAACTGGTCATCCTGCACAAAGGGCCCGTGGGCAAACACGCTGCCGCTGGCGACGATGCAGTAGACTTTTTTGCCGCTGACCAGGCCAACTTTGGTGCCCGCCGGCGTGAAGGCGAACGTGCGCCCGGCGCGGGTGATGTGATCGAACCAGGCCTTCAGCACCGACGGCAACCCGAGGTTCCACATCGGCGATGAGATAACCAGGGTGTCGCAGGCAAACAGCTGATCCACCAGCTGTTCTGAGGTCTGAATCGCGGCGAGCTGCGCATCGTTACGCTCCTCCGGACGAGTAAAAAAGGCGCCAATGGTGAAGGCTTCCAGGTGCGGCAGCGGCTGCTGCGCCAGATCCAGCTTCGTCTCTTCAAGGTTGCGATGCTGTGCGCGCAGCTTCTCCACCAGATGTGCAGACGCCATGCGTGATGCCGAGCCAGCCAAATCCGGGCTGACGGTAATGTGCAGCAGTTTCATCTGTTTCTTCCTCAGGCGAGATCGCGGTAAAAGTGCAGGCCAAGCGCGAGGTAACCTGCGCGCTGATAAAAGGTCTGGGCCTGGGTATTGCCGATAGCGGTGTCGAGCACCATATGGGCGCAGCCATATTCGCGGGCTATCACGGCCAACCCATCCAGCAGCGCCGCGCCGATGCCCTGACTGCGGGCTTCGTGTGCTGTCACCAGGTCATCGATGTAGCAGAAGCGGCCATGAATAAAGTTCTCCAGCAGGCGATAGCCCGCCAGCGCAATCGGTTTGCCATCCTGTTCCATGCCTGCCAGACGATAACCCTGCGCCTGCTGGCGCTGTGCCTGGGCAATAAACTGTGACTCACTGACCAGCTTGCCGCGCAGCACGCGCATCAGCGCATAACAGCGGGCGAGTTCAGCGGGGGTAGCGTAATGTTCAATCTTCATAGCGGCTCAGCGTAGAGTGCGTGGTTGATGGCGCTATTTTAGATTGCTATGTCGAAGTAAAAAGGGTCAAAATCCTTGATAACAGGTAGGACATGGCAGGAGAGATCATGGGATATAAAGAGATATACGCCCGCTATCGCCAGCAGATTCTCGCCGGGCAGTTAAAGCCGGGCGACCGCGTACCGGCAATCCGCGTGCTGGCCGGGGAGCTACAGGTGGCGCGCAAAACGGTGGAGACCGCCTATGAGATCCTGATTGGGGAGGGGTACTTTGTCAGTCAGGGGGCGAAAGGGACGCGCGTTAACCCGGCGCTGAAGCTGGCACCTGGTCTCAACACCCAAACAGTTGCACCGGCGCACTCGCCCGATCGTCCGGTTATCGAAAGCAGAGGTGAGCTGCGTCTTGGCATCCCCTCTCTGGATGAGTTTCCGCTTAAAAAGTGGCTGCTGATCTCGGGCAAAGCCGCGCGCAGCCTGCGCCCGGAGGAGATGATCATTCCACCGGTGATGGGCTACCCGCCGCTGCGTGAGGCGATCGCCAGCTACCTCAACATCTCGCGCGGGCTGAACTGCCAGCCGGCGCAGATCTTCATTACCAGCGGCTATCGCGCCAACCTGCGGCTGATTCTGTCCGTGCTGGCCCAGCCGAACGATAAAGTGCTGTTTGAAGATCCCGGCTACTTCTTCGGGCAGCAGCTGCTCAAGCGTGTGGCGCCCAATCTGCACTATGTGCCGGTGGATCGGCAGGGCGTGGACGTGGACTACCTGCAGCGCTATCACGGCGATGCGCGCTTCGCCATCGTGACGCCAACGCACCAGAGCCCGCTGGCCGTGACGCTTTCGCTACCGCGCAAACACCAGTTGCTGGCCTGGGCGCAGCACAACAGCAGCTGGATTATTGAGGACGATTACGACGGTGAGTTTCACTACACGCGCAAGGTGATTCCGGCGCTGAAAAGCCTGGATGTGCATGATCGGGTGATCTACACCGGCACCTTCAGCAAAACCATGATGCCGGCAATGCGCATTGGTTATCTGGTGATGCCGCAGGAGACGATGGCGCGCTTCAGCGAACTGGGCGAGATCCTTGAAACCGGCCTGCCGCTGTTGCCGCAGAAGATCCTGGCGCAGTTTCTCAGCGAAGGGCACTTCTATCGTCACATCAAAAAGATGCGCACACTTTATCAGCAGCGCCGCCGCATGATGCTGGAGGCGATTGAGGCGGTTTTCCCCGGCCTGTTCGAATTTGAGCTGACCGACGGCGGCATGCATATTGTGGCGTTCCTGCAGCGCGGCACCCAGGATAGCGCGCTGGCTGCGCTGTGGGCGCAGCATCAGCTTTATGTGCGACCGCTCTCCGGCTGGTATGCACAGACGCAAAAGCGTTACGGGCTGGTGATTGGCTACACCAATATTCGCTCGTCTGCGCAGGCGCTGGAGATTTTACAGCGGGTGGCAACAGAGACGCGGGCGCTGATGCAGGAATAAGGGGATTTTACACAAGTAAGGCGCGAGGAAGTGCCCGCGCCTGCGGCCTGACGTATTGCGGGATTACATACCGATATACTTCTTGCCCTGCTTGAGCACCACATCACAGGCTTTGGTTTTCAGCTTCTCACCCATCGGCGAGTTGCTCAGGCTCTGCAGATTCAGCTGCTGCCCGTTACCGGTATTCAGTAACCCGGCGATACCCTGTTGGTAGTCGGTTTTCTGCTCCTGCGCCGTCGTGCTGTTCAGGCCAAGCTTGTTCAGCACCTGATCTTTGACCGACTTCACGTTGTTATCCACCACGTTATGCTGCACGCAGTACTGCATCACGCCGGCGGCATTGGTCATGCTGTTGGCGCTCACCGCTTTATCCCCGCCGTTCAGCAGGCCGGTGAGCGACGACAGCGACAGCCCACCGTTCTGCGTATTGCCCGCAGCGGTATTGCTGCTGTTTTGCTGCGACAGCTGTGATGCCGCGCTGTTGAGCTGATCCTGCCAGCTTGCCGCCGAGGCGCTCCCCGCAACCAGTGCCGCCGCGATGCCACATCCCCAAATCATTCGTTGTGCGTTATTCATTTCAACCTCATTGTGCTTATCGGTCTGACTGCGTCAGTTGTGGTTAAGAGGCATTTGGCTTAAGAAAGTTCCGGAGGCGCGTAAGGGAAGGGCGAGATTGGGAGTGTTCTGGTCATCCGGCGTGGCAGGAAAACGGCAGCGCTGCTTTTTTCGACGCTTAGCGCACATCCCCATCGATTCCGGTTGCGCCCCTTGCCCGTAAAGGTATAATCGCCAACGTTTTCCGCATCCTCTTCAGTGCCGAAGTGGCGAAATCGGTAGACGCAGTTGATTCAAAATCAACCGTAGAGATACGTGCCGGTTCGAGTCCGGCCTTCGGCACCAACAGTATGTAAATAGACCTCAACTGAGGTCTTTTTTTATGTCTAAAATCCAGCATTTATCTACCTTTCTCGCTATATTAACTCTCTCAAGGTCAACCGGCTTCAACGTACATCTACCAACACATGTTGGTACAGATGATGGTATTTCCGGTTCGATAATGCTTGTACCAACAGGGAGGGGATAAGCATGGCTCTAACAGATATCAAAGTCAGAACAGCGAAGCCAACGGATAAGCAATATAAGCTGACCGATGGCAACGGTATGCATCTTCTCGTCCACCCCAATGGTTCAAGATACTGGCGTCTGCAGTACCGCTTTGGCGGGAAGCAAAAGATGCTGGCTTTAGGCGTATATCCTGATGTGTCTCTTGCAGATGCCAGATCGCGTCGTGATGATGCTCGGAAGCTTTTGGCAAACGGCATCGACCCGGGAGACAAAAAGAAAAGTGATAAGGTTGAACAAGAAGAAGCGCGCACTTTTGAGGAGCTTGCTGTTGAGTGGCATGCCACAAATAAAAAGTGGTCGGAAGAACATAGCCGACGAGTGCTCAAAAGCCTGGAGGACAACCTCTTTCCTGCCATTGGTAAACGCAACATTGCCGAGCTAAAAACGCGGGATTTGTTAGCTCCTATAAAAGCCGTAGAACTTTCTGGACGACTTGAAGTGGCTTCCCGTCTGCAACAGCGAACCACGGCAATAATGCGTTATGCCGTACAGAGCGGTTTGCTCGACTACAATCCCGCGCAGGAGATGGTCGGTGCCGTTGCTTCAGGTAACCGGCAACATCGACCAGCTCTTGAATTGAAACGGACACCCGAACTGCTTCAGCGCATAGGCAGCTATACCGGTAGGCCGCTGACTCGCCTTGCCGTTGAGCTAACCCTCCTTGTCTTCATTCGTTCCAGTGAATTGCGTTTTGCTCGTTGGTCCGAGATCGATTTTGAAACATCAATGTGGACGATTCCAGCCGAGCGGGAAGTTATCGAAGGAGTAAAGCACTCACAGCGAGGTTCGAAAATGCGGACACCTCATCTGGTTCCACTTTCCCGTCAAGCTCTGGCGATTCTCGAGCAGATAAAGACGTTCAGTGGGGATCATGAACTGATCTTTATTGGCGATCATAACCCTCGCAAACCGATGAGTGAAAACACGGTGAACAAATCTTTGCGAGTGATGGGATATGACACACAGGTTGAAGTCTGCGGTCACGGTTTTAGGACAATGGCGTGTAGTTCGTTGATTGAGTCAGGGTTGTGGTCGAGAGATGCAGTGGAACGGCAGATGAGCCATATGGAGCGTAACTCTGTGCGAGCGGCTTACATTCACAAAGCCGAGCATCTTGATGAGCGCAAACTGATGCTGCAATGGTGGGCTGATTTTCTGGATGCGAATAGGGATAAGGCGGTGAGTCCGTTTGACTTTGCCAAGTTTGGGCGGTGATTAGCCGCGGTTTCTCCCACAACATGCGGAGTGGGGACTTTGCATAAGTTAAAGCGGTCTATCCAAAGGAGACCAACAGTGCCAGCAGTGATGCTGGTGTGACCTGCTCCCCGTTGATTAATACACCGCGATGTTAGTAATGTCTTCATAAGCCACATGAGGACATCCCCATGAAGAAGCGTTTTTCCGACGAACAGATCATTAGTATCCTCCGCGAAGCTGAAGCCGGGGTTTCTGCCCGTGAACTCTGCCGCAAGCACGCCATTTCCGATGCCACCTTTTATACCTGGCGTAAGAAGTATGGTGGTATGGAGGTGCCCGAGGTTAAGCGCCTGAAGTCGCTTGAAGAAGAGAACGCCAGACTCAAGAAGCTGCTTGCCGAAGCCATGCTGGATAAGGAGGCACTCCAGGTGGCTCTGGGGCGAAAGTACTGACGACAGACCAGAAGCGGGAAGCCGTTGAGTTTATGTGTGATGCGACCGGTCTGTCGCAACGTCGTGCCTGCAGGCTGACAGGTTTGTCCCTGTCGACCTGCCGCTACGAGGCTCAGCGCCCGGCGGCTGATGCGCATTTATCAGAGCGCATCACTGAGCTGGCACTGGAGCGCAGGCGTTTTGGCTACCGCCGCATCTGGCAGTTACTGCGCCGTGAAGGCCTTCATGTTAATCACAAGCGCGTGTACCGCCTTTACCATCTGAGAGGGCTGGGCGTAAAACGCAGACGGCGTCGTAAAGGGCTGGCAACAGAACGTCTGCCGCTGCTCCGCCCGGCGGCGCCCAACCTGACCTGGTCGATGGATTTTGTCATGGACGCGCTCGCCACCGGTCGCAGGCTCAAGTGCCTGACCTGTGTGGACGACTTCACGAAGGAATGCCTGACGGTCACTGTTGCCTTTGGGATTTCAGGCGTGCAGGTGACACACATTCTGGACAGCATTGCGCTGTTTCGAGGCTATCCGGCGACAATAAGAACCGATCAGGGCCCGGAATTTACCTGCCGCGCACTCGACCAATGGGCCTTTGAGCATGGTGTGGAACTACGGCTTATCCAGCCGGGCAAGCCAACGCAGAACGGATTTATTGAGAGCTTTAACGGACGATTTCGCGATGAATGTCTGAATGAGCACTGGTTCAGCGATATCGTTCACGCCAGGAAAGTCATTAATGACTGGCGGCAGGATTATAACGAGTGTCGTCCACATTCAGCACTGAATTATCAGACGCCATCAGAGTTTGCAGCACGATGGCGAAATGGAAAATATGAAGGTAAACAAACCGACATTACTAACTGATGGTTGTATCTAATACTGGGGGCAGGTCAGTATTGCAAGAGAGGATGATCGGTTATGGTGAGTGATATCGAAAAAGCAGTATTTGAATGGTATGAAAAAAACTACAATACCAAGCCGCTCTTTGCAAAAAGCAAACCAGCATTAACGCCAGAAACAAGCTTGAACGCCGGGAAGTATCCCTGGGCAAGAGAAACTGGTGATGAAATAATGAAAGACTACTTCCAACGTTTTGATGTCGACAGTAGCAACTTTAACTTCATTTCATATTGGCCTTATGAGAAAGGACTTCTTCCTAATCTTCTTCGTACAAAAGCACATAAGATCCCGGAGTTAAAACCTAAATTGCTAACTATTCAAATGCTCATAGAATCAGCAAAAGCTGGACGCTGGTTATATGAATAATTTATTAAATGGTGAGCCACAGAGCTCGTCATTTAATAAATTCATAAAAGGTTTTTTCTCATAAAAAATCTGTGCTGAGACATTCATCAATAGATAGCGGCGATGCGGGTGAGTGCTGCCCGTACATTGGGTAACGCGACCTCTCTGCTTTCAAGTCGGGTTCTGCACTTCTTCTCCAGTTGAGGGAGTTTTAAGGTCGATAACGTGGTCTGCATGAATTGTCGTTATAAACAGGTTCTACCATCCCAGTGTTCATCAAACTAATGACTATCTTCGCGACATTGCTAAATCCGGAGAGGTTTAACGTTGCAAGCGTGCGATCCAATATCATCCAGCTCCACTCTCTGTTTTCTTCTGCCATGACTTTCAGGACCTTGACCTCAGTATTAGTCAATCAATAATCCTTTGTTATCATGATTAATTATAATATTTAAATCAGGCGCTTGTCCCACGAGGCTTTAAGGCCCGATACTTCATTGAGTAATTCATCATCGTTTAAATCATCCTCATCAGTTAACTCAGGATCTGAGCAGTAACAATCCACCACTGAGAAAACTGAGTCAAAAAACCTCTGAGTGAGGATATCAGCACTTTTTACCTCTAATGAATCCCTGTAGATTCGCCATGCAAGAGAGTATTTTTTTTCAAAATCCGGAGATGCGATTTCACCCAATGTAAACGCGTCAATAATGTTCATAAGCGCTGATTCATTTGCATTAAAAGACATTGCTATTACCTGTTCAGTCGGCTGATTGAGTATCCGATAGCTTCCATCCAGAAATGAATTCTCCATAGGGTTTTGTCATAAGTGATGAAGCATAATACCCTTTTAGTGCCACAGTTGCGTATCGATTTTAAACTGGCCGATACTGATGAAAACTTAAGATTATCGATTATTTTTATAAAGTAAATGCTACCGAATAAGATAATTATTTTTAATATTTTCGAGTAAGGGCTTACTTTCAATATTTTGCTGCAATTCATTACCACTCCTTTAATGGAGGGTTTTCACTATTTAATATAATTTGAGCCGATTCTTGTATGATAGTCTTAATGGTGGGCTCATTTTTGTCTCTCAATAACTAATCAAACTTACTGAATCAGGTTGATTTTATAAGTTTTCACTTTGAGAGGACGATATGCCTGAAAAAAGCATTGTTAGACTTATGACGCCGGGCGAAATTGCGATGGCGCAACGTGTTTTCGGCCATTCCATTTCCTATCATCGTGTGTGGATACATTGTGATAGCTACTTTCCCTTCGGGTTACAAAACCAAAACGTAGCGATGTCCCCAAATGGGGAGATATATTTTCGTGAAAAATGGTATCGCAGAGATTTTTCTGACATAACTATTACTCCAGAAGAGAAACATACTTTCATTCACGAGCTGGGACACGTCTGGCAACATCAACATCAACATCAACATCAACATGGGCAATGGGTCAGGATGAGAGGTCTTTTCAGCTGGGCTGCAGACTATGATTATGATTTGAATAAGGATAATCTCCTCCAATATTCACTTGAGCAGCAGGCCTCCATCATAGCTGATTACTGGATGCTTATCGTGTATGGCCTGCAAAGCTGGAGATTCATACAACATCCCGGCAGAGGCGGACACTACCGGGGGAAGCAGAATATAAAGACTATTCCTGACCTGTATAAGAAGATTGTTCACGCGAGAGCTTATTAATGAAAAAGGAAATTATACTTTTATCAGCATTTCTCCTGGCAGGTTGTCCCGGGCCTGGCGACCGCTTTATTGAACAAAAAACAGCATCAGTACGCCTTCAGGCCAATCATGTCTGTATTGTCTCGCAGCTTAATCAGAATGAAAAACTCCTCTCTTTCCGTGTGTTTTCGGAGGACGATAAACCGGTCATGCATTTTTTTAACGATGGCGGTTTGTATGTGCAAAAAGGGGATTGTCTTCCAATACTTAACTACTCTTTCAAAAAAGATGTGCGTTATGCTGTGTCTTATAACGTCACCAATGAGAAAACCGCAAACCACTTCATATTACTCTCTAACTTTAAAATCACTCCTGATGACCTGGGGAAAGATGCCATTACCTTTCTGGATAAATAAACCTAGCTATAATGCTCACCGCACTTCAGTTAAAACCAAGGCCCATGCCGCAGTCAGCGCACGCCGTAACGGCGCTATCTATCGCGCGATAAATCGCGCCGCTACGGAACGTGCGCTTTGCATATACAATGCCTGACTAAACGGCACTAAGCTCAAAGTCGGATTTACATTTTAGCGACCCGCGTCCCGCGCATTCCGCATCACATGCACGCTAAATCCGCTCTCCCCGGGCGCTAACGCCTCTTTTAGCGTCAGGGCCGGAATCTCGTAATCTCCGCCGTTCTGGCGGCGGAATGCGATAGGTTCTGCATCCGCTAAAGTATCCAGCCGGGCCGCCAGTGCATCGCACCAACCGTTGAAGCGCGCCTGCGCGGATTTCTGCACGCGATAAAAAACCAGCGGTGGCAGCACGCTAAAGCCGGGATAGAACAACATGCCGTGCTGAATCGGGAACAGAAGGTCATCAATGGGGCCGTTAATGCCGCGCGGGCTATAGTGCGATTCCCAGCCGCCGGTGGTGACCACCAGCATGGCGCGTTTGCCGCTAAGATTGCCTTCGCCGTAGCGATCGCCCCAGTGCCGATCATTGTGCTCGCCCACGCCGTAAGCAAATCCGTTGGCGTATACGCGGTCAAACCAGCCCTTCATGATGGCAGGCATCGAGAACCACCACAGCGGGAACTGAAGAATCACCGTATCGGCCCAGCGTAATTTCTCCTGCTCGGCGGTGATATCGGCGGGTTGCATCTGGTTATCAAAAGCGAACCGTGAATCCTGCGTTGCATCGTAATGTGCACCCACCAGAGGTGCCAGCGTATCCGCGGCGTCCAGCGGCGCTTTCCACTGCATGGCGTAAAGATCAGAGACCTGAACCTGATGTCCGGCTCTTTGCAAATGGTCAACGGCAAACTCTTTCAGCGAACCACTCAGAGAGCGCGGCTCCGGATGGGCATAAACAATCAGTACCTTCATGGCGAAATCCTGTGAAATGAAAACAGCTGCAGCTTAAGTACAGGCTGGATATAGTAGAAATCAATTGCTGATATCACAGGTATAGACAGGATGAATATCAATGCGCTGGATTTGAACTTGCTGCACACGCTGAACGTGCTGTTGCAAGAGCTGAATGTCACGCGTGCCGCACAGCGCCTTCATCTGTCACAGCCTTCGGTGAGTGCCCAGCTGGCAAGGTTGCGTGCCGTGTTTGACGATCCGCTGTTACTGCCGGGCCCGCGCGGCATGCTGCCGACTGCGCGTGCCGAAGCACTGCGCGCACCGCTGCAGCTGGCCCTGGAAACGCTACAGCGCGCGGTGGCACCGCCTGACGCCTTCGATCCTGCTCAGGCCGATCTTACCTGGCGTATTGCCGCCACCGATTACATGTCCTCCGCGCTGATTCTGCCGGCGCTCAACCTGATACGTGCCGCCGCCCCGCGCAGTCGCACGGCGGTGTTCGCACTTAATCCGCCGTTGGTGGCGCAGCAGCTGGAAAAAGGCGAGCTGGATATGGTGTTCCATACCGGTGATAACGCACCGCCGACGCTGCATCAGCGCAAACTCTTCAGCGAGCGTTACGTGCTGGCAGGCCGGCGCGATCATCCGCAGCTTCAGCAGCCCCCTTCGCTGGAGGCCTTTTGCCAGCTTGAGTTTGTGATCGTCTCGCCCGACGGCGGTGGATTCAGTGCCGCCACGGATAACGCGCTGGCAAAACTCGGCCTCAGCCGCCGGGTGGCGCTCTCGGTGCCGCACTTCCTGTTTATGCTGGATGTGTTGGCAAGCTGCGATCTGGTTGCCGTTTTGCCTGCGCGTCTGGTGCGCCACGCGGCGCAGCTCACGGTGGTAGAACCGCCGCTGGCGATAGAGGGCTTTGATATCTTGATGCTGTGGCATGAGCGTCTGCATCGCGATCCTGCCCATCAGTGGTTAAGGCAACAGATTGTGGCGGCGTTGTAAAACCTGAATACCTGTTGGTAATGCGTGCACGCTTTATCCTGCCAGCCCGGATGCAGTGCGCTCTCAGCGGTGGTTGACGCCTGAAGAATGATGCGAATAGCGCGGTCTCTCGCCAGCGCGCATCATATAAACACGACGAAATATTCGCGTTTAAGACTTCAGGAGAGAGACCATGCATGTATTTGTTACAGGCGCGACCGGCTGGGTAGGATCGGCAGTTGTGGACGATTTGCTGGCGGCCGGCCATACCGTCACCGGCCTGGCGCGTTCCGCAGATAAAGCCGCTGCGCTGGCTGCGACAGGCGCGCAGATGATCCACGGATCGCTGGAAGATGCCGCGCTCTTACGTCGCGCGGCGCAATCCGCCGATGCTATTGTTCACACCGCCTTCAACCATGATTTCTCGCGCTTTGCCGCTAATTGCGAGCAGGACCGGCAGGTGATTACGCTATTGGGCGAGGCGATTGCCGGTTCAGATCGTATGTTGCTGGTGACGTCAGGCTTATCCGGAATGGCCCGCGATGCTACTGAGCTGGATTCCCCTGAACCTGTCTCGCCGCGTCAGTCGGAAGCCGCAGCACAGGCGCTTTCACAGCGTGGAGTGCACGTTGCCAGCGTACGGCTACCGCCGTCGGTGCATGGCCTGGGCGATCACGGTTTTATCGCTATCCTGGTACGGCTGGCGCGGCAGACGGGGATCGCTGCATGGCACGGCGACGGGCAAAACTGCTGGTCGGGCGTGCACCGTCGCGACGCCGCGCGCGTTTACCGCCTTGCCCTGGAGCAGGGCGTGACCGAGCGCGTCTACCATGCCGTAGCGGATGAAGCGGTGCCGTTCCGCACAATTGCAGAGACCCTGGGCCGACAGCTGGGCTTACCGGCGGGCGAAAAAGATCGCGAGCACTTCGGCTGGTTTGCCAATATGGCCGCAGGGAACATGGCGGTCTCCAGCGCACGTACGCGTGCACTGCTCGACTGGTCCGCCACGCGCCCGGGTCTGCTCAGCGAACTCGATACCCCGGCCTATTACACCCACCTTTGAGTATGCGCTGCTGCCCGTAAGGGGCAGCGTTACGGAATCTCTGCAATGAACAACAATGTTTTTATGACGTTACTGCCGGTGACGCTGGCAGTCTTTATCGCCTTTTTGACTATGGGCATGCAGCTGCCGGTGTTACCGCTGTATCTGCAACAGCAGCCTGGAATGAATACGCTAACGATTGGTTTTATTATTGGCGCGCAGTTTATTGCCGCTCTGCTGACGCGTGGCTGGGCTGGCAACTTTGCTGATATGCGTGGCCCGAAGCGGGCGTTCATCACCGGACTGTTGGTAGTGGCCAGCTCCGGACTGGTCTATTTGCTGTCTCTGCTATTTATCAACCATCCCGCTGCCTCAATGGTGCTGCTACTGCTGGGACGTATCGTACTGGCGCTGGGGGAGAGCCTGATCGCTACCGGGGCGCTGGGATGGGGCCTTGGACTGGCAGGGCCGGGCAATGCGGGCAAGGTGATGGCGTGGATCGGTATCGCCATCTACGGCGCATGGGCACTGGGCGCGCCAGCCGGCGTGGCGATTTTCCATCACGAACATTTTACCGGCATCGCTTTGGCGATTGTTGTGATCCCGCTGTTGCCGCTGCTGTTCATCACCCGGGTGCGCGCGGTACAGCCAACGGCGGGTAAGCGCACGCCATTCTATAAAGTGATGGGCGCAGTATGGCGTCCGGGTCTTGGCCTGGCGCTCTCCAGCGTGGGATTTGGCATGATCACGACGTTTATTGCTCTGCTGTTTGCCGCGAAAGCATGGGGAAATGCCTCGCTGGCCTTTACGGCCTTTGGCGTAGCCTTTATCGGAGCCCGCATCTTTTTCGCCCATCTGCCAGATAAACTCGGCGGTGCGCGCGTGGCGCTGGTATGCGTTATTATCGAAGCCTGCGGTCAGCTGCTGATCTGGGGCGCAGATAGCGCAGCCGTTGCTTACCTTGGCGCGGCGCTCACCGGCTTTGGTTATTCACTGGCGTTCCCTGGCTTTGGCGTTGAAGCCGTACGACGCGCACCGCCGCAAACCCGTAGCCTGGCGATGGGCGCATATGTGGCGTTTCTGGATATTGCGTTGGGCATAACCAGCCCGTTAGCCGGTGCACTGGCGGGACACGCCGGCATCGCTTCGGTGTATCTGGCTGGCGCGATTGCTGTGGCATGCGCAGTGCTGGTGGCGCTAAGTTTGCTCGCACGCCAACCGCAGCCGATCACGGAATAAGCAACGCCGCAAAAAATTCACTTCTCGCCCGTGCTAAAACTCATCACACTAGCCACCTTTACCATTATGGAGAGATGGCATGAAAACCCGATTGCTGCTGGCGCTGTCGCTGCTCGCCAGCCTGAGCGCGCCGCTGCTGGCAGAAGATGGTGTCTCCTTTAGTCATAAAGACTGGGAGCTGGCCTGTGATAATACGCTGACCTGCCGCGCGGCAGGGTATAGCGCCGAAGAGGGGGCCGGCGGCTCGGTATTACTGACGCGGCAAGGCGGGCCGGATACGGCCACGCACGGGCGCGTCGTGCTGGCCGATACCGGCGACGATGACTCAAAGCAGGTGGATACGCTGGCGCTGTGGATTGACGATCGTGCGCTGGGCAATGTGGTGAAAGCGGAAAATGACGAATGGACCCTTACCGATGCGCAAACTCAGGCGCTGATTAGCGCCATCAAAGGCAGCGGGAAAGTGGAGTTTCGCGGCGGCGCTGAGCCATTTGATCTCTCCAGTAATGGCGCATTTGCCACGCTGCTGAAAATGGACGATGCACAGGGGCGTCTCAACACGCCGGGTGCGCTGGTGCGCAAAGGCAATCAGCCGGAAAGTCGTGTTCCGGCTGCCGTAGCGCTGCCGGTGATCCTGCAGGTTAAGGTCGCAAAAGCCGATCCGCGTCCGTTAACGGTGGATGAGCTGGCGCTGATTAAGCCTAAGCTCATCGCCTCCCTGACCGATGATGACAGCTGTGACAACCTTGCGCCGGTTGACGATCAGCCGGAAGAGGGCGCTGAGCCGCCCACGCTGACCGCGGTGGATGATACGCACGTGCTGATCGCTGCCCTGTGCTGGCGCGGTGCCTATAACGAAGGATATGGTTACTGGCTGATGGATAAAGCGTTGCAGGGGCAGCCGCAGCTGATCACCGATTCCGGATCTGATTACCGTGAAGGGGTGATTTCTGAAGCGCAGAAGGGGCGCGGTATCGGGGATTGCTGGAGCACGGCGGCATGGGTCTGGGATGGGAAACAGTTTACGCAGAGCAGCGAGGCCACTACCGGCATGTGCCGCGCCATTCGTGCTGGCGGCGCGTGGCAGTTACCGACATGGGTAACGGAGGTGAAACCGGCTGCATAGCGAATGCGCGGCAGTTGAGCCGCGCAACAAAGCTGCAACTTTACGATTTATTCAGGCAGCACTGTTTGAACTTCTTACCGCTGCCGCATGGGCAGGGATCGTTGCGTCCGGTTTTCTCACCGGCAAAATGCGGCAGCTGTGGCTCAGGATCGGGCTGCGCCATGCGCTGCTCCTGCCAGTACTCATGCAGCTCCAGCGCCGCCGGGCGGATCGCATCCAGGCTGGCTTCAAACGCTTCCGGGGTAAAACTTTCGCGCTGCGCCAGATGCGCCTCGCTGCCGTGCAGGGCGATGGCCTGTAAGGCTGGCTGCAGCGAGTCAGGCAGCAGCGACCAGTCGGCATCCAGCGCCACGCCGCGCATATAGCCGTAACACCAATCCTCCACCACGGTGAACTCCTGGCCTTCCATCTCCTGCAGGCCAAACAGCGGATCGAACTGCTCCGGATACTCCGCCAGGCGCTCGGCGATATCGTTGAGATGCTGGAACGTCAGCGTCATAAAGCGATCCATTTCGCGCTCGTTCGCCCATTTGGGAATCTGCTTCTGGCCGCCCCACATCGCCACCAGCCATTCGCTCGGCTCGATATCATTAGGGCCGGACAGCAGCGCGGTCAGCAGACCATCCAGCTCAGAGGTATCCACCACTGACTGTTCATTGCCGTATTTCTCCAGCATATCGTCCAGCCAGCTCAGCTCTTTTTCGGTTAATGGACCCTGGTTCATCCGGCGTCTCCTGCGGTGTGTATCGGTGGGCAACATTGATCGGCGCGATTATAGCGGTAAGCGGAGATGATTTACCGCTTTTTGCATATCGATTGCTAAAGCTCTCCTAAAAATCATTCGCCATAACTTATCGCGCAACAGTATTGGCTGGAAACGGCAGTGAATGTCAGCGTTAAGGCAGAATATTTCTCCCACAGGGAAGCAAAGCAATGGCAGATTCTTTACCGGTACTGGATTTGGCACGGCTGGAGCTGCCGGAGGCAGAACAGGCGCCTTATCTCGCGGAGTTGCGCACCACCGCGCGTGACGTCGGCTTTTTCTATCTGGTTAATCATGGCATCTCTTCACAGCTATTGCAGAACGTGCAGAGCATTACCCGGACTTTTTTTGCCCTGCCGGATGCGGAGAAGCAGCGTGTCTCCATGATTCACTCACCGCATTTTCGTGGCTACAACCGGGCAGGCGTGGAATATACCCGTGAACAGCGCGATCAGCGTGAACAGTTCGATATCGGTGCCGAACGCGAGGCGCTGCAGCTACTACCCGGCGATCCGCCATGGAAGCGCCTGCAGGGGCCAAATCTGTGGCCGGAAGCCCTGCCGCAGCTGCGGCCACTCATTCACGCCTGGCAGCAGGCGATGACCCACGTAGCGCTGCGTCTGCTGCGTGCCTTTGCCAAATCACTTTCCCTGCCGCCAACCGCCTTTGATGCGTTGTACGGCAGCCATCCCAATGAGCATGTGAAATTAATTCGTTATCCCGGCCAGGCAACCGGTGCCAGCCTGCAAGGCGTTGGCGCGCATAAAGACTCCGGATTTTTGACCTTCCTGCTGCAGGACCATCAACCCGGCCTGCAGGTGGAAGTGGCCCCGGATACGTGGGTTGATGCGCTGCCAAAACCCGGGGCATTTGTGGTGAACATCGGCGAGCTGCTGGAGATCGCTACGCAGGGTTATCTGCGTGCGACGGTACATCGGGTGAA
>Ga0157361_1000084_pt1 | contig 52867 bp, 55 predicted proteins | sample AttlaeALBM2_FD_111481 | JGI IMG/M metagenome (GOLD analysis project Ga0157361, IMG submission 111481) | Fungus gardens microbial communities from leaf cutter ant in Ribeirão Preto, State of São Paulo, Brazil - Atta laevigata ALBM2 | ecosystem: Host-associated > Fungi > Mycelium > Unclassified ...
CTGAATACCGAATGCATTTATGGCGAAATCGTAATAATAAGAAGTCATTAATTAGATAATGGAAGAATAGAATCTTTAAACCCATGCTGATGTATTAAAGTAGAAACGTCCGCTTCTGGCACAAAGCGGACATTACCAAAGCAAAAGCGACCTGTTTCCCTGACCCCTGCGCAAACTTTTTACGACAAATTTAATGTGCCGTCGGGCTCTTCAGCCTTAATACAAGCATCAGGCTAGCCGTAATCACCCCGGCTGCCAGCAGGGCCAGATTGTGAATACCCACAGCGGCTAACACTTTTCCTCCTGCAAGCGCACCGGTACCGATAGCGGCGTTAAAAATAGCAACATACAGGGATGATGCGGGTTGTGCGGATGTTCCTGCGCTACGCAACAGCCATGTCTGCATACCTACGAAGACGATTGCGATCCCGGCTCCCCACAAGGTGAGTAATAATCCGGTAAGGCCGAGAGAAAATGGCACGGCGCCCTTTAGACCGAGCATGCCCAGCGCAGCGGCACTCAGCAGCAGGGACGCAGAAATTAATGCCTTCATATGGCGATCGATCAGTTTGCCGGCAATGATATTTCCCGCCAGACCAGACAGACCTGATACCAACAGCAATCCGGAAACGGAAGCGGGTGCTACGCTCTGCGCTTTCGTCAGCAGGGGCTCAAGATAAGTGAATGCGGCGAAGTGAGCTGAAATGATGCATGCCGTTGCGCCGTACAGACTAAGAAGCGTCGGGCTTTTGAGTATGTCACGGTAAATACGTATCCCGCCTGATGGGGACTTTTCAAGAGCGGGAAGCGTCGAGAACAGAACACAGGCAGTGGCAAGTGACAGAAGGGCAATTGCCGTAAACGCACTCCGCCATCCCGCGACGCCTGCAATTACGCTGGCGAGAGGCACGCCCAGCACGCTTGCCGCCGAAACGCCGCCAAAAATCACTGACGTAGCCAGTCCCAATTTTTCAGCCGGCACGAGCTGTGAAGCTACCGCGCCAATTAATGCCCAGAAGGCGCCGTGCGCGACGGCGCCTGCCATACGTGCACTTATAAATGTTGTCATTGAGAGAGACTGTGACGCCGCCATACAGGACAGCGCAAGAATCAGCATCAGCGTCACCAGCAAAGCTTTGCGTGAGATCCGCGCCGGTATCAACCCGGACAAGAGCGCAGCTAAAGCCCCAACCCAGCCATATGCGGTGACAACAAGCCCCGTGCCCGCCTCGGTTTGATTCAGCTCTTTTGCTAACATGCTGAGCATGCCAACAGGTGCCAGTTCACTGGTGACGATCGAAAATGCACTGATGCCCAGTGCAGTCACGGCTATCCAGGCGCGTGCTGATACCGGGCTGACAGGTGTAGAAGCTGATAACAAATTACGTGTTTGCATATTTATCTCCTTGTGAGAGCTGAAGTATCCTCTCTGTAAAATTGATAAAACAGCCATGAAAACGGAGAGCCGTTTTCCATAAATGGAAAGTTATGAAAGCTGAATACAACTGGGATGACACGCGGGTTTTTCTCGCCATAGCCCGTACGGGCACGCTAAGTGGGGCCGCAGAGACGATGGAGATGGGCGTCGCCACCGTATCCAGAAAGCTGGACCGGCTGGAGCGATCCCTGAACGTACCGCTTTTCAGCCGGCATCAGAGCGGATATCGCCTGACAGACGACGGTGAAGCGTTGCTGGAGCGTGCGGAAGCCCTCGAATACGCCAGTCTGGCGTTTGGTGAGAAGGCAAAATTACAGGGCGCTGTGGCCGGGCTTGTCCGGCTGGCCACATCAGATAACCTGGCCACGCACTTTGTCCTGCCTTCGCTGAAAAAGCTGCTGGATCACCATCCCGACCTGCGACTGGAGGTCCACAGCGGCGTGCAATCCGTCAATCTGCATCGCAGAGATGCAGATATGGCAATCCGCATGGTCAGGCCGGAGGCCGGTAACCTGACGCTAAAGCGGTTGGGTACGGTAGGGTTCGGTGTTTATCGTGCGAAAAACTATCCCGATGACGCCGTTGAGGCTGAGTATGTTAACTGGCCCGAGGCGTACCGGCATCTGCCCGCTGCGCAATGGGTTACGCGTAAACTACGCGGCAGGCCATGCCGGGTGGAGGCCAATACGCTTGCGGCGCAGGTTGCCGCCGTTGCTGCAGGTCTGGGACTCGGGGTTTTGCCGCACTTTATGGCGCGGACCAACGGTCTGCACTGCGTTACAGCGGATATCGGTGTGGAGCAGCCGTTATGGCTGGTAATGCATTCCGATCTGGCAGATTCACGGCGAGTCAGAGCCGTCGCCGATCACCTGATTGCACTCTTCGATGAGCGCAAAGATCACCTGACAAACCCATGAACCTGCAGCGGCGTCTGGCGAGCATCTAATGGTGAGCTTTGTCTGCCCAGATATCCGGTAGCGTGCTTCGCTGCCGAAACCACTGTTTGAAAAAGCCGAGGATAATACAGAACTCAGCAGCATCGCCGCCGTAGTACATCCACTGTGCGGCTGCCTGAACCTCCTCCGGACTCGCTAACGTGCCATGCGGATATCCCCAGGCATACATCAGCTTGCCGAGAATAGCGTGAGCGGCCGTCGCCAGAAAAATGACGGTAAGCCGTACAGGGCGCGATGGACGGTGGGGCGCAGGATCGGGTCCGGCAACTGACCAGGTAAACAGATAGCCCGAGAGAACAAAGTGCACATGAAGGAAAATGAAAAGCCCGGGGCTATCCATGCTCAGGGCATAAAAGGGCGTGAGATAAAGAAGATACATCCCGCCAATATCCAGGCACGCGGCGGTGACCGGATGAATCAAAACCCGCACCGGCCCGCGACGCAGCAGATTCATCAGCGCGCGCGCCAGCGGTGCAGGCACACTGCGCAGTAAAAGTGAACCTGGCGCACCAAACACCAGCCCGAGAGGACCAAACATCCCCAGGAACAGATGCTGCAGCATGTGTCCACGCAAATCGTGATGGGCCCAGTCAGCCAGTGGCGGCACCGTCGCCGCCACTATCAGCAGTATACCGGCGGTAAAGCTGGCTATGCGCCAAAGACTCCATGGGGCGGTTGTGCGCATTCTGAGAGCGGCAAAGAGGTATAAGCCGAGCACCAGTAACGGCACTATTACCAGCAAGATAACCAGTACGGCTGAATGCGGGGCTGCTGTGTGATGCATTGCATGCTCCACGACTTAACCTCCCGGCCCGGTGCGTCCGGGCGCACGACGGTATATCAGCCATCCCGTCAGGAGCAACAGCAGGCCAAATGCGTTCCAGATCAGGTCATAGAGCAAAATATTTTCAACATAGCGGATCTGATGCAATCTGAGCAGCTTATGATCCACAATGCCATCAAACAGCTGAAAAGCGCCCAGACCAAAAAAGAAGCCTGCCCACGCCGCTGTGCGGTTCAGCGTTTTACGCCTGCGCAAATCCGTGAATATAAAAAAGCCGAGTACAAAGAATATCAGTTCACCTGAGTGCAATAATCCATCGGATAACAGGCTGAAGGCCGGTGTACCCCAGTCAAAAAAGTGGTGCCAGCCCAGAAGCTGATGGAAAATTATCTCATCAATGGCCGCCATCATCCCGATGCCGAGCGGAATAGTGGCCGTTACTGAACGTTTTAAATCGAATTTAACGGAGGGATTAAGGGACACAACGCTCTCCTGAAATATAATTTTTAACTCAAGAAGCGTAGCTGAAAATTAGCAGATAACGTTTAAAGAAAGCGGCAGCGTTATTTATCCGGTCCGGAATGATTACGTTAAAAAACGCACCCGATTATATGGCGTGACTAATAATAAACCTCCTGCATTACTTCATGCTGTTTTTGCAAAAGTCATGAAAACTCTTCTATATAAATCCTCCCTCACAGAGAGAGATGCAAAACCTGCCGGGTCATCTTCAGGGCGGCATCAAAAGGAGTCGTGGAGCGTACAATTTTTACCATTACGCTGGCACCCACCCAAAGTTGATACAGATTTTCAGCAACCTTTTCCGGTTCATCCTCAAGCGTTAAAGTGCCTTCGGCGGCACCCGCTTCCAGTGCCTCTGCCAGGCGGGAGATAATACCAGCAGTACCATGCATCAGGGCGTTACGCATTTTATCGGAGAGATCGGCCACCTCTGCGCCCAGCTTAACGGCAAGGCACTTGCCCTGGCAGTCATAAAACGACTGCGTATCACGCCATTTTTGCCAGTAACTCATCAATCTTTGCGCGTGATTGAGACCGGGCTGCGCGAGGGTCCGGTCAAGATCGTCCAGATAATCTTTGAAGTAGCTCTCCAGCATCGCTACGCCAAAATCCTCTTTTGAGGTGAAGTAGTAGTAAAATGACCCTTTGGGAACCTCTGATTCGTCGAGAATCTCCTTAAGGCCGACCGCAGAGAAGCCCTTGCCGGCCATGATTCGCTGGCCGGTTGCCAGGATATGGGCGCGGACTTGCTGATTGTGTTGTTGCGTTGCAGTTTTCATGGCGTCAATCTATCAACAACCCGATCGGCCGTCTATAAATCCGTAGTGCGCCGGCGAGGCAGTCAACCGTTGTTGTGGGCCGGTGCGCAAGGTGACCGTAAGTCTGGTCACCTCATGCATCCGGGCATGTTTTAAACGGCCAGCTGTTTCAGCAGCTGCGCTGCGGTTGCTGCTGATGACGTTGGGTTCTGACCGGTAATCAGTTGACCATCAGTGACGACATACGAACTCCAGTCCGCACCTTTAGAGTAGATGCCGCCTTTCGCAATCAGCTCATCCTCCACCAGGAACGGCACCACATCCGTCAGGCCTACCGCTTCCTCTTCAGAGTTAGTAAATCCGGTAAGTTTGCGTCCCTCAACCAGCGGTTTGCCTTCAGGTGTTTTGACGTGACGCAGTACGCCAGGCGCATGGCAGACAAGCGCCACATGTTTACCGGCGGCGATAAACGATTCAATAAGCGCAATGGAGTGCTGATCTTCCGCCAGGTCCCACAGCGGGCCATGGCCGCCCGGATAAAATACGGTATCAAAATCGGCCTGCGATACGCTATCCAGACGAACCGTGTTCGCCAGCTGCGCCATTGCTTCGGCATCGCCTTCGAAACGGTGGGTGAATTCAGTCTGGAAATCAGGCTCGTTACTTTTCGGATCGAGTGGGGGATTACCGCCCTTTGGCGAAGCCAGCACGATATCGGCGCCAGCGTCCTTAAAGGCGTAATAGGGGGCGGCAAGTTCTTCCAGCCAGAATCCGGTTTTACGGCCGGTATTGCCCAGTGTGTCGTGTGAGGTCAGGACCATCAGAATTTTCATTGTCGTTCTCCAGGTTAGCTAATTTGTATTAGACCGGTCGTCTATAATGATCGCGTACGTTGATACTGTATTGTTGCCTGTTGAGCGTAGGCGGATTCCTGCTCACCCGATGCCGTTTCAGATTTTACTGCAATTACCGGGCATCTGACGCTCTTCGGATGTCCGTCTGAATCTACCCTAACAACTATTCGACCGGTCGTCTATAGAATTTTCAACTATCGTTTACATCCTTTTAACGGGCGCAGGTATATGCACATAATGGGCAAGGGTTGAAATTAACTCCATGAATTTTAAGATTATTTATTGCGGGTGCGCTGCCCTGATAGCGAGCAGCGCTTGTCTGTCAGGGTTTAGAACATCAAATAACTTCTCTGAACTCCGGCCACGCGATTGAAGCCCCCTCTGGCGTAAACAGGCTGCCCTGAAAATCGATCACACCAGCCGCTTCGAGCCACATCCACTCTTCAGGTCGGGTAATTCCTGCTGCAATCACGTTAATCTCAAGCGCAGAGCAGCAGCGGATAACCGCCTGCACAACCGCCTGTTTTGGCCCGCTCCGGTGGATATCCCGGATGATTCCGGCACCAATTCGCACCCGATCAGGCTGGATATAGGCCAGCAGAGAGAGCCCGGCAGAACCGTCACCGAAGTTATCAATGGAGAGGCTAATACCCGCCTGCTTCAGCCGTTTAACTGCTGATGCAAACTCATCAAGTAGTGAGATCACCTGCGTTTCGCTGACGCCAAGAATGATCTGCTCCGGCACTAAACCCGCTGCTTCAATGGTGCTGACAAGTTGGTCGACGGCATCCGGAATAGTGGCGAGAGTCATCGGCAGAACCGTAACGTAGAGTGTTACGCCGTCCGGAATGGCCATGCCGGCCTTTAACAGACACTGTTTGACGGCTGCAAGGTCATGTTCGAAGCGGGCTGCATCCTGCAGGCTTGTGGGTTGGCCTTCCGGAATAGCTTCTATAGCCGTAACTTTGCGTCCTAGCGGATCGACGACCGGAATGAATTTAAAACCCTCTTCGGATGCGGGTGCCGCTTTCTCATCGGCAATAAAATCCCAGTAATCGTAAGGCAGCACTTCGAAATAGTTCTCTTTTTCACGCGCCTCTACAAAGGTCCGCAGGAATTGTAATCCGCGATCGTCATAGGTCAGTTGATATCTGGAGGTACCTTTATCGAGCACCGCTTGCAGAACGGTCGCTCTGTCATGTTCGCGCAGGTCGAACAACTCCATACCGGCATTACCAAAACGGCGTGAAGGGGAGTAGTCGCGCATCAGTTCCACCACATTGTGGTGACGCTTGTCGGTACAGATGCGCGTGTAAATGTCTATTACGCCCTCTTCAGGTCCCTCAAGGATCTGAAAAAAGTGCGTACCATTAAACAGCAGTATGCCTGTAACCTGATGGCGGGTGTTCAGCTCACAGGCTTTTTCGATCATGCCCGGCAGGATATTAACGGGAACGTCATCGGAGAGATGGCTCCGGTAAATTATAGTTGTAAGCATACAAACTCCAGGGTTGTCGCGATTGTCCGCGTCAACAATAACAGTACGCAGAAATTTATTAAACCGTTGCGTTGATAATGATTAATTTATAACGGCATTTGCGCTTCGCTTATTTACGGGGGGATTGTTCATATTTATTCATATAATATTACACTCTTTAAATGCCGCTCTGTGACGCATGATAATATGTTGAAATTTGTATTTTCGTGCTGGGCGTGTCAATGAAATTGATAATAAGAATGCTCTAAATTATTTTTAAGGTGTGCGCTTATCAGTAAAAGATAAATACTCTATTTCACGCATATTTATTATAGCCAGGGCGTAATAGCGGATGCCAGAGCGATTAACCATCAGCGGCGCTTTTCAGAAACTCTATGCTTCATGTTATGGATTATCTGGGGTATGTTATGCCGAAGAGTGATGAAAAGGAGCTTTACATGTTAGAAAACTATTTTGGAACGGATGATGTAACCGATGAAAACAAGAAGCGTTTACTGGCTGTACAGGCGGCGTTAGAGATTGCCAAAGCCGCTGTTGCTGCACCTACATCCAACAGCAGCGTAAAGAGTGGTTATGATTTAGATAATGTTGCTAAAAGAGTTGCTGACCTCGCGGACGCTATTCAGGATGCGCTGGAGCCCTGAAATCTTAATCGGCGGGCATTTTTTATCTGTGGCAACACGCGTTCTCTTAATCAAATGACAATGCTAAGCGAGGACATTATGCGCTTACGTAGTGACCAGCTAAGGTGGACGCGGCATCGGCATTGATAAAGTGGTCTATATTTAACGTTCATGCACTAACAAGGGGTAATTATGTCTGAACGTCCAGATCAAGAGTATGTTGAGCCGGTTCCGGATGACGCGGAAAGCCCGGCCTATCGCGATGATAATGACAAGGAAGAACAGGAAGAGAACAGAGCGGGCTAAGCGCCCGTTTTTTTATTTCACGCTGGCGCTTCGGCTATTTAAGGGCTCACTGGTGGTCTATATTCGCAGTGCTGGCGCTATTTTCCGAGAGAAGAGATGCAAAAGCGAAAGGCCGAAATTGATGTTGGCGCTGACCATATTGTTATTGAACGTCGCTATCGGGCGCTGGGCGCAGTGAACGATCTGCTGATAGCAGTGTGGTTTCTGATTGGCAGCATCTTTTTCTTCTATGACTCTCTGATGACGGGTGGAACCTGGCTCTTTGTTGCTGGCAGCCTGCAGTTATTGCTGAGGCCGGTAATCACGCTCACTGAACTTATTCACGTTAATCGGGTGCAAAAACGCACCGGCTAAATTCCCGCCTGATTTACTCCCCGGTAAAAATAGTGACGCTTCATCATCAGTTTTACGCTTGCCAGCTGCGCGGCTGATTTGTCATTCTGCCTCTCCTGATGGCGAACAGAGGCACGATCGTTAAACCGATCTCAATCAGCCCGGTTAGAGAGTAAATGATAACCGGGCAGAATAAGGACTATCCCATGACAGAAAAAAAATACTTTTTCAGCGATGCGCTGGAGGCAGAGTCGTCCGTTACCGGTTGTACTCCACAGGAAGACGGGCGCTACCGTGTCACGCTCTCCGCCACGCTATTTCATCCTCAGGGCGGCGGTCAGCCATCGGACAAAGGCACCATCGGGCAGGCGAGCATGCTCCAGGCAGTGCAGGAGGCGGGGGAGATCATCCACATTACGGATGCGCCACTGGATATCGGTCCGGTCACCTTAAAGGTCGATGGCAATTTGCGTCAGCTGCATACACGTTATCATTCGGCCGGGCATCTGATTGCGGTCGCGGGTGAAAAGTACGGCTGGCAAGGTATCAAAGGTGATCACCGTCCCGGAGAGGGGCGAATAGTGTTTGAACCCGGCCAGCAAACAATCGCCGTCACGGCGGAGGATTTTGCCCGGCAGGTGGCAGATTTGGTGAGCCAGGCGCTGCCGCGTCACCAGCGCGAGGAGGAGAGCCGGCGCATGATTACGTGGGGAGACTTGCCTGCATATGCCTGTGGCGGAACACATGTTTCACAAACTTCTGAGGTGGGTGAAGTGCTGATCACGCGGGTCAGGGAGAAGAAGGGACAGCTTTCGGTGCAGTATGAGGTGAGTAAGGCATAGCCAGCCGGCGCTGAATACTGCAAATCGATTCTGCAGTATTCAGCAAAATTCGGTCAGACTTTGAGCATTTTCGCTGTGCTATCGATGTCGATCTCATCTTCTGTGAAGATAAGTGTGGTGCCCTGGAAAGTTGTGATTGCCAGTTTCTTCACCGGACGCATTTCCCCCGCTTTAGTGGCGGATTTCGGCTTTATGCTGTTCATCAGCATGCCCACCGACAGCACTGCATTCTCTTTATCAATCCGCGTCTCAATCGGCTCTTCTTCGGTGTAAACCAGCCAGGACTTGATCGACGTCAGCTTCAGTCGCTCATTGGCAATAAAGATATATTTACTTTCCGGTGTAACTTTAACGTTATAAGCGGACAAGCCTTTGTTATTGGTGGTGGGCTCGAAACTCACCGCGGCTTTAACTTTAATGAGCTCCGGATTGGCGACCTTAATCACATGAAAATAGCGGTTATCGCCGTTTTCATCTTTAATAAACCCAAAACCTTTATCCTGAAACCAGGTCGTGATCGTTCCGTTCATAGCCATTACCGTCTGCTTAATTGTTTATCTACTCAGTTATTCAGCGCGCAGTGTAAAACACATTGCCGGTATCGGCTACGTCTTTGGGGCAGCTTTTACCGATAAATGCCCGTGCAGCACCCTTTTGCCTCATTACGTCCGCGCCATCAGGCACGCGGTCCGGCTCGCCAGCTGGCAAAAAATCCGTTATTATCCGCAGCCACTTTTCCGCCGGTCAGTCTGATGTCTGCGATAGTCGATACATTTATTGCCCCGCCGTGCCACGAGCAGATAGAGATTCTCTATCAGGACGAGCATTTAGCGATCATCAACAAGCCAACCGGGCTGCTGAGCCTCTCCGGAAAAAATCCGCAAAACCTTGATTCTGTGCATCACCGCCTGGTGCAACTATTTCCTGGCTGTACCCTTGTGCACCGGCTTGACTTCGGTACTTCCGGGCTGATGGTGATCGCCCTTAATAAAGCGATCAACGCCGCGCTCTGCCAGCAGTTCAGCCAGCGCACCGTCACTAAATTGTACAGCGCGTTACTTTGCGGGCACCTGCATGAGAACGAGGGCATAATCAATGCAGCGATAGCCCGAGACCCGGCGCTGTTCCCTCTGATGACCATTTGCGCTGACCAGGGCAAGCCAGCCTGTTCGCATTATCTGGTAGTGGAGCGCTTTTACCAGCCGGGGAAGGGCGGTACGCCTTTGCCCCTGACGCGTGTCACCTTAGCGCCGCAGACCGGGCGCACCCACCAGCTGCGCATTCACTGCCAGTGGCTGGGGCACCCAATTTTAGGATGCGATCTTTATGGTGGTCGCCAGTTGCCGGGTACGGAACAGACGTCGCGTTTGATGCTGCACGCCAGCGCGTTGCATTTTGTTCATCCCGTCAGTGGAGAGGCGATTAACGCCCGTCATCCCTGCCCGTTTTAAAACTACGTAGCCGGCGTGACAGGCGGGCGCATTACCACATCAAATCATCGGGTACTTTGAAGTCGGCATACGGATCTTCTTCGTCCTGCTCTTCCTGACTCAGCGCGCTGTTTAAGACGATGGACTTCTCATCACGCTGCGCGATCTTATCGGCAACGCTTGCCGGGATAATGGCGTATTCACTCTCGCTGCTGTTATCAATGACCAGGCGCGCAATCGCGAGTCGGCCATTAATCAGTTGAGCCTGTGTCGCCTTATCCACCATGACTTTTTTGATCAGGTTATTGTCGGTGAAGTTAAAAGCGATCTCGCCTCTGGCGATAACAATTCTGTTCATCTCAATAAGCTGTTTAACCTGCGCTTTGTACTCTTTTGCCAACGCTGCCTGCTTTTGCTGCTCGCTGAGCTGCTTATCACGCTCCTGTTGCGCCTGTTTATTCTCTTCCACTGCGGCACGCGCCTCACGCGCCTGAACACGGGATTTTTTGGCGGTTCTTTTCACCTTATCCATCTTTTTACTGGTCACTAAACCAGCTTTTAACATCTGCTCTTGTAAGGTAAGTTTCGTCATTGTCGCTTCTGAATCCGTTGAATGATACGCCGGATTATACCTGTAATTTCTCACGTTGCATTAGCCAGGCGGCTCCGGCAGCGCAGCCGACGACGGTACGTTATCTGTCGTCGGCTTCAGAAGAAAATATCCGCTCTCTGTTGATCAACCCTAAATCACAGCCACGCCGCCCGTCACCGCAATTGTGGCGCCAGAGATGTAGCTGGCCTCATCGCTGGCCAGCATCACATACGCAGCTGCCAGCTCGGCAGGCTGCCCCATGCGTTGCAACGGTACTTCGCTACCAAAGCTTTCAACCTGTTCCGGCGGCATTGTGGCCGGTATCAGCGGCGTCCAGATGGGGCCAGGCGCAACGGCGTTGGCACGAATCCCTTTCTCCGCCAGCAGTGCCGCCAGTCCGCCGGAAAAGTTAACGATGGCGGCTTTTGTTGCTGAATAGGCCAGCAGCTTCGGCTTAGGCTGATCGGCATTGATGGAGGCAGTGTTGATGATAGAACCACCGGAAGGCATATGCGGCACCGCCGCTTTACAGATGTAGAACATCGCGTAGAGATTGGTTTTCATGGTGCGATCGAACTCGTCATCGCTGATCTCATCAAGCGACTGGCGCGTCATTTGATAAGCTGCGTTATTCACCACGATATCAATTTTGCCAAACTGTGCCGCAGTCTGAGCAACGATATGACGGCAGTGCTCCGCTTCTGTCACATCACCTGCAATCAACAGCGCGCGCTGTCCCGCTTCCTCTACCAGACTCGCCGTGTCTTTTGCATCATCATGTTCGTCCAGGTATGAGATGACGACGTCAGCACCTTCACGGGCATAGGCGATCGCCACCGCCCGGCCAATACCAGAATCCCCACCGGTAATCACGGCGGTTTTACCTTTCAGGCGTCCGCTACCTTTATAATTGGTTTCACCGTGATCCGCCTTTGGCTGCATCTCCTGAATGTTGCCAGGCCATTTTTGCTGTTGCGCTTTCTGTGGGTGTTGTGGACGATTAGTCATAATCTCTCTCCCTATAAATATAAATTGCCGGATAAAGCGGGCATTCGCCTGAAAAACTGAAACTGAATGCTCTCCGGCGCTGGTTGGTAAGTGTAGCAGTCATGATTAAATCGCCAGAAAATCGTTATGAAAAAAGAAATAAGCCAAACGGTTCAGGAATAATATTACAACGATCACGTCAGTCAGTTGGTCTCTATTAATCAAATGCGATAAGAAAAAAGATTAATAATGGGTAAGGACATATTGGCTTTGAACGGTCACCATCAATACAGAGCAGGTGATTAAGCTTTTAGGTAACATGTCTGCAGACTTGTCCGAAAAAACACAGTGCGACTGTTTGCAGAGGCGTAAATAAATGTTTTAAAAAGTTACAGTGACTGACAATGTTCTAAAGTTATTAAATCGTTATAAAACAACTTTTAACAGTAGATTTTAAAAAGAAGATGCTTGCTAAATAAGATTTTCCAACCCGACACCATGATTCTTCAAGTTGTTGTATTTAAAGTAATTAATTGAATTAAAAACCGGGGTTTCATTAGGTTATTACGTGCCTGACAGCCACTTGCGCGTGGAGGCACAGGGAGAATTAAGGCAGGGCAAGATGATTGTTGATTGTGTAAGCATCCGCCCCGGCATTCGTCTTGTCATGATTTATAAATTCACTGCCATCAAGCCGCTTTGCTTGCAAATATTCGGGTCTACACCAGACTGAAAAATCACAAATTAAATTGCATAGCGTCAGATATATGCATCGTTAACGTTGATGAAAGGGTTTATATGTCTTCCTCTTCAGGTAATGAAAAACAAAGGGATAACAAGGAGCAGATCCTGGGCCTTGCGGAGGAAAAACTGGATGTGTCGCGTGAAACTGTCATCGACAGAACGATTACCGTGAAACGAATGACTGCTGAAAATCAATCGGTTATCAATCTGACGCTTAGCCATCAAAAGGTGGATATTACGCATGTTCCCGTTAATAAGACTGTCGGAAAGGTGCCGGATATTCGGGAAGAGAACGGCGTAATTATCGTACCGGTTGTTGAGGAAGAGGTCGAAGTCATTCGTCGGCTGATTCTCCGGGAAGAGGTACATATTCGCCGCATTGAGGAGCAGGTGCACCACGAGCAGTCTGTTCCTGTGCGAAAACAGTATGTAGAGATACATAAAGAAGATGATGAGAGTTAATTCAGCCCACCCTGCAAGAGGTACTTATGGAACACGAAAAAATTGTGACAATGTACGATTCGCTGGCTCAGGCAGAAGGTGCTAAACGCAGCCTTATCAAAGCGGGTTTCCACGAGCATGATATTGATGTCATCTCTGGCGAAAGACTACGTGAAGAGGGGCATGAAGCGCGTCACCCCAGCTTCTGGCAGCGCCTCTTTGGTAAATCGCTGGATGAAGAACAGAGTGAAGTGTATGAGGATGCGATACGCGCCGGTGGCAGCGTACTGACGCTGCGCGCGAAAGAGGATGAGTTACCGCGGGCATATAGCATTCTGGACGCGCACGACACCACTGGCCTGATCACGCCCTCCAGCTCAGGTACGCTGTTAACGGAGAGTGATGAGTATCAATCTGCTGCTCCGGGCGTTGAGCGTGACGGTATAGCCGGTAAGCCACCGGTGCGCACAACGTTAACCGGTGACGAAACGGAAGAGGAGATACTGCGCCTGGCCGAAGAGCGACTGGAGGTCGGCAAACGTATTGTCAGCGAAGGCACCACTCGCGTCCGCCGCTATACCGTGACCGATCAGGTTTCTGAATCTGTTTCGCTGCATGAACAACATGCCGACATCTTCCGTCGCGATGCTACGCAGGTTGCGCCAGCTGGCAGTGTGGACTGGGAAGAGAAGACGATTGAGGTCGAAGAGACGCATGAGCGCCCGGTAGTGAACAAAACAACCCACATTACGGAAGAGGTGGTGGTGCGGAAAGATGAGTCTGACCGCCAGGAGAATATTACCGATTCAGTGCGCCATCAGGAGGTTGATATCGAGCATGCCGGCAATAAAGCGCAGGCTGGTTTCGGGGCTCCAAAAGAGAGCGTTACCGCACAGGCGGCAGTTCAGCCACCGCGCGATTTGAGCGCTGCAGATGATCTGAAGCGCTCAGACAGCGATCCTGTCGCTCCTCCGGTTACTAAAGCCCGGTAAATCGTTTTCAGCCTGGCGTTACTGCGCCGGGCTGAAACAGTCAGCTGCGGGTGCTGAATCAACGGGCCTGTTGCCGCCGAAGGTCTTACGGTAACAGGAGAGTGAGACTCCAGCAGATTTACGGAAAGCGGCGCGAAAACTCTCCATGGATTGAAATCCACACTGCTCCATTATCTGTTCATTAAGCAGCGCATTACTCTCCAGTAACTCACGGGCAAGATTCATCCGTGCCTGAAGCAGCCAGGCTTTAGGAGTGGTTCCCATCGCCTCTTTGAAACGCCTCAAAAACGTGCGTTCAGACATTACTGCACGCTCTGCCAGCTGCTGCACAGAGAGATTCATGTGTAAATTCTGAAGTATCCATTCAAGAACGGAAGCAATCTCATCGCGCGGCTTTTGTGCGACGGGGGAGGGAATAAACTGGATCTGTCCGCCCGATCTTTGTGGCGCCATTACTAAACGTCTCGCTACCACATTGGCAATGTGTGTCCCGTAGTCACGACAAATCAGATGTAAACAGGCATCGATACCTGCAGCGCTACCCGCAGAAGTAATTATTTGTCCGCTATCAACGTAGAGCACATTAGGGTCCACGGTTATGTCGGGAAACTTCTCTGCCAGCTCACGGGTATAACGCCAGTGAGTCGTGGCGCGCTTGCCGCTCAGCAGGCCCGCTGCAGCCAGCACGAATACGCCAGAACAGATGGAAACCAGACGTGCCCCGCGATCGCTGGCTGCACGCAGTGCGTCCAGCAATGCCTGCGGTGGGGGTTCATCGCGACGACGCCAGCCCGGAATAATGATGGTCTGCGCTTCGCAGAGCGAGTCCAGACCAAAACCTGAAACAATCTGAATACCTTCTGTTGCGGTTATCGGCGAGGGATCAACCGCCACTATCCGGTGCTGATACCAGGGAAAATCAAATTCGGGTCGGGGAAGCCCAAAGATCTCCACAGCAATTCCGAACTCAAAGGTACAGAGCCCGTCATAAGCCAGTATGGCCACTAAGCCCGGGGGATTGAACATTGGCGGAAAACTACCGGTTATTGTCAGGACCGCCACTTTATCAGTCGGATGCTGCTCCCTACAATCATCAAACCCGTTATCCAGAAGAGAATGCCTATGAGAAGTTTAATCCGTGAAATTCCGGCAGCATCACCCGCCGAAGCGCTGCAGCACTTCAGCCGCCGTTTCGCCTTTGAGACCGATTGCGCCGATGTCCATCAGAGCCAGCAGGCAGGTGACGTTGATTATGTGTTAGTCGATGTAAGAGGAAGCGATGCCTTTGCAAAAGCGCATGTGCCCGGGGCGATCAATATCCCGACACGCGCGATCACCGCAGAAGGAGTGGCAGATTACGCGCCTGACACGCTGTTTGTGGTTTACTGTGCCGGGCCCCACTGTAACGGCGTGCACCGCGCCGCCATCCGTCTGGCAAGCCTGGGTTTCAGCGTAAAGGAGATGATTGGCGGCCTTACCGGCTGGGTTGATGAAGGACTTCCTCTGCAGGGTGAAACGCCTGCTTCTGATCCTGGCTTCTCCTGCGCCTGCTAAATCGTTTTGTCACGTTTCGGGTAGCGCTGCCCGGCGACAGTTGATGTCGGGTTCATATCGTTGGCTTGCGCACCCGAAACAAAAGCGGGATGGGTGCGCATCAGTGCAGTGATGGCTTTGAGATGCTCACGCAGCAAGCCGTGCAGTTCACGGATAGCCGGCGAGAACTGCTTGCGATGTGGGCAGATGAGATTCAGCGGCACGGCCTCGCCGGGCTGTTCTGGCAGCAGCACCTCCAGCCTTCCCGCCAAAACGTCCGGGCTAACGTCTATCCAGGATTTATACGCAATTCCCACGCCCGCCACAGCCCAGCGCCGCACCAGGTCCGCGTCGTCGCACAGCATACGGCTGCTGACCGTAATCTGCCTGCGCATCCCATTTTCCGGGAATGACCACTTATCGTAGACGTGGCCGTTCAGGGTATACAGCAGACAGTGATGCAGGCGCAGATCATCCAGCTGCCGGGGTCTGCCGTGTTTAAGGAGGTACGCCGGCGAAGCGGTGAGCACGCGGCGGTTATCCTCTGCCAGCGGCAGCGCAACGTAACTGCTGTTTTCCAGCACGCCATAACGGATTGCGACATCCACCGGATCGCGAAACACGTCGCTAACGTTGTCTGACAGGTAGAGTCGCAGAGATATTTTCGGGTGCTTTTCGCAGAAAGCTGTGATCACCGGCAGGATAATATTGCGTCCGATGTCTGAAGGAATGGCTATCTTCAGTTCGCCCTGGATTTCATCTTCACTGCCCTGAAGCAGTTCCGTACCTGCTTGCAGGATTGCCAGCATCTCCTGAGCATAGGGGAGCCAGGTTTCGCCCTCGGCGGTCAGGCGCAGGCTGCGCGTGGAGCGTGCAAACAGCCTTTTATTCAAATCACGCTCCAGTCGGTTGACGGCAGCACTGACCTGGCCCGGAAGAATATTCGCTTCACGGGCGGCGCTGGAGAAGCTACCCAGCGCGGCGGCGCGAACGAATAGCGTAACATCTTCAAGTCGTATCATGCAGGCTCCAGAGTGCAGGATCTATTGCGGCCTACCCGATTAAGGCCGTCACAAACGATCGTTCTACTATACTCACCATTACAGTTGAAAAGTTACCTCAAAAGCTGTGCACGGTTAATGACCGGATAACAACCCTACATCTGTCCATCTGGAGAACAAAATGCATAAGAGTAAAACCTTGAAAGGGCTGCTGGCCGTAACGGCAGTCGCAGCGATGTTCACCACGCTTAACGCGCAAGCCCAAACGCCGTCAGGTACCGCGCAGAACAGTGCCACTGCGCAAACGACAGCGGGCGCTAAACTCAGTGCCGGCGATGAAAAAGCGCTGAAGGACATGGCGCAGGCAAATGTTAACGAAATCGCCGCTGCTAAAATCGCGCTGAGCAAGGCCAAAAGCAGTGATGTTAAAGCCTTTGCACAGAAGATGGTCGACGACCACGGCAGCGCACTGACCAAAGTGCAGACGGTAGCCGAACAGAAGGGCGTTACGCTTCCGACTGAGCCGGACGCGAAACACAAGGCGATGGCCGACAAACTGGAAAAGCAGAGCGGCGAGGCATTTGACAAAATGTATATGGAAAACGCCGGTACCAAAGACCACAAAATGGTGCTCTCAAAGTTGCAGGCTGACGCTAAAAACATCAAAGATCCGGATGTAAAAGCGCTGGCGGACGCGCATACACCGGTTGTTGAGCAGCATTTAAAAGCAGCTGAACAGATGTCGATGTAAGTAAGCCACCAGTGCGCTGATCGCACAGTCCTGTAACCTGAATCACGTGATCGATGCGTTACAGGACACCACAATGCCAGTGCCAGTAGTGAGCATGTAGATGCTTGTCTGAACTGTCCCTGCACGCGTGAGTATCAACCCCGACCAAAGAGTGTTCGATCTGTGATCAAACAGCCGGAATGACTTTTTGTAATCGATTACTTTGTCTCTGTCCTTAAATGTAATCGATTACTTTAAAGCGCGAGGTCGTTATGGCTATGACAGAAACAGAGACGGCAAGTGCAGTGAAACAGCAGCGGCTACTGATTCCCCGTCTCTCGCTCATGATGTTTATGCAGTTTTTCATCTGGGGCAGTTGGTCGGTTACGCTGGGGCTGGTGATGGCGCAGCACAACATGTCGTTATTAATCGGTGATGCGTTCTCCGCCGGGCCGATAGCGTCGATTCTTTCACCCTTTGTGCTGGGTATGCTGGTAGACAGGTTCTTCCCGTCACAGAAGGTGATGGCGGTGATGAATCTTGCCGGCGCAGTGATTCTCTGGTTTGTCCCGGCAGCCCTGATTGTTGAAAACGGCGCGCTGCTGATTGCGCTCCTGTTTGGCTATACGTTGTGCTTTATGCCCACCCTGGCGCTGGCTAATAACATCGCTTTTCATAGCCTGGCCCGCAGCGACAAAAGTTTTCCGGTGGTGCGCGTGTTCGGGACGATTGGCTGGATTGTCGCCGGGGTCTTTATTGGGTTCGCCGGGATATCTGCGAGCACCTCCATCTTCACCGTGGCCGCCGTCTGCTCTGTGGCGCTGGCAATCTACAGCCTGACTCTGCCGCACACGCCGGCACCTGCTAAAGGGCTGCCCGTAAAAGTGCGCGATCTGTTTTGTGCAGATGCGTTTGCGCTGCTGAAAATCCGGCACTTCTTTGTGTTTGCGCTGTGCGCCACACTGATTTCGATTCCGCTCGGCACCTACTACGCCTATACGGCTTCATGGCTGGCCGACGCAGGCGTAACGAACGTCAGCACCGCCATGTCCTTTGGCCAGATGTCTGAAATCTTCTTCATGCTGGTTATCCCGCTCCTGTTCCGCCGCCTTGGCGTCAAATACATGCTGCTGGTGGGGATGCTGGCATGGTTCGTGCGCTATGCGCTGTTCGCGATGGGCATGGGCGACGAGGGCCGTGCGCTGATCTATCTGGGCATTCTGTTGCACGGCGTCTGCTATGACTTCTTCTTCGTGGTGGGATTCATCTACACCGACAGGATCGCTGGCGAAAAAATAAAGGGGCAGGCGCAGAGCATGGTGGTGATGTTTACGTATGGCATCGGCATGCTGCTGGGCTCGCAGATTTCGGGCGCGCTTTACAACAGCCTCGTGGCCGGTCAGGGCACAGCTGAAAACTGGGCAACATTCTGGTGGATCCCCGCTATCGCGGCAGCGGCGATCGCCACGCTTTTCCTCTTCTCCTTTAAATATCGGGATGAAGCAGTTTGATTAACCGGAGGTGTACGTGAAAACGTTAAAAGGACCTGGCATTTTTCTTTCACAGTTTATCGGGCAGCAGGCGCCCTTCAATTCGCTGGAAGGAGTGGCGCAATGGGCATCCGGGCTGGGTTACCGGGCGGTGCAGATGCCCTGCAATCATCCGTCAATTTTCGACCTGGAGCGTGCGGCGGTCAGTCAGTCCTACTGCGATGATATTACGGCGCTGCTGGCGAAGTATGGGCTGGAAATCAGCGAGCTTTCGACGCACCTGGAAGGACAGCTAATTGCGGTGCATCCGGCGCACGACGCAGCATTCGACGGCTTCGCGCCGGAACATGTTCGCGGTGATAACGCAAAACGCACGGCCTGGGCCATTGAAACGGTGAAAAAGGCGGCAGCCGCTTCCGCGAAGCTCGGGCTGTGCGCGCATGCAACATTTTCCGGCTCGCTGGCTTGGCCTTATATCTACCCCTGGCCGCCGCACAACCCGGCGCTGCTGGAGGAGGCATTTGCCGAGCTGGCACGCCGCTGGCTACCGGTGCTGGATGAATTCGATCGCCACGACGTTGACGTCTGTTATGAACTTCATCCGGGCGAAGATCTGCATGACGGCGTAACCTTTGAGCGCTTTTTGGCCGCCGTTAATCATCATCCACGCTGCAACATTTTGTTCGATCCCAGCCATCTGCTGCTACAGCACCTGGATTATCTGCAGTTTATTGATATCTATCATCCGCGCATCAAGGCATTCCACGTGAAGGATGCTGAGTACCTGTCTAACGGCCGCAGCGGTGTGTATGGCGGTTATCAGTGCTGGATTGACCGCGCCGGGCGTTTTCGCTCGCCGGGGGACGGACAGGTCGATTTCAAAGGCATTTTCAGCAAGCTGGCGCAGTACGACTACGACGGCTGGGCGGTACTGGAGTGGGAGTGCTGTTTGAAAGAGGCTGAGACCGGGGCTCGGGAAGGTGCCGAATTTATTCAGCGCCACATTATTCCGGTTGCCGATCGTGCTTTTGATGATTTTGCCGCCCGTCAGGATGACGTTGCCGGCTTACGCGCCCGGTTAGGACTGAAGTAGGGAACGCCTGGGATGACCGGCGCCGCATTAAGCGGTCTGGTCATATCCAGCTGGTGCCCTTGTACAGCGCCACCCGCAGCAGCGCCAGATCTACGACCCGCGCGGGTGCACAGCCCGGGCTAACTTATTGTTCACGCGAATTTATGGTAGCCTGCGTGCAATATGTTCCCGTTTGGATCCTTCCATGTCCATTCAGAAAATCGCCCGTCTCGCAGGTGTTTCCGTCGCGACGGTGTCACGCGTATTGAATAACAGCGATACGGTTAAAGACGCAAACCGCGAGAAAGTGCTGCAGGCCATCAAAGCCAGCAACTATCAACCCAATCTGCTGGCAAGGCAGCTGCGTACGGCACGCACCTCAATGATTCTGGTCATGGTCTCTGACATCTCGAATCCGTTCTGTGCCGAGGTCGTGAAAGGCATTGAGGAGGAGGCCGAGAAGAACGGCTACCGTATTCTGCTGTGTAACTCCGGCTCGGATATTGAGCGTTCGCGCTCCAGCCTGCAGCTGCTGTCCGGAAAAATGGTGGATGGCATCATTACCATGGACGCCTTCAGTAAACTTCCGGAGCTAAGCCACCTGATTGTCAATACGCCGTGGGTCCAGTGCGCTGAATACGCTGATGCCGGCGAGATCTCCTGCGTGGGGATTAACGACAGCGAGGCGTCTCAAGAGATAGTAGGGTATCTGGCTGATAAAGGTCGCAGGCGCATTGCGCTGATCAATCACGATCTCAGCTACAAATATGCACGTTTGCGGCAGCAGGGGTATCTGCGTCAGCTGGATGAGCATAATTTGACATGGCAGGCGATCGGCTATGCCAGCGAGCTAAGTTTCAGCGCCGGTAAGCAGGCAATGATCTCCCTGCTTGCTGCTGAGACAATCCCGGACGCGGTTTTCGCCGTTTCGGATACGCTGGCCGCGGGTGCCATGGCAGCTATTCAGGCCTCAGGATTACGTGTGCCTGAAGATATTGCGGTAGCCGGTTTTGATGGCACTGAACTTGCGGAGATGGTCACTCCACCGCTGACGACGCTGGCGCAGCCCTCGCGCGATATCGGGCGTAACGCCTTCAGGCTGGTTCGGCAAAAGATTGACCAGCCGGACGCTGCAGCGGAACGCCTCATTCTGCAGGGGCGCCTGATTAAGCGTGCCAGTGCGTAAGCCAACTCAGTGTTGGTGCCGGTTGCGCCAGGCTGACTTTATAGCGTGAATGCCGCTGTCGGGCAGTAACGAGCGGCACTAAAGGTTGTCCGTCGCCCGGCCGATAAACACAGAATAATGCTTATGGCCTTAAACCTTGTCCTGCATGCTTTGCTGCTGATGTTTACCGGCGGTACCGCTTAAACGCTGCCGCTCATAAAGGTTGTTCAGTATTGTCAGCAAATTACGGAGCATACCCATGAACGCTGTCATCAATCCTGCTCTCTCTGCCGTTTGGTCCACGGACGCGCAGGGCATTTGCATCGCCAGCCTGGAGAGTCCGGCGGGACTGATCCCCGCGCTGAAAGGCGTGACGCTCAGCGCATGGCTGAAGTTCGCCCAGGCGGACGAAGATGCGAAAATTGCGCTGCAGCTGCGGGCGGCACTGGAAGAGGTCACCCCTTTTCATATTGAACTGCCGATCCATTGCCTGGATGGCACAACGCGCCGTGTTGTGGTCTCCGGGCTGCCGGATGATCAGCCGGGAGCTTCGCGCCAGCAGTACAGTGGCTTTATTCTTGATGTCACCGCGCAACGCAAAGCCCTTGAGGACGCGCTGCGTACGGCGGCTGAGTATCGTCTGCTGATTGAAAACAGCACGGATCTGATCGCCCATTGCGACACGGATGGCAGGTATGTCTCCATCTCGCCCTCATATAGCGAGATGATTGGCTGGTCAGCCGATGAGATTATTGGTCAGCGGGTGGTGGATTTCCTGCATCCTGACGATCGCGCACCCGCTGCGGATGCGCTGCAGCACATCTTCAACGGCGGCACGCTGCCGGATGTGGTTGAAGTACGTAAGCGACACCGCGACGGCCACTCTATTACCCTTGGCACCAAGGCCTGCGGCGTGAGCGATCCCTCCACCGGCAATAACATCGGTGCGGTGCTGGTCTCCCGTGATATAACGCGTGACAAAGAGAAGCTGCGCAGTCTTGAGGCGCTGGCCACCCGCGATACGCTGACCGGGTTACCTAACCGGGCCTGGATTTACGACAAAGTGAGCGGGATGCTCGCGCAGGAGGACGATCGGGCATACACAACGGTGCTGTTTATCGACCTGAATGGCTTTAAGGCCGTGAACGATTCGATGGGGCACGCGGCAGGTGATGTCCTGCTGCAGCGGGTCAGTGAACGTTTACAGCACTGTATGCGCCCGGGTGACTCGGTCGCGCGTCTGGGGGGTGATGAATTTGTGGTGGCTGCGACGTGCGCCAGTCAGGAAGCGGCATCTGCGATTGCCCGACGGTTGCTGGAGAGCCTGCAAGAGCCCTTTGCGCTTAAAGGCATAGACGTTCGTATTGGCGCAGCGATTGGCATCAGCCTGGCGCGATTCGGTACCGCTTCAGCCAAAATGCTCTTTGAAAACGCTGATATCGCAATGTATCGGGCAAAAGCGCGGCGTGAAGGGGCTTATCAGTTCTTTGAGCCAGCCATGCTGCCGTAATATCGGCTTTCACCCGGCCCGGTGCCACCTTTAAAGGACTGACGCTTCGTCGGTCAGTCCTTTATCCGTACGGAATTAGCGGGTTCTCAGGCGATAGATATCGGCAAAATAGAGGTGACCTTTCTTCTGATACTGCGATTGCAGCCGCGCTTTCTCCGCCGGAGTAAGTACATCACCCTCCATCAGCGCCTGAATAAATCCTTCTCTGACATGCACCTCCATGTACCAGTCACCGGTGTAGCAGTTTTTCCACGCGCCTTTATCGATATCTTTCACCTGATAAGAGGGATTCACGTGAAAGAAGAAGAAGAAATTACAGACTGCAAAAATCACACAGCAAACAGTGTACTCAATAGTGCCGAAGGAGTCGGAGTACATTAAAAGTCCCATGGTCAGCACAAACAGGAAACACATCAGGCCATAGAGGCCCGGGTACTGTTTGATGAAAGAGACATCGAAGTAAGGGCGATCATTGCGATGCTCTTCTCTGTTAATGGTGTCTAACTCTTTTTGCAGGACAGTGTTCAGTTCGGTATTCATTTACAGTGCCTTTTCAACGAATCGTGTTGAGGTTAAGTGTTCAAATAGGGTGGGTGAAGCGTGCGGTGATGTATCGCTTTGCTCGCCGCATGAGTTAAATCGCCATACCTGAAAAATGAATCGGGTCTTCAAGCATCTCGGCCAGTATCTTCAGGCTCTCTTCGCACTGCTGGCGGGTTTGCGCCCCTCCCAGGCATAAGCGCAACGCTTCCACTGGCTTATTGTCAGTACAGAAAGCGACGGCAGAAACGGCACTTATCCCTCTTTCGCGCAATTTCGCTGCCACATCCGACGAGTTCGAATTCACCAGCTTTGGCAGTGAGAGCCAGAGGTGATAACCGCCGGGGTCGGCGCAATACGTATAGCCGGCTAAATACGTTGAGGCCATCTCCTGGCGAACTTTCGCCTCTTGCTTAATGGCGTTCAGTACGCGCTCAGCGGTGCCATCATTAATCCACTGGCGCGCAAGGGCATTGGTTAATGGACTGGACATAACGGTCAGCGCCCGCAGCACGCTCGAAAGAAGCTGAGTCGCCTGTCTGTCCGGCCCTTTAAGAAAGGCGATACGCAGTCCCGGGCCGAAGCACTTGGACATACCGGTGATATACCAGGTCAGTTCGGGGATTAACTCCGCAAAGGTAGGGATCGGCAGATCGCTTAATGCTGCATAGGCATCATCCTCAATTACAGAGATGTTGTAGCGGCGGCAGACTTCCGCCAGCTCCCGGCGGCGCGTTTCGGGGATGGTGAGCGTTGTGGGATTATGCAGTGTCGGGTTGATGTAGAGCGCGGTGATCTCACCGGTTCTGCATAATCCCTCCAGGGCTAACGGATCGGGCCCCATGTCATCATGAATGACGGCTCTGAGTTTGACACCCAGATGGCTGGCAATCGCTTTGATGCCCGGATAAACCAGACTGCTTACGCAGACGATGCCACTCTTGCGTTTCAGCAGAGTCATAATGCCGACCAGCGCACTGTGAATGCCGGGACAGACCAGCACCTCTGCCTCGTTCTTGATCCTGAGTTTGCGTCCCATCCAGGTCATGGCGGCAGCTTTATCTTCGGCCGATCCGCCAAAATCCTGATAACGCAGCATGCTCAGCATATCCGCCTGAGCAAACAGGTTTATGGCCCCATTGCGCAGCGCCTCTTCAATCACGGCGCTGGCAGGTTCAACCGGAGCGTTCATCGTCATTTCATAGCTGGTGGCCGGCAGCGTTGCTGAAGCCGATGCTTTACTGCGAATAAAGCTGCCTAAACCGGGACGGGAGTCAATCAATCCCCGACGTCGTGCTTCCGCATATCCGCGCGTGACGGTGGTGTAGTTTAGCCCCAGCGTTTCTGCCAGTTCGCGCAAGGGGGGCAGGCGATAGCGTGACGGCAACTCGCCGGTGCTTATGCCCTCAGCGATAAAGTCCGCAATGCGTAGATAGGCAGGGCGCTGCGTCTGTATCTGCAGCTGCGACGCCCAGCGCATGAAAAGTGAAGTGACCAACGGCGAGCTCCCGTATCAGGAAAGTGGCCACAGTAATAGCACAAACAAAATCATTGCGTAACTTGATTGCATCAATGATTGCATCATTACACTGCAATAAAGCCATTAAACATCTTTCAAAGGTCGTTAACGAAGGGGATGAAGTCCGGGGGGCCGCCTGGCTGCATGCGGATCAGGTGCCGCGCATCGGAGCGAGCTGGAGTGAGTGAGCAGGTGCAGGGTCATAGGGCAGAGCAGTGTCAGGCGTGGTTTTATCTGGCCACCCAGCAACCCAGGATCTGTACATCGATCACACGGGCGCGTGAGTGATTGAGAAGTGATGCCATGCGGGCAGAGAGGGCGCAGCCCGCATGACACGTTAAAGCAGATCCTGCTTGTTACTGTTCCATCCCAATCTCCATGCACATCTCAGCGCACTGCAGGCAGAGCTCAGCACTGTGCTGGCAATGTTCATGCTGGTACTTTTGGCTCGCCCATCCTGCGAGCTGACATGCCATTGAGTTGATGGTACAGAGTTGCTCGCTAAGCTCACTTTGTGAAGCCAGCAGCTGCGCAGTGACACGGCACAGGGCTGCACACTGTTGATTCAGGCTAATACAGTCGCTCATTGCATCGGCATCAGGTTGTCGCAGACAGGCTGCTACGCAGTGATCGCAGGCAGCCGCACAGCGGTAACAAAGAGCAATACACTCATTCAGATCAGGGCTCATGGATCTCCTTAACGCTGGCTAAGCCTAAACGCGGATTTGGGTATTTGCAGTCAAACCTTAGTTAATCACACTGTTATTTCAAGTAAATGGTTAGAAAAGATGCATTCAACATACCGTAATTCGCTGAATTAACCGCTCTACACAAAATGTAAGGTTGCGTATATAAGTGCGAGCATAAATAAAGATGGGATATTAAAAGTGTACAAGAGGGAGGTTTTTGTACAAATATAACTGCTCTTTCAATAGCGAATAAATTAAAGCTTCAGCTTGCTTAGTACAGTGAATAAATCCAGCCCTGGCTGAAATAAGCGAAGCGGTAGCCAGAGTTGGATTGATCAAGATTTGATCAATCAAGGGTTTTTCAGGCGAAAATTACTCTCCTGACACGGTTAAGTCTCGCATTTAAGCGAAGCGTTAATACGTGGTCAGGAGAGTATTAAGCAGAAATTAATTGAGGCAGAATCAGTATGATGACTGAGTGGTACTATTTGCGACGGCTGATCTTTCCTCCTTTTCTGCCCGCTTCAATGGCGCGCTGTGGATCATTTTTGAAATTACCACCACTTACCTGGCCCCCTTTGCGTCCCGCCTCGGCAGCACGCTCCTTATCTGCAGCGAAGTTGCCTGAACCACCACGTCGTTGCGATACTTTTTCTTCCTCTTCAGGTTTCTTCTTTGAGTCCTTCATTTGTTTCCTCTCTGTTCATACCAGCATGGAGCAAAAATAAATGTAGTGTCGTTTTTACCATAATCAAGCTGGGAATAATCTTAACTTTTTAATTTCCACGGTTTGGTTGTTTAAGGAAGAGTCAATTTCGACTCATCCGGTGATGAAAGTCAGGGGCGCAGGGATTGTTATCATTTTGCATAGATAAAGTGAAGCTCTCTTTTAAAGGTGGAAAAGGTTGTCACCAGAATTGTGACAATTAACCGTTGTCGCAATTCTTTAAAAGCAGACTTGCATACGACTGCTTGCTTGCTACGTTTAATTAAGTTGTCCGGGCTGGATTAATTAGCGCTTCGCTTATCATCATTTTATCCATATATAAGCGCAGCGGTATCGCGTTACCGGACCAGGGCTTATCGCCTCGCGGCGTTTAAGCTGCCTTTTCCCTGACTTCGGAGAACACAATGACAAGGGAATCTGTTTATCTGGACTGGTTGCGCGATGCGCATGCCATGGAGAAACACGCTGATACCACTTTCAAAGCGGCGGTTCCGCGTCTGGCGGCATGGCCCATTCTTGGCGCGCGCATGGCCCAATACCTTGAGGTTACGCGTGAACAGCAGTTACAGATTAAGGAAATCTTGAAGCGTTATGACTCCAGCTGGTCGGCTCTCAAAGAGGCGCTGGGGCGTATGTCCATTGTTGGCCAGGCGGCCAACGATATGTTGAATGATGCTGAAGGGGTGCGTGTGGCAATAAGCAGTTACGTGTTTTGCCAGTATAAAGTCGCAACGTACAGCACGCTGCTGGCAGCTGCGCAACTTGCGGGAGATGATGAGGGCTTGCCGGTGCTACAGGAGGCGTTGCAGCATGAGACGCATATGGCAGAGTGGCTCAAGCGACATCTGCCTGAAGCAGCGGAGGAGGAGATTGTCCATCTGACAGATGAAGCCCTGACCGGCTAAGAAGAGGGCGTTTTGCGCGGCGGCCAGGGCGGGTCGCCACGCTATAGCGTGATAAGGAGAGCACGCAGCATCCTTTATACCGGCGCGTACTCGCCGGTTCCTTCCGGCCACGGCGTTAACAGATCAAACCCCGTTTCCGTCACCGCAACCGTGTGCTCCCACTGCGCTGACAGAGAGCGATCTTTGGTCACCACGGTCCAGCCATCGGACAGGACGCTGGTCCCGGCTTTACCGGCGTTGATCATCGGTTCGATGGTAAAGATCATGCCGGCCTGCAGTGCCAGTCCCTGGCCGGGTGTGCCATAGTGCAGAATCTGCGGTTCGCCATGATAAACCTCGCCCACGCCGTGGCCGCAATACTCCCGCACAACGGAAAATCCGGCGCCCTCTGCCACCTGCTGAATGGCCGCCCCGATATCACCCAGCGTTGCGCCAGGCTTCACCACCCGGATTCCGGCCAGCATTGACTCATAGGTGATATCGACCAGCCGTCTGGCGCGCACTGAGGGCTGACCCACGTAGTACATGCGGCTGGTGTCGCCGTACCAGCCATCCTTGATAATGCCGACATCAATATTGACGATATCGCCATCCTTCAACTTCTTCTCTCCGGGAATCCCGTGGCAAACCACATGGTTTACTGAGGTGCACACCGTGCGCGTGTAGCCGTGATAGCCGATATTGGCAGGGATCACCTTCAGCTCATTTACGATGTAATCGTGACAGATGCGATCCAGCTCATCGGTGGTGACGCCCGGTTTCACATAGGGCGTGATGATCTCCAACACTTTAGCGGCGGCATGGCCTGCCGCGCGCGCCAGTTCAATTTCTGCAGCGGTATGAAGTTTGATGCTCATTATGCGATTCCCTGCGGCATAAAAGATGGATGGTCAAGCAGCTGCGCCAGTTCTGCGCCGCCGTCGCGTTCAACACGCATGAGCAGGCGCGTCAATTGCTGATGGTTAAGATCCGGGTAGAGTTCGGCAAGCATACCGATTTTCATCCAGTGTTCGGCCTGCGCATTGATGGAGCGGCTCAGGGCCGTGCTCGCCACGCGCAGATTCTCATGCATCAGGTCAGATATTTTTACAATGCCCATAACGTTGCCTGTATATAAAACGTATGTGTTTTGTATATAGCTTACGACGAATCGCGTTTTTTGCAAGCGGGAATGCGTTAAGTGTTCAGTTCTGTTCACCGGACGCGTTAAGACCATGCGCTCTCCAGATGTCAGTGACTGCATAAAAAAAGGGCGTACTCTTCCGGCTTTATCATCTTGCAGGATCGTGAGGTATTAACCCTGCACGTAAAATAGCCACCAGACAGGTGATGACTAATAACTCGTTGGAGTTATTATCAGAATAAAATAACAACAAAAAATAAAATAGCGGCCTTTATCGGCGCAGGGGATCAAAACTTTAAGAAATAATTATTTTGATAAATTATATCCACTGAAATCCGGTAACTTAACTTTTAATATTTTCCATATTAATACATATGTTTGATTTATATGAATAAATTATTATTTGACTTAATTGCTATGGCAAGAAAATATCGTCAGTTTATCTCCTTCAAAATCACAAAAGGCAACCTATAATCCAGTTCAGCTAATATGCATTGCCCTTATTTCGTTACAGGAATTGCCTGAGTCATCCGCGCATTGCGCGGGCCCGGGGCGGGATTTTATCTGCTGAAATCACGCACCCGTTAATAATTCTAATATTCATCTGCAAGATTATAATTAACACACACCGGAAATGACGAATGAAAAAGATACTAAACAAAATCAATTTACCTGCAAAATTCATCTTACTGGGCTTATTTGCCCTGGCGCTGTTTATTTTTCCCACTTTCCTCTTCATCAAAAGCGGTAACCAGATGATTGACGCGAAAGAGGTTGAACTGAGCGGCATTCCCGTAGAGAAACAGATGCTCTCCTTGCTGAATCAGATACAGCGACACCGGGCTGAGAGCGCGATTGCCATTGCGCTGAATAAGCCGGGCAACGCACCACGCCTGGCGCTGGTTGAATCGATTGCGGTGCTACAGAACGTGATTCGCGATGAGTTGCGTAAAAACGATGCAGAGGCTCAGCCACTGGTGCGTCTGGATAAAGTCTCTCGTGAGTGGCAATCCCTGCAGGATGATATCAACAGCCGAAGCCTCTCGCTTGAAGAGAGCCTGAACCGGCATGCGTCGCTGATCCAGAACCTGCTTATGGCCAATCAGGATGTGCTGGACTTCTATGGATTGACCCTGGATAACGACCTGAATACTTACCAGCTCATCGTTAGCATATTCAACCGTCTGCCGCTATTAACGGAAACGCTGGGGCAGATCCGGGCGCACGGCACTTCACTGATCGCGGAAGGGGACAAAGCATCAGAAGCTGCGGTGAGCCGCATGGGGTTTCGCAAAGAGAATGGTCAGGTTGCACTTGATCAATTCAGCAGCAATATGGAAAAGGTCTTTTCGATTGAGCCCTCATTAAAAGCGATATTTTTAACCGCGGATGAGAGCGCTAATCAGCAGGCGATGGATGTGTTAGCGCTGGCCGAACGTATCTTCGTGAGTAAAAGTACCACCGTTAGCCCGACTGAATATGTGAAAGTGTTTACCAACGCGATTAATACCTATTCAGCACTGGGAAATCAGAGTGCTGATAAGTTAACGGAGATGCTCTCTGCGCAGATCACCGCCCGCCGGCATGCGCAGTACGGTCTGCTGGCGGCACTACTGGTGCTGGTACTGGCTGCCGTTTGGGTCGCCACGTTGATTTCCCGCTCGGTAACGCGTCCGATTGAAGAGGCGGTCAATGCGGCAGAGAGCGTGGCAGCCGGTAACCTGGCCACAGTTATCAGGGTGGAGGGCTCAAATGAGACGGCAAATTTACTTAAAGCCCTTAAACAGATGCAGGATCGTCTTGCGCATCTCGTCTCAGGCATCAAAGAGAATGCGCTGACTATCGCCTCCTCTTCGCAGGAGATAGCGAAAGGAAACGATAATCTCTCCGCCCGTACTGAAGAGCAGGCTGCCTCTCTGGCAGAAACTGCAGCAAGCATGGAGCAGATGGCCTCCATCATCAGTCAAAACGCAGACAACACCCAGCACGCTTCAACCATGGCGGATGCTGCCACCGCGGCCTCCATGTTAAGTGGTAAAGCAATGGATGCTGTACTGGAGACCATGGATAAAATTCGCGGCAGCTCCGCCAGAATTGAAGATATCACCAGCGTGATTGACAGCATTGCCTTCCAGACCAATATTCTGGCGCTGAATGCGGCCGTTGAAGCGGCACGGGCTGGCGAGTCGGGCAAAGGATTTGCCGTTGTTGCGTCTGAAGTTCGTTCTCTGGCCCAGCGCTCTGCTTCTGCAGCCAAAGAGATCAAAGAGCTGATTGCCCAATCCGTTGAGCATGCAGAAGAGGGCATTACCCAGGCGAAAAATGCCGGTGATAAGGTGAAGCAGAGCGTCGAGGCCATCGGCCAAACGTCGCAGCTGATTCACGATATCTCATCATCTTCAAAAGAGCAGAGTAGCGGGATCACGCAAATCAACATTGCGGTCAATCAGATGGATCAGGTGACGCAGCAGAATGCCACGCTTGTTGAGGAGTCAGCCTCATCTGCCGGCGATCTGGCTCAGAGAGCGGCCTCCTTGCGTGATATGGTGGCGCTCTTCAGAACGGTGTAAGAGGGGCGCTAACGCAAGTGTGTGCTTCCGTTAGTTTATCAGGATGATCGTTGCCGGGACGATATGGCCCGGCAAAAGCGCGGCGCCTTTAGAGGTAATGATAAAGGTGTAACTGTCGATAGTGATTAAGCTCCCGGAGTGAGGCGCATATAAGGATGTTTCCCTGCCAGCAGTAACAGGAACTCATACTCTCCCTGGCTAAGCGGCGAGGGTTTGGTGAGAGACTCTTTCATCTGCCAGACGCGAAGACTGAGATCGAAGCGCTCAGCTGCGTGAGACTGTGTCATGCCCGTTGCGATGCGTAAGTCACGCACATCGGCCTGCACTGGCACGATATGCAAAAGGTGTTTATGGCTCATATTATTTTCTCTTTATGCTGCCGTTGCGGCTTCAGCCTGTCACGGACAGTGTCAGGGAGGTCGATGCTGACTGCACCAACCCCCGGTGTCGTTGCGGCATCTCATTGCGACGACCATGTACGGATAAACGATTGAGAACGTTTATCCGTAAGTGAAAAGTAAAGCTCCCTGGTGTTGGACTAGCTCAGTAAATAGTAACGTGGGTAATAATAATGTTGCTCGCTATCATATAGCGCGCTATTGTTTTACAGGGCTGAGTTTGGCAGGGTCTGACTGAAAATGAAACGACTGGTTGATGAAATAATTCTCCCGGAATGATAGGTCGAATTAATCAAATTAAATCAATATGACAATAAGGCCCGGCAGGCCTATGCTTCACGTTCAAAATAATAAATTAATTGTTTTTACCGCTTGCTGAAATAGCAGCGTTGAGCCCCCGAATATTTTCAATTCTTTCACGTTAAACGCTCTGTGACACGGTCCGGCGCGGAGGACCTATGCTTATAAATCTTACCGGCGACCACGAGCGCCGGGAACGTGCGCTGCAGGCGTTGCGCGATCCTGATGAGAGCCGCGACGATGTGCTGCTGAAGTTTGTCCGGCTTACCAGCCAGGCACTGGGCATCCCCGGCTGCTTTATCTCGGTGCTGGACGAGGAATTTCAGTATATTCGGGCGGCGCGCAATTTCTCCCTGACGCACTCCACGCGTGAAGATTCCCTCTGTCGCCATGTAGTGGACGGTGAAGCCGCAATGGTGGTGCCGGACACGTGGGTTGATGCGCGTTTTGTTACCCATCAGTTCGTGACCGGCGCACCCTATATTCGCTTTTACGCGGGTGTGCCGCTGAAAAATCGCGAAGGCGTCGTTCTGGGTACGCTTTGCGTAACTGACAGCGAAGCCCACTTTTTCAGCCCGGAGCAACTGACCACGCTTAAGCTGCTCTCTGAGCTGGTAATGTCATTCCTGGAGGCCTGGCACTCGGCAGGCTATACCGATCCCGTTACAGGCCTGCCGAACCGGCAGCGGCTGTTCCGCGATCTGCAATACCTTGCGGTCGCCGGTGATACCACGGCGCGTCGCCTGGTACTGATTGAGTGTATCGATCTGCCTCGTGCCTACGAACTGGCGCGCTCAATGGGCATGGGTCCGGTTGAAGGCCTGCTCAGGGATGTCTCCACGCTGTTACCCCTGCGTCTGCGGCTCTCCCCGGGCGAACTGCTTTATACCGTGGCGACCGGGCGCTTCGCGCTGCTGACCCGCGACGACAGCAAGTTAAGCGCCTCATGGATTGCCGGACGTATGGAGGGCATCAACGCTGAACTGGGCGAAGGTTTATCCGTCGGGCTTAACATTCATACAGGTCAGGCTGATTTTGTTGCAGGCGCCTTCTCCGCCCCGGAGATATTGCGCCGGGCGGTGAGTGCGCTGCATGAAGCGGTTGGACGCGGGGTGCCCTCTATCGCCTATAGCGGAATACAGGATGTCATGCACACGCGGGATTTTACGCTGATGCATGAACTCTCTGCGGCGCTGCGTGAAGAGGGTGGGCTGTATCTGGTGTATCAGCCCAAATTATGCCTGAAAACCGGGTTGCCAGTGGGGCTTGAAGCGCTCATCCGCTGGCGGCATCCGGTGCTGGGTGAGTTATCCCCGTCGGCCTTTATACCGCTGGCGGAGCAGACTGAACTGCTGCATACCCTGACGGAATGGGTAATTGATCGAACCTTGCTGCGCCTGGCCCGATTGCGAAACAGCGAAATACAACTGCCGGTGACGGTAAACGTCAGTCCGCGTGATTTTGCCCGTGAAGGTTTTGCAGAGATGCTGGAGAAGCGCGTGTTGCAGAAAAACCTCTCTGCCGCACTGCTGGGGATTGAGTGTCTGGAAACGGAACGCATCGTGGAGAGCGCAGCGGCAATGCGCGGCCTGGAGCAGCTGAAACAGCGCGGCTTCGGCATTTCACTGGATGATTTTGGCACCGGCTACAGCAACATCAGTTACCTGCGGCGTATGCCACTGGATGTGATCAAACTGGATCGTTCACTGATCAATGAACTCTCAACCGATGTCGCGTCACGCATTATTGCCCGCAGCATTATCAGCATGCTGAAAGAGCTGGACTATACGGTACTGGCCGAGGGCGTGGAGAATGCAGAAACGGTTGAGGCGTTAACAGAGTATGGCTGCGATCAGGCACAGGGTTATTTTTATGCTAAACCCATGGACGATGAAAAACTTGATGACTGGCTCCGCTGGAAATTGCGTGCTTAAAAAAAGCCCCCGAACGGGGGCAATAAGGAGTTACTTATCTCCGTGTGTAGTTGGATTTCGACACAGAGAAACTTAACTATATAAGATGCTGTGAGATTAGCAGGATAAGCCTGCGTTTTTTTTAGTTAAATTACTTATTTTTAGTCAGCTAACCTTTCTGAAATTGCTCAAATTCAATAAGTTAATAAGCATGAAATCGATTACTAAGAAAATGCTGAAATACAATATCCAGTCACGGGGTGGATATTATGAACCAGGCATTATACTTTGCGCCCTCAAAGAGGGTGGGTGTTTTTACAGGAAATATTATCCTGCAGAGAAGCAAGGCCATAGCGGCTTATCACCGGATAGCGAATGTAACGCTTTATCGAAAAATCAGTAACTTTATGATTTTAATGTGGTTTATGTCTTGATGCGAGTGTCTGAAATCGGCAGAAAAAGATTGTGCCTGACAGGAAGATGGCAACGAGGAGTAATTAAGCCCGCAGTGCGGGCTTATTAAACCGAAGATTAATGAGGTATTTCTGATACTTCTTTAACGTCCGACTTATTAATCTGCTGCTTCACACCGTTGGCATCGATATAACCCAACAGACCGGTTTCAGCTTCCTGAGGTTTTCCATCGCTGACAATCGTGCGTCCATCGTTAGTATGAATCGCGTAGCTGGTACGGGTACATCCGGTTAATGCGCTTAGTGCCACCAGGGCTGCTAACGGAATTAAAATAACCTTCTTCATTGTACTCTCCTTGATTGATGGATCAGTTATTTAGTTCACTCATATTGGTGATCTGATCACGGTTGATCTGCTCGGTTTTGCCGGTTTGCGCATCTTTATACGAAACCAAACCCGTATCGCTATCAACCTGTGGTTTACCGTCGGTCACAATCGTGCGCCCATCGGAAGTTTTGATCGCCTGGTTAGAAGAGCAGCCGGTAACGGCGAAAAGTGAGGTGAGTAATAATGCTGCGACAGTCATCTTCTTCATGATTTTTTCCCTGATTTGTCTTGATACCAGAGATAAGCATAGAACATATTTTGCAGCCTGGTCTGACCTTAGCTCTTTTAATCAAAGCATTTTCGATTCTGCTATCGTCAGGCAGTAAACAGATATGTGCAGCGCGGTTGTCAGATTAGCGGTATACATCTTTAGGGTGGTTATCAATTAACCGAATGCTGCGCAGCGATAAAAGGAATAAGCCCGGTGTGGCTAAGAAGAGAGCAAAATGCGGCACAAGCGTGCCGTTGCAGGTAATGTGCAACGGCGGGGATCACGAATTCTGACGCCCTAAGAGTAGCGGGAAAATGTTTTCGTAATGCTGTTTCATCAGCAAATCTTCACAACTATCCAGCCGGGCTAACAGCACTATACATAATGTTTTGCGACTTAGCGTTTTACCTGACGCCAGAATCTCCTGCACCAGGTTGCCTAAAATCTCATGCTCCTGCGCCTGTAATGACGCCACTATAGTGTTGTCAGTGTGATGGACAATGTTCTGAAAGGGATCGTATTGCTTCATTATTAGTCTACTACTGTCAGGATTAATTTTGGCAGCAACCCGTATGTACAGATCTCTGCATAAGATACTTCTGAGCTCTAATTCAATTTTTTGGCCAGCAGCTGTATCGCTTTTTCGCACACCAGCTGTATTTCAGGATTACTGGCACGCAAACCGGCCCGATAGAGTGCGCCAATAATTTCCTGGGGGGAGATATCCTCACCTGGTTTTAAAATTTGGGTAATCACTTCACCCAACAAAACATATATTTCATCCGCACCTTCAACGCCATCTTTCTTCACTCAACCTCCGGCGTCACTCTGTATTTATCTTCTATATTGTTGATATTTATAGATATTAAACTTTTTATTCCACGTATTTGAAGGATTAAACATTATGCACTCAATTAGGAAATGGATATTTCCTAATAGGCCAAATGAATTAATCCAGGATGCTGAGCACCATATTAATGGTTTCCTCGCCATTAGTCACATCCTGAATTTTACCGACAACGCGCATGCCAAATGCCACGCACAATAACAGGCCGGCAGCCGTATCAGGATTGAGGCGCGAAGAGATTGAACCGTCCTCTTGCCCTTGCTGAATCAGGGAGGTTAAAAAGTTGCGATTACGCATAACGGCTTCGCGCACTAATCGCGAAAGCTCTTCATCCAGCGTTTGCAGTTCAACGGTACTGCCAACCACCAGGCAACCGCGGCGGCCTTCAATTTCGCTGGCAGAGTCCAGGTAAAACTGAAGTAATTCAGCAATACGCTCGCGGCCGGTAGGGTAGTGTTGCAGGCGCGCGCGTAAGTCAGTATTCCGCAGCAGGATATAGCGTTCAAATACCCGTAAAAAGAGTGAGCGTTTATCCTGAAAGGCTTTATAAATACTGCCGGCTGTCAGGTTCATCGCTGCGCCTAAATCATTAATCGAAGCGGCATGAAAACCTTTCTGACGAAACACGATCATTGCGTTATCAAGCGCATCATCAATATCAAAGTTACGCGGACGACCGCGCTCTTTTGGCTGTTTAGCCGTGTTCGGATTATTTGTCATCAGCTGCATATAGTTGAGTAACCATTTCCAAATTATCCGGATTACAGCCGGCAGGGTCAATGCCAGCCGCATCGGCTATAGTTAATCCCTTTATGACTGACTATGTACACCAGGGGATAACACGCTATGAGTAACGTATTTATTATTGGTGGCGCAGGAAAAATTGGCCGCCGTTTGGCAAAAACTCTCGTCTCGGATGGACACACTGCGCGTCCGCTCTATCGCCAGCCGCAGCAGGAAGCCGAACTCCGTCAGACAGGCGCTAACCCGGTGGAAGGCGATTTAGTCTCCCTTGATAGCCAGGCGCTGGCTGCGCTGATGCAGGGCAGCGATACGGTGGTTTTCACTGCCGGCGCGGGGGGGAAAGGCGGTGAAGCGATGACCAACGCGATTGATGGTGAAGGCGCAGTGAAAGCGATCGCCGCTGCCCGGCAGGCCGGTATTCACCGCTTTGTCATGGTCTCTGCTTTCCCGGAAGCGGGGCGCAGTAAGAACCTTTCAGATACTTTCGAAAATTACATGCGGGTAAAGAAAATGGCGGATGTCGCGCTGGCCAGTAGTCCACTGGATTGGGTGATTCTGCGGCCCGCCACGCTGACAGACGAAGCAGGCAGCGGCAGTGTTCACGCCGGGCTGGCTATTCCGTATGGCAACGTCACCCGGGACGATGTTGCCGCCGCGCTGGCCGCTATCATCAGCCAGCCAGCCGTTTCGCGTGTGATCATTGAGCTTACGGAAGGCGAAACGCCGGTTGATCAGGCGATTGCGCAGTTCGCGCGCTAAAGCCCGCCATAACACTCAACAAAACTGGTTGATCATCTGCAGCAGTAGCGGCTTGAGATTGCCCAGCTCTGCAAGATGCGCCAGTGACAGCGACTCCAGCACGCTCTCCGCTTCCGCCGTGAGGCGGAGAAACGTTTTACGCTGATCGCGCTTATCCTGCTCACGTATAATCAGTCCCGCCTCCTCTAACCGGCTAAGTAACCCTGAAGCGCTATGCGGTTTAAGCATCATCCGCTCAGCGACATACCCCACGGTTGCTGTACCTAACGCCGTACCGCGGATAGTCAGTAGCGCCTGATGCTGTTGCGGCGTCAGGCCCATGCTGCGTGCCTGATTTTCGCTAAAAGCCATAAATTCACGCAGCGTGGCACGGAAATCGGCCAGCAGGGCGTAATCGGCATCGCTCATATGCGGTTGTGACATGTTGTAAACCTTTCAATGTTGAATTTATATCGTAATGCGATGTAAATTGCGCGTTTCACAGATGTAACGAGGAAACACACTATGCGGGATCACTTCTCCGCTTCCCCGCTTCGGCCAAAACTTGCTGACCATACGGTAACAAAGCGCGTGATTATACTCGCGCTCATGAGCACGCTTATAGGCACTGGCGGCGCAATCGGGGCCATTGTGTTATTGCGGCTGATTGCGCTGATGACCAACCTGTTCTGGTATCAGCAGTTCTCTTTTGCCGAACAGTCGATGCCGGGTGATGCCGGGACGCTGCATACGCTGGCTGCGCCGGTATTGGGGAGTCTGATCATCGGCATGATGGCACGTTTCGGCTCAGAAAAAATTCGCGGGCACGGCATCCCGGAAGCCATCGAAGCGATTTTATATAGCGAGAGCCGGATGTCACCTAAAGTGGCGCTGCTTAAACCGCTCTCTTCGGCGGTTTCAATTGGTAGCGGCGGCCCATTTGGTGCGGAAGGACCGATTATTATGACCGGCGGGGCGATCGGTTCGCTGTTTGCTCAGCTGTTTCACCTCAGCGCCGCAGAGCGCAAGACGCTGCTGGTGGCAGGCGCGGCAGCGGGAATGACGGCTATTTTCAACGCGCCAATAGCCGCCGTGCTGCTGGCGTTGGAGGTTCTCCTGTTCGAATGGAAGCCGCGTAGCCTGATTCCGGTGGTAACGGCTACCGTAGTCTCCTGGTGCTGGCGTAACGCATTACTGGGTGCAACCGCTATCTTCCCGTTCAGTCTGACGACGCCTCTGCAACCCGGACATATTATCGCGGCGGTGGCGCTGGGCGTCGTAACCGGCGTGATGGCCGTGATGCTGTCCAAAAGTCTCTATCGGATTGAAGAGCTGTTTCATCAGCTGCCGGTGCACTGGATGTGGTGGCCCGCGCTCGGCTCGCTGATTGTCGGGGCTGGCGCGCTTATTGAACCGCGCGTGCTGGGGGCGGGGTATGCCAGCATTCAGAGTCTGCTGGATGGCTCGCTGGCGTTCAGAGTAATCTGCTCGCTGCTGCTGGTGAAAAGCCTGGTGTGGCTGGTTTCACTGGGTTCGGGCACGTCTGGCGGCGTTGTTGCGCCGCTGCTGATTATTGGCGGTGCTACCGGCGCGATACTGGCTCACTGGCTGCCAAGTTATGGCGGAATGCTGGTGATGGCCGGCATGGCCGGGACGCTCAGCGGCGCGATGCGTGCACCGCTGACCGGTACTCTGTTTGCGGTCGAGGTCACCGGGCATTTCGATCTGCTGCCCATGGCACTGGGTGCAGCTGTGGCCTCTTATGCGGTGAGCGTGCTGCTGATGCCACGGTCCATCTTTACGGAGCGCCTGGCGCGGCGCGGTCACCATATCGTGCAGGAGTACGCCACTGATACGCTGGAAACCACAAAGGCGCAGCAAATTATGTCAGCGGCGCCCGCGACGTTACCGGCCTCGATGTTGCTTAGCGACGTGGCCGATGTGATGATGGATTTAACCGCTCATCACCACTATCCGGTAGTGGATGCGCAGGGCGTATTTCTGGCGGTAGTGTCGCGTAAAGATGTTATTCACTGGCAGCTGCAAGCGCGCGCAACGGATATCACCCTGCAACAGCTGATAGGCGATGAGCGTGGTCTGAGCGCCCATCCCGATACCCTGTGCAGTGAGATTGCCGACTACATCTTTAGTGAAGAGGCAAGTATGGTGGTGGTGACGAACGCAGAGAGCGGCAAGGTTGCCGGGGTAATTACCCGCCACGATATCTTCCGCGTGCGTTACCTGGCCCATCGGGCAGAGAGCGTTAAAACCCGGCATTTGCTGCTGCGCAGAGCTGATCGGTAACCGGATAAAAACTGGCTGTCCCGCAGGACGGCCAGCTTTATCCGCGATCTCAGGCGTGCAGAACAGTGCAGACAGCTAAGCGTTAGCAGATCTCTGCCTGCCCGCTGAACCGGCGCACAGCAGCGCCAGCAGTACCATAATAAATACCGGCAGCATCGCCATACGCAGACCGGCATGTTCACCGATAAAGCCCAGCGCGGGCGGGCCCACCAGAAAGGCCATATAGCCCAGCGTAGCGGCGATAGTGACACGTACCGCGCTGTTGTTGCCGTCGCCGGCGGCAGAGACAGTCAGCGGGAAACCCAGTGAGGCACCGATGCCCCAGAACAACACTGCGGCAGCAGCCAGCCAGGCATTATCAGAGAAGATCACCATTGCCAGGCCCAGCGCAGCTGAAAACGCGCTGGCGCGCAGCACCCGAACGCGACCAAGGCGATCAACCACATAGCCACCCAGAAAACGTCCCAACGTCATGCCCGCGGTAAAGCCCGCATATACCAGCGTACTCTGCGTAGGATTCAGGTTATGACCATCGATCATCAGTAAAGGCAACCAGTCATTAGCTGAGCCTTCCGCCAGCGCCATCGCCAGAATCACCACGCCAAGAATCAGCAGCTGGCGATCGCGTAGTTCACGCCCAACCTGAGACAAGAAACCGCCCTGATGATCCTGCTCGCTGCGCTCACTGTCGCTGGTGGCAGGCAGGTGGCGCAGGGCGGTCAGTGCTATCAACAGGTTAACCACCAGCACAGCGGAAAAATGCCAGCTGATGCTGATATTGGCAGCGGTCATCGCCAGGCCTGAGAGCGCACCAATGAGCGTACCGAAGCTGAAAAAGCCGTGAATAGTCGTCATGATTGAGCGGCTGATACGGCGCTCAAACGCTGCGCCTTCCACGTTAATCACCACATCCATCAGTGCCGTGCCGCCGCCAAGCAGCACCAGGCTGGCAAATACGGCCCCGCTGCTGGCCAGCGTGAGTGCCCCGGCCATCACCAGCAGGCCACATAACAGCAGGGCGTAGCCATAGCGCATCACACGCTGGGTGCCAAACTGGGCGATCAGTTTGCCCGCCAGCAGCACACCCAGCATCGACCCGCAGGAGAAACCAAACAGGATCATGCCCATCATCTCCGTAGAAGCATGCAACACATCGCGCATAAACGGTGTGCGGCTGACCCACGAAGCCCAGGTAAAACCGGGAATAAACATCAGGCCATATATCGCCCATTTACTCCGCTGCTGTTGCTGAAGATCCATAGCAATCCTTGTTTGTCGTACAGGTGTACGAGATGATAGTACAAAAATCTTCCGCCACCCAACAGTTCATTTTTACTCTTGGGGATTGATTAATCGGCAGCGATTTTCTGCACGGCGTTCAGTACTGAAGTGCGGCTGACAGGCGTGTCATTGAGAAGATTATGGATGGTAAACCCTTCTATCAGGGCGTCCAGCGCGCAGGCGGTTTCTGGCGAAAAACAGAGCTGTAAAGATTCGCGGCTGCGCGCCATCCACTGCTGGAGCAGGGCCCGAAACGGCGCTTTACGTGCAGCAAGCGAGTAGAGTTCAAAACTCAGTACCAGATGGCGCTGGCTTACCCAGATATCCCCGCAGATTAAATCAACCACCGCTTCGCAGGCACTGGCGCGATCGTTCACGCTTTGCATACGGAGACGGAAAGCGTGGGCAATATTATCCACCATATAGCTGAACGCAGCCATCAGCAGGCGATCGGTTTGCGGGAAGTGATAGGTGAGTGTGCCGGGTGAGAGCGCCGCCTGTTCTGCTACGCGGCGATAGGTGGTGCCGCGCACGCCCTGGTTGATAATCACCGTCAGCGTGGCTTCCAGTATGGCAGTTTTGATGTCGCGCGTGTCGCTCATTATCCCTCCGGCAGAAGCGCAAAGGGTAACGCGTTAAGCGGCAGAAAGCACCTCCGCATGCGGAATGCGGAGGTGAAGCCAATCAGAAACTTTGCCAGTCAGCACTGTTCGCCACGGCCAGACGCGCCGGCTTCGCTGTTTCTGCTGGCGTTGCAGCAGGTCGCATGGGCTGATGCGCCACACCCTCCAGCACAAATTTACCGACCAGTTGGTTGAGGTTCTGGGCCTGCTCCTGCAGGGACTGCGAGGCCGCTGACGCCTCTTCAACCAGCGCGGCGTTCTGCTGGGTAACATCATCCATCTGATTAACCGCCTGCTGCACCTGCGTAATGCCCTGGCTCTGCTCGACGGCGGCGGCGGCAATTTCACTCATCAGCTCACTCACCTGATGAATGGCCTCGTTCATCTCATTCATGTTGCGACTCACATCGCTGGCCTGCGTTGCACCGGCTTCGGTCAGGCGGTGTGCCTCCTCAATCAGCGCTTTGATCTCCCGAGCAGCAGAAGTAGAGCGCTGCGACAGGCTACGCACTTCACCGGCCACCACGGCAAAGCCTTTACCGTGCTCGCCCGCACGTGCGGCTTCTACCGCTGCGTTAAGTGCCAGAATATTAGTCTGGAACGCGATGCCTTCAATCATCGATACAATCTCGGTCACTTTGCGCGAACTGCCGCGAATATCATCCATCGTGGAGAGCATGGTGCCCAGCGAACCGCCGCTTTTCTCCGATAACGCACTGGCATTGGCTGCCAGCTGGCTCGCCTGTCGGGTGTTATCCGCGGTCTGGCGCACCGTTTCACCCAGCTCGGTCATGCTGGCGGCCGTTTGCTCCAGCGAGGCCGCCTGCTGTTCAGTACGTGAAGAGAGATCCTCGTTACCGGCGTAAATCTGTACCGATGCGCTGCTGACCGATTGCGATGCGTTACGCACGGAGGCGAGTGAATTTGCCACGCTACGCATTAAAAGGTTGAAAGCGTGCGCCATTTTTCCAACCTCATCGCGACGGTCCTCATCCGCTGTTAGCGTCAGGTCCAGATTTTCGCTGGCGCGCGTCATCACGTCACCCACCGCAGAGAGGCTGCGGCGAATCCGCAATACGGTAAACAGCGCGAACAGGCCCAAAATAATTACCGTAGCCGCCACGCCAGCGATGGTGGTCAGTAACACATTGTGGAAGGTGCTGCGGTTGGTGGCGCGCAGTTCATCACCAATCGCAATGTTCAGCGCCAGCTGCTTCTGGTAACTGCTGATGAGCTGACGAATCACCGCGCCGATACCCGCTTGCCCCTCAATCAGCTCGAGCGTGGTGGCACTCTGATGACTGCGTGAAGCCGTGAGAAAGGCGGGCAGGGCAGCCGATATCTGTTGAATATTTTCCAGCGCGACATTGGTCAGACGCTCATCTTCCGCATTGGAGATATCATGTGCCATGTAGTAATCCGTCAGTGTCTTCAGGCCGGCGATCTGTTGATTGATGGCCGTCTCTACGGCCGGCATTCCGCTGTCCTGCAGTTGACTCTGATGCTTATAGAGCGTCAGCGCCAGCTGGTTACTCTGGTCAATCAGTTTACCCAGATCCTTGATGGAGGGAATGGCGTTAGCCTGCACGTATTCAAAGCGGTCCTGAAAGCCGGCAAGCAGCGAGATTGCCAGTACGGCCTGCAGGATGATGGCCGCAAAAAGCATGGAGAAGTTCAGGAACAGACGTTGGGAGATGTTCATCTTATTATCCTTAATCTAAAAGCATTCCGACACGCAGCGCATCGGAAAAAGAGGCAGATGAAGGAATATCGGCACTTTGAGGGTTTTAGTTAGCAGAATGTTGAATAAAGCGGGGCTGCGTGCCACGCGCTGTACATCCGGAAAGGGCTCACGGATAATTCATCTTTTAAGCGACTGAGGCAGCCTATGCTGGAGAACCACCCGCAGCGAGCAGCGATTCGGCTGGAGCAGGTACTTACCGCGCTGGGTAATCCGCTGCGCATGGCGGTGATCGCGGTGCTTGCCGACGGCAGTGAACATCCCTGCGGATCACTGGTAAAAGGGGTGTCGAAATCAACGCTGACTCACCACTGGCGCGTGCTGCGCGACAGCGGTGTCATCTGGCAGAAACCATCCGGCCGGGAGAATCTGCTGTCGCTGCGGCGCGACGATCTTGAGGCACGTTTTCCCGGATTACTCGGAGCGTTACTCAACGCGACCGCGCAGGATGCGTCAACCCGCGCTGCCCTGCAGGCGTTTCGGCCAGATTAATATCAAATGTGGCGCGCGCGCCCCGCCAGCGTCGCCATAACCATCTGCACGGTGGTCACCAGCAAAAGCATGATAAGCGGCAGCTGCCAGTTACCGCTGGCATCATGCAGCATGCCAAAGCAGAGCGGCCCCAGGGCTGCCAGTCCATATCCGACACACTGTGCCATACCGGAGAGCTTCGACGCCTGATGATGATCCTGCGTGCGCAGATTAAACAGTGACAGGCTAATCAGCAGCGATGCGCCTGCGCCCAGCCCGGCCAGAATCAGCCACAGCAGCGACCACGACGGCGCCAGCAGTAGCCCGGCAACGGCGATGAAGATCGAGAGCGAGGCGAGAAAACCCATCAGACGTTGGTCGGCCATCCGCTTCAGCGCGCTCATACAGGCAAGGTTAGAGGCAATCGCGACAATCTGATAAACGAACAGCATGCCGCCCGCTTCCAGCTGGCTAATGCCGTTATCCTGTGCGAACGGGGTAAACCAGCCGATCAGGGTATAAAACAGCAGCGACTGGCAGGCCATAAACAGCGAGACCTGCCACCCCAGCGCCGAACCCCACGGTGAGCGTGCAGGCTGGCGGGAAGAGGGGGTATGTGCCTGCTCCTGCGGTTTTTTCAAGTGGGGCAGCCAGGCAAGCAGGGCGACCAGCGCCGGTATCACCCAGACCACCAGCGACAGGCGCCAGCCCGCACGGCTGATCTCCGCCAGCGGCACGGCGACACCTGATGCGATACTGGCGGAGATCCCCATGGTCATGGCGTACAGCCCGATATAGCGTGCGGTATGGGCGGTGTAGTCCCGTTTAATCAGGGGCGGCAACAGCACGTTTGCTGCGGCGATGCCGGCGCTGAGAATCAGAGTGCCGACCCATAAGGCTGCCTCGCTGCCGCTGATGCGCAGCAGTGAGCCAAGGGTGATCAGCAGCAGGGAGCCCCACAAGCTGCGCTCCAGGCCGAAGCGGTTGCCCGACCAGGCCGCAGGCGGCGCCAGCGTGGCAAACATCAGCAGCGGTAAAAAATTGAGCACGCCAGCGGCGCTGGCGCTAAGACCAAACGCCAGACGGATATTCTCCAGCACCGGGCCAGTCGCCGTAACAGGAGTGCGCAGGTTCGCTGCGGTCAACAGCAGTAAAAACAGGAAAAAACCTGACTGACGGACAGCCGGGTGGTGTGCTAAAGCAGTACGGGGCATATTGTCGCACCATAGAGATAAGGCAGAGTGTTTCTGCGTATGGTGCGTTGATTGACGTTAACGCGTACGCAGCGGAGAGGTCCGCTGGAGAGGCGCTATACTAGCGAGCGGCTAACGTGATGTAAAGTATCGACATGTGCGGTAAAACAGCGAAATGCGGCTGCGCGACTTGCGCCATCTGCCTTCCGCGTCCACCTTTAATGTTCCTCTGATGGCAAATGGACGATCAATGCTCTGGTTATGGAATACGCTCATCCTGCTGGCGACCGTGGTGTTAATGGAAATCATTGCGGCGCTGTCGCACAAGTACATCATGCATGGCTGGGGATGGGGCTGGCACCTGTCGCATCATGAACCGCACGACAGCAAATTTGAACTTAACGATCTCTATGCGGTGGTCTTTGCGCTGCTCTCGATTGGCCTGATCTATGCGGGCGTCAACGGCATATGGCCACTGCAGTGGATAGGCGCGGGCATGACAACCTACGGCGCGCTCTACTTTATGGTACATGATGGTCTGGTGCATCAGCGCTGGCCGTTTCGTTATATCCCGCGTAAGGGCTATCTGAAACGACTCTACATGGCGCACCGGATGCACCACGCTGTGCGCGGGCGGGAAGGGTGCGTCTCCTTTGGTTTTCTCTACGCCCCGCCGCTGCATAAGCTCCAGGCGACGCTGCGCGAGCGCCACGGGCGTAAACCTAACGCGGGCGCTGCCACAGCCCCACCGGACGCGCCTGTGGACGAGAAACGCGCGAAGTAAGCGCCATGCCGGCGCCTTTTACCAGCAGCGCCAGCTTCTCTCCCTTGCTGGTGCGTTGACGCGCATCCCACGCCCGTGGGCCTGCATGCTGCACTTTCACGCCAATCTCACGGTAAACGCCGCGCGCGGTGGCAATCGCCCAGGCGGAGCGGAGCGGCAGATCCGGCAGACCGCTACGGGCCGATTGGTAATAGGGTTCTGCTTCGCTAACCAGCCGCGCGGCCAGCGGTGCCAGTGCAGCGCGATGCTGCGGGTCGGCCAACTGCTCGCTGCGCAAGCCGGCCTTATCCAGCCAGCTACGCGGCAGATAGCAGCGCCCATTCTCAGCGTCCTCAACGATGTCACGCGCAATATTAGTCAGCTGAAACGCCAGACCTAAATCACAGGCGTGATCGAGTATGGCTTCGTCGCGCACGCCCATGACTCGCGCCATCATTAAGCCCACGACGCCCGCCACGTGATAGCAGTAGCGCAGCGTATCATCGAAACTGTTGTAGCGTTCGTCGCGCGCATCCATGGCAAAGCCCTCCAGATGATCAAACGCCAGCTGCTCGGGCAGATGGTGCGTTAAGGCCACTTCCTGAAATGCGCGAAAGGCGGGCTCATCCATATGGGCGCCGCTGTAGGCGCGGCGGGTTTCAATTTGCAGATGTAGCATGCGCGCCTGCGCATCAGCAACCTGATGTTGCGTGCCGCCTTCGCCCAGCGTTTGACCATCAATCACATCATCACAGTGGCGGCACCAGGCATAAAGCATCAGCGTGCTGCGGCGCGTGGGCGGATCAAACAGTTTGGCGGCAGTGGAGAAGCTCTTTGAGCCCAGCGCCATGGTTTGGGTGACCTGCTCAATCAGCGGCGGCTGGTTCATCCGGCGAGATCCTCCAGCATCAGCTGTGCGGTGGCTTTCGCCGAGCCAATTACGCCGGGCACGCCCGCGCCGGGGTGGGTACCCGCGCCGACGAGGTAGAGATTGCGGATATCGGCATCGCGATTGTGCGGCCGGAACCAGGCGCTTTGCGTCAAAATGGGCTCAAGCGAAAACGCGGAGCCCTGATGCGCATGCAGCGTGTCGCGGAAATCAAACGGCGTAAACATTTTGTGGGTAACCAGTTGCTGTCGCAGGCCCGGCATATAGTGCTCCTCCAGATAAGCAAAAATGCGATCGCGTAAACGCGGTCCTTCCTGATGCCAGTCAATCGCTGCCGTGCCCAGATGCGGCACAGGCGCCAGGACATAAAAACTGCCACACCCTGCGGGTGCCAGCGAAGGATCGCTGCTGCAGGGGGCGTGCAGATAAAGCGAGAAGTCGTCAGCCAGTTGATCGCTATTAAAAATTTCATCAATCAGCTCACGATAGCGCGGCCCAAAGCACACGGTATGGTGTGCCAGCTGCGTATGGGGCTGATTCAGGCCGAAATAGAGCACAAACAGCGAGTTGCTCATGCGTTTACGCTTCAGCGAGGCGGCCCGCTTGCGGGCAGCCGGATGCGCAGGCAGCAGGCGATCGTAGGTGTGCACCACATCTGCATTGGAGGCCACGGCGGCCGCGTCAAACCGGCGGCCATCTTTCAGTTGTACGCCGCTAATGCGATCGTTTTGCGTCTCCAGCTGGCTCACTTCCGCGTTCAGCAACAGCTCGCCTCCGAGATCGCGGAACAGCTGAGCCATCCCTTCCACCAGCGCGCCCGTACCACCGCGCGGGAACCATACTCCCCATTCGCGCTCCAGCGCATGGATTAAGGTATAGATCGAAGACGTTGCAAAAGGATTACCGCCAACCAGCAGCGAGTGAAAAGAGAAGGCCTGACGCAAGTGATCGTCCTGAATAAACTTCGCTACCATGCTATAGACGCTGCGCCACGCCTGTAAGCGGCCAAGCTGCGGGCCGGCACGCACCATGTCGCGGAAATTGAGGAACGGCACCGTACCGAGTTTCAGGTAACCCTCTTTGAACACATCCTGTGAATAGGCAAGAAACTGACGATACCCGGCCACATCCTGCGGGTTAAAGCGGGCAATTTGCTGCTCCAGCCGGGCCTGATCGTTGTCGTAATCGAGCCGCGCGCCATCTTCCCAGCACAGGCGATAGAACGGCGTGACGGGCATCAGGTCAACATAATCGCTGAGCTTACGGCCTGCGGCGGTAAACAGCGCTTCAATCGCGCTGGGATCGGTGATGACCGTCGGACCGGCATCAAAGGTAAAGCCCTGATCCTGCCAGGCGTAAGCGCGGCCACCGGGTTTATCACGCTGCTCCAGCAGGGTGGTTGGAATGCCCGCGGTCTGCAGGCGGATCGCCAGCGCCAGGCCGCCAAAGCCCGCGCCAATCACATAAGTGCGTTTCATTATTTCTTCCCTGGTATCGGAGAGGTCTGCAACAGTGCGCGTACCGCTTCGCCAACGGGCACCGGCGGTTTGCCACACAGAATGCGTGCTTTATCACGAAGCTGAAGCTGCCCGGCATAGAAGCGGCTGATGAGTCCGGCATCGAGCCGGTAAAAGCGCTGCATCACGCGCCAGCGGTTTTCAGGCCGTCCGGCGAGAAACAGCATTCGGTTGAGCAGACGGAAAAAACGCTGCTCACGCCAGTGCTGGCGGGCAAACATCTCAATGCGCTGACTAAGGTCTGCGGCATCCGCAGGCACATCACGGGCGATAATCTCAGCCAGCGCCACGGCTGCGGGGAGTGAATAACCGGTAGTGGCGTGGAATAAGCCTGCACGCAGGCCGCTGCAGGGTTGACCATGCTGCTGCTGCCAGAAGCGATCGATATCGCCGCTGAGGGTGATCGGCAGCGAGCCGCGCTCCTCACGCAGAAGCTCAAGCGGTATCCAGCCGTGCTGCTGCGCATACTCAGTAATATTGCGCCGGGCCTGCACCTCATCCAGCGCTGACTGATTAATGTAGTGCGTGTCTTCTATCAACAGGCGATCGGCGCTGAGCGGCAGCGTATAGACAAACCGGTAGCCGGCCTGCTGATCAACAGTGGCATCCATCAGAATCGGCTGCTGTAAACCATGCGGTTGCGCCAGCTGCCACTCTTGTCCGACAAATGCCTGATAGCCCAGCCGCAAATGCGGGACAGCCTGCAGACCGCGACCATCAATGACCGCACGAGCCGTCAGCACCTGACCATCAGCCAGCGTCACAGAGCCCGGCGCGACCACGCTGACCGGCGTCGCGGTGCGCAGATCGTCGCCCAGCACGGTACAGAGATGACGGGCAAACGCCTCTGAGGCGATCGAGCAGTACTCACCAGTTACATTGCGCCGCAGGTCCGGAAAGCGCACCTGATAACCCGGCCAGCGTGCTGAGATACAGGGCTCCAGCCAGCGAAACTGCGCAGCAGTGAGATCGTCACGATGAAAAGACCAGGTATGGTTGCCTGCCGGATGCGTCTGGCTCTCCAGCAGCAGAATGCGTAGCTGCGGCTGTAACTGGCGCAAACGCAGGGCTATTAACCCATTTGCCAGGCCCGCGCCTACCAGAATCAGGTCATACTGTTCACGCATCAGGTTGCCTCCGCCAGCACAACTTGTTGTTGGCACAGTGCCTGCTCAACGATATCCGCTGCCCGCGTGCTGCCGCCGGCGCGCTGTAGCTGAGCCTGCATGGCTGACATGCGCAGCCGATAACGTGAGTCATTGAGTAAGTGTTGCAGATGACGCTCCAGAACGTTAACGCGACTAAAACGCGAAGCGCGGCGGCCAATGCCGTGCCATTCGATACGGGCGGCGACACCGGGCTGGTCAAAGGCGATGGGCAGCGCCAGCATCGGCGTGCCGCACGCAAGTGACTCCAGCGCGCTGTTCAGACCTGCGTGTGTGATGAACACCTGCGCATGCTGCAGCGCCGCACGCTGATCGACAAAATCCGTAACCCAGGCAGCCCCGGCCAGCTCCAGCTGACGCACCTGCCGGGTATTTAATCCACCGCAATGGGCAACCACCAGCGACAGGCCCTGATTACGGCAGGCCTGCGCCAGGCGCATAAACAGGCGGAAACGGCGGCCCTGCAGTGTACCCAGCGAGGCATACACCACCGGCTGGCGCAGGCCAGGCCAGGGGGCGGGCAGTTCGCCGGCGGGGCTCTCTGTTCGCAGGGGTCCCACCGAATGGAAGCAGGCGGGTAAGTGGTGGCGCGGAAAATCAAAGGCGGGTACCAGTTGACTGATCTGCGCCAGCGGCGACAGACACTGATGCAGACCATGGCGCGTTGTCAGTCCGAAGGCGCGCGCATGATGCGCAATCACCTCGCCGTGACGACGCATAAGCCGGTCATATATATCGCTGCTGGCCTGGAAACGCTTCAGGTCTTTCTCATCCTGCCCAAAGCGGAACGACATCACAGCCAATGGGATGCCGACTTCACGGTTAACCGGCAGGGCGCAGGCTACCGAGACAAACGGTAAGCCCAGCGCTTCGGCCACTAAACCTCCTGCGGCTTCCATTTGATCGGCAATCACGCCATCAACGTTGAGCGCAGTTAATACCTTGGGTAACTCGCGGCACAGCATATCGGTTGCAGACGCCAGATCGCGAATCACCCGAAACAGCGATAAGCCGCCGGGTGCGGCGAGGCGCTGCAGCGCTGCCGCCAGCGAGCCTGCCGGGTGCGTTTGCTCTCCCACCACAACAAAATTGATCCGCTCATCACTCAGCAGCGTGCGTGCATCTGCCTGCTGAATAAAGGTGATGCGATGTCCGCGCGCCAGCAACGCCTGCGCCAGTGCCTGCAGCGCCTGAAAGTGGCTGTAAAGCGGTGGCGCGATAACGGCAAAATGCCCCACAGGCGCGGTCAGCTGAACATCGCCAGCTGTTGATTAAACAGGGCGTGCATATAGTGACGGGTGGCTACGCCACGATGACAGGCGTCAGCCAGATGGGCGTCAGCGCTGCGTAAATGGTCGCGCAGGCGGCGCTCGGCGCCCGCTACACCCAGCATCTGCACCAGGGTAGATTTACCTTTATCCTGATGCACATCTTTGCCGGTATGTTTACAACCGTCGATAAGATCATCAAGCAGCTGAAAAGCCTGGCCGAGCTCCTGAGCAAAATAACTTAACTTTTGCCGCATCAGCGGCGAGGCATCGGCCGCGATCGCCGCCATCTGCAGCGTGGCGCGAAACAGCACGCTGGTTTTCAACTCGTTAGTGAGGGCGATCGCATCCGGGCTACGGTTTTGCGCCCCTTCGTGCAGATCCTGAAACTGACCCTGTACCAGGCCCTGCAGCCCTACAGCGGATGAGAGTTCAGCAATCGCTTCAGATTTTTGCAGTGCCGCTAAACCGGGTGCAATGGCAATCACTTCAAAAGCGCGACTGAGCAGCGCGATAGCGGCCAGAATCGCCACGTCTTCGCCAAACTCACGATGTACCGTTGGACGACCGCGCCGCATCTGCGCATTATCCATTGAGGGCATATCATCGAGTATCAGTGAAGCGGCATGAACCATCTCAACCGCACAGGCGAGATCAAGCACCGCGCGCTGCTCTAAATTGCAGCCCATATCGCGTGCGGCCAGCACCAGCAACAGCGGACGAATACGTTTACCCGGTGCCAGCGTGCCCGCACGCATGGCGGCGCGCACGCGATCGGCCTGCTGGCCGGCGGGCAGGAGCAACTCAAGGTGAGTCTGCAAATCCTGATGCAGCTGAAGAAATTCGCTTTGCTGATGTGCTGCAATGTCGACATGGACGGTCATACAGGCTTTCCACGGTTGGTTAAATTATTGTGCTTTTTGATTAACCGTAGACCCGGTAAGGAAAGTACGCCAGCGAGCGAAGCGAGTTTCGCCTGATCCGTTAACGGTTTACCGATGCCGAGGGGTGAGAGAATTTATTCGTATGACGCTGACGGCGGTTATGTAAGGGTAAAGTACGGGTTGATGCATCAAACAGGGGGATGAGGGTATGGCAACGCAACAGATTGCGGTAGTTGGCGCAGGTGTGATCGGCTTAGCCGTAGCGCGTGCTTTAGCGCTGCAGGGCGCACAGGTCACGATATTCGATCGGGACTATATGGGGGCGGGCACCAGCAGCACGACCTTTGCCTGGGTTAATGCAAATGGCAAGCCGCCGCCTGCCTATCAACGTCTCAACGCTCTGGCGATGGAGGAGCACGCCCGCCTGCAGCTGACGCAGCCGAACAGTTTGCGCTGGCTGGAGAGCTGCGGCACCTGGGAGTGGGCCGGTACGGGCGACGCGCAGCAGCGGCTATTGCAGCGCGTTACTGCGCTGCAGCAAACCGGTTATGCGGTCCGTCAGGTAACGCTAACGGAGCTTCAGCAGGAGATCCCGGCACTGCGGCCGCAGGCGGTCAGCGGCAGTATCTGGCACTTCCCGACCGAATCGCTGCTGTACCCGACGCTCTATCTCGCGCGACTCTGGACGGAAGCCCAGGCACATGGTGCGGTGATGCAGCAGCACCAGGCGATACGGCATATAAGTGAAAACCGTGACGGCGTTACTCTGCAGCTGGAGAGTGGGGAGGAGTGGCACGGCGATCGTATCGTGCTGGCCACCGGACGCTGGGCCAATCAGTTACTGAATACGCTGGACATCCATATTGCCCTGCTGGATACCAGTAAACCTGACCCGGTCGCCTGCAGCTTCCTGGCGCGCACTGCACCGCAACCGCTACCGCTGGGCACCAACTTAATTTCGCCGCGGTTAAATGTGCGGCCAGACGGCGGCGGGCGTTTGCTGTTACAGGCGCTGGATCTCGATCACCTGGCCGATCCGGCAGCACCGCCAGCGCCGGAAGGGGAGATCGCCCGGCAGTTCTGCGAGCGCTATCAGGCGCTCTTTGATGATGCCGGCAAGTTACGCATTGAGCAGATTGTCGTCGGACAGCGTGCGCGTCCTGCTGATGGCTTGCCGGCCATTGGCTATGTGACTCCGCATCAGCGGGTATATGTAGCAGTAACGCACAGCGGCATTACGCTTTCGCCGCTGCTGGGCAGGCTGGTAGCGGAAGAGATGGTTAACGATACGGCAAGCGATCTACTCAGTGACTTTCGTCCACAGCGACTGTTTGGGAAACAGGCTGATGAGTTTGCGCCGATTGTACGAAACTTTCCGGCGGCACAGTAATATCGGGTGACAAACAGATTCAGGAAGTGCCTGCGTGTCGTGCGCCGAAGCGCAAAGCCTCTCCGGGGGAAGCGAAGTGCAGTAATTATGCGCAACCTGTGCAGATGGCCTGCAGGCTAAAAAAACCCGAGGCCAGCTGCGCACAGGTGGCTGTTAAGCGTTATGCCGCCACGCCATCAGGCCGTGTAGCTACATGACCGGCCCACAGGCTGGCGATCCATTTCACCCCTTTAGCCGTGAAACGTGCCTGAGAAAACGCATGCTGATTCTCTCCGGTACCACAGCGCAGCGCAAAATAGCCAGCCTGTAAATGGTGCTTCTGCGGCGCCAATACGCCCTTATCGCGGTACATAATGTTGCGTTCCAGCAGGAACTGGCGGAAATCTGTCTCTTTCACCTTCAGCATCTTGCACAGCTGGCGGAAACCCAGCGACTCATGCACGTCAACGAGGCGGTCAAAGAACTCCGCCTTTGGGGCAGAGAGCGCCAGCTGCTGCTCTGCTGCACGACGCTGTTCAAACTGTTCCGCCCAGGCGCGTGCGGCTTCAGCCGGATTGGTGAAATCAGGGATATGGGTGAATTTTTCCCGCTCCTGCCAGCGATCGAGCAGTTCAGCCGTAAAGCCCGGCGAAAGACGTGCCACCGCCAGCAGGGAGTCACGTTTATTGAGCTGAAACTCCTGACGTTGCTCCCCTTCATGCTCGTAAAGATTCACCGTGACAGGCTGGGAAAGGCGCTGCGCGGTTTCCAG
>Ga0157361_1000087_pt1 | contig 50759 bp, 60 predicted proteins | sample AttlaeALBM2_FD_111481 | JGI IMG/M metagenome (GOLD analysis project Ga0157361, IMG submission 111481) | Fungus gardens microbial communities from leaf cutter ant in Ribeirão Preto, State of São Paulo, Brazil - Atta laevigata ALBM2 | ecosystem: Host-associated > Fungi > Mycelium > Unclassified ...
GCGCTCACTGAGGTCCTGAATACGGTTTTTGACCGGGTTGATTTCAAACATGGCTTTAGCGTCTTTCTTATGTTCGATGGGACAGGAAATTTAACGCACAAGTTTACCCGAAACTGGCGGCAGATTGTAGCGCTGAGACAGCGGGCTGATGCCGGGGCGGCGTGACGCGTTGCATTTGCTTATCGGGCTGCGACGACAACCGCTCGCACAGCAGGTTAACGCAGGGAAAAAACAGGCTGACGCGCCTCTGCCGTGACCGGAGACGCGCGCGCCTTATAAAAATCAAAGCGGCCAGATATGGTCAATGATCAGCTGTACCGAGCGGTTACCGCGATACTCATTGATATCCAGCTTATAGGCCAGCTCGACCTGACGAATGCTGCTGTCGGGCCACAGCGTGGTATCGACATTAAAGGCAATCCCGTCGATCAGCGGACCGCCGTCCAGCGGTTCGACCATCACTTTCAGATGTCGCTCGCCCACCAGCCGCTGTTGCAGCAGCTTAAATTTGCCGTCAAAAGCGGGTTCCGGGAACGCCTGGCCCCAGGGCCCCGCTTCGCGCAGCATCTCAGCGGTCTGCAGCGAAAACTCCTGCGGCTGCAACGCGCCATCTGACCAGATGATGCCCTGCAGAGATTCGCCATCCAGCCACTCACCGACCAGATCGGCAAAGCGCTGACGAAACTCCTCGTAGCGTACGGTTTCCAGTGATAAGCCTGCCGCCATGGCATGACCGCCAAACTTCAGCATCAGGCCGGGATTCAGCGTATCCAGACGCTCCAGCGCGTCGCGCAGATGCAGACCGGCAATTGAGCGGCCAGAGCCTTTCAGCGTGCCGTCGCCCGCCGGAGCAAAGGCAATCACCGGACGATGAAAACGCTCTTTCAGACGGGAGGCGAGGATCCCCACCACCCCCTGATGCCATTCGGGATGATAAAAGGCCAGCCCCAGCGGCAGATCGCGCTGCTCACGCTCCAGCGCCTGACACAGCGCCAGCGCTTCGCTCTGCATGCCCTGCTCTATCTCTTTGCGCGTCTGGTTCAGCGCGTCCAGCTCACTGGCTAACATCCGTGCCTGACTGAGATCCTCAGTCATTAACAGCGCCACGCCCACCGACATATCGTCGAGCCGGCCTGCGGCATTGAGCCGTGGCCCCAGCGCAAAGCCGAGATCGCTGGCTGCCATCTGACGCGCATCGCGATTAGCAATCTCCAGCAGCGCCCGGATGCCTGGCCGGCATTTTCCCGCCCGGATGCGGCTGAGTCCCTGCCACACCAGAATGCGGTTGTTGACGTCGAGCGGCACCACGTCGGCAACCGTGCCGAGCGCCACCAGATCCAGCATCTCCGCCAGATTGGGTTCGGTGCGAGTGGCACCAAACCAGCCCTGGGTGCGCAGATGGGCGCGCAGCGCCAGCATCAGATAGAACGCAACGCCCACGCCCGCCAGTGCACGTGAGGGAAAGTTGCAGTCCGGCAGATTGGGATTAACGATCGCCTCAGCGGCTGGTAAGGTCTCGCCCGGCAGGTGGTGGTCGGTAATCAGCACCGGAATCCCGTGCTGATGGGCACATTCAACGCCGGCGTGGGAGGAGATGCCGTTGTCGACGGTCAGGATCATCGCCGCGCCGCGCGCCCGCGCCTGCTCAACCACTTCAGGGCTGAGGCCATAACCATCTTCAAAGCGGTTAGGCACCAGATACTGCACGTTGCCGCCGCCCATGCTGCGCAGCGCCATGACCGTCAGCGCGGTACTGGTCGCGCCATCGGCATCAAAGTCGCCCACCACCATAATGCGACGCCCATCCAGCAGCGCCTGATGCAGCAGTTCCACTGCGCTCTCAATCCCGCTTAAGGACTGGTACGGCAGCAGGTTTTTCGCCCCGCGCTCCAGCTCTGCCGCGTCGCGCACGCCGCGTTGCAGATAGAGTCGTTTCAGCAGCGGCGGCAGCGTCGCCGGAAGCGCATCGTCAACCGTCACCTCACGGCGACGGAGTTCCACATCCTGTTTTACCACCGATTAACCACCACGCTTCTGATTGTCCAGCACCTGCTTCAGCTCCTGCGGCGACTGATAACCTGGGATCATCATGCCGCTGTCAGTCAGTATCGCGGGCGTGCCCTGAATGCCGAACAGCACGCCAAGTTTATAGTGCTGGGCAATATCGATTTTGCAGCTGTCTGGTGCGGCCATCTTCGGCGCATTGCCTTTCATCGCCTCATCAAACGCTTTATTGCGGTCGGCGCTGCACCAGATCGCTTTCATCGCTGGCTCAATCTGACCATTCAGCCCTTCACGCGGAAACGCCAGGTAGCGCACGGTGATGCCCAGCGCATTGTAGTCCGCCATCTGCTCGTGCAGCTTGTGACAGTAGCCACAGGTGATGTCGGTAAAGACCGTGATCACGTGCTGCTCTTTAGGCGCTTTGTAGACGATCATCTCCGGCACCAGCGCTTCGACTTTTTTGTCCAGCAGCTGGTTGGTGACGTTGACCGGCTGTTTGCCGCTGACGTCATAGAGCGGACCCTGGATCATGTGTTTGCCGTCGTCGGTCACGTAGAGCACGCCGCTTTCTGACAGCACGGTTTTAAAACCCGGCAGCGGTGACGGGCTGATCTCCGTCTGGTTCAGACCGAGCTTTTTAAGTGATTGCTGAATGGCGCTGTCATCGGCCTGTGCGAGACCGGAAAAGGCGCTGGCTAAAAGAGCCAGCATGGCAAAATGCTTGTTCATTTTTGTCCTTATCGCCGCGGTTCAGGCCCGCGGATGGTGTTGTTGATGCAACTGACGCAGGCGCTCAGTGGCGACGTGCGTATAAATTTGGGTGGTGGAGAGATCGCTGTGTCCCAGCAGCATCTGTACGACACGCAGATCGGCACCGTGGTTCAGCAGATGGGTCGCAAAGGCATGGCGCATCACATGCGGTGATAACTTTTCGCTGTCGATCCCCGCCAGCGTGGCGTAATGCTTGATGCGATGCCAGAAGGTCTGGCGCGTCATCTGCTGCGCCCGATTACTGGGAAACATCACGTCCAGCGTCTGACCGTTGAGCAGCCACGGACGACCATGTTCCATATATTGCTCCAGCCAGTAAACCGCTTCTTCACCTAAAGGCACCAGCCGCTCTTTATCCCCTTTACCGATAACCCGGACAACGCCCTGGCGCAGGCTGATGTCGCTGAGCGTCAGGCCAATCAGTTCGGAGACGCGCAGGCCCGTGGCGTAGAGCAGCTCCAGCATCGCTTTATCGCGCAACTCCAGCGGGATATCGATATTCGGTGCCTGCAACAGTCGCTCGACCTGCGCCTCACTGAGATCTTTCGGTAAACGCTGCGGCAGTTTTGGTGCTGACAACAGCGCGCTGGGATCGTCCGGGCGCAGCTTTTCGCGGTAAAGATACTGGAACAGGCGACGCATGGCGCTGAGCAGCCGCGCTGAGCTGGTTGCCTTGTAGCCTCCCTCCAGCCGTTCAGCCAGAAACTGCTGCAGATCCAGCGGCGCCACGCTAAGCAGCGTCAGCTGATGATGCGCCAGCCATCCGGTCAGCGTCTGGAGGTCCTGGCGATAAGAGGAGAGAGTGTTCTGCGCCAGATTGCGTTCAATCCAGAGCGCATCAAGAAACTGTTCTGTCAGATCGCTGTCCTGCACGTTATCTCCGCCGTCTGGTGTAAAATCATGCTCATTATGCCTGATTCAGCAGCGCTTCTGGTACAATTGCGCCAAAGCCAGTATTTACAGAGTGTTATCTGCATGAAAATCGGTCTATTTTGAATAGATTGCAGATAAACCTTATTTTTCAATTATTTAATAATATTTAAAGCCGTTATTGGCGGCAAATTGGCGGCAGAATTCACAATCTTATGGCAGAAAAAAACCCGCCTTAGCGGGTATTTTTTTTACTCAACCGTCATAACCAAAGTAATTGCTGATGATTTCGACCAGGATGTGGCGGCACTGGCTTTACATCTCCAGGCGTCATAATGATCGATGACACGGTTTCTAATGACTTGAAAGTACAACTGCAGTTTATGTTCTGGCACTGGTTGTAACGCTCTTTTGTCTCTTTGGATATTTGACTGCTGCTGCGAGTATGAGCCGCATTACCGCATATTGGACAATTCATCATGATTTGATACACCTCGCAGTTGAACTCTTTTACGAACTTTCCGATGGATTGTATCGCTTTTGAGTACTTTTGTAAGTCTTATTCCATTTCTAATGAGTCAATTTTCACTTCCAGATCAATACTGGTAGTGAATCCGCTGTCAGAACTCAGGCTGTGCGTCAGTGTTGTGATGATCCATTCCCCTGCATCAATCTGCTGCTTGAACCCGCTGACCTTCACCGGCATTTCCGTGTACAGCTCCGCGCGCCCCTTTGCCAGCTGAATCGAAAAAGTCGCAGCACCGCGCTGCAGGCGTTCCCACTGCATTTTGGCCGCCCGTTCGGCGTTTCCCCGGTTTGCGTAAGTGCGGCTCAGTACCAGCACGTTTTCATCCGTGCCGATCAGATAATCCCCCTGCTTAGCCTCCGGCTCCTTCTTCTTCGTCGTGGTTTTACGTCGCCTGCGCTTCACCTTCGCCACCGGCTTCTTTGCCGGTTCGCGGGTGTGCAGCCAGCTGGCGATCACGCCGGTATAAGAGTCGCGGTCCGCCAGGGTGAAGCGGTGGCTGTCCCCGTCCCTGCGCTGAAGGGTGATCACCGGCAGCGCCTTACCGCTTGCCGTCTTCCCCTGTCCCTGCCTGATAAACAGCAGATTGCCGTCCTTGACGCAGGCCACAGCGCCGCACTGTTTAGCCAGGCGCATCAGAAAACTGGCGTCGGATTCGTTGGTCTGATCAAGGTGGTCAATTTCTGCTGCGGCCATGTCTTCACCCATTGCCGCCTTCAGCTTATGGCGCCCGGCGATGTCCCGAACAATTTCGCCTGCGGTGGTTTTGTGCCAGGACTTCTCCCGCTTCGTGTTTAGCGTCTGCCGGAAGTCAGCGCTGCGCGCCCTCAGCGTCAGCCGGTCAGGCGTGCCGCTGTGCTCGATTTCGTCAACCGTATAGCTGCCTTTTGGAAAAAGCGCCTCTCCCTGCCATCCCAGCGACAGCGACAGCACGACGCCCCGGCGCGGCAGCGGCAGCTGGCCGTCCGCGTCGTCCAGCTCAATGTCCAGCTGGTCCGCTTCAAAGCCCCGGTTATCGGTAAGCGTCAGGCTCAGCAGGCGCTTTTCAAGCTTCTGCGTGATGTCTGCGCCGTCCATCGTCAGCCGGAACGCCGGTGAGTTCTGCTGGCCGTTAATCCACGGGCTGGTCATCATGAAAATAATCCTCCCGCTGCGGCACTCACCTTACCGGCGGCGGTGGCGGCTGCGCCCTGCATGGCAGACAGCTGATCGCTGAGGCTGCCAAACATTTCGCCCAGCGATTCATCGGTGCGCTTCAGCGTTAGCGTGAATTCAATGCGGCGGCACACGCCGCTGCTGAAAAACTCCGCTTTGGTCTGGCTCAGGCTTTCAATCACGAACATGCCGTAAATCGTCCCGCTGCCCTCGATAAGCGGCCACGCGCGACCCAGCTCTGCAATCTGCTCCAGCGCGAACAGCGACAGCCTGCCGCCGGTAATCTCCGGCAGCAGCACGCCGGAAAGCGTCAGCGTGTCGTTGTCCGGGCCTAAAAACTGAAGCGACGGCCTCACGCCCACGCGGCTGTTTGACGGGAAACGCCAGCTGCGCTGATACTGGAGTTCCTGATAGGGCACCGTCTTCAGCATGAAAACAAATAAGCCCAGCGTCATCATCATTCCTCAAATCCTCCCCTGTCCCGGTAACTGCTGCGGGCGCGGGCCTGCGCCTGCCGCTCTTTTGCCTCCAGCCTGCGCATCAGTTCATCAAGTAAATCGCTGTTGCTCTGTCCCGGTTGCTGCACCAGATGAATGTCATATTTACCGTGCATCACAATAGGCGGCTGACCTGCCGGATTGATGCCTAATGCACTTACACCGCGAGACGACGCGGGCAGGCTCATAGGGTGCAGCGGTGCAGCTGTGGCAGGTGCGGCCGCACTGCCCAGCGCCAGCGCCGCCATTGCGGCAAGCCGTGCGGTGCGCCTGCGGCTGGTCACATTAACCGGCCCGTTAATCAGCTCAGGCCCGTTCTCTCCGACGATGCCGGTGCGGCCTGACGGAATATTTCCACCGGTGTCGTACATGCGCGGGAACCCGCCCGGCGGCAGCACCACTTTTCCGGCTGCATTAACCGTGGCCGCCTGCTGGCGCGTAACCCGCTCCGGCAGTTTTGCCTTTGCCGCCTCCTGCGTAACGATGCCGAGCTTTTCCAGCAGCCAGGACACTCCTGATTTCAGCGTGTCCAGCGGGTGCATCACCATGCTGAGGCCATCGGCCAGCGCCTGACCAAACGCCTTACCCTTAGCGGCTGCGCTGTCCAGCTCAGCCCCCGTGGACTGCACCGGCGTCAGCAGATCGCGGAACCAGCCAAACAGCGCCTGCACTTTATCCCCAATCCACTGAAAAACCGGCTTGAGCGGGCCAAATGCCTCACTGATTGGTGCTGCGGCAGCCCTGAACCCTTCAACCACGCCGCCGAGAAACGCCTTAATCGGCTGCCAGTATTTCCAGACAACCAGCGCCACGCCTGCCAGCGCGGCGACCAGCAGCCCGACCGGACTCAGCAGCGCGCCGATTGCCCATGAAATGCCGGTCAGCGCAACGCGAAGCACCGCCACGGGACCAGACGCCAGCCAGCGCAGCACCTGACCCGTACCCATCAGCAGCACCCGCCCGGCTGCTACCGGGTTCATTATAATTCCGGCAGCAGCGGACACGCCGCGCATGGCTCCCCTGAACAGGCGCAGTGGCGCTCCGGCCACCACCTTAAGAGCATTACCAGCCATACCTGCACTGGCACGAAGTGAGGCAAGCGGCCCGGACAGCAGGCTAACGCGTCCGCCCGTATCGCGCAGCCCCCGACGCAGCAGATTAAGGGGGGCGCTTCCCAGCCAGCCAAGCATACTGCCCGCCCGTGACGCTGCTGTAGCAATCCCCGGCAGCGCCTTAATACCCAGCACGCTGCAGCTCAGGCGCAGCAGTGCCAGCGGGCCAAGAATGGCCGCTGCCGCCAGTGAAAGCGCACCCACTGCGGTAACAGCGATGGCGAAACCTGCCGCCATCCTGAACAGTGCCGCCGTCAGCTGCGGATGCTGCTTCACAAAATTACCCAAGGCGCTGGCAAGGTCGCCCAGCCAGTCAACCAGCCGTTTGAGGTCAGGGGCAACGGTGGCACCGATTGCGGCCAGGGCATTCGTGAATGAACCGCCCGCCGCATCCCAGCGGTTTGCCAGCGTTTTAAGTGAGGCGTCCACTCGTTCACGCAGTGATGCCTGATTCTCAAGTTTCGCGGCTGTTTCCCTGTACCCTTCTATCCCCTTGCTGATCATGATGTTCAGCGCCTGCAGGGTTTCGGCGTCGTCACCAAAAAGGGTATTCAGCACCGACTGTCGCTTGCCGTCGTCGGTAATTTTCTTCAGCTTCGCCAGCTGCGTATACAGGTTTTCAAGCCCGGCAAACTGACCTTTTTTATTCTGAAAATTCAACGTGATTCCGGTGCCCGCCAGCGCGTCGTTTGCCTTGCCAATTTTTTTGTTATTCAGCGTGGCCTGAAAAATCTTGCGGTAGGCATTGCCCGCTGACTCACCGGCCATACTCGCCTGATCAGCCATCACCAGCAGCGGCGCAAAGGTTTTCGCGGCGGTAATTCCCTTCTGATGGAGAATATCCATCGCGCTGCCGATTTTGGAAAATCCCTGCAGCATGTTGTCCGAATCGACGCCCGCATAAAATCCTTTCTGGATAATGTCGGTGAGCGCCATCATGTCCTTTTCGCTGGTCTGCGTGGCGTCCTGCAGCTTCGCCGCAAACTCCGCCGCATCGGTCGGGGCCATCTTCAGCTGCACGCCCAGATAGGCAGTTGCTTCCCCCAGCCCGCCGAGTATCGCCTGTGCAGTCATCCCCTGACGGCGAAGCATGGTCATCATGTTCTGAAAGTCTGCCGTGGTTCCGGGCAGTTTGTCGCCCAAGCTTACGGCCAGCCGGTTAATCTGCTCATACTCCGGCAGCACTTTTGCCCCCGGCCCCATCATGGACGCGGCCAGCTGCGTTGCGGCGTTCTCCGAGTCCGAATAGGCCCTTACAGGGGCCATCAGGGTAACGCCGGTCGTCACGCCGGTGGCAACCATGCCCGCCCCGTTACCGGCCAGCTTGTTACGCGTTTCGTTCAGTTTTTCATGACGCGCCCGGATGGCGGCCAGCTTCTGCTGACGTTCGCCCAGCTTTCGCAGTTCGGCCTGCTGTCGCTCAATCGCCCCTGTTGCCGCCTGTGCATCAGTACGCAGTTTGCGCTGCGCAGCACTCAGCTGCTTTGTGTCGATACCGGCGGCGCTAAGCGCCTCACGCTGGCGCTGCACTGACAGGCGCAGCCCGTTATAGGTCTGCTGCAGCTGGCTGGCGCGGCTCTTTGCCTGCTCAAGCAGCCTGGCCTGCTGCGCAGTCGGGCGATTCGTTGCGGCAAACTGCTGCGCCAGTGCGGCGGCCTCCTGCCGGGCACCGGCCAGATTTTTTTCAGTGATGGCAAGCTGGCTGCGCGTTTTGCGAAAGCCATCAATGCGGCCCGCCTGCTCGTTGAGGGATTTCAGGCCGTCTTTACTGGCCTTCAGCGCGGCGGCCAGCTCTTTCGAGCCGTCGCGCGCATTGCGGAAGGGGCGCGTGATTTTATCAACCGCGCTTAAAACCACCTGCAGACGCAGGTTTGTGTCACTCATCGTCACCGGCTCCGCTTCGCTGGATTGCTTTATGCCGCCACTCCAGCACGTCCGTCAGCGATTCCGCGTACATGACCGGCGGCGGCCAGTGAAAAACGGTAGCAATATCGGCTACCAGATCTTCAACCGTCAGGCCGTCGGGAAAGCTGACAGCGCCGACTTCGGCAACAAAAAAGAGACAACCTCAACGGACAGCGACAGCAAATCCGCCGGGTCCATTTCGTTGATTTCCTGCGCGGTCAGCGCCGGGCTGGTAACGCGGGGCAGCACAACCATCATGGCGTTTACGTCCATGTCCATCAGCGCCTGCAGGCGGGTGCCGCGCAGCGCGCCAGACTGCGGCTTGCGCACGGTGACGGAGGTGATTTCAGTTTTGCCTCGCAGGATCGGGGTGTCCAGCTCAACGGCTTTTTCATTAGGTGCCATTTTGTCTGTCATGATGCGATTCCATTAAAAAGAGAGATAAGCGGCAGGCGCGCGGCCTGCCGGTGTGATTACAGGCCCAGCGCGTTGCGGTGCGCTTCCATCAGGTCCTTACCATCCACGATGTGGATCATGTTCACGATGTCGATCTCGTAAACCACTTCGCCGTTGATGGTCAGCTTTGCGTAACTGTTAGTTGCGGACACTTTGGTGGTGCTGGATTCGCCAGTTTTCCATTCGCCGGAGTCCAGTTCCTTATAGCGTCCGCGCGTGACCAGCTCGACCGCCTGCACTTCGCCGGTATCGTCGCGCTGAATGGAGCCGGTAAAGCGCAGCTGGATGCCGTCCACGGTTTCGATGCCAAGCTGCTTAAACAGCAGGGCTTCAGTGCCGCCCACGGTGAATTCCGTATCCAGCGCGCCGTCGTCCAGGCCCATGTCGATGTCCACCGCACCGGCCATGCCGCCGCCGCGATACTTTTCAAACTTGCGGGTTACTTTCGGCAGCGTCACGGACTCAACCAGCCCCTGCCAGTTATTGCCTGCGTTGAACAGGTTCAGGTGCTTGAGTTTGCGGGGTAATGCCATCTTTCCGTCTCCTTATGCGCTGATGCGGCTACTGAAATCGACCAGATACTGGTCAGTGATGCGCTGACGCAGTAGCAGGTTTTCCAGCGGGGGCACCGGCGTGTAGTCGTAATCGATCAGCAGCTTGCCCGCCTTCAGCGTTTCCTTATCGTTCACGCTTTCATCCAGCCAGCAGTCAGCGCCAATCAGATAGCCCTGATTCACCAGGCTGCGCAGCTTCGCGCGGATGCCCTCGATGATGTCGCGGGCCAGTGACGGGTTCAGCGCACCGTCAACGGACCACATCTGCGCTTCTGCCATCGTGTCCATGAGCACCTGCGCGGTGCGGGTGTAGCACTCAAACTGAAACAGCGCGTCATCACTGAGGCAGCGGGAACCCCAGAAGCGGAAGCCGTCTTTGCGGATCAGTGTGGTGATGTCGTTCTGGTTCAGCAGGCCCGCATCGGTGGCCGGGTCCTGCAGGTCCCAGAAAACGTCTTTTGAAATGCCGGTGACACCGTTCACGCCAACGTTTGACAGGGACTTATGCCAGCCGGTCTGTTCGTCGATTTTGGCGCGCAGACCCAGCGCGCGGGCGGTGGCATAGGCCGTCGCATCCGCCTTCAGCACCGTGTCAAAGCTGATGAAGTCAGGCCAGATCAGCATCCCTTCGCGCTGGCTGAAGTTGGCACGGTAGGCAATCGCTTCCTCAACGCTTTTGCAGCCATACGCGGACAGGTAGGCAAAGCCGCGCAGGCTCTGCGCCACGCTCAGCAGCTCAGTGGCGACGGCTTTGGTGTCGTGGCCCGGCACGCCGAGAATACGGGGTTTGACGCCGCACACGGATTGCGCGGCCAGTAGCGCCTTCATGCCGGTGCGCTGGCCGTCAGTCACCCCGCCGATGATGTTGGCAGTGGTTTCCGCTTCGGTCTGTCCCTGCGGCACGCGCACAACGACGGTGACTGGCTTTGACTGGTCCGCGATGGCGTCCAGTGAGCGGGCCAGCGTGCCGGATTCCCCGGCCTTGCCGCTGGCGGTGAGTACGTCGGTTAACAGCACCGGGCGGTTAAGCGGGAAGGTGGCCGCGTCGGCGTCGTCGCCGGTGCAGACCAGCCCTACAATCGCGGTGCTGACGGTGGTGATGGTTCGGGTGCCCTCGTTGATTTCCTCAACGCGCACGCCGTGGTGATAATCCTGTGCCATGTGGCGGTTCTCCTGTGAAGGGGTCCCGCTATGGTGAAAGGTCGCGGACGCGGGCGCATCCTGATGGCGTTGTGTGGAAAATCACACAATGAAAAAAGGCCCGTTACGGGCCTGATGGTTACTGCGGTTTTGCGGGCCAGCTGATATCCGGTGCGCCTGACACGTCGGTGGCCTGCACCGCCTGAACGTACTTCATCCAGGCTGTAAGCGTGCCCTTGTCCGCATCGGTGATGATGCCTAACAGCAGCTGCGTCTGCCATGCCTGGGTGATGCCGTTTGCCTCGCTCACGCGCGCCGCCTTTTCGCTTGCCGCCGCGTCACGCCGCGACTGCTGCTGTGCATCGCTGTCGGTCACCCACTTTTCGCCATCCCACTTATCAAACGCGGTTGCGGGGGCCTGCGTCGTGGTGTCCGCCGGGTAGTCGCCCAGTGCTGTGATTTTTACCGGTGTGCCGCCGGATACCGGGTAAACCGTTTCGCCGCGATGGTCCGGCACGTTCAGCCAGCTGCCGTCCTGATACACGGCCACTGTGCCCGCCTGCGCGTCAGGCGGCGCGGTCAGGCAGGCGCAGGCGGGCAGGCCGACGCCCTGCGCCAGAAACTCCTGCACCGCGCCGGTAAACTCTCCGGTCAGCGCGTCATACCCGTACACCGTCAGCGTGCCGTCGGCTTTTGCCAGCCCGTTCCTGTCAAGCGTTGCCTTAGCCATTATGCAGCCCTCACAATGTAGTTAAACGCCACGTTTCGCGGACGGTTCTCTGCTGCCACCGGCACCACGCGCGAGGCGTCAAAATAGATTTTCTCGCCCATAGACTGCCCGTTTGATGCGTTGCCGACAGGAGGCCCGTCGGTAATAGCTGATCCGTCTGCATAAACGCCTTCATTTGCATTTTTGCCGTTGTTATAAAAGACTCCTTCCGACTTCCCGTTATAAGGCACGTCAAGCGACTGAACGCCGGTGATGTTTCGGATGGCATCACCCTGCGCGGCCAGCAGCGCACGCCCGCTGTCAGCACCGCGCCCGTCGTCCCAGCCACGAATGAATTCCCCGCGCAGGTCGGGCAGCTTCAGGGACGGATAGACCTTCGCCAGCGCCGGATAGGCGGAGGCGCTGAAGGATGCGCCGTTGCACTTCAGCCAGCCGGTCGGGGGCGTTGCCAGCGGCCACGGCTGCGGAATGCCTACCGGCAGGGCCGAACCGTCAGCGGCCAGCAGGTACTGCGGATGCGGATTCGCGGCGGCAAGGTGTGTGGCCAGCAGCTTGTCCGAATACTGGCGTACCTCCAGCACGCTGTCATCCACGTACTGACGCGTAGCCAGCACCACGGACGGGTCCACCTTCAGCGTTACGGCGTCGGTGCTGCTGACGATGATGATCATGCGCAGGCGCTGGGTGCGGCCGCTGCCCTCCTGCAGCTGCGGTTTGTAGGTTTCGGCGGTGTTGCACACGGCAATCAGCGTGCCGTCACCATCAAACAGCCCCATTTCCCGGATCCAGAATCCGCCCTCGTTTTCCGGGATAACCTGCTCTGCAATAATCTGGCTGCTGTTGGCCGCGTCCACGGTCAGCGAGTTAAGCGCGGCGCGTCGAACCTCGTTAACCAGCTTCGTCTGGCTGGCGTTAGGCGTCGGCAGCGTGCCGCCGCCGTCGCCCACGGCCATATGTGTGATGTTCAGTTTTGTGCCGAGCGACACGGCGTTGGCAATCTTTGCCGCGCCAGTGCTGGTCACGATGGCATAAAATTTTGTCATGGTCCTACTTCCATCAGGTCGATAACGTGAACCGCCGCGCCCGTGTAGCTCTGGCCGCCGACGGAGATAATGTCCGGTGTGTAGGGATAGACGGTGAGATCGTCACCGTCATAGCTGCCCGCGCCGGTGAATAAAGTCCCACCGCTCTGCAGGTTGATGGACATCCCCAGCAGGTGACGGCTACACGGCTTCGCGTCGCTGATCAGCCGCTCAAGCTCCGCGTAGGTTTCTTCCGTAATGCCTTGGTCCTGCACGCCGATGTCCAGCCGGAACGTGCCCGGCGCTTCACCGTTTTTCCACCACTCAATAACGCGGATCAGGAAGCCGAAAGGCTCCACCACGCGGCGGATGGCGCTGATGGTGCCCTTGTGCTGATGAATGTAAAACGCATCGCTCACCACCTGCCGCTTGACGCTTTCCGCCCAGCTTTCGTCCCAGCGGTCCACCGAAAACGCCCAGGCCAGATAGGGCAGAAAGCCCGCCGGGCAGGTGGCCGGGTTCCATAAATCGCGCAGCGGCACGCTCAGCCCGGAAATGCCGCTGCAGGCTTCTGCCAGGCGGCGCTCCAGCGCAGACGAACCGGGCGGCATCAGGCTGCTGTTGCTCATGTCGCCCCCTGATCGCCCGCCACGGAAATGTCCGTGCCGGTGCAGTAGCCCGCCTGCGTCCGGTCCATGATGATGTCCTGCGCCGGTTCGGTGATTTCCACCCAGTCCACACCGGCCACGCGCATCACCGCCCCGTAGGACTCACGCCGCACGCTGCGGCCCAGCTTTTTCTGCTCGGTTAGGTAAGAGGCCAGCTTCGCATTTGCCGCCTCAAGGCAGGGACCGGCGGACACGCCGTCGAACAGGTGCAGCCTGGCCTTCACGCTGTAGCTGCGGATTGTCGCCCCCTGAACCATCACGCGGTCGGCCACCGGGCGCACACTGTCTGCGTTCAGCGCGGTGTCCACTGTGGTCAGCAAATCCGCTGCCGCCGTGCCGTCGCCCTCACGGCTCAGGACGGTGATCAGCACCGTCGCCGGTGATGGGCTGGTTGCAGACACGTCCTGCACCCGGCCATCCGCGCTTTTTGCGTGAAACTCATACGCGCCCGTCGGCCCGGCCACGCTCAGCCCCTCAAACGCCTCCGGCACGCGCACGCGCAGATCATCGTCCGATTCCATTACCGCATCCACCGGCGGCACCGCGTCGGGGTTCGCAGGGGTAACAGTCAGGCGCTGCACGTTGTTGCGGGCGGCCATCTGGTCCAGATCGCTGCCGATGGAGTAAGCCACCATCACCGCCTGCGCCGCCTCGTTAATGCGCTGGCGCAGCAGAATTTCCCGGTAGACGTTCTCCTGCAGGCTTTTAACAATCGGATCGGACTCCAGTGCCAGCACGCGGCGCATGGCGGCCTGTTCATCCGCATGATAAAGCGCAATCAGCGCCTCCTTGCGCTCAGCCAGCAGCGATTCAAAGTCCGGCACCTCAATAATCTGCGGCGCAGGCAGCTGGGAAAGATCAATTACCGCCACTGTTCACCCCCGTTGAAACCGTCATAGAAAGCGGTGAGCCGTCGGCGCGCTGGCCGCTCAGATCAACCTGCATAGAGCCGTCCGCATTGCGCGTGATGTTTACCGAGGCCAGCCGGATGCGTGGCTCCCAGCGGCTCAGTGCGGTATAGGTGGCGGCCATCACCTGCAGGTCGGTGGCATCGTTCTGCGGCCAGTCAATCATCGCGGACAACATCGAACCATAACCACGCCGGGCAATGCGGCTGCCTTCAGGGGTAATCAGGATGTCGCGCACGCTCTGCCGGATGTGTTCGATGTCGGTGATGGCTTCGCCGGTGTCGCGGTTCATGCCGAGATACATCACTGCGGGCCTCCTGACGTGTCGCCGCCGGACTTCACGCCGCCGTGTTTATGGGTATGCACTACGACGCCGTTTGAACGCATTGAACCGCCGCCCTGGGTCACATCACCGTTCATCATGGTGTCACCGTTAATCCGGGTCTGGCTGGCTTCTATCCCCAGCGCGTCGGTGATCAGCTGAATGCCGTCTGCCGCTTCAATGCGTACGCTTTTAATATTCTTTATCAGCAGTTGGCCGTTTTCCGGCTCGTACTGAAACCAGCCGCCGTCCTTAAACACCGTGGTGGTGCCGTCTTCTGAATAGTCGGGCGGCGGAAAGGCTTCGGAATAAATGGCGGGCAGCGCAAAGGCGGTTTCAAGGTTGCCGCCCAGGCTCAGCAGCACAACCTGTTCCCCGACTGTGGGCTGCCACCATGTGCGCGTGTTACCGGCGCGCAGGGTGAGCCAGTTAATCCAGTTGGTTTCGAGGTCGCCCGTTTTTACCCGGCACAGCCAGTTCACCGGATCCACTTCGGACACGGTGCCGGTGCGGATCAGGTTAGTGATAAGGCGCATGATTTCGGTTAGTTTTTCGTTCATGGTTTTATGCTTGCATGGAAATTAGTTTCTTTGTAAATATGTTGATTGTGTGAGTATCCACACAAGAGACAGAAAGAGAGTTTATCGGGAGGGATAATGATAAAAATTGGAATTTATGGATTTACCTTTAGTAAAGAAATGACCTTTTCTGGCGGAAAGTTAATTCCTTTATATAGTAGCCTGAGCTCAAGTAAGAAAAATAAAGTGGACGGAAATCATTACGTACTCTCTGGTTTTTTTATACCTGAAAGCAATGACTACAATCACTTATCACAGCTAACTTTTGATTTATCCGCAGTTTTGAGCTTCATTGAACAAAAAAATGTAATTATAGCTGGAGAGCTTGAGAAACATGATTCAATTGAAAACCTTCCTAAAGACTACGCCAAAACCCTTAAATCAAGCCGACATGCAGGATCAGGTAAGTTAATAATGGAAGATGCATTTTCCCCTGATAGCAGATCAAAACTTCTTAATTTGGCTATGGATAAATTAACTGAGTCGGCAAATGTTGAATCAGATGCATTTCGAACGGCATTTTTCAAGTCCATGCTAAAATTCAGGGAGCCAATACACTATGTAGATGTTAGCTATTATTTATTATTCTCTAGCCTTGAAGCTTTAGCTCGTGATGCACTTCAAAACTTCAAACCCGGAAAAACACCGCAAGTTATAACCGACTTCCTGCAAAACCTTAATTTCGAAGTGGAAAAGAATGAGCATGTTATACCTCAAAGAAATATTTTACATTACACTAAACTACGCAACTCGCTTTTCCATGAAGGTGTTTATAAAGCCGACTTAGACAATGATAAAGAAATATACTTAGAGGATTATTTTTCGAATATAAATATGCTATTGCCACTCGTTTTTATGAAGGTGCTAAATTTCGATGATGGATTCATCAATTGGGATTCATGGATAGACAGGCAGCCATTTAAATCCCCCGCTAAATCCTAATCTATTACTAAACGTTAGTTAGCCAGCGCAGCACAGTTTCACGCACCATGTTTTCGACATCGCCGTTAACGCCCAGCAGCGGACGTTCAGCATATTTCACCACCGGGCCGCGACGGCTTACCCTATCGCGCAGGCCGTAGTGATGGACGCGGGCCAGCTTCTGCACTCCCGGAACAAAGGCAACCTCAGCGGCGTCCGCGCCTGCCTGCGCTTTGAGATACTTTGCCGTTTTCATTTTTGCGAACATGCCGCGACGGATGCGCCCCTTTTTGCTGCGGGCGGTTACGCGGCGCGGTTCCCATGCGGTGCCGTCAGGGGATCGTTGTGCAGTGATGTTTGCCTGCTGAATGCGGCGCACGTCGCGCGCCACCTCGCGCAGCATTTTTTTCCGGGCGGCAGGCTCCAGCTGCGAGAGCAGCGCCGCCAGCCAGGCATCTACTTCATGCAGTTCAGCCACGTTTCACCGTCCAGGCTTCCTCCGGCGCGTCCGGCTCGGGCACTGCCTCAATGCTGACTTTACCGTCCACAGTGGTTGCTACCACGCGCTCGGTCAGCTTCAGGTCCATGCTGATGTCGCAGCGGTCATTGCCCAGAATATCGACCTCAAACGAAAACAGCCTTTCGCGCGCTTCGCTGTTCTGCAGCGCGTCGGGCTGGTTTTCCTGCAACCACAAAAGCACCGGGGCCATCAGCAGGTTCTGGTCGCCGGTAAAGTCGGTGATCACCACGTTCAGGGTGTAGCGATACTCCCACGACAGGGACGCGGCGGACGTGGCGACCAGTTGGCCGCTGTCCACGAACAGGTGCAGGCGGTCCGGGTTGTCAGCCACATAGAGGACCGACTTATTCAGGGCGCTGCGTAAGGACTGCGGCTTGTTCATCGTCTTTTTCCTGACAGCTGATGATGGTATCGACTTTACCGGCACATGCCGCCCAGGCTGCCTCCGTTTCGTCCAGCAGGGCCAGAAGGTCGCCGTTAGTGCGCGGCGCTGCCGGGTCCAGCTGGCAGCGGGTGATTTTCGGACAGCCACTCACGGTAAGATTCACCTCCGGCGAGGGCCGGTCGCTGGCGCAGCCGGACAACAGGATCAGGCAGAGGGGCATCAGCCCAGCGGCGAAGGTCTTCATTTTCACGTTTCAGTTCCTCAATCTTTCGCTGCCGGTCGCGCAGCAATTGGCCGTTGCGTTCGGCGGCGGCGTAAAGCTGCGTCTGCGCCTGGCTGCTGGTCTGCGTCAGGATATTCAGGGCAATCAGCTGGCTGTTTTTCTGGCTCAGCTTTTTGCCCTGGCCCGCAATGGTGGTCTGCTGTGCATCAATCCTGCCGTGGGCGCTGCTCAGCCGGTAAGACTGCACGCCAGCGAATACCAGCAGGATCAGCACGATGGCGATCAGTACCCGAATCATGCTGCCGCCCGTTCAAGTTCAGACCTGATCATCCGGCGATAAAAAACCGCATGAATACCGGCAAATGCCGCCAGCTTCCAGCCCGCGCCCCACATCATCACTGCAATAAATACGCGGTGATACCATCTGAGCGGCACGCGGTCAGCCAGCTGCGCAAACCTCAGTAGCCACGCAAACACCTGCTTTCGATCACTGCCGGTCAGGGCGCAGGCGTACAGGCCGGAAAACCCGATAACGGCCCAGGCGAAGAAGTCAGCCCACAGCAGCGCCGCCAGCGGATAGCCCGCAAAGCTGCCGTGACTGATGCTGACCAGCGTCAGCAGGACGGTGAGTAACGCCGTAAACCACCATTTTTTAAACAGCTGCATTTCAGACTCCTTTTAGGCACCAGGCCAGCTCTCGCCCGCGCCGGTTATCCAGCCCCTGATTGAATACGCCTTTCACGTACACCCAGCGCGGCAGCTGATAACACGCCTCGCGCCACTGGCCCTTTTTCAGCAACGCCACCATCGTTGAGCCGCAGACGTTGCCGGTGCCGACGTTGAACGCCAGCGACACCAGCGCGTCATAAACCTGCTGCGGCATGGAGATCGCCACGCAGCGCGCCAGTGCCGCCTCGGTGCGTAACACGTTCGTGATGAAATTCCCCGCCGCCTGCCGTTCCGTAATGGACCTGCCCGGCACCACGCCGGAGGTGTTGCCGATCCCGTCGGTCCACTTCCCCGCGCTGCACTGGTACGGCTGCAGGCGGCAGCCCTCATAATCGGCAATGAGCCGCAGCCCCTCCACGGAGGTGTGCAGCTGCTGAAAACCGGGCAGCGTGGCGGCCAGTGCCAGCACCACGCCCACGGCGCAGCGTTTAACGATCTGCAGATTCATAATCACCCCGCGTGATGCGACCGCTCAGCAGCAGCTGATAGGTTTTGTGTTTGTAGTACCAGCTGATAAGCGCCATCAGCAGGCCGATGAATACCCCGGCCACGGTGGACATGTCCTTCAGGTCCATGCCGCCCAGCCACGCCATCACTACCGCCATGCACCAGGTGATAAAGGTGCTGATTTTTTCCCACATGATTCAGTCCCAAAGCTGGACGGCCTGCACGGTGGCCGTCGTTGTCACGTCCGGCAACTCCACCTCCAGCCCGTGCGGTAAGAGGGGGCCGTGCTCCGCCAGCCCCGGATTTGCCTGCAGTACCTGTTCCGTCATCCCCTGCGTGCGCCCGTAGTGACGCCAGCAGAGTGCGTCCACCGTGTCATACTGCTGCGCACGCACTTTCATCAGATAAGCTCCACGGTGCAGTGCGGCATGTCCTGCACGCGGCTGATGGCCCAGCGCGCATCACGCCACAGGTCGCCGCTGGCATCAGCCAGTTCTTCGCCGCGCTTCACGGCGGAGGCGGTGGCGTCAAAGTCCTGATAACGCTCGTTCAGCACCGCGCGGGTCCAGCACCACACCGCATTTTCATAGTGATGCAGCCGCACACTCACACCGGCAAGACGCTCCGCCGGAACGTCAGCCAGGCTGTTACGCCCGGCCAGCTCCTGCCGCTCACGCCACGGGTAAAGCTCCGCGTTAACCTCCGCCATCGCGGTCAGCACCACCTGACGCAGACGCTCCGGCGTCACGGTGCCGTCAACGCGCATGACGCTGCGGAACTTCGCCAGATCAACGTCGGGCCAGAATGAGTTGTTGGGGATGATGTCCGGCGCTGCCGTCGCCTTCTGTGGCGCGATAAATTCCATTGCTCTGTTACTCCTGAATAGGTGGGCGGTGGACGGGGTTTTGATGCGGCGCTGCCTGTCGCCACCCCGTGCCGCCCCGCGCGTGGGCACGTCCGGTTATCAGCTGGCGTTACGGATTTTCCGCTCCAGCTGCTCAATGTCTTTTTTCACACCGCAGCGTTCATCAAGCTGCATGGCCTGCTGAAGATGGTTCAGCGCAGAGACGGGCTGGCTTTCGCGCAGCACCCAGCCGATGGACTTATGCAGGCGCGCGCGCGACTGATCGGGCATATCCCGATCGCCAATCGCATCAAGCGTCTGCAGCAGCAGTGCGGAATCGAAGGTGTTTTTTGCCTGAAGGGCATTTTTAGCGGCGTCGGCCATTTCTTCGGCCAGCAGCGTCTGGACGTTGCGGTTAAAGCCCTGCGGCATTCCCCAGCCGTGCTTAAGCGCATGGCGGCCAATGGTGAGCGCACCGGCATAGTCACCGGCATCAATGCGCCAGAGCATCACGTACATCAGCACGTCGTCCTGCTGCGCACCACCGGCGGCCAGCACACCATCCACCCAGGCAACGTATTTCGGCAGGACTTCCACCTTAATTTCCGCCTTCTTCACGGTGGACTGAATGCCCTTGAGGCGGCGGCGGTCTTCATTCAGCTGCATCAGCATCAGCTCATAGCCGCTGGCGTGGCGAACACTGCCGCCCTGACGGGCGGCCTGTTCAGCCTGGACGCGCTGGCGGTGCTGCCGTGCGGGACTCAGGCTCATGAATTACCCCTTTTCACCGGCGGGCTGCTCAGTAACAACGGCTGACTGCTCAGCAGCAGCGGCCACGATTTCGATATTCTCGATCAGCGCCGCGCAGCGGTAATCCTCCACCACGTACGCCTCATTGACCGACTCGAAGTTTTCGATGCGGTCACGCTTCGGATTATCAATCAGCGAACGGCGGCGGGAATCTTCCTGCCAGTAGATGGACAGATTATCAAGACGGGTGATCAGCACGGCGTTTGCCGGGAAGTACGGCGCGCGCACCGCCTGCAGGCCGCCCATGCGTTTCTGGCTGATGATCATGTCAGCGGCCAGCTTTTCGGTGTTGGCCTGATCGCTGTTGACCAGCGGGAAATACTTGTCGGACAGCAGCTCACGTCCGCAGATAACCACCAGTTCGTCGTCGTCCTGGAAGATGGGATCGATAAGCTCGTTCACAGCATCCATCACCAGCGCGTCAAGGTTGGCATAGGCTCCGCCCTTGCCGACCTTCACCGGCGCGGCAGTGGTTGTGCCTTCTTTGGTGGTGCTGCCCATGACGTTATCCGGCGCATCTTCGCGGACCTTCTGCAGCCAGCCCTTATTCACGTCCTGCAGCAGCGGGTTTTCCGTGCGGTTGGAGGTTTTGGCACGCTTCACGCCGTTGAAGCCGATCATGATGCGGTCCAGTGCCTGACGCTTAACGATGGCGTCGCGGATGCGGGTCTGGAAGTCCTGAAACTTCGCCCACAGGTCCAGCTTCGCGTAGGTGATGGCCGTATCGAAGTTGGTCTGCTCGCACTTGTAGCTGATGTCCGACATATCCGTCGGGTCGGTCGGCTCACGCTCTTTGGCACCGGTATCGGTGGTGCCTGCGATGGTGCTGCCGACGCCGAGGCCCAGCAACTGACCTGACTGATCGGTTACGCCGATCACGTTAATCAGGGTCAGAAATGCCGTTGACTGCTGAATGGTATCTTCCAGCGTCTGCGCCACGGACGGCTCCACGCTGAACTTGCCGTGCAGCTCTTCCTGTTCAACTTTGTAAACGCGCGCCAGCTGCACCAGAAAGGCGTTGAAGGCAAAACGGGTATTCTTTTTCATGGGGTTTACTGCTCCTTTAGCAGTTGGTCAGGTGTCCGGCTGGCGCATTGCCACCCGGCGTGCGCTGGCGGAAATCTTTGCGGCCGTCTTCGCGCTCCAGCTGCTCTTTCAGCTCACTGAAATCAGCTTTTTGAGCGTCAAACTCAAGGACGCGCGTTTGCAGGTCTGCTTCCAGCTTGCTCAGGCGTTCGGTCTGCTCCTGCAGCGCCTTGTCGGTGCGGGTGCCGTACTGCTGCTGTTCGCTGGCAATCAGCTCAACCGCCTGATGCACGTCGCTGAAGCGGGCGGCATCGGTCTGCTGCTGCTTTGCAAACATGGCTTTGATGCGGGTAAACAGGGCGGGCTTTTCCTCTGGCACGTCTTCCAACTCGATCAGCGTTTCGGTGGCGGCGCTGAACAGGTTTTCCGGGTGCTGCTTGCGGTTTGCCAGTGGGTTCTGCTCCGCTTTGGCACTGAAGGCCAGCATCTCGGTGCCGAGGCTTGCCGGGTCGTCAGTGACGGCCAGGCCAACCAGATAAGGTGCGTCGGTATCGGCAAACTTCAGGCTGATTTCCATCGACGTGAACAGCTTCTGCATTTTGCCGGTCATATCGATCAGATCATCCGACGGGGAAATCGTGGCAAACAGTCCCAGCTTGCCCTTCAGCATTCCGTCTTTGATTTCTTCCGTGTCCAGCGCATCAACGACACCGAACCGGCGGAACGGACTGTCCGGCGTGTAGCCCTTGATGTGTTCCATGTTGATGACGGCGGTATAAACAGCCGGATCGTATTTTGCCGCCATCTGCTCAAGCCAGCTGCGCTCGATGGTGCGCCCGTCCGTGGTGGCACCTTCCACCCCGATGCGGAAACGCTTTGCTTTCTTTGCCATTGTCCAGGCTCCGTTGTGATAAATCGCTCTGAGGCCCTATGTTTGCGGCGAGGGGGGTAGCGAAACAACGCGCGGACGTTGTGCGGCTTACCACACAATGAGGGACAGCAGAAAAGGCGGCGGCGGGGCCGTATTTTGGCTGCATGAACATGACACCCGCCCCAGAAGACCTCGATCCCCGCAGGCAGGCTTTGCTGCTGTACTTTCAGGGATACCGCATCGCCCGCATTGCTGAAATGCTGGGAGAGAAACCCGCAACCGTTCACAGCTGGAAAAAACGCGACAGGTGGGGCGACTATGGCCCGCTGGATCAGATGCAGCTGACCACCGCCGCACGCTACTGCCAGCTGGTCATGAAGGAGACGAAGGAAGGAAAAGACTATAAAGAAATCGACCTGCTGGCCCGGCAGTCCGAGCGCCACGCCCGGATCGGAAAATTTAACAATGGCGGCAATGAAGCGGACCTGAACCCCAACGTGGAAAACCGCAACAAAGGCCCGCGGGCAGCACCAGTAAAGAATCTGTTCACCGACGAGCAGGTTGAGAAGCTGCAGGAAATCTTCCACAACTCGATGTTCGGCTATCAGCGTCAGTGGTGGGAAGCTGGTAATAAGCACCGCATCCGCAACGTGCTTAAATCCCGCCAGATTGGCGCCACCTTTTACTTTGCCCGCGAGGCGCTGATCGATGCGCTGACCACAGGGCGCAACCAGATATTTCTGTCGGCCAGCAAGGCGCAGGCGCACGTCTTTAAGCAATACATCATCGAATTCGCCAAAGAGGCGGACGTTGAACTTAAGGGCGACCCGATGACGCTGAGTAACGGCGCGTGCCTGTACTTTTTAGGCACCAACGCCCGCACCGCACAGAGCTATCACGGCAATCTTTACCTGGATGAATATTTCTGGATCCCGAAGTTTCAGGAACTGCGCAAGGTGGCGTCCGGCATGGCGCTGCATAAAAAGTGGCGGCAGACCTACTTTTCCACGCCGTCCAGCCTGACGCACAGCGCCTATCCGTTCTGGTCCGGCGCGCTCTTCAACCGGGGCCGCGCGAAGGCGGACCGCGTAGACATCGACCTGACGCACCCGAACCTGTCGCCGGGCCGCTTCTGCGATGACGGCCAGTTCCGCCAGATTGTCACCGTTGAGGATGCGGTGCGCGGCGGCTGTAACCTGTTTGACCTCGAGCAGCTGCGCCTGGAATACAGTCCGCCGGAATACCAGAACCTGCTGATGTGTGAATTCGTGGATGACCTCGCGTCCGTATTCCCGCTGCAGCTGCTGCAGAAATGCATGGTGGACAGCTGGGAAGTGTGGAAAGACGATTTCGAAGCACTGGCGCTGCGTCCGTTTGGCTGGCGTGAAGTCTGGATCGGGTACGACCCGGCGAAGGGCACGCAGAACGGCGACAGCGCCGGGTGCGTGGTCATGGCTCCGCCCGCCGTGCCGGGCGGTAAGTTCCGCATCCTTGAGCGGCACCAGTGGCGCGGCATGGACTTCCGGGCGCAGGCTGAGTCCATCAAAAAACTGACGCAGCAGTATAACGTGACCTATATCGGCATCGACTCCACCGGCGTGGGGCTTGGGGTTTATGAAAATGTAAAAGCGTTTTTCCCGGCGGTGAAAGAGTTTGTCTACAACCCGACCGTAAAAAACGCACTGGTACTGAAGGCGTTCGACATCATCAGCGGCGGACGGCTTGAGTTCGACGCCGGACACCTCGACATCGCGCAGTCATTTATGGCAATCCGCCGCGCCACCACGGCCAGCGGCAACCGCCCGACCTATGAAGCCAGCCGCAGCGAAGAAGCCAGCCACGCGGATTTAGCCTGGGCGGCCATGCACGCGCTGGCAAACGAACCGCTGCAGGGCGAATCCGCCCACACACGCAACATCATGGAGATTTTTTAAATGAGCAAACGCAGGAACCGCACGCGCACGCAGCCCGTGCAGGAGCAGATGACCGGCGGCCCGGCGGCGGAAGCATTCACCTTTGGCGACCCGATCCCGGTACTGGACCGCCGCGAACTGCTGGACTACGTGGAATGCGTTGTGCTGGACAGGTGGTATGAGCCGCCGGTAAGTTTTGACGGGCTGGCGCGCACGTTCCGCGCCGCCGTGCATCACAGCTCACCGCTGAACGTGAAGCGCAACATCCTGACCAGCACCTTTATTCCACACCGGCTGCTGAGCGGGCAGGCGTTCAGCCGCTTCATTCAGGACTATCTGGTATTCGGTAACGCCTACCTTGAGAAGCGGACTAACCGCCTGGGCGGCGTGATTGCTCTTGAGCCATCGCTGGCGAAATTCACCCGGCGCGGCACCGATTTAGACACCTACTGGTTTGCACAGTACGGCCTAACCACGCAGCCTTACCAGTTCACGCCGGGCAGCGTGTTTCACCTGATGGAGCCGGACCTTAATCAGGAGATTTACGGCCTGCCGGAATACCTGTCCGCTATCCCGTCAACGCTGCTGAATGAGTCGGCCACGCTGTTCCGCCGCAAGTATTATCTCAACGGCAGCCACGCCGGTTTCATCATGTACATGACCGACGCCGCGCAGAATCAGGAAGACGTCGACAACATCCGCAAAGCGATGAAAAGCGCGAAGGGCCCTGGAAACTTCCGCAACCTGTTTATGTATTCACCTAACGGGAAGAAAGACGGGATTCAGATCATCCCGCTGTCAGAGGTGGCGGCTAAGGATGAGTTCCTGAACATCAAGAACGTGAGCCGTGATGACATGATGGCTGCGCATCGCGTGCCGCCTCAGATGATGGGGATTATCCCGAACAATACTGGCGGATTCGGTGACGTTGAAAAAGCCAGCCGTGTGTTTGTGCGCAACGAACTTTTGCCACTTCAAAAGCGGCTTGAAGAACTGAATAGCTGGCTGGGTGAAGATGTAATTCAATTCTCTAAGTATGTACTTGATTGATACTAAAAAAGCCTGCAATGCAGGCTTTTACTTATTTTTTATTCTTCATCATTCTCAATTAAGTTGTTTTTTTCTTTACTGCCAACCTGTTCTGATTCATGAGGTAACTTATCATCACCTCTGTTGTTTTTTCTTTTCCAACCATATTTATTCATGATCGCATCAACTGCATCATCACCTTTAGAAAAAACCTCTTTAAACTTATCTGAAGAAAGCAATTCCATCAATGGGGATGAGTGAGCGCTTTCCTCTACAAACCGTAAAGGTGGCTCTTCAAGTCTAGTTAAAGCATTACCAAAGAGTCGTTGTGAAAATTCACTATCTAAATTTAAAGCCTCTCTGCGATAACCCTCATAAGCTTTTGATACTGATGCTTTAAATTCATAATCTTCCGCTAACCTGAATCGCTGACCAATTTGCTTAGTTGCTAACCATGCAAACCAAAGTGGCGCACCCACACTAAATATCGACAGTGTTAACTGAATAAATATTTTTAATCCTGATGCATTAGGATCAGCCAAAAATGCTTCTAATGCATGAAGGCGATAATAACCTACGTAAGCACCGGCTGCTAAAGCTGATACCAAGCCTGCAACCCAAAATTGTATACTCCGATTCAATTTTTCTGCTTTATCTTGGAAAGCACCAGCCAGACCTTTAGATGTTGTAGTCCTGAATGCCTCCTCACATTTATTGATATAATTCTGAGCCTCGGATTGATAGGCTTTCATATAATCGTCGATAGACTTTTTCATGCCTTCTGAAAGCATCTTCAAATCTGTTGCTATCTGTTCAACCTCATTTTTAGCATCTGCAGATGATTTGAGATTTTTTATCGCAGACTCACTAGAGTCCTGCGATTGCCTTTTTAAAAGTTCAATCTCAGAGTTAGTATCTCTAAGGCTTTGCAAGGTTGTTGGCAAACTCTCGGCTGCATCATAAGCTTCAATTATAGTTGCAATTTTAGAATCGATGTCTCCTGTTTTGCTGCCAATCTCATTAAGTTTACTCTCATAAAAAGAAAGTCTATTAATAATTCTTTTTGGCAAAAGTTCTCTATTTGCCAATACCTCAAAAGAAAATAACTTGTTTAAACTATCACTAATAAAAAGCATTGAAAGCAGATATGAATTTAAGGCATCAACTGCTGTATTGGAATTGCCACTGGTTATTGGCAATACGTTATCTTTGGTTTTTTCAATAATAGATACAATTGAATCGATAATATAATTATCTTGATCATTGGGGATGTATTTATTTTGCAGGCTCAATCTTTCCAATAACTCAGATGGAAAATAAACGATATCGTCTTTTGTCAAATACGGGAATTGATAACCACCCCAAGCCGTTAAATCTTCATATGGAAATACCAATTGTTCCATGATTTTGTGTAGCTGATTTAATTTTTCTTTGATTGGTAAAAGCTTCTCGTGCATAGATCACCCAGCGATAAAGTATAGATTTAGGAATTATCTCAATTTAACCCAGCATCCCCAAAATGAAAAGCATTGCTTACTAGTCTCAGCGCGCGCTCGTAGCCCCGCCACGCCTGCCCGCTTTATGCAGTGGTTTTCATGCACCTGCATGACATAAGCAAAAGCCCGCCAGTACTGGCGGGCCGGAGGGCTAACGATCCTTTGGGGATCATGCGGATTCATGCAGCATAGACATGCACTCATGCGCATGGAGTCAGAACAGAGAAAGGTTATTATCCAGGGATATGTATTTCACATCAGCCGGGGCAGAATTTTTCACCGCCTGCAGGTATAAAAGTCCCTGTGAAAGAGAAACAGGGGCCGGGATTTCAAGCCAGAAAACACCATCATAAGTCCGGCCCAACCAGAAGCCGCCGCCGTTCTCTTTTGGCCGCTGAAAGAAAACCAATCCGCCAGGCGCATAATCAGTCAGGCTTTCGCCCCGGTAAACTACCTGAAAATTTGAATCGCTTCCGGCCATCGCCTAACGCCTCGCAATGCTCGTTGTTCAACCTTGCCAGCGCCAAAAGTGAATTTTGACGCCAGCAACGTTATCAGTGTTGATACTGCCAGCTGTCGTCTTCCCATACTGCCTGCAGAATATCCATAACATTCTTTTTATCATCGTCCTGTCTGACTCCGCTCAGAACCACTCCGTTAGCACTACCCTTACGAATGCGAATACTTGTATCGGGATAAACCGGCAGGAAATTTCTGTAAAGCTCAGCTTCAAGGGCGCTGAGAATGTCTTCACTGATTTTCGGCTCTTTGTTAATCATAATTTCAATATGCATAAGTCCCTCTCAATGGCGTTCGACTTCAGATTTAAATGATTTGGCCTTTCTAACCTCAGCCATCAATTCACCTGATAACTCTACTAACCAGTGAATTGCCATTTCCTTTTCTTCGAAATCGCACGTATCAAAAGCAACTTTTTTAAGAATAAAATCAATGCGCTGGAGTTTAATTTCCTCCAGAAGATGATCGCTCATTTGTCCTCCCTCGACGTAACAACTGTATATGCGTACAGTATAGTATGGTCTTAAAAATGTGAAACGTTTTTTACGTTCAATAAGGGCTTATCCTAAAAAAATATCGATTGGGTGATGTTTTCAACTCGTTATTTTAATTGGATAAAGCGAAATCATGAGGGACTTGAGCGGCTTCGCTTATAGCTGTTGGACCTGAATCAGCTCCATTTCCGCCATTTATCATCTTCCTGTAACCGCCCGTTCCGGTAGAAAATGCGCATACCCGCACCAGAATTAAGACTGCCCCCGGACAGAAGCAGGTTTGTTTCTTTATCTTCCCCGGTAAAACCCCTCACCCGCAGTTCTCTAACCAGAAGTGCCCGCTGACAGTCGTCAATTTCCTGCTTATAACTCTTTTTCTGGCGCGGCTTTACCACCCGGAGACGCGCCAGCAGTTCCCGGCGCTGTTTTCTGGTCATATTGTCGAAATCTGCCGGACCATACAAAGGGGTTTCACCCGATTCTATAGGTTCAACAGATACCGGATCGCCCCCTGAAATGTTCAGTTTTTCATCAGGGGGACAGTTATTGCCACGAGTCCAAGGGGCGCTTGCGCCCTGGTCGGCTGTCGCCTCCTGAACGTCAACGGCCTTACGAACCATTTTCCACTTCGTTGCGTGCGTGCAAATGCGGCCAGCCACTAACGGGGACCAGATGCCATAAATGCGGGTGCCGTGATCGCCGTAAGGGGTTGGCTCTTCGTTAAGCTCGTAGGCAGTTCTGACGATGTGATGTTTACGTGGAACCAGAACGCCGCCCTGTTTCATGATGTAGGTGGCAAAGCAGCCCACATCTGCAGCGGCCAGCACGGCGTCCAGCTGCGCGTTTTCAAGCACCGGCGCACCGGCCTTTTTATCGCTCTGATTTCTCAGCGCCTGACCGGCAAGCAGGCGCAGTTCCCGGTAAGCCTGGCGGCCCGGAATGCCAAAGAAGCGGAACTGCTGAACACGGTGAAGTGACGCCCACGCGCCTACGTTCTCCGCACTGTCACGCAGTGATTTGCCGGTTTCGGCGCTGATTTCATCTGACAGGCCACGCCCGTCGATATTCTTGCTAACGTATTTAGCGATATAACTGGTCGGTGAACCTTTGCGCGGGTTGATCAGCTCAGACTTAAAGCGCGGCCCGGTATTGCTGCCAAGCTCTTCACGGTCTTCACGAATGGCGAATTTCCGCAGCAACGCGGTGACTGAACGGCGCTCCTTTTTGCGCATGAAGCACAGCAGGTGCCAGTGTACGGTGCCGTCATGATGTGGCTCAGCAACCCGCACGCCATACCAGCGCATACCGGCTTTGTGCATGGCCTTGCGGAAGGCGGCAAACGTATCAACTAGATAATCACTGCTCTGGCGAACGGTGGCCGTGGTCCACTTCGGATTCGGTCTGCCGTTGTTAAGCGTTGCGTGAAAACGTGACGGGCAGGTAATGGTGTAAAACACGGCGCAGTCGCCGCGCATTTCCGCGATAAGCTCCAGCCCCTTAACGCAGGCCATCATTTCATTACGGCGGTGTGCCGGGTTGCTGCTACTGGCATTCACCACGTCTTCCATATCCAGCGTATCGCCTTCATCGCTGATCAGCTCATGTGAGCGGAAGAACTCCAGAGACTTCCTGCGCTGCTCACGCTTATGGATCACCGCTTCAAAGCTGACATAGGGGGATGCTTTTTTGTTGACCAGGCAGACAGCGCGCAGCTGCTCTTCACGCCATTCACAACGCAGCTGCCATAACTTGCGATACCACCAGTCAGCGCAAAGCATACGTGCCAGCGAGGCCGGGATCAGATCATAGGGCACGGGCTTGCGTCGGCGCTTTTTGCGGCGTAGCTGCTCAAAGGCCGGGGGGATTACGTCCAGACGCATCGCTTCCGCTGCAACAAGTTCCCATGCCTGGCGGACCTGCTCCGGCGTCACGTCGTCACTGACAAACAGATGGCCGCTGGCCTTATCAAGACACATGCTCATGTGCGCTGCGACCAGCGTAGATAAACGCTTGACCTGATTCTGGTTCATTTCAGGCAACGCCAGCAGGCCGTCAAGCCCGTCATGACCGGCCATAAAACGGAATGAGGCTGAAATCTGGCTTTCGCGCACGCGGGCCAGCCTCTCAAGGCAGGGGCGGATAGTTTCGCGCAGGTAGCGGGAATAAGCCTGTGGCCTGCCGAGATTGTGGAAAAACTTAACGCGCTCCATGAGTGGCTTGCTGATGTGCGAAGGCTGTGCGCTGACATCGGCCACGATAACCAGATCGGGATTAAACTGCTGCTGTTCGCGGGCCATCTTTGCCCGGCTGACGATTCTGTCCTGCACAATTTCGCGCTGGACAGGATCGCGTGACTCATTGAAAAAGTAGCGGTCCCAGACCTGATCGCTCACTGCCTCACGGCGCAGCTGCTCCTGCTCGTTATCCGCAGCATAGAGAGCGATCAGGTTTGAAAGCGCGGACACCGGCGCAACCTCCGCCGGGTCCAGCTGTGGGTTTATTGCCTTTTTTGGGGCGTTCCACGGGTAAGCGAATACCTGAGCCATTACACCGCCAGACTCATGTGACGCGCCGCGATGATTTCCGGTGCGCGCTTGCCTTCACCGGCAGCCACGCCAACAGAGCGGGCAGCAGTGACTTTTGTCAGGTCAAATTCGCGGTAGATGCTGCGGGTAAAAAGTGTGTCGCTGTTTGAAATGATGACCGGGTTACGCTCAGAGATACCCAGCAGGATGCAGGCCAGCGAGTGCTGATCATCGTCACTGAACCCATCGGTGTGATAAGCGGTGAATGTGCCGTGGTACGGCGGATCGCAGTACACGACATCACCGGCACGAACCATGCTCAGGGTTTGGCTGTATCCCAGACATTCAAATGTCGCGCGCTGAGCCTTTACGGCAAACGCTTCGATTTCGGCCAGCGGGAAATATGGCTCTTTATAATTACCGTAGGGGTTATTGAATTCACCGCGCTTGTTATATCGGCAAAGGCCACGATAGCCATGGCGGTTCAGGTAGAGGAATTGTGCAGCACGTTCCAGCAGTGGCAGCGAAGCGGTGAAATTGAAGTCATTGCGAACTTTATAATAACTCTCTTCAGTTTTGTTCTGATTGAAGAGCGAGGCCGCCACGACAATAAATGGGCGCGTATGCTCTTTAACCTGGCGATAAAGGTTAATCAGATCGGGATTAACATCCGCCACCAGATAAGCCGGATAATCCGTATTCATCATGACAGCACAGGAACCGGCAAACGGCTCAACCAGACGATCACCGGCGGGCAGGTGTTTAATCAGCTCTGGCATTAAGCGGGACTTATTGCCCGCCCACTTCAGAATGGTGCTCATAACTCACCGCCTGCATCTGACTTTAAAGTCAGATCCACGGTTACATTGTTAAGCCGTTCGATGGAAAGCATGGCCCAGCTGCCTGCACCTGGTATCAACTTTTCAATAGGCAGGATATGAGTGATAACCACTATCAGCTCAGAACCGGTATATTCCCCATCCCATTCACGCAAGCGAAGAAAATCACCGCACTTAAAGTCGCGGTCATTCTCTCTAAACTCTGCTTTTTTTTGTCCGCCTGACACGGCACTAAAAAAGAATGGGCCGATTTTTAAATCGTGAATCGTACTCATACCGCACCGCCTTTGTAATGCACGCTTTTCAGCTCACTGACTTCTTTACAGGTCACGCAGAGGGAAACGCCCGGCAGTGCGCGGCGGCGCAGCTCCGGGATTGCTTCGCCGCAAGAAAGGCAGAAAAACTCACTCGCCCCTGCCGGGCGGTGAGTTGCGTTAGCCAGATTGCGCGCCAGTTCTTCCTGCACGCGCTGCTGTACCATGTCCATTGAATCAGCCATCAGTGCAGCTCCTGCGCCTGGTTCTCAAAGCGTTCCGACTCTTTGTCCAGCAACTCGATGATTTCCGCTGCGGACATTTCATTTTTACGGGCATAAATTGCCAGTGCGGCCAGACGGATAGAAACGGACACCGCATCATCAGAACGCTGCTCAGTTTTTGCCTTGCTCAGCAGGGCATTAAGGGCGTCGTCATCAGCTTTAAAATTACGGGTCTGGATATTTCGCATTTCTCTTTCTCCTGAATTCGGGCAAAAAAATGCCCGGCGGGTTTACGCCATTTAATTTCTTTGGGTTGATTAATTAGGTAACGTCAGATTCTTTGGAAATAAACTCACGACTGCTTTTAAGTGATTCATTGCGCTAATCAGCGCCGTTTTTTCGTCACTCGTCAGTTCACTGAAATCAACGCCGTGACGTTCTTTGCTGATATTAGCCAGGAAGAAAATTGCGCTCAGTGCGCGGCCATTCTGTTCAGCCTGGTGATCGCGCTTATTACGCATGTCTGCGATAAAGCGGTTTAGTTCGTGGCTGCAATCGCCGTACATCATGGTACGAAGCGCAGAGATATGATTAAGCGCACTGGCACGCTGCCCCGCGTTCATCTGAACAGTGATACTTTCAGCTTTGTAACCCATGATTCTTTCCTCTTACCCGTTAATCCTGCCAGCAGTTCGGCCTGTGAGATTGCCGGGTGCCAGCGCTTACTTGCTTTCGTTTCTATCCAGCCATGCCCTGATGCTGCTAACTGTGGGGGTGGCGACTGATTTTTTAAAAGCCTTACAAATACCGGCATAATTCACTTTTCCCCTTACTTATTTCTCTTACATTTTCACCACGAAAACGCTCACCATTTATCAGGGTAAAAAAGCCACTGCCGTCGCCTGAAATAGACGGGTAATAAAGCGCGACATTTTCAGCATCCACTGACATTTCCTTTCCGCGATAGCGAAAGAAATAGGTTAATTCCTGACTCATATCCCTAGCTCATGCCTATTGATGATCCGATTGCGCCTGCAATATCCACAGTTGACGCGATGGTAGGATTTGAATGAATACGCGCCTGTACAGCGAGAGCCGCCAGCATCATGCAACGAATGCCGGTATTAGCTGCTTCAACAATCCCGCGACGGCATGAGGTCGTAATGCTGGCTTGGTTTGCCGCACTGGCAGCAAGCGTTCCGACCTGCGCGGAGGCGTTGAGCACGTAAGCGGAAAACTTTTCTGCAGCATGTTCATTCACTGGAACGCAAGGCAGACAGTGCAACTGCGCCAGCATCCCATCCATCAGAGTTGCGTCCTCGGTCAGATCAGTCAGCAGCAGCACTTCTGTAACAGTCAGTTGATGAACCTGATCAGGATTCAGCTTGTTGCGAAGCGTCTGCACTTTCATGCCAGCTTGCTGGGCCAGCTCCCGCATGTTGTGAGTCAGCGCAAATTTGCGGCAGGCGTCTTCATAGTGGTTATGGGTGGAAGTCTTAAAATCAAACATCGCTTTATATATCCCTATTCCGATATTGTTTTCAGGCGGCTCATGAAGTCCTCAATCGCGCACCAAACTCTTAGCTTGAGAACTTAACTTGATGCTCAGAGAGTGCGTCGATTGCTAAAGCAGCTACGTTAATCAAAACAAGTTCACGCTTGCCATCCTTACGAAGGCGGTGACGGTAAGAAGAAAGACGGCCATCGCCAAGCATGAGATCGATGGTTTTCAAATCTAAGCCTGTAGCTTCGCTGTAACGCTCTTTGGTCATGTGTGGAACCAGAAGCGTGATTGAAATGTTGTTTTGCATCATGCAATACTCTCAATATTTGCCTATTGATATCTAATTAAGCCCAATCAGACCTAATAAGAACCCGAATTCGCACTTCGAGGCTAATTTAGATCCGATATGGGGTACTTGTCAAACTCAATTGAACCCTAATGAGAACTATGGACTTTAATACAGGTGGTCAGAAAGTGGTGCAAAGGCTTCTTGAGGCTTACGGCTTTAAGACACGCCAAGCCTTATGTGACAAGCTCGGAGTGTCTAAAAGCACGATGGCTTCCAGATACATGAGGGATATATTTCCTGCTGATTGGGTGATTCAAGCATCAATCGAAACGGGGATTAATGTTGAGTGGCTGGCCTTTGGTACGGGGGAAAAGTACGCAAATGAGAACCATGTAACTTCTAAGGTTCCCAGTGCAGTGCTTGAGGATGGAGAACTAAATCCAGGTGAACCACTGTTTTACGACAAGCAGCTTTATCCAGAGGATCTAAATTCACCTTGCGTGCTCTTTGTTGGCAAAGGCAGATACCTTATGGACCAAGGCATTAAAGACATTTGTGATGGTTTGTGGCTGATGGATATAGATGGCAAAAAGTCGATTAGAGAAGTGATGCGCCTTCCTCAGCACAAAGTGAGAATCACCAATGAATCAGGTAGTTTTGACTGCCCTGTAGCTGACGTGAAATTCATTGGTTTAGTCACTCTGGTAATGCACAAAGGCTAACTATGAGCGTGCGCAAACTTCCTACAGGGAAATGGATCTGTGAATGCTACCCTCAAGGGCGCGATAGCAAACGAGTAAGGAAAACTTTTCCCACCAAAGGTGAGGCTGTTGCATTTGAGCAGTACATAACAAATGAGTCGGCAAGTCGCCCGTGGATCATTGAAAAGAGTGATAAACGGACCATGCTAGACCTTGCTGAACTTTGGTACACCTTACACGGCCAAAGCCTGAGCGCTGGCTTAATGGTATATCGCAAGCTCAAGCACGTTATAAAGGCAATGGGAAACCCAAAAGCAACCGATTTTACCGCTAATGATTTTGCTCATTACAGAAAAAAACGCCTCACTGGTGAGATTTTTTTAGACAAACGCTTTCCATATCCTGCAACCAATAGCACTCTGAATATGGACCATTCACATCTGAACAGCATGTTCAGCGAGTTAGGAAGGCTGGGTGAGTGGAACTACCCTAACCCACTAGAAAAGTTACGCAAATTAGTAACTACTGAGCGGGAAATGTCCTGGCTTGAGCAAGAGCAAATTTTAGAACTCATTGATATTACCGCCGCCCAGCTCACTTTGAACCGAGTGATAAGAGTCTGCTTGTGTACCGGAGCAAGATGGAGCGAAGCACAGAATTTAAAAAGATCTCAGCTAAGCCCCTACAAAATCACCTTCACTAACACCAAAAGCAAAAAAAACAGAACTGTACCTATCGATCGGCAGTTTTACGACGAACTCGCAAAAATTAAAACGGAGTCTTTATTTGAAGATTGCCATTACGGCTTTCTGCGAGCGATTAAACAATCCTCAATCGAACTGCCTAAAGGTCAGATGACACATGTTTTGAGGCATACTTTTGCCGCCCACTTCATGATGAATGGCGGTAACATTTTAGTGCTTCAAAAAATCTTAGGGCATCATGACATCAGTATGACAATGAGATACGCACACTTTGCACCTGAACACCTTGAAACAGCTATCAGATTCAACCCTTTGAACATGGCAAAAAATGGCGACGATTTGGCGGCAGAAATTAACAGTCCCTAGTATTCATTAGATGTCATTAGGTTCTTAACTAGTTGTTATCTAAGTAAATGTATGAATTTTATAGGTAAATATGAAAATCGGTCTTTTTTACGGTTCCAGTACCTGTTACACCGAAATCGTAGCGGAGAAAATTCGCGATTTTATTGGCGAAGAGTTAGTGACGCTGCATAACGTGAAAGATGACGACCCACGCCTGATGGAGCAGTACGATTTGCTGATTATGGGCATTCCGACCTGGGATTTCGGTGAGTTGCAGGAGGACTGGGAGGCGATCTGGCCGCAGTTGCCCGCGCTGAATCTGCAAAACAAGATTGTCGCACTGTATGGCATGGGCGATCAGATTGGCTATGGCGAGTGGTTTTTAGATGCGCTCGGCATGCTGCACGATTTGCTGCAGCCGATGGGAGTACGTTTTGTTGGCTACTGGCCGCTTGAAGGCTATGAGTTCACCAGCCCGAAACCGCTGAGTGCAGATGGCTCGCAGTTTGTGGGTCTGGCGCTTGATGATGTGAATCAGTTCGAGGTCACCGATGAGCGCGTTGAGCAGTGGTGCGAGCAGGTGTTAACCGAAACCGCCGGACTGCTCTGACGGCCCTTATGCCGGTGTCGAACCGTAGCCTGAACAGGTGAGCGGCTTTAACCGCCCTTGCCTGTCATCATTGAACTGCAGTGCAGGCAGATGAACGGCTTCAGACGCTCTTGCCTGCACTGCTGCCATTAATGCCGCGCCGGGCTGAAGCAGCAGGCGCGTAACGCCCGCCATTCGCCAGGCTGCATATTGTCCTGCATCAGCCACCAGCGCAGCGTGGCACCCTGTTCGCTCTTCGCCACCAGCAGCACGCCAACGGGTAACCAGCGTAGTGGCTGAGTTGGCCGCCAGCGTTTTCCCTGCCAGATCCAGCAATGGACGCTTTCCCGCTGTAACGTACCGTGCCGTTGAATCAATCGCCAAACGCTGCGCCAGCCCTCAGCCAGCAACAGCAGAATAATCGGCGCTTTAACCAGCCAGCCGCCTGCAGGCAGCGTCAGCACCACCACGCCAGTCACGGCTGCTATCAGCCAGGCGCAGACTAACCCGCACGCCAGACGAGAGGGCCGCAGCTTACATTGCCACCGGGCCGCGAGCATGGTTACGCTGCTGGATCAGGTTCACCATCCGCTTAAGCTCCGGATCCTTTGGCTCACCGTGATTCATCAGCCAGTTAAACAGATCGGGATCGTCACTCTTTAGCAAATCCACAAAGACCTGCTTATCGGTGTCGCTCAGCGTCTCATACTCAAATTTGAAGAACGGCATAATAGCCACATCCAGTTCCAGCATGCCGCGACGGCAGGCCCACTGAATGCGTGATTTATCATTAATATCCATGCATCAATTTCCACAATTCACAACGTGGCGCCTAGTGTAACCTGGTTTAATGCGGCTCGCAGGCGCAGCGTCGCATGCTGTGCAACCTGCCACATTTCAGGCTGGATCTTTTCAGGGTTATCACGCCTTTTGTGCGCCGTTTTCCGTAAACAGGTTGCATTGCCAGTCGGCTCTTTTAACATTGAAGATATTATTCCGGATGAACCTTCTTATACAGGATATCTCCATGCCCACATTTACTTTACCGCCGCGCCAGCCTGCCGCGTCGTCTCGTCTGCCGTTAACCCTGATGTCACTGGATAGCTGGGCGCTGGTTTCCATTACCGGCGCCGACAGCACCTCTTACCTGCAGGGGCAGTTAACGCTGGATGTCGCCGCGCTGGATGCCGACCACCATTCGCTCGCCGCACACTGCGATGCTAAAGGCAAAATGTGGAGCAATATGCGCCTGTTCCATCGCGGTGAAGGCTATGCTTATCTGATCCGTCGTGAGCTGCGCGACACCCAGCTGCCCGAGTTAAAGAAATACGCCGTGTTTTCGAAAGTGTCGATGGTGGCTGATGATGAGTCAGTATTGCTGGGCGTGGCCGGTTTTCAGGCGCGCGCCGCGCTGGCAAATCTGTTTGATAGCCTGCCCGACAGCGAAAAACCGGTAGTGCAGCAGGGAGAAACCACGCTGCTGTGGTTTGCCCATCCGGCCGAACGTTTTCTGATTGTCACTTCGCTGGCCCAGGCAGAAGCGCTGAAGCAGAAGCTCAATGACGATGCACAGTTTAATGACAGTCAGCAGTGGCTGGCGCTGGATATTGAAGCGGGCATTCCGGTGATTGATCCCGCCACCAGCGTGCAGTTTATTCCGCAGGCCACCAACCTGCAGGCGCTGGATGCTATCAGCTTTAAAAAAGGGTGCTATGCCGGTCAGGAGATGGTGGCACGGGCGAAATATCGCGGCGCCAATAAACGCGCGCTCTACTGGCTGGCGGGTCAGGCGAGTCATCTGCCCGAAGCCAATGCTCCGCTGGAGTTGCAGATGGGTGAACGCTGGCGTCGAACCGGCAGCGTGCTGGCTGCGGTGCAGTTAGATGACGGGATTAGCTGGATTCAGGTCGTGATGAATAACGATCTGGAGCCGGACAGCGTGCTGCGGGTGGAAGGTGATGAAGGCGGACATCTGACCATTCAGCCACTGCCCTACTCGCTGGATGAAAGCTGATTGAGCGTATGGTCCTTCCGCTAAGGGAAGGGCCAGTGCCACAATTCAGAGGCTCAATTCAGCGCACATAAAAGTAGATAGCGCAGAAGTGACAGAGACTGCCGCCCAGCACGAACAGATGCCAGATGGCGTGGTTAAACGGAATGCGGCGCGCCACATAGAAAATCACCCCCAGCGAATAGATAATCCCGCCTGCGGCAAGCAGCCAGATGCACCCCGGCGGCAGGATCATCGCCAGCTGATAAACCACAATCAGCGACAGCCAGCCCATACAGAGATAGGTCACCAGCGACAGCGCTTTAAAGCGATGCGCAATCGTGAGCTTGAACAGGATACCGGCCAGCGCCAGCCCCCAGATCACCGCCATTAATCCATACGCCAGTGGCGTCCTCAGTCCGACCAGCAGAAACGGCGTATAGGTTCCGGCAATCAGCAGATAGATGGCGCAATGATCAAACTTTTTCAGCCAGGGTCTGGCCGGGCCAGCCGGAATAGCGTGATAGAGCGTCGAGGCCAGAAACAGCAGGATCATGCTGCCACCATAGAGGCTGTAACTGATAAAAGTGAGGGTGTCGGCCTGCCTCTCCGTTGCCTGATTGAGCATCAGCACCAGTCCGACGATACCGAACAGGCAGCCAAGACCGTGACTGATACTGTTGGCAATTTCCTCGGCGAACGAATAGCCCGCAGCGTGTTGATGTTTGTGAGAGAGTGTGGGGGTCATCACAGGTTCCTGATCAGCTCCATAGCAGTGATATCGTTATCCAGCGTAGCCAACACTTTTTTCAGTGTACACTTGTACGCTAAAATTATCCTGGTGAAATTCACTATCCCTTAAACCGGGTGATGAATCTGGTAAACTGGCCGCCAGTCAACTGTTCAATGAGTCATTCATGTTTTCGCATAGCGATCTCGCCCGCCTTAACGATCTGGAAATGCAGGTCTATCAGTTCATCATTAAGCACCGCGAAGGCGTCAGCTACATGACGATCCGCGAGCTGGCTGAGCAGGCTGGCGTCTCCACCACCACCGTGCTGCGTTTCTGTCGCAAGATGGGCTGTGAAGGCTGGTCGGAATTCCGCATCCGCCTGCGCTTAAACGAACAGCAAAGTGCGCCAATGCTCAACACGGCGGGCGTCAGTGAAATGCTGAGCTTTTTTAAGAGCATCAATAATCCGGAGTTTGAACAGCTCATCGCTGAGGCCGCGCAGAAGATTAATCAGGCTGAGCGGGTCTTCTTTATTGGCGTCGGCACCTCCGGCAGTCTGGCAAAATATGGCGCACGCTTTTTCTCTAACCTCGGTAAATTCAGCCACGCGATTGACGATCCCTATTATCCGGTCAGTCCCGATCTCTATGAAAACGCCATTGCCATTATTTTATCGGTTTCCGGCGAAACGGAAGAGATCCTGCGCATTGCCAGCCAGTTCAGCCTGAATAAGTGCAAAATCATTGCGATAACCAACACGGAAAGCTGCTCGCTGGCGAAGATCGGTGATTTCAACCTCTGCTACCATGTGCCCATCATCCGTATGGCGGACAATTCCGACATTACGACTCAGGTGCCAGTGACCTATATTATTGAAGCAATCGGCCGCCAGCTGGGGAAATAAAACAGCCTGTTTTTTGGATGTAACAAACGTAATTATTGCCGCGCTGTTATATCGTGACTTTCATTATTGCCTTGCTACACTCAGCTCAATTTCAATATCCGTAATGGGGTGAAGCATGAGTGCAGAATTGCAGTTACCAAAAGGCTTTCTTTGGGGCGGAGCGGTGGCAGCGCATCAGGTTGAAGGCGGCTGGGATCAGGGCGGCAAAGGCGTCAGCATTGCTGACGTGATGACTGGCGGTTCACACGGCGTTGACCGGGTGATCACCGACGGCGTGCAGCCGGGTCATTTCTACCCAAACCACAAGGGTGTGGAGTTTTACTCCCACTACAAACAGGATGTCGCGCTGTTTGCCGAGATGGGCTTCAAATGTTTCCGAACCTCGATTGCCTGGACCCGTATCTTCCCTAACGGTGACGAGCAACAGCCCAACGAAGCGGGCCTGCAATTCTATGACGACCTGTTTGATGAACTGCTGAAGTATGGCATTGAACCGGTCATCACCCTTTCGCACTTCGAAATGCCTTATCACCTGGTCAAAGAGTATGGTGGCTGGCACAACCGCAAAGTGGTCGACTTCTTTGTGCGCTTCAGCGAAGTGGTGCTGAACCGTTATAAAAGCAAAGTGAAATACTGGATGACCTTCAATGAGATCAACAACCAGCGTAACTGGCAGTATCCGCTGTTTGGTTACTGCTGTTCAGGCGTGATCTTTACCGAACATGAGAAACCTGAACAGGCGATGTATCAGGTGATGCACCACCAGTTTGTTGCCAGTGCAAAAGTGGTGAAACTCGGCCACGACATCAATCCTGATTTTCAGATTGGCTGCATGATCGCCATGGTGCCGGTCTATCCCTTCTCCTGCCACCCGGACGATGTGGTGCTGGCGCAGGAATCGATGCATCAGCGCTATGTCTTCAGTGACGTGCAGATGCGCGGCTACTATCCGGCCTACACCCTGAAAGAGTGGGCGCGCAAGGGTTACGACATTCAGATGGAAGCGGATGATGCCGAGACGCTGCGCCAGGGCTGTGCAGACTATGTCGGTTTCAGTTACTACATGAGCAACGCAGTGAAGACCGATGCCAGCGGCGTTGACGATCCGATCACCGGCTTTGAAGGTGTGGTGAAAAACCCGCATGTGAAAGCGTCAGACTGGGGCTGGCAGATCGATCCGGTTGGTCTGCGCTACGCCATGAACGAGCTGTATGAGCGTTACCAGAAGCCGCTGTTTATTGTTGAAAACGGCTTTGGTGCTATCGATAAGCCAAACGCCAATGGCGTAATTGAAGATGATTACCGCATCGACTATCTGCGTGCGCATATCGAAGAGATGAAGAAAGCTGTGGCGTACGATGGTGTTGAATTAATGGGCTATACGCCGTGGGGCTGCCTCGATTGCGTCTCGTTTACCACCGGCCAGTACGATAAACGTTACGGTTTTATTCATGTGAATAAAAACGATGATGGCAGCGGCGATTTTTCTCGTGGGAAGAAGAAGAGTTTCAGCTGGTATCAGCAGGTTATCGCCAGTAACGGCGAAAACCTTTAAGTCATCACGCCGCATCAGTGGTGAAGTGAGTTAACGCCCACCGGCAGCGTCAATGATGCTGCCGGTGACATAAGAGGCCGCGTCGCTGGCCAGCCAGACGATCGCTTCCGCCACCTCTTCTGCTTCACCGCCGCGTCCCATCGGGATCACGCTGGCAAGCCTGTCTACTCTGCCTGGCTCTCCGCCATCGGCATGCATCTCTGTATAGATGAATCCCGGACGCACGCCGTTGACCCGAATCCCCTGCTGCGCCACTTCCAGCGACAATCCTCTGGTCAGCGTGTCCATCGCCCCTTTTGAAGCGGCGTAATCGACATATTCGCCAGGCGCACCGGTACGCGACGCTGCTGATGAGACGTTGACGATGGAGCCGCCCTGACCGCCGTGATGTGTGCCCATCCGCTTAACCGCCTCACGACAGCAGAGAAAAGACCCAATCACGTTGGTGGCAAAGACCTTGTGCAGGCGTGCCGCATCCAGCTGCTCGGTGCGACACTGCTGAAACAAAATCCCGGCGTTGTTCACCAGCAACGCCAGCGGTTCGGACTGCTGGTCGAGCTGCGCAAACATCGCCATCACCTGGGCTTCATCACTGATATCTGCCTGAACAGCAAAGGCTTCACCGCCCTGCTGCCGGATCTGCGCCACCACCTGTTGAGCTTCCGCTTCGCGCTGACGGTAGTTCACCGCAACCCGATAACCCCGGACGGCCAGTAACAGCGCTGTGGCCCGCCCGATACCGCGGCTGCCCCCCGTAACCAGTGCCAGTTTCATGCTGATTCTCCAGTACAAAGGGCCGACGAATCGACCCTTTGTGGTTAACGTTTGCCTGCGGGGAAATTACTGATAGTCGCTCATCGGCACGCAGGAGCAGAAGAGATTACGGTCGCCAAACACATCATCCAGACGTTTTACCGTCGGCCAGTATTTGTTGTGGCTGCCCGCCGGGAAGACTGCCAGTTCACGGCTGTAAGGATGTGACCACTCACTGACGATTTCCAGCTGAGTATGCGGCGCATTAACCAGTGGGTTGTCATCCAGCGGCCATTCACCTGACGTCACCCGATCAATCTCCATGCGGATCGCCAGCATCGCGTCGATAAAGCGATCCAGTTCGATTTTGCTCTCCGATTCAGTCGGCTCCACCATCAGGGTGCCCGCCACCGGGAAGGACATCGTTGGTGCGTGGAATCCATAATCGATCAGGCGCTTAGCAATATCCAGCTCACTGATGCCGGTCTGCTCTTTCAGCGGACGGATGTCGAGAATACATTCGTGCGCCACCCGACCGTCACGGCCAGTGTAGAGCACCGGATAGGCCGACTGCAGGCGGCGGGCAATGTAGTTGGCATTCAGAATCGCAACCGAGCTGGCCTGTTTCAGCCCTTCCGCGCCCATCATGCGAATGTACATCCAGCTGATTGGCAGAATGGATGCACTGCCAAACGGCGCTGCGGATACGGCGCCCTGCTGCGTCAGCACACCGTCAATCTGCACCACGCTGTGTCCCGGCACAAACGGAGCCAGGTGCGCTTTGACGCCAATCGGTCCCATACCCGGACCGCCGCCGCCGTGCGGAATGCAGAAGGTTTTATGCAGATTCAGGTGCGAGACATCCGCGCCGATATAGCCAGGCGTGGTGATACCGACCTGCGCATTCATGTTCGCGCCATCCAGATAGACCTGACCGCCATACTGATGCACGATCTGGCACACTTCGCGAATGGTCTCTTCATAAACGCCATGAGTTGACGGATAAGTCACCATGATGCAGGAGAGTTTGTCGCCCGCCTGAGCCGCTTTTTCACGCAGGTCGCCAAGGTCGATGTTGCCCTGTTTATCGCAGGCCACGACCACCACATCCATGCCTGCCATCTGGGCTGAGGCCGGGTTAGTCCCATGCGCCGAGCTCGGGATCAGGCAGAGATGACGATCGCCCTCGCCACGGCTTTCGTGATAACGACGGATCGCCAGCAGTCCGGCATATTCCCCCTGCGCGCCGGAGTTTGGCTGCATACAGAGCGCATCATAGCCGGTGAGCTGCACCAGCCACTGCGAAAGCTGGCCGATCATCTGCAGATAGCCGGAAGCCTGTTCAGCCGGGCAGAATGGATGCAGCTCCGCAAATTCCGGCCAGGTGATCGGGATCATCTCTGCCGCGGCATTGAGCTTCATGGTGCAGGAGCCCAGCGGGATCATCGCCTGATTCAGCGCCAGATCCTTTTTCTCCAGGCTGTGCATGTAGCGCATCATCTCGGTTTCGCTGTGATGACGGTTGAACACCGGATGGGTCAGGATCTCGCTGTGGCGTTGCAGGCCAGCAGGAATCGCGTGGCTCTCGCTGGCCACTTCGCTGTCGAGCTTTTCCAGGTCCTGGCCGTGTTCATCACCCAGCAGAATGGCAAACAGCGCCAGAATATCTTCGCGGCAGGTGGTTTCATCCAGCGTGATACCCACGGCGTTATGGATGTCGCTACGCAGGTTAACGCCAAAGCTCAGGGCGCGGTTCAGCACGGCGGCTTTATCCGCCACTTCCACCGTCAGCGTATCGAACCAGTGCTGATGGCGCAGCTTCAGGCCGCCCTGTTGCAGTCCCGCCGCCAGAATGTTGGTGAAGCGATGAATGCGTGAGGCAATGCGTTTCAGGCCCGCCGGGCCGTGGAACACCGCATAGAGACCGGCGATGTTTGCCAGCAGCACCTGCGACGTACAGATGTTGGAGTTGGCCTTTTCACGGCGGATATGTTGTTCACGGGTCTGCATCGCCATACGCAGCGCTGTGTTGCCCGCCGCATCACGTGAAACACCAATGATACGGCCTGGCATAGAGCGTTTATGCTCGTCGCGGCTGGCGAAGAATGCCGCGTGAGGGCCGCCGTAGCCCATTGGCACGCCGAAGCGCTGAGCTGAACCAAAGACAATGTCTGCACCCTGTTTGCCTGGCGCTTCCAGTAACACCAGCGACATAAAGTCCGCCGCCACGCTGACCACCACTTTGCGGGCTTTCAGTCCGGCAATCAGCGCGCTGTAATCGTGCGCTTCGCCGGTGGTGCCCACCTGTTGCAGCAGCACACCAAACAGGTCGTCATGATCGGGTGCTTTGTCCGCGCTATCAATAATCAGTTCGAAACCGAACGTCTCCGCACGGGTGCGGACCACATCCAGCGTCTGCGGATGGATATCATCGGCAATGAAGAATTTATTGGCATTTTTGAGCTTACTGACGCGTTTTGCCATCGCCATCGCTTCAGCGGCAGCGGTCGCTTCGTCCAGCAGTGAGGCGGACGCGATATCCATGCCGGTAAGATCCAGCGTCAGCTGCTGGAAGTTCAGCAGCGCTTCCAGACGGCCCTGGGAGACCTCGGGCTGATACGGGGTATAGGCGGTGTACCAGCCCGGATTCTCCAGCATATTACGCAGGATGACCGGCGGGGTGATCACCGCGCTGTATCCCATACCGATCCAGGATTTGTAACGCAGATTCTGGCTGGCAATCGCTTTCAGTTCGGCCAGAGCCTGCTGTTCAGTGGCGGCTTCGCCAACCGCTGGCGGGCCTGGCAGCTGAATGTCTGCCGGCACAATCGTGCTGATTAACGCTTCCAGCGAACGGGCACCAATAGCGTCAAGCATCTGCGCCTGCTGCTCAGGTGAAGGACCGATATGGCGCTCAATGAATGCACCGTTGTGTTCAAGCTGGCTGAGAGTCTGAGTCATTAGCAGTAAATCCTGAATCGGGCTGGGGGAACCGGAGAGCAAACATAAATCTGCGGCCTCTGTGTGAGGCCGCCTGACGACTACTCGTCGATGGAGGCTTTGTAAGCATCCGCATCCAGCAGCGTGTCAATTTCAGACGCGTCACTGGCTTTGATTTTGAATAACCAGCCGCCTTCATAAGGCTCGCTGTTGACCTGCTCCGGTGAGTCAGTCAGTGCTTCGTTGACCGCCACAATCTCACCGCTGATCGGCGCATAGATATCTGAAGCCGCTTTAACGGATTCCGCGACCGCGCACTCTTCACCGGCGGCAAACGTCGCGCCCACTTCCGGCAGATCGACAAACACCATGTCGCCCAGTAGCTCCTGCGCGTGTTCAGTGATACCCACGGTGTAGCTGCCATCTTCTTCTTTGCGCACCCACTCGTGGCTGTCGCGATACTTCAACGTATTCGGCACATTGCTCATTGGCCATTTCTCCTGAATAAAATTTACTGAGCGACCGGTTTACCGGCGCGGACAAAAACGGGACGGGTAACCTGGACGGGCATCTGGCGGTTACGGATCTCAACGATGGCGGTGCTGCCGACTGAGGCCGGTACGCGCGCCAGGGCGATGCTGCAACCCAGCGTCGGTGAGAAAGAACCACTGGTGATGATCCCCTCCTGCGGCTGCCCCTGGTCATCGGTGAAACGCACCGGCAAGCCGTTACGCAGCACCCCTTTTTCTGTGAGGATCAGCCCCACCAGCTTTTCGGTACCGCGTTCACGCTGCAGTTCCAGCGCTTCCCGGCCGATGAAATCGCGGTCAGCAGGTTCCCAGCAGACCGTCCAGCCCATGTTGGCAGCCAGCGGTGAAACGCCTTCATCCATCTCCTGACCATACAGATTCATACCCGCTTCCAGACGCAGCGTGTCACGTGCGCCCAGTCCGGCAGGTTTAACGCCAGCAGCCAGCAGACGCTGCCAGAAATCGGCCGCCTCCTCTGCAGGCATAGCAATCTCATATCCCGCTTCGCCGGTATAGCCGGTGGTGGCGATAAACAGGTCACCTGACTGCACGCCGAAAAATGGCTTCATGCCGGCAACAGCCTGACGCTGCTCCTCGCTGAACAGCGTCTGAGCCTTCTGCTGCGCCTGCGGACCCTGCACGGCAATCAGCGCCAGGTCGTCGCGTTCCGTCAGCGTAATGCCATAGCCCTGCGCGTGTTGCGTGATCCAGGCGAGATCGTTTTCACGGGTGGCAGAGTTCACCACCAGGCGGAAGAACTCTTCGCTCATAAAGTAAACAATCAAATCGTCAATGACGCCACCCGAGGCATTCAGCATCCCGGTGTAGAGCGCTTTGCCTGACTGGGTCAGTTTTGCCACATCATTTGCCAGCAGGTAGCGCAGGAATTCACGGGTACGCGGGCCTGTCAGGTCGACGATGGTCATGTGAGAGACATCAAACATACCGGCGTCGGTGCGCACCACATGATGTTCATCCATCTGGGAGCCATAGTGCAGCGGCATCATCCAGCCATGAAAATCCACCATGCGGGCACCGCAGGCCTGATGCTGTTCAAACAGAGGTGTTTGCTGAGTCATAACCATCCTGTGCAGAAACGAGTGAGTGCAAAAGTGCGCCGGAATTCAGTGCCGACGCAAACGTTCTCTTAGGGCTGACGTTACCACCGAACCTGACGATTAACCATAAGCAAACCGGGGTCGAAAGCAGAGGCACAGCCTAACCAGGAACGGCTGCCAACAGGATATAAAACTGCAATTTTGTGATTAATCGCGCAATAAATGCAGGGAATTTAAATATACGCAGCAAATTTATGCGGGATGGCATTCAGGATGTTAAAAAAATCCCGCGCCCAGCGGACAGAAGAATGAGAAAAAGTAATGCGAATTCGCCCGCAAAATTAGAATAAATCAAACGAAGACCTCTGCTGGTGCAGCGTTGCCTTTTTGTGGTGCAGAGCGGTGTCAGGCATAAAAAAAGCCAGCAGAAGCTGGCTTAACAGAAGGGCAGATTTAGCGTAGCCAGGCGGGCAGATCATTCAGGCCCATCGCCTGCTTCAGCATCATGGGTTTAACACCCGGCAGGCGGTCAGCCAGTTTCAGACCCACGTCGCGCAGCAATTTTTTCGCCGGATTATTGCCTGCGAACATCTCACGGAAGCCCTGCATTCCCGCCAGCATCATTGCGGCGCTGTGCTTACGGCTGCGCTCATAGCGTCGCAGATAGAGGTGCTGACCAATATCTTTGCCCTGCTGATGCAGACGGCGAATCTCACCGATCAGCTCGGCGGCATCCATAAACCCAAGGTTAACGCCCTGACCCGCCAGCGGATGAATGGTGTGAGCCGCATCGCCCACCAGCGCCAGACGGTGTGCCGCGAAGTTGCGGGCATAGCGCGCCACCAGCGGAAACGATTTGCGCTCGCTTTCCAGCTGGCACAGGCCGAGCCGCATATCAAACGCCACCGAGAGCTGCTGATTGAACAGCGCTTCCGGCATGGTTTCCAGACGGCTCGCTTCCTGCGGCGAGAGCGACCAGACGATGGAACTGAGATGCGGATCCTGCATCGGCAGGAAAGCCAGAATGCCGTCGCCGTGGAACACCTGGCGCGCTACTGCGTCGTGCGGCTTCTCAGTGCGGACGTTTGCCACTAACGCATGGTGATCGTAATCCCAGAAGGTCAGCGGAATATCGGCTTTGTTGCGCAGCCAGGAGTTAGCGCCGTCAGCGGCAATCATTAATCGCGCACTTAGCATGCTGCCATCCTGCAGAGTAACAAAGGCTTCGTTGTCACCAAACGCGACCTGCTGTAACTGCGAGGGTGCCATTATCGTCACGTCGCTGCAGGCGCTGGCACGTTGCCAGAGCGCATTGTGGATCACCGGGTTTTCGATGATATGGCCCAGATGCGACAGGCCCTGATGCTCATCATCAAAGGCGATGGAGCCGAAGCTGTCCTTATCCCACACTTCCATGCCGTGATAAGCGCTGGCGCGCAGCGAGAGAATGGTCGACCAGACATCCAGCTTCTGCAGCAGCCGTTCGCTGGCGGCATTGATTGCCGACACGCGAACTGACGGTGACGCACTCAGCGCCAGCGGTGGCTCGGGTGATTTTTCCAGAACGGCGATGCGCAGTCCGCTGCCCTGCAAGCCGCAGGCCACCGCCAGTCCCACCATACCGCCACCGGCAATCACCACATCAAAAGTTTGCATCTGAGCCTCTTTATTAACGCTTAACCCAGCCAAGCGTGCGCTCAGCCAGTTGATTTCTTAACCACGGCAGATGATCCATCGCCAGCAGGCCCAGGTTACGTCCTGCCACCAGCGGGCCATAGCGATTCGCAAAGACGCGAACCAGTCCGTCGGTGATACCGATGGTGGCGGCGCGATCGGCCTGACGACGCTGCTGGTAATGATGCAGCACCGCATAGCTGCCGGGGTCCTGGTGCTGCCGATGGGCGGCTGCCAGCGTTTCAGCCAGCGACATCACATCGCGCAGGCCCAGGTTGAAGCCCTGCCCGGCAATCGGATGCAGCGTCTGCGCCGCATTGCCCACCACCGCCACGCGATGCGTCACTGGCGACATCGCCCGGTGCAGCGCCAGCGGGTAATACTCACGCTGGCCGGTGTGGGTGAATTTCCCCAGCCGCCAGCCAAAGGCACGCTGCAGCTGGCTGAGGAATTCGTCCTCGCTCCACTGCTCAATGCGTTCACGCTGCGAAACCGGATGACACCAGACCAGCGACAGGCGATTGCCGGACATCGGCAACAGCGCCAGCGGGCCATGTTCGGTAAAACGTTCAAATGCCCGGCCCTGATGGGGCAGCGCGGTGGAAACATTGGCAATCACGGCAAGCTGTTGATAGTCGTCTCTTTGCCACTGAATGCCGCACGAAGCCGCCAGCGCAGAGCGCGTGCCATCCGCCGCCACCAGCAGTTTGCCGCTGAGTTGTTCGCCACTGTCCAGCGTCACCTCAACCTGCTGCTCACGGCGGTTAGCCTGGGTAACACGAGCCGGACAGCGCAGCGTTACGCCGGGTGCTTTTTTCAGCTCAGCAAACAGACGCTGACCGACGTCAAACAGCTCGACAACCTGTCCCAGCGCCGGAATAGCGTAGTCAGCCGCCGCCAGCGACACAAAACCGGCGTGACCGCGATCGGAGACATGAATGTCGGTAATCGGCGTGGCACAACGGGCGATGTGCTGCCACAGATTGATGTCCGCAAGCTGCTGGCAGGTACCGGCAGAGAGCGCAATAGCGCGGCCATCGAAACCGGGATGCGCCCGGCTGCCGGGCTCGCTGCTTTCAATCAGCGTTACCGGCAGTGTGCCCTGGGTCAGATGGGAGATCGCCAGCGCCAGCGTCGCCCCGGTCATGCCGCCACCGGCAATCAAAATCGTCATGCCTGTTTTGCCGCCGCCATCAATGCTTCAATCTCATCCGCCTCTTTCACGACGCTGTCGGTGAGATTTTCAATGCCATCTTCAGTGATCACAATGTCATCTTCGATTCGGATACCAATGCCGCGATACTGCACGGGCACGTCGGCATCCGGTGCGATATAAAGACCCGGCTCGACGGTTAACACCATGCCCGGTTCCAGTACGCGGTCGCGGCTCGGGGTGCCGTAGTGGCCGACATCATGCACATCCAGCCCCAGCCAGTGGCCCAGGCCATGCATATAGAACTGACGATGGACTTCCTCGGCGATCAATGTTTCGACGTCGCCCTCCAGGATGCCCAGCTCCACCAGCCCGGTGACCATGATGCGCACCACTTCATCATTCACTTCACGAATGCTGATGCCTGGCCGGAACAGTTCAAGCGAGCGGTTGAGGCAAGCCAGCACGATGTCATAAATCGCGCGCTGCGCCGGGCTGAATTTGCCATTAACCGGGAAGGTGCGGGTGATATCGCCTGCATAGCCATGGAACTCACAGCCTGCATCGATCAGCACCAGATCGCCGTCGCGCATTTCGCTTTCGTTTTCGGTGTAGTGCAGAATGCAGCCGTTAACTCCGGCACCCACAATGGTGTTATAGGAGGGAAAACGCGCGCCGTGACGGTTAAATTCGTGCTGAATTTCCCCTTCGAGCTGATACTCGAACAGGCCTGGCCGACAGACTTGCATGGCGCGGGTATGCGCCAGTGCACTGATTTTCCCGGCGCGACGTAACAGTTCAATCTCATCCGCATCTTTAAACAGGCGCATCTCATGCACCCAGGGACGCCAGTCAGTGAGGGTATCGGGCGCACTGAGATGCTGGCGGAAGCCGCGACGTAGCTTATCCAGCGCGCTGAACACCAGTGTGTCCGCGTGGGCATATTCGCCCTGCGCATGGTAAACCACATCCAGGCCATTCAGCAGCAGGTGCAGCTGGTCACCAATATCATTCCAGGGTAAAGCGCGATCGACGCCCAGTTTGTCGGGTGCGGCCTCCTGACCCAGGCGACGGCCAGACCAGGTTTCCGCCGCAGGATCGCGCACGCGGTTAAACAACACGCTGTGGTTATGATTCTCATCGCTTTTGATCAGCACCAGCAACGCCTGCGGCTCGTTAAAACCGGTGAAATACCAGAAGTCGCTGCTCTGGCGGAACGGATATTCGGTGTCATTACTGCGCATCACTTCTGGCGCAGCAAAGATTAACGCTGCGCTGCCAGGCACCATCTTCGCCAGCAGCGCCTGACGACGCTGCAGGAATCGTTCCAGTGAAATCATCTCTGCACTCCCTGTAAACTGACCGGTTAAACTCGTTGACCTGAAATTAGTGTAGCGTCGGTTTTTGCACTTCTGGCGCGGTTGGCTGCGGGCGGGTGAACGTATCGTGGCACAGCAGCGCGGCGACACGAACGTACTCAATCACCTCCTCCAGCGACTGCTCCAGCTCCTCCTGGTCTTCATCTTCTTCGTAACCGAGCTGTGCGATAGTGCGCAGATCATCGATTGCTTCGCCGGTTTCGCCGGTGACTTTATCCAGTTTAGGCTGTGTTACGCCCAGGCCGAGCAGAAAATGGTTAACCCAGCCCGCCAGCGCGTCGGCACGTTCAAAGACGGTGATGTCGTCGTCAGCAGGCAGCAGCAGCTGAAACAGGAAGCCTTCATCTTCCAGCGTAGTCGCCGTATGCTCGTGTAGCTCCGCCAGCGGCACGGCAAGAGTGTGTGAAAACGCCATGCCTTCGTTAGCCAGATCGTGTACCAGCGTCTTCCAGCTGGTGTCCTGGTTCCCACCGCAGAGGATCCCGCTCAGCAGGCCGTGCATTTCTGCGGGCGTCATTCCTACGCCCTGCTGTGAGAGCACTGCCGCGAGCGCGTTGTAATCGGGGGTTGCGTTCTGTAAGGACATAAGTTTTCATCGTCGTTGGCAGAATAAGTTCGTGTTATGCTACCACTAGCTGCCTCAAGGTTTCCAGAAAAGGGGTTGTATCTTA
>Ga0157361_1000088_pt1 | contig 50671 bp, 53 predicted proteins | sample AttlaeALBM2_FD_111481 | JGI IMG/M metagenome (GOLD analysis project Ga0157361, IMG submission 111481) | Fungus gardens microbial communities from leaf cutter ant in Ribeirão Preto, State of São Paulo, Brazil - Atta laevigata ALBM2 | ecosystem: Host-associated > Fungi > Mycelium > Unclassified ...
ATACTGAAAGGTTGATTGTCGCTGTAGGTTTTTTTATCTCTCTTCCATCTGATTACCGGATTTGTCGCCGTGTATCCCGGACAGAGCGCATAGCCTTTCGAAGAGGCTTTGAAGCCAGTGCTCCCTTCAATCTTTAATGAAACCTTCGATAAGGGATAAACTTTTAATGAATCATTATTGGTGTGCCGGGTAAGCGTAACGCGATAAAACATGTTATCAATGACAGTGGTCATTGTGCCGTTCTGGTAATTGTTAAGATCTGCCATCAGATGAAACTTCTGCACTTCTTCATCAGTCAGGCCGTACCAATCCCTGATAAATTTCGGGTTAAGGAACTGCTCGGGAGCCGTAGCAAAAAAATGTTTTTTATACAGTAATTGAGCATTACTTTGCGTGAGCTCTTCGGTCAGCAACTGATGCATTGCAGGGGCAATGTTAAAATGCAGTGCCGCTCGCGCGCCACCGCCCATATGCTGGGTCACTTCGGCTGCGGCCAGAAGACTCTTTAACTCCGGATCTTTTTGCAGAATGCTCTGTCGCAGGCGCGCATAGTGGTAGTGCCACGGCGTGTTTTCACTACGCATATCTTTCGCCAGCGCCTGCATGACGGCATCATCTGAATGCGCATTTTTCTCATCCAGCAGCGATTGCTCTACCAGCTGCTTGCGCACGTGCGGCAGCAGAATTTCATTGGACAACTGCAGCGCAGTCACCTCTTCGTCCATATGCTTCTGACTCAGTACCAGCTCAGCAAGATCGGGACGACGCGTATCAATATTCCAGCGTGATTTTTCAGGATAGAGCTTGCGTGCGGCCTGATACATCTCAGCCAGATAGGCTGCCGGTGAAAATACTGAGCTGATATCGCCAGGATTCGCATATTTTACCTGTCGCTGAAACCACTCTTCATAATCCAGCAAACTGACTTCAGGATGGCGTAATCCCAGGCGAATCGCCTTAGGCAATACCGGCGATCCACGCGTAAGGACATTTTTTTCCAGAATCAGTAAGTCGTTTCGCTGTTTGCGGGCTTCCAGCCAGGCATCATGAACGTCACTTTCAGCAGCGCTGCTATCCATATTTTCTGCGAACTCCGGCAGCGACAGCAGGGCAGCACTGGCCGCAGAGTGCACACCGGCACGCTGTGTAACGTCTTTCAAGTGTTGTTTAGCTATTTTGCGCATGAACAATCCTGTTTATTGATGGAGATTAGGTAGGTACCTGTTAATGAAACCCAGAATCAAAAACATGAAATTTAAAAGGATGCTTATCAGCAGAACGCTATAGCTAAATAAAGCAACGTAACCTGATTGCATTCAAGCATACATCTATAAAAGTCCGCTTTTTTCTGAGCACGCAAAACTTAACAACACTCGAAACAAAACCCCAATTAAAAAGCATTACTCTTGCATTTGCATTAATCAAACAAAGATGAAAACAATGCCGCAATAAATAACGGCAACATTTAAATCCTGTTATTTTTATCGCCCATAAATTAATTACCGTCCGTAAGCAGGAAATTTCCTCTATAAGGCATTAAGCGTAAGGAGAAATTATTAGCATTACATTTAATAGAATTAATAGAAGCAGTAACAACCTTACGATAAAACGGAGTGAAACTCACTCTTCAGGCTCACGTTTACTGAGCTAAAACTGTACAAATATTGTCATTAACCTTTGAATATCACTTTCCCAAACCAACATAACAACAACTTATAATCGCTAACAAAATACCAGTAATAAGACTTAAGTCATAGTTAAACCAAAATTAATCTTTAAGAGCTTTTTATCTTTTAAGCTGCATGCAAGAATAGTCTTTATCAATAAAAGGACAAGGAGTCATTATATGATTATTTTTTCTGATATCGAAAAGGCCGCTATTTACTATAACGGCAAGAGTGTTTCCTTCACGCCAAAGGAGCATCAGTTTTTTCTTATCATGATCCAGCAGCAGGGCCAACGCCTTGATTCTGAAATGGTTATCGCTAACATATGGGGAGATCGCTCAGATATTATTGTTCAGAACAATCTGTCTCAATTAGCCTTCAGGGTCAGAGATAAATTAAAGAGGGCCGGTGTACCGGTAACGATCTGTGCCTCATTTAAACGAGGATGCATACTCAAGACAGAGAAAAAAATCTTCATTCTGGAACACCGTAATCATTTTATCAGAATCCTACTGGATGTGATTCAGTTCCTTTTTAATCCGACAAAAAGCCAGCCTGAAAAAAGGTAGTTACCGCACTTATTAATCCTTATTAACACGACACCGCTGGAAGATGTTGCCACATTGTTGCTGATTAAAATGACATGGGGAGAGGTGATGATTTTACTAAATCCTGAAGAGGGCCAGGCTCTACTCTGGCTTTTGATTGGTGGAATATCAGCATGGGGAGGGCTAGTCAACTACATCCTCAACAAGAAGTCGCCTGATAATAAAATCAAACCTTCAGATATCATTAGCAACATCTTAATTTCCAGCTTTGCAGGATTAATGGGAGGGTTAATTAGTTCTGAAATTGGGCTCACCGAACACATGACATTAATTATGTCAGGGCTATTTGGTTCGATGGGTGGCTCAGTCATTTTAATTTTACAAAACCTGGTCTCCAAACATCTTAGGTGAAGAGCATGACACATTATAAATTAAGCGCTATAAGTGAAAAAAATTTAAATGGTGTTCATCAGGATCTCATTAGCGTGGTTCGCTTCGCGCTAACGCTGACATCCATTGACTTTCGGGTGATTGAGGGTGTGAGAAACATGGCCCGGCAGCGCCAGCTTGTCAGAAATGGTAAGAGTCAGACGCTGCGCAGCCGACATTTAACCGGACACGCCGTCGATATTGTTCCTTTAATTAATAATCAGATCCCCTGGGAAAACTGGCGTGCCTTCGAGCACGTCGCCTGCGCCATGAAAGTCTCTGCAGTTGAATTAAATATCCCCGTTAAGTGGGGCGGCGATTGGATTAATTTCAAGGATGGCCCTCATTATGAGCTTTGCCGGTTAACCTACCCCTGAGATTAATCAATTGAATTTTAACATAATTAATTATTACGTAGTCAACTGAACGAACATAAGCATACGTATTTAACGTGACCTAAAAGAACATGTTAATAAAGAGGTATTGTAATGAATAAATTAAAATCTTTGAGATCTTCATGCCGTCATATCATACTTGTTAGCCTCTCAGCCTTAGCGTTATCCGGCTGTACACAACACGTACCTCGAGGAGACGATGCCTCTTTTCCGCCCCACTTACTGCCTTTAGCGCCGCTGCCAAAAGTAACAATACCAAAATGGCAGGACTTTTTACCCTATACCTTCCATTGGAAAAATGTGCTGAAGCAGTGTGCCCGGGGTGAATTATTGACAGCAGATTCTGTGCGGGTAACGCAGTCGGCCACGGCAGAGAGGACATTACCTACAATCCAGTAGCTATGTGATGCACTCTGGCGCACGGCAAATCCAGCGCTTACTCCGGATGACTTCAGCGGTGACTTCTTTGTGCCGCTGTTCTTTGTGCTGGTGCGTCGCCGCTTCCCGCTGCGGGAGAAGCCGAAGGATTAGCGTCAATAAAAAGCCGCCAGGGGTGACCGTGGCGGCTTTATTGTTGTGTGTGGTAAGAATAACAGCAAGTTGGGGATTGCCCTGCTTTTCTCTTCACGCGTTACTTGCGTAACATCGCTTCGATGAATTCTTTCCAGTTCCCCAGTTCGAGTTCAACCATAATACCCTCTCTTATTGTAGTGGCGATATTACGCCGTTTTTTTCTGTAGGTGAATACGTTTCCACCTCTTATCACTATCGGCAAAAGCGTATAAAAGCTTCAATTTTTCGGATCTGATTGCTGACGCACATTTCAGCAACCCTTTAAAGCGACAGGAAAAAGTCACTTCTTAAATGCGGTAGCACGAAATTGCACTTTAGGATAATCCTTAGTTAGCTGATGATGCCGAAAGGTATCATTTCCTGCGTTAATGAAAGCGCTTTCTGGTACTAATTAATGGAATTTATGGCAGAGAAAAAGTCATGAAATATGCATGGGGTTTAGCGCAATTTTCACCGTGGTAATGCGGCTATGGTAAACTCGCGCTCTAATTTTTAAGTATGGGAAGAAGTGATGGCAGCGCAGTGGGTGATGTACGGCATTAAAAATTGCGACACGAATAAAAAAGCGCGCAACGCGTTAACCGCGGCTGGCATTGACTATCGTTTTCACGACTATCGCGTTGACGGCATTGATGACGCACTGCTGCAGCACTTTATCGATCGGCTGGGCTACGAGGCGCTGCTCAACACGCGCGGCACCACCTGGCGCAAGCTGCCGGAAGCGGAGCGTGCAGCCATCAACGATGCCGCCAGCGCCAAAGCGCTGATGCTGGTACAGCCGGCGATAATCAAACGTCCGGTGCTGGCGGCACCGCGTGGCGAGCTGCTGGTCGGTTTTAATGATTCCCTTTATCAGGCCTTTATTCAGGAGAAGTCTTAACATGTTCTGTCCGGTCATTGAGCTGGCTCAGCAGCTTATACGTCGCCCGTCTCTCAGCCCGGATGATGCCGGTTGCCAGGCCATGTTGATTGCACGCCTGGAAGCGATCGGCTTTCAGGTTGAGCAGATGCACATCGGCGATACGCTTAACTTCTGGGCAACGCGCGGCCAGGGCGAAACGCTGGCGTTTGCCGGCCATACCGACGTCGTGCCGCCGGGTGACGCGAACCGCTGGATCAGCCCACCTTTTGAACCCTCTATCCGTGACGGCATGCTGTTTGGTCGCGGCGCAGCAGATATGAAAGGCTCGCTGGCGGCCATGGTGGTGGCGGCCGAGCGCTTTGTTGCCGCGCATCCTCGCCATAAGGGCCGCCTGGCGTTTCTGATTACCTCTGATGAGGAAGCCAGCGCGGTGAACGGTACGGTGAAAGTGGTTGAGCGCCTGATGGCGCGCAACGAGCGCATGGATTACTGCCTGGTGGGCGAGCCGTCGAGTACGGAAGTGGTTGGCGATGTGGTGAAGAATGGTCGCCGCGGCTCAATGACCGCGAATCTGACGATTCACGGCGTGCAGGGTCATGTCGCCTATCCGCATCTGGCGGACAACCCGGTGCACCGCGCGATGCCGGCACTCAATGAGCTGGTCGCCACTGAGTGGGATCAGGGCAACGCATTTTTCCCGCCAACCAGCATGCAGATTGCAAATGTGCAGGCCGGCACCGGCAGCAACAACGTGATTCCGGGCGAGTTTTTTGTACAGTTCAACTTCCGCTTCAGCACTGAATTGACGGATCAGATGATCAAAGAGCGCGTCGCGGCGCTGCTGGATCGTCACCAGCTGCGCTATACGCTGGAGTGGAATGTTTCCGGGCAGCCCTTCCTGACATCACGCGGCAATCTGGTTGATGCCGTGGTTAACGCCGTCGCGCACTATAATGAGATCAAGCCGCAGCTGTTAACCACCGGCGGCACCTCAGACGGACGCTTTATTGCCCGTATGGGCGCGCAGGTTGTGGAGCTGGGCCCGGTGAATGCCACTATTCATAAAATTAATGAGTGTGTGAAAGCATCAGATCTGCAGCTGCTGAGCCGCATGTACCAACGCATTATGGAACAGCTAATCGCCTGATCTTACGCAAAAGGAGACGTGTCATGGAGTGGTTAAAAGAGTACTGGTGGGTGCTGATTATCCTGCTGATGGTCGGTATTTTGATGAACGTTTACAAAGACCTGAAACGTATCGATCATAAAAAATACATGGATAACAAACCGGAACTGCCGCCGCATCGCGACTTTAACGATAAGTGGGACGATGAAGACGACTGGCCGAAGAAGAAGTAATCACGGCCAGATATATTGCAAAACACAGGGGCGCTATGCAGAGCGCCCCTGACGCAGGCCGTTATCCACCCGGCTATATCATCATGATCACATCATCATCGCCGGGCTTCGCGCCGCTGAGCGCCTCATCAAAATAGCGGCGCGGCACGGTGTAGCGCAGATGATCCAGCGCCAGCTGCATGCTCCGATCATCAATGGCGTGCGGTAAATCGTCCACGATATCCAGCGTCACATCACCGCCAAGCGCGGTTAAGCGCTGCATCGCCTGCTGTGCGTGCTGCAGCGGCACCTGCTCATCATAATCCCCATGAATCAGATGAATGGTATTACGCGTAGTGGCGCGCTCCGGCAGCGTGGCGTAGCGCCCGCTAAAGACAATCGCACGTCCGGCAAGGTCCGGCTGCGCTTTCACCCCTTCCAGCACCATCATGCCGCCCTGTGAGAAGCCCACCAGTGCGGTCGCTTCCGGACGCACACCCGTTGCCTGCTGCCAGTGGTGGACCGACTCAATGAACGACGGCATCACGGCATTCACGCCCTGCTGCTCGGAGCGGTCGTGTGCCGGGATATCCGCAAACCACTGGCGCCCCTGCGGCGCACTGCCGGCATGGGGCGCGCCAACCGCGACAACCTGCGCCTCAGGAAACGCTTTGGCGAACCAGCTGCCAATCTGCGCCATCGAATTCGGGTTATCGTTAACGCCGTGGTACAGCAGAAACAGCTGCGCGGGGTTAGCCGGCTGCTGAACAATCACATAATGTAGTGCCATAAGATCCTCCTTACATCACTATACGCCGCTGGGCTCAGAGTGATATTGGGAAAATTTGAACGAGATAATGGATTTATTGCAATGATGCCAGCCGTTGCTGCCAGTGCACCGCTGCGCTGGCATCCAGCTGCATGAGCGCGGCAGCCGCCTCAGCACGCAGCTGCAGCATGAGCGCCTTACGCCCGCTCAGCCCCCTCTTCTGGTGGGCCACTTCACTCAGCGCTTGTTTTTGCACAAGTAGCGCCTGTAACAGAGGCGACGGGGCGTGCCTGACCAGCCTTTGCAGGGCGGGATAGCTGGCTTCAAAGGGGCGTTGCGCCCAGGCAAATCCGGCCAGCAGAGGCCAGTCGTCAGCGTTTAACCGCTGATCTGCCGTCTCGTTCAGCTGCTGCGGCAGGTCGATAATCTGCCGCAGCCAGTGTCCGTCACGCGCCAGTCGCTGCGCCGCCTGCTGCTGCAGCTGCAGGCCAGCTGGCGTAAGCGCCAGCATCGCCATGGCCGCATAGCAACCGCTGCTGGCTTCACGCTGCGAACCAATGCGCGCCAGGGTAAAACCGCAGGCGCGCCAGAACTGCCACAGCGGTTCGGTATAACCAAAACTGACCGACAGGTAATCACAGCCCTGCGCCTGCTGCCGGGCAGCGCGCACCAGTGCTTTGCCCAAACCGCGCTGGCGTTGTGCCGCAGCTACGGCAATCCGGCTGATGCGCAGCGAACGCAGCGTAGCCGCCCGGGTAAAGCCGGCATGCGCCGCCAGCGATTGCGCCACCAGATTGCCGCGCGGGCGCCGCCATCCGGCCCAGACGGCATGGGCTAACGCGGCATCCAGTCCGCCCTCCTCCACCAGCCACAGCGCGCCGGTCACCGCGCCCCCCTGCGCGGCAAGCCAGACATGCATCCCGGGCGCATCCAGTAGCCGGCGCAAATCGAGCGGCGAGGTGCGATAGTGCGCGCTCGCCAGCAGACGATAGCCAGCGTGCAGCTCGTTCACGTGCTGCTCCGGCGTTGCAGGGAAGAGCACCACGTCGCCCTGCTGCGGACACGCCTGCGCATCCTCAAACAGCAGTGTCCGGCTCAGCCACTGCTCCAGCGGATCGTGCACAGACCAGCGTAGCGGCTCATCGAGCTGGAAATGGCGCACATCCGGCAATGTCGCGCAGAAGCGCAGCATAAATCCGCGCCCGGTGCCCTCATAGCCCTGCACCGTGGTGGTCAATAATACGCGCGGAAAACGCTGCACCAGCTGCTGTAACAGCGGTGCCGGAATGGCCGCCGCTTCATCCACAATCAGCCACTCTGCCTGTGGCGTCTCCGGCGCGGCCAGAATGGCGTCCGGCGCCATAAAGTGAAAGTGCTCACCGGCAAACGCTGCCAGCACAGCAGTCGACACTTTGGCCGGCGCGGTAACCAGTGCACGCGCATGATGGCGCGCCAGCATGCCGGCCAGCGCCGATTTCCCCCGGCCACGCGCGGCCGTGATCACCGCTACGCCAGCGGGCATCGCCAGCAGTTGCTCAAGGATATGCGCCTGCTGTCGTGGTGCCTGACACTGCCACGCCGGTAAATCGGGCGCGACGGCAGCGCGCGGCGGCTGATGCTGACGCAGCAGCGCCACCTGCGTGTCCTGCAGGATCAGCTGTTGCAGATGATGAACAAAGTGCGGAGTGGCGATAGGTTCGACGACATCGGCCCAGCGCAGACTATCGCGATCCGGTTGGCCGGCCCACTGCGACCACGGCGGCGTCAGCAGCAGCAGCCAGCTTCCGGCCTGTAGCGTGCCCGCCAGCGCGGCGAAGGCTTCCGCATGGAAACCGCTGCGCGCATCAAAAATCGCGTGACGAAACTCCCGGCCAAGCAGGGTGCGCAGCGTCGCGGGTGCTACGCGCTGTGGGAAGTCATCGCTCTCACTGAGCGTCAGCCAGTCACCGGGCAAACTCGTCTGCCAGGCGCTAACCTGCTGTGCGGCCCATGCCGCTTCACCGGCGATAACCGCTAAACGGCGAATGCCTGCCCGCTGCATCGCCGCCGTTGCGTCAGTCAGCGACATCAGTTAGTTGCGAAGGTATTGCACTGGCCCGGATTACCGCTGTCGAACCCGCGTTTGAACCAGGTGTAGCGCTGCTGTGAGGTGCCGTGCGTAAAGCTATCCGGCACGACGCGCCCCTGGCTCTTCTGCTGCAGACGATCGTCGCCAATCGCTTCCGCTGCGTTCAGCGCTTCTTCCAGATCGCCCACTTCAAGGATCTCCTGCTGCTGCATGTAGTGTCCCCACACGCCAGCGAAGCAGTCTGCCTGCAGCTCCATTTTGACCGACAGCTGATTGACCTGGGCCTGCGTTGCGCCCTGCTGCATCTGGCGCACTTTAGGCTCAATGCCCAGCAGCTTCTGCACGTGGTGGCCCACTTCATGGGCAATGACGTAGCCTTGCGCAAAATCGCCGCCTGCGCCGAGTTTGGTTTTCATGTCGTCGTAGAAGGAGAGATCGATATAGACCGTTTGATCTGCCGGGCAGTAGAACGGCCCCATCGCCGACTGACCGGTGCCGCAGTGCGTCTGCGTGGCGCCACGGTACATTACCAGCTTCGGCGGCACATACTGTTTATCCATCTGCTGGAACAGTTTGCTCCAGGTATCTTCAGTGGTGGCGAGGATCACCGAGGTAAATTTTGCCGCCTCATTGTCCTGCGTGGCGTTCACCTGGCGCTGCTGTTGCGATACCGGGGCACCGCCCTCCAGCAGGGCCGTCAGGTCATAACCGTAGTAGCCGGCTACCGCCACCACAATCAGTAAAATAATGCCGCCTTTACCGCGCGGTATCCGAATCTGGCGCCCGCCGCCGCTGTACCCTGATGATTCGCCGCGACGATCTTCCACATTGTCGCTTTCACGACGCCCTTGCCAGCGCATGGCCTGCTCCTTGTTGCCGATAGTGTCTGGCATGATTTTAGTTGGCGGCAGGGGTTAGCACCAGCGTTGCGGTGAGGATTGTCAGGCGCGCGCGCAGAGTGACGCGGCAAAATGCAGCAGAGACAAAAAAGGCTGTCATACCTGACAGCCTTTACAAGCGATAGCGGGCGGAGTGTTAGTCCAGCTTCACACCTAACCGGTGTGCCACCTCTTCGTACGCTTCGATCAGGCCACCCAGGCTCTGACGGAAACGGTCTTTGTCCATTTTATCCATGGTCTCTTTATCCCACAGACGGGCACCATCAGGTGAGAACTCATCGCCCAGCGTCACTTCACCTTTGAACAGGCCGAACTCCAGTTTGAAGTCCACCAGAATCAGGCCGGCATCATCAAACAGCTTGCTCAGCACGTCGTTTGCTTTGAAGGTCAGCTCCTGCATGCGCGCCAGGTTGGCTTTGCTGACCCAGCCGAAGGTCTCGCAGTAGGATTCATTGACCATCGGGTCGTGTTTGGCGTCATCTTTCAGGAAGAGATCAAACAGCGGTGGATTGAGCAGCATGCCCTCCTCCACGCCCAGACGTTTTACCAGCGATCCCGCCGCACGGTTGCGAACCACGCACTCGACCGGCACCATCTCCAGTTTTTTCACCAGCGCTTCGTTATCCGACAGCAGCGCTTCCATCTGGGTCGGAATGCCCGCTTCCTGCAGTTTGGTCATGATGAAATGGTTAAACTTGTTGTTCACCATTCCTTTGCGATCAAACTGCTCGATTCGTGCACCGTCTCCTGCTGACGTATCGTTGCGGAATTCAAGTACCAGCAGATCCGGATTGTCGGTGCTGTATACGGTTTTCGCTTTACCGCGATACAACTCAGCTCGCTTTTGCATCTTGTTAACTCCAAACATGAAAGAACCCTGTTCAGCGGTGTCTCACCGCGCGATGACTGCCTGACGCAATCGTTTACCTCGCCGGGCGCTATTATGCCAAAACCAAAACAAAAAGGCCGGAGAATCTCCGGCCTTTTCTTCATTTATTTATTCAGTGCACCCTGCATCACGGCCACCAGCGCATCATTTTGCGCCTGCGTCAGCACATGACCTTTCGGATCGATAAACTGCAGACTGCTGCGGTTATCCAGATCGCCCACCTGCAATTTGTAATCGCCGTTTGGCAGCTCAGGATCTTTCGCTCCGACGGCATCAAACGCGCTGCTGCCCGGCTGCTTGTAGGTCACTTTCAGACTGCCCTGCGAGCGGTTGTCATCGGTGATCTCCATGCCCACGCGCTTCAGCGCCGCTGGCAGACGCTGCCAGGTGACGTTAAACGGTGAACGCAGAATCAGCAGTGGCAGGCCGGTATCATCTGCACCGCTCTGCACGTCGATCTGTCCGGTTGCGCGACCCGCTGCCGCATCCTGGCTGGCGGTATCGATCTTATCCAGTCCGGTGCTGATGTCGTTGAGCATCTGGCCGGTATAACGCTGAACCTGAGCCGGTGACGTCACCACTTCGCCCTGCTGCTGCAGTTCGAGCAGACGGACCGTCAGCACCTGCTGATACCCCTGCGTCTGCACGCTGATCTGGTAGCGACCGCGATACTGGTTATCTTCATCAGCACGGTTCCACTGCACCCAATCGGTGGTCAGCTGCTGCGCCGCATCATCACGCTGTGCAATCGGGAATTTGTATGACTGCACCACATTGACAACCTGTGACCAGATGGAGCCACGACTGCTCTCCAGCGCCAGTACGCCAGTGTTGCCGGTGAACTGCGCACGCGTGCCGTTAAGCAGCGCCAGCGGCTGCGCCGGTGGACGGATATCGAGCGCTTTGCCCAGCGCGCCTTTCGCGACGCTGTGCGGCACATCGTAATCGCCATTCTGCAGCGGCAGGATCATGCCCGCCGGGGCTTTCAAATCGTGCAGTTCAGGCGCCTGCAGGTAAGATTCATCCCCGCTGACCTGGCGCTTATAACGCTGGTCGCTGGAACAGGCGGTAAGCAGCATCAGGGTAGAGAGGCCCACCACGGTTGCCAGCGTCGAGCGCTTCACTGAATAACTCATTACTTCTCCCTAAATTATCGCAGACCCGCTTTGATCAGCGCCTGCGCGGTTTTCGCCTGACCGGCTTCGGTCAGCGGCGTCATCGGCAAGCGCAGCGTATCATCCGCGATTAATCCTAGCTGTTTTGCGGCCCATTTCACCGGAATAGGATTGGGTTCACAGAAAAGCGTCTGGTGCAGATGCATCAGACGCTGATTCAGGCGACGCGCCTCCGTGAAGTTGCCCTCTTTCGCCAGCGCACAGAGTTCAACCATTTCACGTGCTGCAATGTTGGCGGTGACCGAAATCACGCCTTTGCCGCCCAGTTGCATCGAGTCCAGCGCTGTCGCGTCATCTCCGCTGACAATAATGAACTCGTCACCAACCAGCTGTTGGATCTGTGAAACGCGCGATAAGTTCCCGGTGGCTTCTTTGATTCCAATAATATTTTTAATTTCAGCCAGACGGGCGACGGTCTCCGGCAGCATATCGCAGCCGGTACGCGACGGTACGTTATACAGCATCTGCGGCAGATCGGTGCTTTCGGCGATCGCTTTAAAGTGCTGATACAGGCCCTCCTGCGTAGGACGGTTGTAGTACGGCGTCACAGTCAGGCAGCCAACAACGCCAGTACCGGTGAAACGTTTTGTCAGAGAGATCCCTTCGGCGGTCGCATTGGCGCCGGTTCCGGCAATTACCGGAATACGGCCATCGGCCAGCTCAAGCGTTTGCATCACCACATCGCCATGCTCTTCATGGCTGAGAGTTGCGGATTCGCCGGTGGTGCCAACAGAAACAATCGCCGCAGTGCCGCTGGCGACATGATAATCAATCAGTTTTTTCAGACTTGCGCGGCAGACATCACCTTTTTCATTCAAAGGCGTAATGAGCGCAACAATACTTCCGGTGAACATGGGCTATCCCCTCGACAAACAAGTGCCTCATGTTACGTTTTACCCCGAAAGAAAAGCAAGCGAGCCTCGCCATTCCGGCGCTTGTCAGCAGTTTTTTTTATGTTTACCTTATGGTTATTAGCGAACGTACAGGAAAAGTCATTTTGCCGCAGTCACAGCCGCACCATCTGGTGATCACCGCATTGGGCGTTGATCGTCCGGGTATCGTCAATACTATTACCCGCCACGTTAGCAGCTGCGGTTGCAATATCGAGGATAGCCGCCTGGCGATGCTCGGCGATGAGTTCACCTTTATTATGCTGCTTTCCGGGAGCTGGAACGCCATTACCCTGATTGAGTCCACGCTGCCGATGAAAGGGGCCGAGCTGGAGCTGCTGATTGTGATGAAGCGCACCAATGCGCGCGCAACCCCGCCGATGCCCGCCACCGTGTGGGTTCAGGTCGAAGTACCGGATTCACCGCATATTATTGAGCGCTTCACCGATCTGTTCGATAAGCATCAGATGAACATCGCCGAGCTGGCTTCACGTATACAGCCAGCCCGGGAGGATGAGCGGCCCATGCTCTATATTCAGATGACGGCACACAGCCCGGCTAACCCTGCCAGCGCGCCAATTGAGCAGGCGTTTAATCAGCTGTGTGAAGAACTGCATGCACAAGGCTCAATTCGCCTTTATAGTGTCACCGACGATGCAGACAGCGCCGTTTAAATCAGGCTCCGGGCTATTTCGCCACACACTCTGCCACCGCGGCATACCGTGTTGTGAAATATCCCTGAGGTAAACACGCTCTGGCGCTTGCCGCCATTGCGCTGTCCTACCCGCAGCATGAAGAGAAAAATGGAGAGTTGTGATGAATCCACTGAAAGCCGGTGACACCGCACCGAAATTTAGCTTGCCCGATCAGGATGGCGAACAAGTAAATTTGGCCGACTTCCAGGGACAGCGCGTATTGGTCTATTTCTATCCGAAAGCCATGACGCCAGGCTGCACCGCGCAGGCATGCGGTCTGCGTGACAACATGGATGAGTTGAAAAAAGCGGGCGTGGAAGTGCTGGGCATCAGCACCGACAAGCCTGAAAAGCTCTCTCGCTTCGTCGAGAAAGAGCTCCTTAACTTCACCCTGCTGTCTGATGAAGATCATCAGGTGTGCGAGCAGTTTGGTATCTGGGGCGAGAAGACCTTTATGGGGAAAACCTATGACGGCATTCACCGCATCAGTTTCCTGATTGACGCTGAGGGGAGAGTGGAAAAGGTGTTCGACAACTTCAAGACCGCGGATCACCACGATATCGTGCTGGATTACGTGAAAACTGCCTGACTGCTCGCGTCACCGCGCAGATTTCACTGCTGCGGCTGGCAAAAGGCGTCAGAAGGGGTACTGAGCCCGCCCGGCGGCAAAAACCGCATCCATGCGGGTCCCGGCACCCCTGCTCTCTTCACTTATCGCTGTCGCTACGGCAACCGTGCGTATCACCGCGTTATGCTACTCACCAGCGCGTCCTGCCCGGCAATCATTACGCAATTACGCCCGGCACTTTTCGCCTGATAGAGCGCCGCATCGGCCTGCTTGAGGCTGTGATCCTGCCCGTGTTGACCGGGCTGCCAGCTGGCAATGCCGACCGATAACGTAATCTGCCCGACCGGATCGATCCAGCTCTCCGCAATGCTGGTGCGCACCCGTTCGGCAATTACCCGTGCCTCTTCGGTCGAGGACGCAGGCAGCAGCATCAGAAACTCTTCGCCCCCGCTGCGGCACACCACATCAGTCTGACGGGCGCTGTGTCGTAGCGTTACTGCCACCTGCTTAATCACCTCATCCCCCACATCATGGCCGAAGCTATCGTTCACCCGTTTAAAGTGATCGATATCCAGCGCCAGCACGGCAAAGGGCTGCTGCATCGTATCAAAATAGTCGAGCACCGCGCTGAGCCCGCGGCGGTTGAGCAGACCGGTCAGCGGGTCACTCTGCACTTCTGACTTCAGGCGGCCAATCTTATCCTGCACCAGCCCGATACCGGTCAGCAGCGCGCGCTTCACCTGCGCCGCTTCAAAATACCAGGCGCGAATACCGCCGATCTCGACGGAAACGCCCTGCGTATCCATCTGGCTGGCTTTACGCGCCAGCTGCCACAGCGGTAACGCGATCAGCCGCGCCAGGATCACCGCCACCAGCAAGGTCAGCACCGCAAACGGCACCGAATTTTTCAGCACCTGAAGCAGCAGGCCAGAGAGCGGAGCCAGCGTTACGTCGGTGGGCTTCAGCGCCACCACCATCCAGCCGGTGGTCGGTACAATGGCATAACCGGCCAGCTTCGGCCCACCCTCTTCACTCAGCTGCACTTCGCCGTTGGTGCTCTCTTCGCGTTCGCGGTCGCTGATGATGCCCGGTACACGCTTGCCAATCAGCTGACTGTTCTGGTGATAGAGCACCTGATTATTGCGGTCGAGGACAAACACGTGCGTGCCATCGCGGTAGAACTGATCGCCGAGCAGCGCGTTAAGGATACTTCTCTTCTTGAGATAGATAGTGCCGCCAACATAGCCAAGGTAGCGCCCTTCCCGATCCCACACCGGCCAGGAGACAAACACAATCAGATTATTGGCGGCGGAGAGCGTGGGCTTACTGACCAGCGGCTGACGCAGCGCCAGCGCTTCCCGCGAGGCCTGACTGGTGAGCTGCATGCCTTTAAGCATCAGCGATTCCGGTGAAATGGCTTTTACCACGCCGTTGCTGTCCACCACTGCCACAGAGTTGAAGCTGCTGGTCTGCTCTCGCAGACGATTCACTTCCTGCTGTGCCACCTCCGGATTATCGAAATCTCTGCCCAGCTGATTAGCGCTGTAGTGCAGCTGCGACTGTGCCAGTTGAAAAAAGAGTTCAGTGGTGGCCGCCAGTTTGGTGGCATAAGCGCGATTCGCGGCGAGGGTGCTCTCGATCAGGACCATACGCTGCACGCGCCAGGTGGCATATAACGTATTGGCCAGCGTAATGACGATGCTGGTGATCGCCAGCAGCGCAATCAGCGTGCGCAGGTCGGTCTTGGGTCGCAAACGTCCTAACATGACGCATTCGCCCTGGTGAGTAGATTCATCATTTGTGTGCCTGACACTGTTTTTATAATTGGATCAACTTGCCCTGGTGAGGGAACCGACAAGTGTACACCGCTTAAATAAATTCAGCATCCGGCACGCAAAATTGAGGGGGGCGATAACAGCAGCGCGCGGCTGCTGTCGGCCGGTTACAGCATCAGGAAGGCGTAGCCCTCATTTTGCAGAGAGGCAACCGTGGTGCCGCTGGAGAGCGTATGGGTCACGCGGGTATCGATCCAGTCACGCTCCAGCTGATGGAATGCCACTGACTGATCGCAGATGGTGACTTTTACGCCGGCCTGTTTCAGCTCATCAATCAGCTTCAGGTTTGGATTATCGCTGCCGTACGCTTTGCGGAATTGATCGTTATTCAGCGCTGCCGGTACGGCATCACTGTTAATAGAGACCACAAAGTTTAGCTGCTTCAGCGGCACACCCGCGGCGTAATAGAGGTTAGTGACGCGCGCCACGCGCTCCAGCCCGAGGTTAGGCTGATGAATGTCGCCTTCGTTACGATTGATCTGGAAGACAATCTTATTACTCAATCCCGGGGTATTTGCCGGGTTGTAATCCGGCGTGTTCACGAAATGGATTTTGCCGTAGCCGGCAATCGCCGGCGTGCTCCAGAAATCAGCCGGTTCGGTTTTTTGCTCAGCAAATTTGCCGCTGATTTTCTCTGCCAGCTCCGGCAGCTGTAAAAGATTACCGCCGACAAAGCCCGCCAGCGCAGCGATAACGATATAGGATACAGGACGCATTTCACTTCTCCTTAGCCAAAGACTCGATTACATCTGTAAAAGGGCATAGCCCTGATTTTCCAGCGTTGACACGGTGGTCGGGCTGGATAAAGCGTGAATTACGGATTGATCAATCCAGCCTTTGGGATAGTGATGAAACGCCACCGACTGATCGCAGACAGAGACTTTCACGCCCAGTTTGTTAAGCGCGCCAATCAGGGCAAGGTTAGGATTCTCTACACCGTAAAACTGTTTAAAGTGGGCGTTATCCAGCGTGGCTGGCGTGGCATCACCGGTCATCGACACCACAAAGTGCAGCTGTTCGGCGGGCACGCCAGAGGCAATATAGAGGTTGACCACGCGTGCGACGCGCTCCAGCCCGAGGTTCGGGCGCTTAATATCGCCTTCATTTTTTGTCAGCTGAAAGACAACTTTGTTGCTTAAGCCAGCGACCGGTTTAAAAGCGACATCCGCTTCATAATGAATTTTGCCGTAACCGTTAATGGCTGGCGTGGTCCAGAACCCGTCCGGATCGGCGGGCTCTGATGAAAAATGGCTGACGACGCGCTGATATATATCATCACTTTTGGTAACGGTGGCACCGACAACGCCCCCCGCGATGGCAATCAGGGCGTACGACACAACAGAACGCATAACAATTCTCCGGCATGTACTGCGCGTTAATTCACAGTCCGTTTGAATAAAGTGCGTTATCTATACCACAGCACGTGACGCGCTAAACGCCTGCCCTGGCGCGCACGCCGGCGTGTTCACGCTAAAGAAGAGAATAAGGCGGGTGAGTTAAACAGAGATATTCATCGAGCGCCAAAACGTAATTGAAAAATAACTGGCCGGGAATAAATAGCCGGTTGTTTTATTCCGCGCTTCTTTGTATGAAATCCGATCGCGCCTTAGTGCCTTGTTACAAGACAGTACATTTTTTACGGTAAATTTATTGGCGTAAAAATATGGCCAGCCATTATTAAATATTGTGGAAGCAGAGCCGCGCTCACCATTAAAAACGTTAATGGATAGAGCAAGCCAGCACAGGTTTGGCACCCCTGTTTTTCAGAGTAAACCTGGAAAAATTCATGCCAGATTCAATAATTTTGAGCAACTTTACGTAACTTTAACTTATTAATCGAAAGACGCGGCGGATTACCGCCACGTAATATTCAGTTTTTTGCGGCAAAAGTGTGGGTATTGATCTGGCAGCAGTGTTATTTCGCCTGTGAGTCGTAAATATCAGCCCGGAACTCTCTGCACAGAGGTTTTGCAACGTGCCGGTTTGTTTGTGGCATCGGGATGGTTAAGATAGAACCGCGCTGAGAAAGGAACAGCGTGGCAGAACATTTAAGTGACTTACCTGTCCAAACACGGGTGACTTTTACAGGATCAAGGCATGTTTAACCGGTTGAAAAAATCAGTCCTGGCGGCCCTTATTCCTGCGCTGCTGCTTACGCCTGCGCTCAGCGCACGCGCCGATCTGAGCGATAACCTGCCGGATATGGGCACCACAGCAGGCTCTACTCTCTCCATCAATCAGGAGCTGCAGATTGGGGATTTCTACGTACGCCAGCTGCGTGCCAGCGCGCCGCTGATCAATGATCCGCTGCTCAATCAATACATCAATGAGCTGGGCCAGCGCCTGGTGGCCCATGCCAACTCGGTGCGTACGCCCTTTCACTTCTTTCTGATCCAGAACGACGAGCTCAACGCCTTTGCCTTCTTTGGCGGCAATGTCGTGCTGCACGCCTCACTCTTCCGCTATACCGATAATGAGAGCCAGCTGGCCTCGGTGATGGCGCATGAGATCTCGCACGTAACGCAGCGCCATCTGGCCCGGGCCATGGAGGAGCAAAAACGTAGCGCGCCGCTCACCTGGGTAGGGGCGCTGGGCTCGATCCTGCTGGCGCTCGCCAGTCCGCAGGCCGGTATGGCCGCGCTGACCGGTACACTGGCCGGCACGCAGCAGGGCATTATCAGCTTTACCCAGGGCAACGAGCAGGAGGCGGATCGCATCGGTATTCAGGTCCTTCAGCGTGCCGGATTTGATCCGCAGGCGATGCCCGCATTCCTGCAAAAACTTGCCGATCAGAGCCGCTTCTCGTCGAAGCCGCCAGAAATTTTGCTGACGCACCCGTTGCCGGATAGCCGCCTGGCCGATGCCCGCAACCGCGCCAATCAAATGCGTCCGGTTGTGGTGCAGTCTTCGCAGGATTTCTATATGGCAAAAGTGCGCGCACTTGGCATGTATGCCACCGGGCGCAATCAGCTGACGGACGATCTACTGGATGAGTACGCTAAAGGCAACACGCGCGAACAGCAGGCGTCACAATATGGCAAAGCGGTGCAGTTCCTGCAGGCGAAGGATTTTGCTAACGCGAAGAGGATCATTGCGCCGCTGCTGGCGAAGCAGCCGGAGAATGTCTGGTTTCTGGATATCATGACCGATATCGATATCGGCCTGAATCAGCCGCAGCAGGCGGTGGCGATGCTGAGCGCAGCCAAAGGCAGCAGTAACCATCCGGTACTGCAGCTTAACCTCGCTAACGCATACGTTGAGGCGAAGCAGCCTGCTAACGCCAGCCGGATTCTGAATCGCTACACTTTCGCGCACCCGGACGATCTGAACGCGTGGGATTTACTGGCTCAGGCCTCCGCTGCGCAGGGGCTGCGCGATGAGGAGCTCTCCGCCCGGGCAGAGAGCCTGGCGCTGAATGGCCAGCTCGACCAGGCAATTACTACCCTCAGCAGCGCCAGCGCCCAGGTGCCGCTCGGTAGCCTGAAGCAGGCGCGTTACGATGCGCGCATTGATCAGTTCCGCGAAATGCAAAGACGTTTCAAACAGTATCAGAAGGGGTGAGCGGCAGGATTCATCTATAAATGATGAGTTTCCATGCGCACCCGGCAATCACTAACCTGTTCAGGATAACAAGATGGTCCGTATTTATCACAACCCGCGCTGCAGCAAGAGCCGGGAAACGCTGGCGCTGTTAAGGGAACAGGGCATTGAACCGGAGATTGTACTTTATCTGGAGACGCCGCCGGATGTGCCGACGTTAAAACGCCTGCTGCAACAGCTTGGGATGCAGAGCGCGCGTGAACTGATGCGGCGCAAAGAGGAGGCGTATCAGCAGCTGGAATTAGCCAGCAGCGATCTCACTGAAGAGCAGCTGCTGCAGGCCATGGCTGAACAGCCGAAGCTGATGGAACGTCCGATTGTGGTCAACGGTGAGAAGGCGCGTCTGGGCCGTCCACCCGAAGCGGTGCTGGCTATTCTCTAAAGCCCCAGCGCCTCTTTCACAAACGGAATGGTGAGTTTACGCTGCGCACTGATAGAGGCGCGATCGAGACGATCCAGCGTATCAAACAGCGTGCGCATCTCGCGATCGAGGCGCTTTAACAGAAAGCGCCCGACATCCTCGGGCAGCTCAAAACCACGCAGTCCGGCACGCAGCTGCATCGCCTGCAGCTTATCGTCATCCGATAGCGGCTGTAAGCGGTAGATCTGTCCCCAGTCGAGGCGTGACGCCAGATCCGGCAGGCCAAGATTGAGCTGGCGCGGTGGGCGATCGCCGGTGATCAGCAGGCGGGTTTTACCGATCTCCAGGATACGGTTATAGAGATCAAAGATCGCCATCTCCCACTCCGCCTCGCCCGCGATACACTCGATGTTATCGATACACACCAGCGCCAGATTCTCCATGCCTTCCAGCACTTCGGGCACAAACCAGGTGCGCTTATCCAGCGGGACGTAGCCGACCGCTTCACCGCGCGCCGACATCTCCGCGCAGGCTGCATGCAGCAAATGGCTGCGTCCGCCGCCTTCGCGTGACCAGAAATAGAGATAGCTGCCGTGCTGCTGTGCAAGTGCACCCTGCAGGGCCGCCAGCAGAGACGGATTTTCTCCCGGCCAGAAACTGGCGAAGGTTTCATCATCGGGCAAATAGAGTGGCAGTGAAAGCTGTGCCGGCGTGTTCAGAAGTACCTCAACGGATGAGCAGGCAGAAAACCGCGCAAGTTTATCACGATCCTCCGCAGAGATGAACCGGGCTTCCCTGCCCGCTGAATACCCTTACGCGTCGCGCTTCTCTTCTGCGTCGAGTATCACCTCTTCCGGACGTAACAGACTGATTACGCGGAAAATCAGTGCCAGAGCAACGCCAACGAGGGTGGCCAGCGCCATGCCTTTCAGCTCAGCGGCACCGATATGCACTTTGGCACCGCTTACGCCGATGATCAGGATCACTGAAGTCAGGATCAAATTCTGTGCTTTGTTGTAATCCACTTTGGATTCAATCAGCACGCGAATACCAGAGGCGCCGATAACGCCGTACAGCAGCAGCGATACGCCGCCCATTACCGGTACCGGAATCGCCTGAATGGCCGCCGCCAGCTTGCCAACGCAGGAGAGCAGAATGGCAAAGATCGCCGCGCCGCCAATCACCCAGGTGCTGTAAACGCGGGTGATCGCCATTACGCCGATGTTCTCACCGTAAGTGGTGTTCGGCGTGGAGCCAAAGAAGCCGGAGATCATGGTAGACAGACCGTTGGCGAACATTGAACGGTGCAGGCCGGGATCGCGGATCAGATCTTTTTTAACGATGTTGGCGGTTACCACCAGATGACCCACGTGCTCGGCGATCACCACCAGCGCCGCAGGCAGAATGGTCAGCATGGCGGCCCACTCGAAACGTGGCGTGTAGAAGGTTGGCAGAGCGAACCAGGGGGCGTTCTCTACTGCGCGCCAGTCTACGATGCCCAAAGCAGACGAGAGCGCATAGCCAACCAGCACGCCAATCAGAATCGGGATAATGGCCAGGAAGCCACGGAACAGCACGGAACCGAATACCGTGACCGCCAGCGTGACCATGGAGATCAAAATGGTTTTGCTGTCTGGTACCGTGCCCTCAGCCGGCAGCAGGCCCGCCATATTCGCCGCGACGCCAGCCAGTTCCAGGCCAATGACCGCAACAATCGCGCCCATCGCGGCCGGCGGGAACATCACATCCAGCCAGCCGGTGCCGGCTTTTTTCACAATCAGCGCCACCAGACAGAACAGCACGCCGCACAGAATAAATCCGCCCAGCGCCACTTCATACCCCAGCGGCAGCAACAGCAGCACCGGTGAGATAAACGCGAAACTGGATCCGAGATAAGCCGGGATTTTGCCCTTACAGATAAACAGATACAGCAGCGTACCGACGCCATTGAACAGCAGCACCGTCGCCGGATTGATGTGGAACAGAATCGGCACCAGCACCGTGGCACCAAACATGGCGAACAGATGCTGCAGGCTGAGTGGAATGGTTTGCAGCAGTGGCGGACGCTCACTGACGCCGATGGCGCGACGAGTCATTATATTCATTTCCCCATTGAGTTTTTTTTGCCAAAAAAAAGCCGACTCTCTGGCCGGCTGCTCAAATACTATTCTTTCGATAATGCTAATGCATATTTTTCCTGCACCTGCAGGCCGGGCGTTATTGGCGCAGGCAATTTGTTCACGGACAGTGCGGAGAAACCGGAGCGTACTGAAGCAAAGTGACAAGCAAAATAGCCCGGAGCGATCATTACTTGGTCCCGAAAATCTTATCGCCGGCATCGCCGAGTCCGGGGATAATGTACCCCTTCTCGTTCAATCCCTGGTCGATAGATGCGGTATAGAGCTCCACATCCGGATGCGCTTTCTCCAGCGCGGCGATCCCTTCCGGTGCGGCCACCAGCACCAGCACTTTGATGCTGCTGCAGCCGGCTTTCTTCAGCAGGTCGATGGTGGCGATCATTGAGCCGCCGGTTGCCAGCATCGGATCAACCACCAGCGCCATACGCTCTTCAATGTTAGAGACCAGCTTCTGGAAGTAGGGCACCGGCTCCAGCGTCTCTTCGTCGCGGTAAACGCCGACCACGCTGATACGCGCGCTGGGTACGTGCTCCAGCACGCCCTCCATCATACCGAGACCTGCACGCAGAATCGGCACAACGGTAATCTTTTTGCCTTTGATTTGATCAACGTCGACCGGGCCATTCCAGCCCTCAATGGTCACATGTTCCGTTTCCAGATCGGCGGTGGCTTCATAGGTCAGCAGGCTCCCCACTTCCGAGGCCAGCTCGCGGAAGCGCTTGGTGCTGATATCATGCTCACGCATCAGGCCCAGTTTATGTCTGACCAGCGGGTGTTTGACTTCCACGATCTTCATGATTGTTCTCCCGGAATTGTGTTGAGCTAAAAAAAAATCGCCGGATTATACCGCCTTTTTGCCGCCGCGCCACAGGTGATTGGTCAAAGGCCGGGCGCAAAATCACCTGTGAATAAGGATTAGCGAAAAATGAGCAGCGTGCAAAGGTGGCATGAGATGGGACTCGCAAACGTTTGCCTGCACTGGTAGAATTGCCGCGCTTAATTTTTGCCACCAACCGCAATCGCGTGGGGACTCCGCAGTGACCGACAAAACCTCTCTCAGCTACAAAGACGCCGGTGTTGATATCGATGCTGGTAACGATCTGGTTGACCGTATTAAAGGCGTAGTAAAGAAAACCCGCCGCCCGGAAGTGATGGGTGGATTGGGTGGCTTTGGTGCGCTCTGTGCGCTGCCGCAGAAATACCGCGAGCCTGTGCTGGTCTCCGGAACCGACGGCGTCGGCACCAAGCTGCGTCTGGCGATGGATCTCAAGCGTCACGACAGTATCGGTATCGATCTGGTTGCTATGTGCGTTAACGATTTGGTGGTTCAGGGTGCAGAGCCGCTGTTCTTCCTTGACTATTACGCTACCGGCAAACTGGATGTTGATACCGCCTCTGCGGTCATCACCGGCATCGCCGAGGGCTGCCTGCAGTCGGGCTGTGCGCTGGTTGGCGGTGAGACCGCTGAGATGCCAGGCATGTACCACGGCGAAGATTATGACGTTGCCGGCTTCTGCGTTGGCGTAGTGGAAAAATCAGAGATCATCGACGGCTCCAAAGTTCAGGATGGTGACGTGCTGATCGCGCTGGGCTCCAGCGGCCCGCACTCAAACGGTTACTCCCTGGTGCGCAAGATTCTGGAAGTGAGCCAGACCAACCCGGAGACCCATCAGCTGGATGGCAAACCGCTGGCCGATCACCTGCTGGCCCCTACCCGCATCTACGTGAAGAACATTCTGAGCCTGATCGAACAGGTGGATGTGCATGCGATTGCGCACCTGACGGGCGGCGGCTTCTGGGAGAACATTCCGCGCGTGCTGCCGGACAATACTCAGGCGGTGCTGGACGAGAAGAGCTGGCAGTGGCCATCCGTATTTAACTGGATGCAGCAGGCCGGCAATGTGAGCCGTCACGAAATGTACCGCACCTTTAACTGCGGCGTGGGCATGGTGATTGCGCTGAGCCCGGCCGACGCAGACAGGGCGGTGCAGCTGATGCGCGATGCCGGTGAACAGGCGTGGAAGATCGGCGTCATCAACGCCTCAGACTCTGAAGAGCGTGTGGTCATCAACCCATGAAAAAACTGGTTGTACTGATCTCCGGCAACGGGAGCAATCTTCAGTCCATCCTTGACGCCTGCGCAAGCGGGCGTATCAACGGCAGCGTGGCTGCCGTTTTCAGTAACAAAGCATCGGCCTATGGTCTGACCCGGGCGCAGCAGGCGAAGGTGCCCGGCCATGCGCTCAATGCCGCTGACTTTGCCGACCGCGCAGCGTTTGATCGCCAGCTGATGCAGGAGATTGATGCTTACGCCCCGGATTTGGTGGTGCTGGCCGGCTATATGCGCATTCTCAGCAGCGCCTTCGTCGCGCACTATCACGATCGCCTTATCAATATTCATCCGTCGCTGTTACCGAAGTATCCCGGCTTGCATACCCATCGTCAGGCTCTGGAGAACGGCGACGCCGAGCACGGTACATCTGTGCATTTCGTGACGGATGAGCTGGATGGCGGTCCGGTGATTTTGCAGGCGCGCGTGCCGGTGTTTGCTGACGATGACGAAGCGGCAATTACCGCGCGCGTGCAGCATCAGGAGCACGCGATTTATCCGCTGGTAGTGAGCTGGTTTATGGATGGACGTTTGCAGATGCGCGAAGGCCAGGCCTGGCTGGACGGCAACCCGCTGCCGCCGCAGGGTTACGCGCACGATTGATATCCAGGTGCGCATGAGTGCGCACCCTGCCACGGTTATCGCCGCCCGCCCCATTCAGGGTCGCCATCAATGGCGACCGGGGCGCGCGATTTACCGCGCCAACCTCACGTCTTAACCAAACCTTCCCGTGATGTAATCTTCGGTGCGCCGCGCTTTGGGAGAGGTAAAGATCCGGTCGGTTTCATCAAACTCTACCAGCTGCCCATTGTGCATAAACGCGGTGTAATCAGAGACGCGTGCCGCCTGCTGCATGTTATGCGTCACCAGCACCAGCGTGAAGTGCTGTTTCAGCGTGGTCATCAGCTCCTCAATCACCAGCGTTGAGATCGGATCAAGCGCAGACGTTGGCTCATCCAGCAGCAGTACTTCCGGCTCAATGGCGATGGCGCGCGCAATCACCAAACGCTGCTGCTGTCCGCTGGAGAGCGTAAGCGCATTTTGCGCCAGCTGATCTTTCACTTCACCCCACAACGCGGCGGCACGCAGCGCACGCTCGCAGGCCTCATTCAGTACCCGGCGGTCGCGCACCCCTTGTAAACGTAAGCCGTAAACCACGTTCTCGTAGATCGATTTCGGGAAGGGGTTGGGTCGCTGAAACACCATGCCGATACGGCGGCGCAGCGCCGGCAGATCCTGATTCGCCTGCATAATTGCGTGCCGATCGAGCAGAATCTCGCCCTCAATGCGGCAGCGATCAATCATATCATTCATGCGATTAAAGCAGCGCAGCAGCGTCGATTTACCGCAGCCGGAGGGGCCAATCAGCGCCGTGATTCGGTTCTTCGGGATCTGCAGATCAATACTGTTCAGCGCCTGGCGCTCGCCGTACCACAGCGACAGCTGGTTAACGGTGAGCGCAATCTCATCATCGGACGTCATCTTAAACCTTTATTAGTGCGTCATAAGCCGATAGCGCTCGCGCAGCCGGTGGCGCAGCGCCATTGCCAGCAGATTAAGCGACAGAATAATTACCACCAGCAGCAGCGCGGTAGCGTAAACCAGCGGGCGATCGGCGTCGATATTCGGGCTCTGGAACGCCAAATCGTAAATCTGAAACCCCAGATGCATAAATTTACGATCGAGATGCAGATAGGGGAACACCGCATCCACCGGCAGCTCCGGTACCATCTTCACAACCCCGACCAGCATCAGCGGCGCCGTTTCACCCGCCGCACGCGCCACCGCCAGAATCAGGCCGGTGAGCATCGCCGGTACCGCCAGCGGTAATACCACGCGCCACAATGTCTCCGCCTGGGTTGCCCCCAGCGCCAGCGATCCCTGGCGCAGATTATCCGGAATGCGCGATAGCCCCTCTTCCGTTGCAACGATCACTACCGGCAGGGTCAGCAGGGCCAGCGTCAGCGCCGCCCACAGCAGGCCCGGCGTACCAAAGGTTGGATTGGGCAACGCGCTGGAGAAGAACAGCTGATCGAGCGTGCCGCCAATCAGCCAGACAAAAAAGCCCAGACCAAACACGCCATAGACAATCGAGGGGACGCCCGCCAGATTGACCACCGCAATACGGACCAGCCGGGTCAGCGCGTTACGCCCGGCGTACTCATGCAGCCAGACCGCCGCTACCACGCCCAGCGGCATGACGATCACTGACATCAGCAGCACCATCAATACGGTACCGAAAATCGCCGGAAGTGCGCCGCTTTCACTCCCCCCGGCCGCCGGTGAGTCGCTGACAAACCGCCACACCTGGCTAAAGAAGTGCTGCACCTTCTGCATCAGGCTCAACTGGTTGGGATACCAGGCATCCACGATCTGCGCCAGGGGAATAATGTGGTCGTCGCCCTGCACATCGCGCAGCACCAGCGTATCGCGCTGGCTCTCGTGCTGCAGGTGCTGCAACTGCTGCGCCAGCGCAGCAAAGCCCCTGTGCAGCGCCGCACTATTGGCATCCAGTTCGGACTGATCCTGCAGGCTAAAAGTGCCGTTGCGCTGCTGCTCGTCGGCGTGCTGTTGCAGGGACTGCAGCTGCGCGTTGAGGCGCGCCATATCAATACGCCGAATGTCGCTGGCCTGACGCAGCTGTTCATGAACCTGCATCAGCCGCTGATGGAGCAGCGCTTCACGGTTACTCGCCGTCAGCACTTCATTATCTTCCCGCAGCGCCACCAGCCAGCCGTAAGCATTACCGCCGCTGCGCCGCTGCAGCACCAGCACATCTGCCGGTTGCCGGGTTTTCGCGGCACCCTGGCTGTATAGCACGCGAAAATCGGGCGCGGCAAAGTCACGGTTGCCGGTCTTCACCACATAGCGCCACCGATCGCCCTGCTGCTGTTTCTGCAGCGTTTCGCCCAGCACCATCACCGCTTCACCCGTTGGCGGCTGGAACCGGTACTGATCGACCGGCTGCGGCCAGAAGGCGCGAACGCCCTGCCAGCCCAGCAGGCCAATCAGCAGCGTAAACGCCAGCAGACAGACGGCTACCGCACCGGCCGTTAGCCAGCGCCAGCGATCGTTTTGTTGCATCGCGCTCATCCCTGCCCCTCATGCTGGCTGTATCGCTGGCGCAGACGCTGCCGAATCAGCTCGGCGAGCGTATTAATCAGTAAGGTGAAGATCAGCAGCACCAGCGCACTCAGGAACAGGATGCGGTAGTGCGCGCTGCCGGCCGCCGCTTCCGGCATCTCTATGGCGATATTAGCTGATAGCGCGCGCAGACCGGCAAACAGGCCCCCTTCGCTAACCGGCGTGTTGCCGGTTGCCATCAGCACGATCATGGTCTCCCCTACCGCGCGCCCGAAGCCAATCATCAGCGCAGCGAAAATGCCCGCCGATGCTCCCGGCAGGACAACGCGCGTCAGGGTTTGCCACGGCGTGGCCCCCAGTGCCAGCGAGCCCTGACCAAGCGCGCCCGGCACGCTGAACAGGGCATCTTCGGCAAGAGTGAAAATCAGCGGTACCAGCGCAAAGCCCATCGCCAGCGCGGCCACCAGCAGGTTACGCTGCTCGTAGTGCACCAGCTGTTCGCCGGCATGCGGCCATAGCTGGGTGGAGAGCCACAACGTCAGCAACGTTACCACCAGCAAAACCGGCAGCAGCAGAATCACCTCAATCCCCGGTCGCCGTAAGCTTGCCGGCAGGCGCGCACTGAACACGCCACACAACAGCAGGGTGGCGGCCAGCACCAGCGGCAGCACCAGCACGCCGGCCAGTGCGCTGCTGATGTGCGGAGCCAGCCAGACGCCGGCAATTAAACCGATCACCACGCTCGGCAGCGCGCCCATCATCTCAATGCCCGGTTTCACCCAGCGGCGCAGGGCCGGCGACATAAACCAGGCGGTATACATCGCCGCCGCCAGCGCCAGTGGCGTGGCAAACAGCAGCGCCAGCACAGCCGCTTTAAGCGTGCCGATCACCATCGGCACCAGACTGAATTTGGCCTGATAGCTGTCGCCTGCGGCCGTGGATTGCCATACCCAGTCCGGCTGCGGATAGTTTTCATACCAGATTTTCTGCCACAGGTTGCGCCAGGTGAAATCCGGCCATGGGTTGTCCAGCGCAAACTGCTGCCACGCCCCGGCGCGCTCCACAATCAAACGATCGCCCCGCGGCGAGAAGGCCAGTGCCTCAATGCCTGGCGCCAGCTGACGGTGAAGAATCGGCCCCGGCTGCTTGCTGGCAAACAGCGCGACTTCGCCCTGCGCGGTAAAGGCGGCAAACACGCGGCGCTGCGGCTCCGGCACGATGCCCTGCACGGCATGGCTGTGTACAAAGGTGTGGATCGGCTGCAGGCGCGGACCGCGATCGCCGGTGATGGCAAACCACTGATGCACGCCGCGCCGATCCTGCACCAGCAGCGTGCGACCGCCGGCCAGCATGTGCAGACTTTGCGCCGGCTGCGCCAGGGTTTGCGTCTCACGCAGCTGCGCGCCGTCAGCGTTGATTTGCCATACGTACAGCAAGCGCCCGACAGTGGCATACAGCAGCTGGCCATCCGGCGACAGCAGCAACTGCTCCGCCTGCTGCTGCGGCAGCAGAATCTGGCTGACGGTTTTCTGATTGGCCAGGGTTAAGATGCTGATGCCCGCCGGGGTTTGCGCGGCAATGCGCCACTGGCTGGCGTTCAGTGAAGTCAGCGCCATCTGGCTCACTGCGCCCTGCGGCAGCCGCAACGGTCGATCGCCAAGCGGGAAATACCACTCGCCGTGCTGATGGTGGATCAGCGGTTGCAGCAGCAGCAACCCGCCCTGCACGTTAAGCAGTACGCTACTGCTGTTGCTGCTGTTAACCGCCGCATCCGGCTGACCACTTAGCGCCAGCGCTTCGCCGGCCGGCTGACCGTCAAGCGGAATGAAACGTGCCTCATTGCGGCTGATGCGCCAGCCAAGCTGCCCGTCGCTGCCCAGCGCCAGCGCCGGGGCTTTGTCCCAGAGCTGCAGGTTGACCGTTTGATGCATGCCGGGCGCGCTGAACAGCGGCAGCACCACCCATATCAGCCAGAAGAACAGCAGTAACATGAGCAGTAAAATCCCCACGCCACAGGCCGTCACCGCACGCCGCACGAACTGATCGATGGCACGTCGACGACGGTCACTAAAGTGGACAGGAATACGATTTATGCTCATGCAGGCCAGAGTAGCAGGTGAAGTTTAGCCGCTATGTTGCCCGTAGCTGATTGATAAGACAACTGTTGAGGTTGGACAAGCCTGCCATACTCTCGCCATAATGATGACGGACACTGTACGGAGCCGCATTTTTGCGACATTTCCGCAGGACAATCCGTCCAGCAACAGCATCACGGAGTCAGAATGGGTCAGGAAAAGCTGTATATAGAAAAAGAACTAAGCTGGTTAACCTTTAATGAACGTGTGCTGCAGGAAGCTGCAGACAAAAGCAATCCGCTGATTGAGCGCATGCGCTTCCTCGGCATCTATTCCAATAATCTTGAAGAGTTCTATAAAGTGCGCTTCGCCGATCTGAAACGTCGCATTCTGATTGGAGAGGAGCAAGGCACGCCGACAACGTTACGTCATCTGCTCAAGAAAATTCAGCTGCGGGTACAGAAATCGGATCAGGAGTTCGATGCGCTGTATAACGATCTGCTGCTGGAGATGGCGCGTAATCAAATCTTCCTGATTAACGAACGTCAGCTGTCGCCCAATCAGCAGGAGTGGCTGCGTTACTACTTTAAACATCAGCTGCGCCAGCACGTTACGCCCATCCTGATAAATCACGACACTGACCTCATCGAGTTTCTTAAAGACGATTACACCTATCTGGCGGTCGAGATCATCCGCGGCGACGCTATTCGCTATGCGCTGCTGGAGATCCCCTCGGATAAAGTTCCACGCTTCGTTAACCTGCCGGCGGAGTCTCCGCGCCGTCGCAAGCCGATGATTCTGCTGGATAACATCTTGCGCTATTGCCTGGATGAGATCTTTAAAGGCTTCTTTGATTACGATGCGCTGAATGCCTACTCAATGAAGATGACGCGCGATGCCGAGTACGATCTGGTGACGGAGATGGAGTCGAGCCTGCTGGAGTTGATGTCCTCCAGCCTCAAGCAGCGTCTGACCGCAGAGCCGGTGCGCTTTGTTTACCAGCGCGATATGCCGGATGCGATGGTAGAGATGCTGCGCCATAAGCTGTCGATCTCCTCTTACGACTCCATCGTGCCGGGCGGCCGCTACCACAACTTCAAGGACTTCATCGGCTTCCCGAACGTAGGTAAAGCCAACCTTGAGAACCGTCCGCTGCCGCAGATTCGCCATATCGGCTTTGATGGTTTCCGTAACGGCTTTGATGCGGTACGTAATCGCGATGTGCTGCTTTACTACCCGTATCACACTTTTGAACATGTGCTGGAGCTGCTGCGCCAGGCTTCGTTCGACCCGAGCGTGCTGGCAATTAAGATCAATATTTATCGCGTGGCCAAAAACTCGCGCATCATGGATGCGATGATTCATGCCGCTTACAACGGCAAGAAGGTGACGGTGGTGGTTGAGCTGCAGGCGCGCTTCGATGAAGAGGCCAACATCCGCTGGGCGAAACGCCTGACCGAAGCGGGCGTGCACGTGATTTTCTCTGCGCCTGGTCTGAAAATTCACGCCAAGCTGTTCCTGATCTCGCGTCGCGAGGGTGACGAAGTGGTGCGCTACGCGCATATCGGCACCGGCAACTTCAACGAAAAAACCGCGCGCATCTATACCGACTATTCGCTGCTGACTGCCGATGCGCGTATTACCAATGAAGTGCGGCGCGTGTTCAACTTTATTGAGAACCCCTACCGCCCGGTGACCTTCGAACATCTGATGGTGTCGCCACAGAACTCGCGTGCCATGCTGTATCAACTGATCGACAGCGAGATCGCCAATCAGCAGCAGGGCAAGCCGTCCGGTATCACATTAAAAATCAATAATCTGGTGGATAACGGTCTGGTGGATCGCCTGTATGCAGCCTCGGCTGCCGGGGTGAAAATCAACCTGCTGGTACGCGGTATGTGCTCACTGATTCCGGATTTACCGGGCATCAGCGAAAATATTCGCATCACCAGCATTGTTGACCGCTACCTTGAGCATGACCGCGTCTATATTTTTGAGAGCGGCGGCGATAAAAAAGTGTTCCTGTCTTCCGCAGACTGGATGACGCGCAACATCGATTACCGTATCGAAGTGGCGGTTTCCGTGCTCGATCCGCGGCTGAAACAGCGCATACTGGATATCATTGCCATCCTGTTAAGTGATACGGTAAAAGCCCGCATCGTAGACAAAGAATTGAGTAACCGTTATGTTCCGCGCGGCAATCGCAGGAAGGTGCGATCGCAGCTGGCGATTTACGATTACATCAAGAAACTGGAACAACCCGAATAACGCCTATGCCAATCTCCCATAAAAGTACGCCGAAACCGCAAGAGTTCGCTGCTATCGATCTCGGCTCTAACAGCTTCCACATGGTGATTGCCCGTGTGGTTGATGGTGCCCTGCAGATTCTGGGGCGCCTGAAGCAGCGCGTGCACCTGGCCGATGGGCTGGACGCGCAAAATCGCCTGAGCGAAGAGGCCATTGAGCGCGGGCTCAGCTGCCTGGCGCTGTTCGCCGAGCGCCTGCAGGGCTTTAGCCCGGCTAACGTCACCATTGTCGGCACGCATACGCTGCGCATTGCCAGTAATGCGGAGGATTTTTTACAGCGCGCCGCAGAGGTGATCCCCTATCCGATTGAGGTGATCTCCGGGAATGAAGAGGCGCGCCTGATTTTCATGGGTGTGGAACACACGCAGCCGGAAAAAGGCCGCAAGCTGGTGATCGATATCGGCGGCGGCTCCACCGAGCTGGTGATTGGTGAAGATTTTGAGCCACAGCTGGTAGAGAGCCGCCGTATGGGCTGCGTCAGCTTCGCCAATCTCTACTTCCCCAAAGGTGAGATCTCTCAGGATAACTTCCGACGCGCGCGCCTTGCCGCGGCGCAGAAGCTGGAGACGCTGGCGTGGCAGTATCGCCTGCAGGGCTGGCAGTATGCGCTGGGCGCCTCGGGCAGTATTAAAGCCGCCTGCGAAGTGCTGCGGGAGATGGGTGAAAAAGAGAAGCGGGTGACGCCGGAAAATCTCGAGATGCTGGTGAGTGAAGTGCTGAAGTATAAAAGCTTTGCCGCACTGAGCCTGCCGGGTTTGTCTGAGGAGCGCAAAGCGGTATTTGTGCCGGGTCTGGCGATTCTGTGTGGCGTGTTTGATGCGCTGGCGATTCGCGATCTGCGCCTGTCCGATGGCGCACTGCGCGAGGGTGTGCTGTATGAGATGGAGGGTCGCTTCCGCCATCAGGATATCCGCAGCCGCACGGCGCAGAGCCTGGCAAACCACTACGCGATTGACAGCGATCAGGCGCGGCGCGTGCTGGAGACCACCGGTCAGCTGCACAGCCAGTGGCTGGAGCAGAACCCGAAGCTGGCCAATCCGCAGCTCACCGCGCTGATGGAGTGGGCCGCGATGCTGCATGAAGTCGGGCTGACCATCAACCACAGCGGTATGCAGCGCCACTCGGCCTACATCCTGCAAAACTCCAACATGCCAGGCTTTAACCAGGATCAACAGATGCTGCTGGCAACGCTGGTACGCTTCCACCGTAAAGCGGTGAAGCAGGATGAGATGCCACGCTTCACGTTATTTAAAAAGAAACAGTTCCTGCCGATGATTTTCCTGCTGCGCCTCGGCACCCTGCTGAACAATCAGCGCCAGGCGACAACACGCCCGGATTCGCTGAAACTGACCACCGATGATGGCCACTGGACGCTGACGTTCCCGACGGGTTTCCTGAGCCAGAACACGCTGGTGCAGCTGGACCTGGAGCGCGAGCAGGCGTACTGGAGTGACGTCACCGGCTGGAAACTGATGCTGGAAGAGGAGTAATGCGGGCTGCCGGCCCGCTGTAGCACTATGACAACACGTTCCGATCACTATTTCGCTGAGAAATATGGCCTGACGCCGCCGCACTCCGAGGTGCTGGCAGCGCTGCCGAAGCTGGAAGCAGGTAAAGCGCTGGACCTCGGCTGCGGCCAGGGCCGTAACAGCCTGTTGCTCAATCAGCATGGCTTTGATGTCACCGCCTGGGATAGCAATCCCGTCAGCCTTGAGCGCCTCAACGGCATTATCGCCGCCGAGCAGCTGCAGAACATCCGTACGGAGCTGTGCGATCTCAATCAGGTGCGCTTCAACGGTGATTACCAGTTTGTGTTATCAACCGTGGTGATGATGTTCCTGCAGCCGGAAACCATTCCGCAGCTGATTGCCGACATGCAGGCCAGCACGCGGAAATATGGCTATAACCTGATTGTGGCGGCCATGAGCACGGAGGATTATCCGAACTCGCAGAACTTCCCGTTTACCTTTAAATCCGGTGAGCTGAGCCACTATTACCGTAACTGGCACATCGTTAAGTACAACGAGGATATCGGCGAGCTGCACCGCCGTGACGAGAACGGTAACCGTATCAAGTATCGCTTTGCGACGCTGCTGGCGCAGAAAGCCAGCTATTGAGAGCCGGGTCGCCCTGAGCGTCATTCCGATCGGTTAAGCAAGTAAACGCGTAATTAACCCGGTGCGCATAAATGCGCACCTTACGTAAACCACGCACTTATGGCGACCGGAAAGCGCTAAAGCGGCCTTTTCTTGGTTGTTTTACTGATAGCGATCATCACGCCCTGTACTTTTCCTGCTCATTTTTCACACAGCAATTGACCTCATCCGGCAACTGTGCCTAAATGTCGCCATCGCCCAATCGGGCATTAACAGGAACCACCCCGCGTGAATAGCGCCATCTCTGCACGAAGACGTCCCAAAACCGGCACAATGACCCGTATTGTTTTGCTGATCAGCTTTTTTATTCTGGTTGGCCGCCTGATTTTTATTATCCCCGGTGCCATTGAGCATCATCAGCAAAAGCAGGCCACGCCTGAACCTGTCACATTGAGCACCAGCGAGACGCGCTAAGGAATCTACGGGTCATCGTCGCCTCATCACATTGTCTGGCAAGACAATGCTGCTTGTTACGCCCGATTTATCCGCAACGCGCTACACTTTGACCTGACTTTACAGACACAAAGGACGCGTTATGTCTGCTTCGCACGCACAACAATTAACTGAAACCCGCCAACGTATTCTCCATCTCCTGCTCAGCGAACACGATTTAGTCGATGTACTGCTGGATAAATCTGTCGATCTCAACGCCGCCGAACTGCGGGAAATTACCGGCTGGCGTCAGCAGCTGGAAGAGGGACTGGAACAGCTGCACGCAGCGGATTTAGCCGACATCCTTGAAGCCCTGCCCGAGGAGGAGCGTCTGGCGCTGTGGCGCCTGGTGCCCAGTGAGCAGCGCGGCCGCGTGCTGGTTGAAGCCTCCGAAACCGTATGGGCCAGCCTGACGGAAGGTATGACTGATCGCGAGATTCTGCGGGCTATCGAGCCGCTGGACATCGACGATCAGGTATATCTGGCCCGCTATCTGCCGCGCGATCTGACCGGGCGGCTGCTCACCACGCTGGAACCCAACCTGCGCGCGCGCCTGCTGGATGTGATCGAACTGGATCGCGATCGCGTCGGGCAGATCATGGATTTCAACATCCTGACGGTGCGCGCTGACGTGACGCTTGCGACGGTGCAGCGCTTCTTACGCAAGCGTAAAAGCATGCCGGGCGGCACCGATAAAATCTTCATTACCGATGAGCAGAATCAGCTGCTGGGCGAGCTGGCGCTGACCGATATCCTGCTGAATAAACCCAAAACGCTGGTGGCTGACGTCATGAACGCCCACCCCACCACCTTTCAGCTGAACGATCAGGCAGAGGATGCTGCCAGCGCGTTTGAGCGCTATAACCTGATCTCAGCCGCCGTGACCGATGCCAGGGGCAAGCTGATTGGCCGTATCACCGTGGAAGATGTGATTGACCTGGTTAATGAAGAGAACGAGAGCAATATCCGTAAGATGGGCGGTATCAGCCAGGGTGAAGATGTGTTCGCACCGGTGCGCAAAGCCGTCAGCAAACGCTGGGCCTGGCTGGCGATCAACCTCTGTACCGCCTTTATCGCGTCACGCGTGATTGGCCTGTTTGAAGAGACCATTTCACAACTGGTGGCGCTGGCGGCGCTGATGCCGATTGTGGCAGGGATTGGTGGCAATACCGGTAATCAGACCATCACCATGATCGTGCGCGCTTTAGCCCTGCATCAGGTGGAACCGGGCAACTTCTCGTTCCTGATTGTGCGTGAACTGGGCGTTGCGTTGCTTAACGGCCTGTTCTGGGGCGGTATCATGGGCGGCGTAACCTGGCTGATGTACGATAATCTGCAGCTGGGCGGCGTTATGATGCTGGCGATGGTGCTGAATCTGCTGCTGGCGGCGCTGATGGGCGTGCTGATACCGCTGAGCATGACGAAAATGAAGCGCGATCCGGCGGTGGGCTCCAGCGTACTGATCACCGCCATTACCGATACCGGCGGCTTTTTTATTTTCCTTGGCCTGGCAACGTTATTTTTGCTGCCGCACTAAGGCACAAAATCATGTGCACGCCATAAGTTAGCGCTTTACACTCAGGCAGTATCATTAACCAGCAGGAGAGACAGCATGTTTAACGTGGACGATTTTGTACAGTCAAAAACCGGCGGCCCGAAGATGCAGGTGCTGCGCACAGAGGGCGATATGCTGTGGTGCGCACGCGTTGATGATCCGGTCAAACACGAGATCGAAGTGCGCGCCGATACGGTGAATCTCTATCACGAAGACGGTGATTTCGGCGTGTGCTGATGCACCGAACCCGCGCCGCTACGCTGAGGCTCTCTCTTTGTGGCGGCGCGCGGTTACTTTAGATGCCCTCAGGGATTATCTTTCTGCAGATTGTCCTGCCCGATGCCGCCAATAAAGGGTAACCGCAGGCGCAGCGGCGTGAAATCCAGCCCCAGGTTCAACCCCAGCACGTTCACTTCCAGCCCCTCCTCCGCGCCAACCGTCACGCCTAAAACGCCGAGCAGTGAGAGCTGCACGCCGCGCCCCGAGGGCGGTAATCCCACCGGATGCAGCAGCGAACGGTAATCCTTGCCAATCGCATTTGCCGGGAGATCCAGCCTGAGCGCAGGCACTTCGCGGCCAATGTGTGCCAGAAACGTGTTGCTGTTGGGCCCGGGCCAGGCGTGATAGGTGGCTGGCCACGGATAGGAGTGTATCGCGGCCTCAATCTGCGGAATCATTGCCTGCGCGGCGGCACCGCGATGTTCCACCAGCACGCGCGGACGTGCGCCATACCAGTAGCCATCCGGCAGATTGCGGTTGAGGCGCACTTTATCGCCGCTGCCCCAGCTGATCACTTCATAGCGGTTATAGTGCGTCTCACCGGCGCGCTTGTAGATGATCCATGGATGCACCGCCACCGCGCCCTTCCAGCCGTAAGTGGGCGCAGCATACACCTGAACAATGGCTTCACTGGCGTAGCGCTGCGGATCGGGCGCCAGACCGGCTGAATCACGGCGCGCGGTGGCCCAGCCGCCCCGCTCGGTGGTCAGCTCACCGCTGCGCGTGGCCTGCGCCAGGCTGGCAGCCAGCGACAGCAGTACAATGGCAAGAAAAGAGAGCAAAACAATTTTGATCGACAACATCCGGTGACATCCTGGCGAGAAAAGGGCTGCCGCTATCATGCGCTGAAACGGCAGCCTTTGTATTCACCAACTGTGTTTTGACGCCCGGTCAGCGGATTTTAACCTAACCGGCGGCTGACTCAGGGCAGCGCGATGCCGCTAATTTCCGCACAGATCGCCAGTAAACGCGCCTGCAGAGCCGGGTTATGCGCCTGGGGATTGGCCGCCAGCGGTTTCAGGTGATAAAAGTAGCGGCCGCTGACGCAGGCATCGGTGGCCAGCCACGCCTGGGTACGGTGTGCCTGATCCATATCATCCGGTGCGCCCGCGCCACCCATGTTGGTCGGCACCCAGCCGGGCTCCAGCGCATTGACATACAGATCCGGCCAGCGCCGCGCCAGGGCAAAAGCCAGCATCGCGTTGTGCAGTTTGCTCTCGGCATAAGCCTGCGAAGCGTGCCAGCGCCGCTGCTGCCAGAGAATATCATCCAGCCGGGCTTCCACATGGTGATGCATACCTGAACTCAGATACACCAGCCGCTGTGGGCGCGTCATCAGCGCCGTCAGGATATAGGGCGCCAGCGTATTGATGGCAAAAAGATGGGGCAGACCGTCGGCAGTGAGCTGATGATGTTCTCGATAGCCCACCGCCACATTGTGAATCACCGCATCAAACGTCCCCAGGGCATTCGCCTGCTGTGCCACCTCACGCGCGCCCGCAATGGTTACGACGTCGCCCGTTACGATAGCGTCGGCCTGTGGCAGCGCACGCTGTGCCGCCGCGGCGCGGGCCGCGTTGCGCGCATGCAGCACCACGCTATGCCCCTGCTCCACCAGCAGCTCTGCGGCCATTAACCCCAAGCCGGTGGATGAACCCGTAATAAAAATGCGTGACATGCTGTTCTCCTTATTGATTAAGCGTAACCGGACGTGACGTTAGCGCCAGCAGCACGCCCAGCAGCGCACAGATCGCGCCCGTCAGATATACGGCGGCATAGCCAAAGTGACCGGCGATAACCCCGGCAAGCGGTCCCGAAACGCCGTAGGCGATATCGAGAAACGCCACGAAAGCGCCCATAGCGCTGCCACGGTTTGCCGGCGGCACGCGTTTTAGTGCCTCAACGCCCAGCGCCGGGAAAATCAGCGCGCACCCCAGGCCGGTAATCAGCGCGCCGCTCAGCGCCAGCACCTGCCCCGGCGCGCTCCACAGCAGTATCTGGCCTAACGCTTCGATGCCGAGTGAGCAGGCGGCCACCCGGTAGCCGCCGATGCGATCCGGCAGATGTCCAAAGCACAGGCGCACCGCAATAAAGCCAATGCCAAATGCCGTCATTACCCAGCCTGCGTTACCCCAGTGGTGCGCAGAGAAATAGAGCGAGGCAAATGCCGTCAGGCCGGAGAGCCCTACGCCCTGTAGCATCAACCCGCCGCCTTCCCGCCAGATTCGCCCTACCACGCGATAAAAGGGCAGACGCACGCCGCCCGGTGAGACATAACGGGTAGCGTTGACCGCAATCAGCGCAGCCAGCAGCGGCGCGACAAGACAGGCGATCATTGCGGCCGCCAGGCCAGCGTGCTGATAGAGCATCATGCCGATCGGTGCGCCAATCGATAATGCAGCAAACATCGCTATGCCGGTCCAGGACATGGAGATCCCCGCCCGCTGCGGCCCAACTGAGGCAATTGACCAGGCAACGCAACCGGTGACGAACTGGCTTTCACCCAATCCGGCCATCAGTCGGCCAGTGATGATAAGCGTCAGGCGGGTTAGCGGCGTGAAGTCTGGCAGGGCGGCAATCAGATAGAGCAAAGCGGCCAGTGTGCTCACTGCCGCACCCTGTAACGCCGCACGTTTACCGCCAAAGCGATCGGTGAGTTGCCCGGCATAGCCGCGGGTTAATACGGTGGCGACAAACTGTATACCGATAACCAGGCCGACGATGACATTGCTGAACCCCAGCTGCTGGTGGATAAACAGCGGCATCACCGGCAGCGGCAACCCTACGGCCAGATAGCCACAAAACAGCGCGGCGATAACACCGCTTGCCGGGCGAGACAAATGCGCAGCCTGAGCCTGCGCGCTAAAAGCAGACATAGCAGCTCCCATTAAGACAGGTGAGAATCGCACGGCCCGACATCGGACCGTGCGCGGTTGTCAGGCGAACAGCCCGGTGTGGTAACCGCTGGCCCCGAAGAGGTAATCACGCGAGGCGGTGATTTCGTTATGCAGCTGGTCAAGATCAACGCCCAGCAGTTGTCCCTGGCGCTTACGCAATTGACCAGCCACCATCACGGTATCCACATCCGCACGCTCAATCGCCTGTACTACGGTGCCGGTCACGCTGGTGAGTGGAAAGACGCCGGCGCCGCGGGTGCGCAGCATGATAATGTCCGCCTGCTTGCCCGGCGTCAGCGTACCCACCTGATCCGCCAGACCGGCAGCGCGCGCACCGTTCACCGTGGCCGCCTGCAATACCGCTTGCACGCTGATGGGAGCCGCCACATCGCTTTCACCGCGGAAACGGCGATAGCGCATTGCGGCGCGCTGCTGGTTAAACAGCGCCTGCATTTCGCCAAACATATCGCTGCCGAAAGCGGTATCCAGATCGACACCCAGAGCCGGCGTCAAGCCGTGGTCAACCGCCTGCTGCCAGGCAAAGGTGTCGTCATCAAAACCAAACAGCGCATCAGAGCGCGGGTTGACCGTGATATTCACGCCCGCCTTCGCCAGCAGTTGCCAGGTCTCCTGCGGTATCCGCGTGCAGTGGTTGAAGATATTGTGCGAGCCCAGCACACCGGGTTCAGCAAACGCTTCCGGTAACGTTGCCAGATCGCCAATGAACTCGGTCAGGATACGCATATCCAGTTCGCGCGCCACGCGCCACCACGCCAGGTTGAGCTGACCAAACAGCCCCACCTGTACCCGGCTATTGGCGTGGTTCCACTGTTTAGCCAGACGCGCCAGATCGCCAGGCAGATGGCTGCATGATGCCTGTTTGTCCATCGCGGCACCGACCATATGCAAGGCGCGAATACCGCTCTCCTGTAGCGCATCCAGCGCCGCATCGGTATGTGCCGGGCTGCGCGAACTGTGGCAGGCATCGATCACTGTGGTGATACCCGCATCCAGCGCCGCAACCGCCGTCAGTTTGGTGCTGAGGTACATATCCAGCGGACGGTAGTGTGCGCCCAGCGTCTCAGCCACGACATCAATATAGGCAAGCAGGTCATCGACGTCCGGCATCAGGCGGCGCATCACGCCCAGCCACATGTGACGATGTGCATCCACCAGCCCCGGCATCACGATGTGGCCCTGAGCATCAATAACCTGCGCATTGTCTGCCAGCAGATTTTCGCCCACGGCGGCAATGCGATCGCCCTCTACCAGAACATCGCCGCAGCTGAGATTGGGCACGGCGTCGTCCAGCGTCAGGACGATGCCACCTTTAAATAACGTGCGCTGTACAGTCATGAAGTGCTCCTCAACAGGAATAAGTGTCCGGCCCTTCTGGCCGGTTTCGCTACGGGGCACACAATAAGTTGCAGCGTATTTTTGATAAAGGTAGGCTCAGGCAAATCATCTTTGCTTAAAATCAACAATGGAGTCGGTTTATGCCTTTTGATGGCCGATTGTTATCCGGTATGAGCGTGCTGGCGGCGGTAGTAGAGGCCGGAAGTTTTAGCCGTGCGGGTGAGGTATTGGGGTTATCCGCTTCAGGCGTGAGTCGCTCTATTTCCCGCCTGGAGCAGCGGCTTGGGGTACGTTTGCTGGATCGCACCACGCGTACGCTGCATCTCACCAGCGAGGGCGCGAACCTTTATGAGCGCGCTGCGCCCCATCTGGAAGGCATTGAGGAAGCAGCCAATTACGTCTCCGGTGCGGCGGTAACGGTACGCGGTACATTGCGGGTCAGCCTTAATCCGCTGTTTTCCCGCTATGTGCTGGCGCAAAATCTGCCGCTGCTGCGTGAGCGCTATCCGCATCTTGATTTAACCATTTTGCAGCAGCCTGATGTGGGCGATCTGGTGGCAGAAGGGATTGATATCGCGGTACGTTTTGGCCCGCAACCGCCCTCAACCATGACATCCCGCTTGTTGCTAAAAACGCGCGTTTTGACGGTGGCCTCCCCGGCTTATCTGGCGCGCTTTGGCCGCCCGGCACAGCCGCAGGCGCTGAGCGAGCACAACTGCCTGCAGTACATCGATCCGCGCAGCAATAAACCTTTTACATGGGAGTTCCATCGTGGTCAGCAGACGCTGACCGTAGAGACTTACGGTTCGATGACCACCACCGATCCCGATCTGATGGTGCAGGCCTGTGTCGGCGGTGTCGGCATCGCACAGGTGCTGGCGCTGAGCGTGGCGCATCTGCTGGCGAACGGTGAGCTGGTGGAGCTGTTCCCGGAGTGGCCTGATGAGACCTATCCGCTCTATATTACTCGCCCTTCGCGTCGCCTGGCGCCTGCGGCGGTGGAAGCTTTTCTGGGGTTTTGCGTGGAGATTTGTGAGGTGAAAAACAATTAAATGAAACGTGTTACAGGTAAGATTAAAATAAGCTGAATTTCTGCCGCACAATAAAAAAGCTTTATCTCCGAAGTCAAACAGGCGACTTGTAAATAAGCATCGGCAGCGTAGAATCCATCAAAGCTTAACAGCCGAACCAGAACGTAATTAACAGGAGAGCGTGATGCAACTGGATGAGTATGATGGTTTCTGAATTAACGCGATAAAAGGATGCGGTGAGTCTGGAAGACTCACCTTTTTTAATAATCAGGGAGAGTGTTTATGCATTCTGTGGCATGGCAGGCTATCAGTAATATCATCGTGTTTTCTGGCGTCGTGGTTGCTGTCGTTACCATTATCTATAATTTGCGCACTGCACGTAAAACTTTAACCGCGCATTTTCTGTTTGAGAGCCGCACAGATAAAGAGTACAGAGATGCGCTTTATGTTTTACGTCTGACTCATCAATCCGGTAAATCCTTTCGCTCATATGTATTCCCACCACTCAACACGTTTGTCACCGATGAAGATGTTGCTGAACGCCGCAAGTTCCAATACATTCTCAATTTCTATGAGCGTGTAGCGATCAGTATAAAAGAGGGTATTTATTATGAGAAGATGATAAAGAGTACATCTTACACAACGGTTATTGAAACCTGGGATATAGCAGAACCCTTTATCAGAGCTATTCGGGAAAAAGTAAATTCCGAAACGATCTATCAGGAATTTGAATGGCTGGTAAATCGCTGGAAAAAAGCCCCTCTTAAACCAACCAAATATTATTGAATCCTGTAATATTGATAGAGCTGCGCAATTAACGCTATTGCCCAACATATTAGCAGTAAGATCCCTGCAGGAAAGCTCATCAAAATAAACCAGCCCAGCACGCCCATTTCATACAGTAAAGGGCCGCGATCTTTGCCCAGTATATAGCAGGCATGCACGCTGCCTTCATCAAGCTGGCAACCCGCCATGCTGGCGATAGTCCCTGCGCCCAGCGCGCATATCAGCGGTAAAAAAGCGATAAATGCGATACCGGCCAGCATTAGCGCGTAACGTATCAGTAAGGAGGCCAGCGACAGGCTGCGCCTGTTCGTGACGTGCTTTTCCGCTGTTCTGAAACTCCGCCGCATGGCTTCTCCTGTAACAGAGCCGTTTACGTCCGTTTATTTATCACACCCGGCGCCACATCGACAGCGCCCCATAAAAAAGCCCGCTAAATAGCGGGCCCGATATTATTGCCTGACGGGGGAATCATTCCCACTCTATTATTGATTATCAAAAAAAATCGTTATTTGACAGTATATTGCGCACAAAAATCCTTCAGATACCATTAAAAATGCCATGCGACATATTCAAGGTCAACCAAGATTCCAAGATCCGCCACGATACTGGAATGCGCCATCTATGATGCCAGCCAGCCACACCGCCACAGTCGCAGTCTTGAACCCACCGAACTGAACCACCTGCTCGCCCTCGGTCTCCAACATCGCTACCGGTAACTCAGGCAGCATACCTGTACCGATTCCACCAAGCGGAAACACGTTGCCGAAGTCACGCTTTAGCAGAAGTCGCGATGTGGCCTTTCCCAAGGTCAGAAATGTCTCTTTGCGGACCAGCCAGTAAGATTCAACACCCGAGGCAGCATATCGCTCCTGCCGACGAGTGAAGTCGCGCAGATGCTGGTAAGAGCGTTGCAACTCGATCACGATGGTGCGACCCGAAACCGAGAAGAGAACATCGGCCTCCCACTTGTCCCCGCTCGTAGATCGGCCCGGCACCTCGTCACGACTCTCGATGCCCATGCTTGTTAAAGCGGCCATCACTGCTGCCTTGCCTGCCTTGTGCCACTTCGTTTCCGGTGCGGTATCGCACTCATCCGAAAGATGGGCGAAGAAGGCCAAGCCGTTAATGCTTGTCTTGAGGACCGCTGGCGCCTTGCAGCAAGGCATCATGAAGTCACCTAGCTGTGCCACCTGTTTCAAGGCCTCCCACTCAATGCCCGGAATGGAAGCGGCATCTACCGGCACGCCGTCGCGCCTCCAAGCCACTTGCGTCATGGTTGCCTCGTCGCAAAAGTCAGAGTTGCAAAGTCTTCCCCAAACGCCTCGACTACCTGTCGCAGCAGAATGGAAAGCTCTGCCGGGTCACCGCCGCGGCGAACCTCGACCAGCAGTTCAGATGCGTAGTCTGGGCTGGCACGGAAAAGCTCAGCCATAGCCTCACTATGTAATCTGTCTTTCATTGATGGTGCCCTCCGCTCTGGTAGCGCAAACGGTCGAACGATAATTCAGAACGCCCACAGGCGTTGTTTTGGATTGCGCAATCCAAAACAGCAACGGCGATCCATAACTGTCTGTGTATTACGTATCGAGCATATCCCACTCGTCACCGAGCATCCAGCGTATAGCAGACAGCTTGCCGTTGATCATCCCCCACTCGAAGTCAGTCCACGGCCCCAGCGCCTCCGCGCCGAGTTCCTCCTCCGCGCTCCTCATAGCAGCTAGCATTCCCTCCCAAATCGAATCGACCACAAGCTTCCGCCGCTCTTCCGGCGCAGCTCTGTCCCACTCCTCCTTAGCCACCACCCTTTCTTCCCCATCCTCGACGTTAGCGATGATGTTCCACTTCCTGTTGTACCAAACTTGAGTAGTCAGTTTCTGCTCTGCTTCGAGCAACTCGGATAGCTGTCTAGGAGCTTGACTGTATTCGCGCTCAAACCTGGTTTCTTCGATCAATTCGCTGGCGAATTCGCTGAGCAGTGTGCTTAGGTTGGTTGAATATCTCGATCTCACGCCATCGAAAAGGGCTTCTAAATCCGGGTGTGGCAAACGTGTATCTGCTCCCTGACGGCTAAAGTCGTGGATGTTATGAGTCACGAACGCGAACACGTCGTCACTCTGACGCGCAGCCAGAGCATCAATGTAGGTCTCGATGATGATTGCATCTCCCATGCCATTCATCTGACGGTGGAAAGGGGCAATCTTGGCGATAGCTCGGTCAGCTGCACGCAGCTTAATACTGTCACTTACGGGCACAGGCTGAGAGTCGGCAAAGAGTTTTTCAATGAGGTCTACCGCCTCGTTTACTGCCTCGCCGCCAGTCGCCACGCGGTGATCCACTTCGTTTAGCTGCCGGATCGTAGCCTCACGGCCATCTTCAGGTGCGAACTGCATAATTGCCTCTCGAACCCTCTTGAAGTGACTCGAAAGGCTGGCTCTACTCGCGGCCATCACTCGGTCGCGATTCCGTGCAAATTCATCGATAACAATCTGCGGCACAACGAGTACTACTTCGTCTGCCTCGCTCATCGCGGATAGGGCATCCAACAGCGGAAGGTGGCGGGGATCTTTTGTGAGGTCGAGCCATACACACGTATCTATTAACAATTTCAGGGTCATTCGCGCTCCTTCCTCGTCTGAGAAACTACCCGCAATCCGTCCTGGCCGAACGCCTCAGCCGTCTGACGCAGCAAAATAGCCAGTTCAGCCGGGTCGCCGTCTAGGCGAACTTCGGCAAGCAACTCCGCTGCGTAGGAAGGAATAGCATGGAAATACTCCACCATGGCCTTGTCATGTGATCTGTCTTTCATCTCACCTGTCCTCTATGCTGAGAGTTCAATACAAGGCTTCTCGGTGTACATCCAAGACATCTGCAACAAGAAGATAAATTTAGTGACCGACAATGGTTTGAATTCGTGCCTGCAAAGCCACGGACAATTCGGCTATTCCTTGCGCGTTCGCATGATAACGAATAAATCGTAGATGCCGTAGATCAAACGGTATGTCGTGCTCAGCTTGAGCTATTAGTATGACTTCTCTACCCAGAGTATGCGCAATCCCAGCCTCATAAAAGACGTTAGGGTTTCTACCTGTGCAATCACACACCACAACACGCGCTCTATCTATTAAAGCAACTACATCCTGAATTACGGCTGGATTCTCCCAAATATCATCGGCACGACGACAACGAAGGCCAGCCCCTTCTGCGGCCAACTGAATACCGTTGTAGACCGGATTAAAAGCAGCATCAAATGGCATCATTACAGAGACCAGCATCGCTTCAATGCTCTCATGTTCTGAAATCTGAAATACCGTAGGCCGTTGGCGTCTCGGCCTAACCGTTCTAAGCAAAAATCGATAAAGATCAATATCCTTAACAGCCCAATGATTCCTAGAGAACTCAAAATCCTTTGGCATATCAAGTGCCATTCTATTTTTGTATATAAATGAGTTATGAATAACTGGCACCTCACTGTCTAATGAATACTCAAAAGATATATCACCACCTACTATTCTTGCTCTATTTATTTGACCAACGTAAGCAACCTCATCCCGCGTTCCTTCTTGCATAAACAGACACGGAAGGGCTATAAGTCTATCCAGCGATGGAATATTATTTTCTCTAAAAATTTGAGATATGTGGCTATCCGTATATTCAAAAACCCGGCCAATCTCCATCGATTCTTGCCCAGAGTCCCACTCAACCGATCTCATAATAAGATTAAACATATCCCCCCCCTAAATCATGCCATTGACAGAAGCATCTACGCATCTTTCCTTGCAACCCATTGCGTATGTTCTCGGGAAAAAGCATTTTCCGCATCCCCCACAAATACAGAAAACTTTTCATCTGTATTTGGCTGCTTCGCTTCTTCTTTTACCAACCCTATCTCGTGAGACGTTAAAGAGTACGAGGCCGCTAATTCAGAAAATCGCTTTGCTTGCATCCAACTTAAAATACTTGCAGCCGCTGCTACGAAAACATCAGTTGGCCAAAAAGGCACCTCTACGTTAGCAACCCGCACCACAGCACAAACAACAGCGAAGGTATTGACCGTTATCAGAACCCAAAAAAAATACCGAGCTCTCCTACGATTGAATTTAGCTTTGTTGGCATACCATGCATGTTGATCTCCAATCCTGCTTTTCACATATATTTCTTTGCGTTTACTTAATGTTTCGCACCGGATCTGCTCCATCTTAGGAGAAACTTGGATACCTTCAAGGTGGTCAGTGAGCGCCCGGCAAACCTCTCGATTTTGTTCAATTATTGCTTTAAGTGTCAGACGAAAATCTTTCCGAGCGCTTTCATCGTCTCCCTGGAACGGTTCAGCTCGACACACATAGCGCCAAGTTATCGTCTTTATAGATTCTGCGACCGCTCTGCCACCGTACCAAAGCTTTTCTGGCCTAACACTAAACAAATAGATAGAGCACGCCAAAGCTCCTAAAAGAGCAAAGACCTGCAAGGCTGCTACAGTCCAGTGTGGAAAGCTTACTATTGATAATAATGCGGCGAGAACCAAGGTAATAAGATGGCACCTTAAAGCTAAGAAAAATTGCGACTGCGACTTTAACGAAAGTTCATTAGCAGACCGATAGAGGGCAGGGAAATCTTTATCTTCCATATATTCTCCGATCACTTATATCCGAGACTTCTATAAACTTCGTCTTTATAATGCCAGTCATCATTCGGCTGCTTAGTCCAATTAGCAAGCGCATGGGCAACAATTTTTGGTGAAAAAGGAACAAAGATAGCTCCTACATTTCGAATAATAGGCGGGCATTTTGCTTCTACCACGCCACGTGCGCCATCCAAATTTATGCCTATGATTCTGCATTTTTTTTCTAACGCGACTTCCATTTCCCATCTTACATATTTGTGCTTGTTACGTGTATCAGAACCAATAAGCACAGCAAACGTTCCTGCCATATCTATGCGCTCGCGACACTTACGTTTTATATATGCCTCATCGCTTGAATTTATTTCTTGTGAAAGCTGGCAATTAGTGAAACTGAAATCAATATGTTCGTGTTGTTTCCACGCAAGCATTAATCGATAATAGTGAATGTCCGTACTACTAAATCCTACAAATGTTCTTGGTAGCCCCATTACTATCTTCTCCACGTCTCGGAAAACCACAGCATTTTTTTATACTTAAGGACTCTAGCGCGATACCGGCCTAATGCCACGTCTTTTTTGGATTGCGCAATCCAAAAAAGCGTTTTCGCCTGCCAATTGCTAGCAGCGGCAACATCGCCTTAGACACAGGGCTTTACTGTGCCCTCGATGGAGTCATGAAGCTGTGTCGTGCGCAGTCAGCAAGATTGTGCCCTGATACGGCCCTCTGGAAATGGCAAAACTCAAAAGCCCCCTCAAATTGGAGATGATGTGCATGCCCAATTGGCCATAATTTTTCTAAAATGGCGTTACGAAAAAATGCTGCAACCGGTCTTAGGCGCCGCTCCTATCTCCGTTCATAAACAACATTGCTCATAACAGCCAAAACTTTCCCTTGTAGCTCACGAAACTCCCTCATCAATGCATCAACGTCCGCTGCCGGGGCACCATGCCCGCGTTTCTCTGCCAACCACATTTTCAGCAAGCCTGCCACCCGCCCAAGGTCGCCGTTTACTTTCCCAAGCTCCGCAACCGCCTTCAGGTCAAGTGCGGATCGAATGGGCCTGTTGCGGCCTACAGCGGACAGATAGGCGGACAATGACATGTTAGTTTGCCTGGCCTTGTCCTCGATCTCTGCGCGCTCGTCCTCCGACACCCACACCTTGATGGGCGGCAACTTCCGTCGAGGGGTGTGCTTCTCCTTTTTCTCCATGCTGTACCTCTCCAGCTTTTCAATTGTCGCGGCAGCGACGGCAAGCCTCGCAGAGCAAGATCCGTCGAGCCGCAGGCGAGTAAGGGGCGGTGGTGGGGGTCGTAGCTGCGAAGCAGCGTAGGCCCACAACACATATCTTGCCGTCTGTCTGAGTGCAACTCAAAGAAATTTAATGCTAATGGCCGTTTCGGTAACGCAAGTTGCCTTGAATTTCCTTGAATTTCGTTCATTTTTCCTTAGTTGCCTAGAGTTGCATTAATCTAAGCAGGAGTTTCCTAAAATTGCCTTGAATTTACTTAATCGACCAACTTTAACTGAACGGATCACACAGGGCGGAGAAAGCACAGGAGTGGCGACCAACATGCCGGGGCCGCGCTTCGTTCTTAGCGACGCCAATCCAGATGTGGTCAGAAATTCCAGCGGTCGCTAAAATCTCCGTGATCACAATCGGTTAAGGCCGAAATGGCACCAAAAAAGGAGCACTATAATTGGCTAGAAAAACCCTTTCCGAGCGACGAGCTGACGCGCTTTCTGAGCTAGAGATGGCTAAGGCAAGGCTTGCAAAGCTCGACAATGAGGCAGCAGAAAGAATCGGAAGAATTGCAATAAAATCAGGATTGGTTAATCTTGAGCTTACGGACGATCAGATCCGGGAAGAATTCGATAGAATCGTCGAAGGGATCAGCAAGAGGAATTGATCATGAAGACAGCTCACCGCATCAGCGCTTTGGCCAATCAACTCAATGAACTGCAAGCCTGCCTAGGTCGAGCCAGCGGGCAATCTAGTAAGCCCGTTGTGGAAGCCCAGCGCATTGCGGCCGAGCTAGCTTCTTCACTCGAAGAGTGGCACCTAGAGACGCTGCACATCCCTGAGACTGAACGTAGCCTTTATCGCGCTCAGAATCCTTATTACGCGGCCCACTGACGCCGCGCACAAACTTATCAAAAGCTCACTTTGGTGGGCTTTTTTTTGTCCGCAAAAAGCATCAAACCGGACAGCTAAGTATTCTTCCTCATGAAAGAAAAACCCTAGACAGGTCAGATGGTTGGCATCATTGCAAAGGATGATTGACGGACAGTTTCCGGACGCAAGTCATTGAAATATATGCGGATAAGTATCTATCCGCATATTCAAAACCACCCCGTATCGGACAATAATCAGACCTCAGATTACGACAAAATGAGGTATTCGGCATGGAAATGGAATCGCGAAAAACGTCAGCTTATGTCGCTCGGGTATTTGGCCGTGGCGCAGCGCTAGCTGTGGCAATGGCAACCACAGGCCTTGGTGTAGGCCTCTACATCACACCTGCACCGGCTTACGCCATCTACTGCTCTAACTGCTCGACGTTCTATCAACAGATGTTCGAGTACGCCGAACAGGTCAACACGGCGCTGAACACCGCCGAGCAACTGCAAACGCAGATTCAGCAGTACCAAAACATGGTCACTCAGGGCACGGGCCTGCCCGATTCGATGTTTGGCAGCATTGCGGCTGACTTGAAAAGCGTGATCAACATCTACAACCGTTCGCAGGCCTTGGGCCGTCAAATCCAGAACATGGATTCGCAGTTCAACACGGCTTTCCCCGGCTTCGATTCCTACCTGAATCAAGCAGCGAACTCGGCAGAGGTCCCGGCGCAGGATCGCTATCAAAAGTGGTCGCAACAGGGCCGCGACAACGTGAAAACGGCGATGGAAGCGGCAAATCTCAATACCAGCACGTTCGAGCCTGAAGACGCCCAGCTTGCTCGCATGGTGGCCCGTTCGCAGTCAGCCGTAGGCCGCATGCAAGCTATTCAGGCGGGCAACGAAATCGCCTCGCAGAACGTGCAGCAACTGCAAAAACTGCGGGATCTGATGGCCACCCAAATCAACATGCAGGGCAACTACATGGCCCAGCAAGGCGACCGACAGGCCGTTAGCGAAGCGGCTGAACAGCAGTTTGAAGCGCGGAAAAACACACGCGGCGGCGTGAAGGAGTACTGAGAATGACTATTTCGAAATGGCTAATCGCGTTGATGTGCGCCGGGTCCGCACTGACCGGTTACATGGTTGCCGTGGTGGTTCAAAGCAACATCGAATGTACTGCGATGGCTGAGCAACAACGGCAACAGCGTGACGCTGATGCGTCGTTTGAGGCGCGCCCCAACACTCGCGGCGGCGTGAAGGGGTACTAGCTATGGATCGTCGTCTTTTGTTGTTCCTCGCCTTGGCGAGTGTGTTCATGGCCGGAAATGCTATGGCCGCGACCGACCTTTCCCATGCCGATACATCGGTTCAGGGCCTACTCGACCTAGTTTTGCAACAGTCGCACCAGTGGTCAGCGAAGCTGTATGACTATGCGATCAGACTGTTCTGGCTGCTGGCCTCGATCCAGTTTATTTGGACGTTCATGCCTCTAGTAATGAAGCAAGCCGACTTCGGCGAGATTGTCGGCGAGCTGCTGCGCTTCGTGCTGGTGATCGGTTTCTTCCTTGCAGTCATGAAGTACTCAGTGGAGTGGTCGACGGCCATCGTCGATAGTTTCCGCGATGCAGCGGCATCAGCGAGCGGCCTCGGGCGTGCATTAGAACCCGGCGATATGCTTGCAGTTGCGCTGGATTTTGGCCGCACAATGGTAGAGGGCATTTCAGTATTTTCTCCGGCCAAGGGACTTCTGATCGCTGTATGCGCAATTCTTGTGCTGGCATGTTTCGCATTCATCGCTGCATTCATGTTTGTCACGCTCGTAGAGGCCTACGTAATCATCAACGCATCCGTGCTGTTCTTGGGCTTTGGTGGCTCGCAATGGACGCGGGAATTTGCAATTGCGCCAATGCGTTTCACCGTCGCGATTGGTGCAAAGCTATTTGTATTGACTCTGATTGTCGGCCTGGTTGTACAGTCGGCTAAGCAGTGGTTAGCAGCCTATACCAATGATGAAGCGTCATTGATGACGATGGTCGGCTTGGCCTTGGTGTGCTGCTATCTGACCAAGACTATTCCTGACCTGATCGGCGGCATGATTAGCGGCACGTCCATGGGCGGTGGCTCAGCCATTGGCGGGATGGCGGTGGCCGGGGCAGCCGGTG
>Ga0157361_1000090_pt1 | contig 50641 bp, 40 predicted proteins | sample AttlaeALBM2_FD_111481 | JGI IMG/M metagenome (GOLD analysis project Ga0157361, IMG submission 111481) | Fungus gardens microbial communities from leaf cutter ant in Ribeirão Preto, State of São Paulo, Brazil - Atta laevigata ALBM2 | ecosystem: Host-associated > Fungi > Mycelium > Unclassified ...
GACTTTCTCATAAATGCTCTTACCTTTCTTATCAATTAGTGGATGAGAATTACTGTATTAATATCTGGTACTGCAAAAACGGTATTAATGCAGTATTAAAGTGCGCGATTTGAATTGCGAGGGTTAAATTAAGATATTTGGAATAAATATCATCATGGGATAAATCTTATTTTATTCTGAATGCCATTGAACGCCTTCCTGGCTTTAGGTTTTTGCGATAAATTCATTCCATCCCAAATGCAGAAAATACGACAACCATTGGAAATTCAGCATAGCCTGCTTGCAAATATTGCAGGATATGCCTCTAAGCTTTTGTCCTGAATCCAGGTTGAAATCGTTTACATCCCGAGCACTTCGCACCAGATTTAATCGGAATTTTCCTGAATGTATTCGCTAAATCCTGATGGAAGTCTCATTTTTCGGACCAGCATGGTTTGAAGTAATTAAATTTTGTCAGGCCCACTGCGCGCTTGTTAATTCATTTCAAGGACGTTGTACCGAAAGGCAGTCGCTGTACGTAATACTAAGGACCAGTCAATGAAATTGAGCGTAATGTCTAATGCCGCCTGGATGATGTCTGAAAAGATCGTCTCGGTTTTTGGTGTTATCTTTGTGACCTCCTATGTGGCCAAGTCCTTTGGGCCCACGGTTTTTGGTCAAATGGCGTTTTCGACCTCGCTGTTCTCCATGGTGCAAACCGTGGCGATCTTCGGCACCGAAACCATTTTGTTTAAGCGCATCAGTAAAAGCGCGCCGAAAGGTCTGCGGCTGATGACGGTTGCCCGCACCATGCGGCTGGTGTTACTGCTGCTGACCTCTCTCCCGGTGTTGATTTGGGTCTGGTACAACATGCAGGAGAACTTCCTTGCGTTTGCACTGGCCTCGTTCATCTCGTCAGTGTTTGTCACTCAGGACACGTTCAGCGTTTACAACAATGCGCGGCTGGCATCGCGCCTGAACACCGTGGCGAACTCGGCGGGCCTGCTGCTTGGCTTTGCCCTGAGCTTTACGATTGCCTGGTTGCACCTTAATCCGCTGTGGCTGACCGCATCTATCGTCGCCGTGACGCTGGTGCCGTATGTCATCAAGCGCGCCAGGTTTTATCGTGAAAACCAGGATTTGGCACCGCCGCAGGAGAAGCGTGGGACTTACCTGCGTTATCTGATGTATGCCGGACTGCCGCTGGCTATCTCCAGCATCTTTATCTCGGTTCAGGTAAAAGCTGCCCAGATGTTCCTGGCAGGGATTGCGTCAGCACGCGATCTGGGGCTGTTCGCTGCCGCCAATACCATTTCGGCATCATGGATTTTTATCCCGGTTGCCATCATTACCTCCTGCTTCTCGGAAATTTTCCGTGAGCGAGGAGAGGCCGCCATCAAGCTTACTGCGCGGCTGAACGGCTATGTCATGGGAGTTTCATTGTTGTTGTTAGCGGTGATCGCCTTATATGGCGAAAAGATCATCATCGCTTTATATGGTCATGAGTACACACAGTCCGGAAGTCTCATTACGTTACTGTCGTTAGCAACCTGCTGTTCGGCAATGGGGACCGTAGCTTATCGCTACATGGTTAAAGAGGGCGGGTTTAACTATCTGCTCAAAAAAATCATCTGTCTGATGGTGATAAGCCTGCCGCTGTCTTACTGGCTGATCCAGGACTACGGCATCATGGGTGCCGCCTGGAGCGTGTTTATCACTGAGCTGCTGTCCCTGACTGTAATGAATTACTTCTTTAAAAAAGGCGTCATCCAGAAGATTCAGGTTTCCTCACTCAACTACAAAACCTACAAATGAGGTCAGATATGGTCAGGTTGAAAGATGAACTCAGAAGAAGCGTACAGTACTTCATCAAGAAGATGCCCTGGGCTTACCAGGACCGCATCTACTATTTTCATAAATTCCGTAAGCTGCCGAACCTGCGCGAGCCAAAGGTGTTTAATGAGAAGGTGCTGTACCGCAAATTTATCTACGGCGATTACCAGAACTATGGACGCCTGTCAGATAAGTACTCGGTGCGTGAATACATCGCCGAGAAAGTGGGCGACGAATATCTGATCCCGCTGGTGTATCAAACCAGCGATCCGCATTCGCTGCACACCTTGTCCAGCTGGAAGAACACGGTGATCAAGCCGAACCACGGCTCAAACATGGTGGAGATTCTGCTGGAAGAGCCGGATGCGCTGAAGAAGCAGCAGATCATCAGCGACTGCCACCGCTGGCTGAAAACTGACTTCGCCAATGAAGCGCGTGAAATTCACTACCGCTACATCAAGCCACGCATTCTGGTGGAGAAGTACATTGGTGATGGTAAAAGTGCGCCGATCGATTACAAGTTCCACATGTTCAATAAGCGCGACGGCAGCTTTGAGTATGTGCTGCAGGTGATCTATAACCGCTGTAATGCGCAGCTATCGATGAACTTCTACGTTAATAACCTCAACGAGGCGTATCACAAAATTCGTGATACCGGGCTGGATGTGAAGCCGCTGCTGCCTCAGCTGCAACATGCGCTGGCGCTCAGCAAAAAGCTGGCGACGGATTTCGATTATGTGCGGGTTGACTGGTATATCGACGGTGAGCAGATCTACTTCGGTGAGCTGACCTTTACACCGGGCGCAGGTCTGGTAACCGGGTTAGATCGCGGGCTAAATCAGATGATGGGTGATATGTGGATTCAGGATCGTCGCGATACGCAGAGATCGGGCGTCACGGTACCGGAAGTTACGCTTCCCGCCGTATTGAAGAAAATTTGAAATCACACAGCAAAATAAAAAACCCCGCTAAGCGGGGTTTTTTATTGCCAGCGATTAAGGCATCGGCCACTCGGCTGGGGTCTGACTCATGACATCAATGAATGCATTCTTACTGATTTCCATGAAGTTATTTACGTTCTCCATGCTCAGCGTAATACCCAGCAGGCCCGTGACAAACCAGCAGGACAGGCCAACACCAATACCGCCGCACAGCAGTGCCATCACGTGATGGCTGTTCTGGCGCAGCCTGATCTTCATGGTGCTGGCGAAGAACATCAAAACCGCGCTGAGTAACTCCCAACGCATCACGATCAAACTGGTGGTCAACGTAGCCATCTGCAACAAACCTCTTGATATCAGTCATATCCCTGACACTCATCGGACATCACTGGCGGCAAGGAAGGAAGGTCAGGGAGGCCCTTCTGCCGTCTTACAACAGATATTAAGTGTGACTTGGGTCACATTATATCACTGGATTTTAAATTTTGAACAAAATTTATACCTGGTATGGTAGAGGGATTTTTATCGATAAGAGTAAAAAAGAGGCGGGAAAAGAGGGATGCGCCCGCAAGGGGCGCGACCTGAGAGGTTAGCGGACCGGGCAGCACTCGCCGGTGGTACGCTGAGCAAAGCTGGTTACGCTGTCGGCGCAGTCAAAGTTGACCAGGCGCGGGCGCTGCATCATCGACTGACGCCGCATCGTATGACGATAAGCAGTAGGCGTCTGCGAGAACTGCCGGCGGAACACGCGGGAGAAGGTCTGCTGTGAGTCATAACCGTACTGCATCGCGATATCGAATACCGGCCGTTGCGTCTGGCGTAGCGCCTCAGCAGCCAGCGTGAGCCGACGTTCGCGTATATAGCCACCCAGCGTCTGTTTCGTCACGGAACGGAACATACGCTGCAGATGCCATTTTGAGTAGCCTGATTTGGCCGCAACTTCATCAATTGATAGTGCTTTATCCAGATTCTGATCGATCCAGTTAGTCAGTGAATGAATGATTTCCTGTTGCATCATAGCCTCATCCTTCTGAAGGGTGTCACCTGGTTGACGTTCGACGTTTTGTTGGGGTGCGAGTATAATTCCTCAAGTTAACTTGAGGTAAAGAGCCCAAATGAAAAAAGATCGCAATTACCCAAAACCGGTGCTGACACCGGGTGAAGTCGCGAAGCGGAGCGGCGTCGCGGTATCGGCGCTGCACTTCTATGAAACCAAGGGCCTGATATTCAGTACGCGCAACGGCGGGAACCAGCGGCGCTACAGCCGTGACGTACTGCGGCGCGTGGCGATCATTAAAATTGCCCAGCGCATCGGTATTCCGCTGGCGACGGTGAGCGACAGCCTGATGCATCTGCCGGCGAATAAGCGCATGTCCACGCAGGCGTGGGATGCGCTGACGCAGCACTGGCGCGAAGAGCTGGATAAACGCATTGAGACACTAACGCGCCTGCGTAACGATCTGGATGGCTGCATCGGCTGCGGCTGCCTGTCGATGCGTGATTGCCCGCTGCGTAATCCGGGTGACCGTCTGGCGCAACAAGGCTCTGGCGCGGTGTTACTCGATCCGGAGCAGGACGAGGAGAAGCGTTAATCCGCTATACTTGGCGAAACTACTCCGCAGCAAGGAACCGCGCATGATCACTGTTCACCATCTGGAAAATTCCCGTTCGCACCGCGTTTTATGGCTGCTGGAAGAGCTGGCGGTACCGTACCAACTTAAACGATACCAGCGTGAAAATACGCTGCTGGCGCCCGACGAGTTAAAGAAGGTCCATCCGCTGGGAAAGTCACCGGTAATCACGGATGGCAATCGCGTGGTGGCGGAGTCGGGGGCGATTCTGGAGTATTTGCAACTCCGCTATGACAGCGAGCATCAGCTGGCGCTCATTGATGAAGAGGAGCAGATTCAGGCGCGCTACTGGCTGCATTATGCGGAAGGATCGCTGATGCCCCTGTTGGTGATGAAGCTGGTATTCGGGCAACTGGGCAAAAAGCCCGTACCCTGGCTACTCCGTCCGGTGGGTGCCGTACTGAGCAAAGGGATACAGAGAGCCTGGCTGAACAAGCAACTGGCGCTCCATGGCCGCGTAATTGAGCAGCATCTCAGCCAGCACGACTACTTCGCCGGATCGCGCTTTAGCATCGCCGACGTGCAGATGAGCTTTCCGCTGCTGGCGCTACAGATGCGCGGTGGATTAAGTGATATGCCCGCCACGTCGCGCTGGCTGGAGACGATGCAGCAGCGCGCCGCCTGGCAGCGTGCACTGAAGCAGGGCGGTCCGATACAGTTCAGCAGCTAGCGTTATCACGCTTATTACGTTGTGGCGACCCGTCAGGGCCGCCATTGCCGCTCCACACCGGCGGCTTATGCTGCACGCCTCTCGATTAATGGTTGAAAACACCACCCTAAACGCCAGATAATCGTTTGCCTTTTTTCCACGTCCCCCATTATGACGGGAATACGTGGCCGCGTAATCGTTTGCCTGCTTTCTCACTGAGAAACCTTCACCAGGGCCATGGGCAAACGGCGGTCGCGCGGCGACTCACATCTTAAAAACACAGAGGAAATTTTATGTCTGGCGAATCACGCCCGGCCAGTGGAAAACTGGACGCCTGGTTCCGCATTTCAGCACGCGGTAGCAGCGTGCGTCAGGAAGTGCTGGCGGGCCTCACCACCTTTTTAGCGATGGTCTACTCCGTCATCGTGGTGCCTGGCATGCTGGGCAAAGCGGGCTTCTCACCGACGGCAGTGTTTGTGGCTACCTGCCTGGTCGCCAGCTTTGGTTCGATCATCATGGGCCTGTGGGCCAACCTGCCGATGGCGATTGGCTGCGCCATTTCACTGACTGCGTTCACCGCCTTCAGCCTGGTGCTGGGCCAGCACATCAGCGTGCCGGTCGCGCTGGGCGCTGTCTTCCTGATGGGCCTGCTGTTCACGCTGATCTCCGTGACCGGCATTCGCGCATGGATTTTGCGCAATCTGCCGATGGGCGTGGCGCACGGCACCGGCGTCGGCATTGGCCTGTTCCTGCTGCTGATCGCTGCGGATGGTATCGGCCTGGTGGTGAAAAACCCGGCGGCGGGTCTGCCGGTGGCGTTGGGTCACTTTACCTCGTTCCCGGTCATCATGGCGCTGATCGGTCTGGCAGCCATTTTTGGCCTGGAGAAGCGCCGCGTGCCGGGCGGCATCCTGCTGACGATTATTGCAATCTCGGTTATCGGGCTGATTTTTGACCCGGCGGTGAAGTATCAGGGACTGTTCGCCATGCCGAGCCTGAAAGATGCGAACGGACAGTCGGCGATGTTCAGCCTGGATATCATGGGCGCGCTGCAGCCGATGGTGCTTCCCAGCGTGCTGGCGCTGGTGATGACCGCGGTGTTTGATGCCACCGGTACGATTCGCGCCGTGGCCGGGCAGGCGAACCTGCTGGATAAACAGGGGCAGATCATCAACGGCGGACGCGCGCTGACCACGGACTCCATTAGCAGCCTGTTTGCCGGTTTAGTCGGCGCATCCCCGGCGGCGGTCTATATTGAGTCGGCGGCCGGTACGGCAGCGGGCGGTAAAACCGGCCTGACGGCGATTGTGGTTGGCCTGCTGTTCCTGCTGATACTGTTTATGTCGCCGCTGGCCTGGCTGGTACCGGCCTACGCGACCGCGCCCGCCCTGATGTATGTCGGCCTGCTGATGCTGAGCAACGTAGCAAAAATCGACTTTAACGATTTTGTCGATGCGATGTCCGGCCTGCTGACGGCGGTATTTATTGTGCTCACCTGCAACATCGTGACCGGCATCATGCTGGGCTTTGCCACGCTGGTGATTGGCCGCCTGTTTGCGGGTGAATGGCGTAAGCTGAACGTCGGTACGGTGGTGATTGCTGTGGCGCTGGTGGCATTCTACGCGGGCGGCTGGGCCATCTGACCGCAATCCGGGTGACGTTCCGGATTATTCTCTTTATCGCGCACGCCGCACATCGGGTTGCCCCGTTGCGCGGCGTTTTGTTTTACACTTTCCAGCGCAACACATCGCTCTAATGATTACGATTCGCCTAAGGAAAGCATGGAAATCTTCTTTACTATTCTCATTATGACGCTGGTGGTATCACTCTCCGGCGTTGCCGCGCGCATTTTGCCGTTTCAGATCCCGCTGCCGCTGGTGCAGATCGCTGCAGGTGCGCTCCTCGCCTGGCCCACGTTTGGCCTGCATGTGGATTTCGATCCCGAACTGTTCCTCGTGCTATTTATTCCGCCGCTGCTGTTTGCTGACGGCTGGAAAACGCCGATCAACGAGTTTCTCAGCCACGGGCGGGAGATCCTCGGACTGGCGCTGGTACTGGTACTGATTACCGTGGTCGGGATTGGCTACCTGATTTACTGGCTGGTGCCGGGTATTCCGCTGATTCCGGCGTTTGCGCTGGCGGCGGTACTCTCACCGACCGATGCGGTCGCGCTCTCGGGCATTGTCGGTGAAGGGCGTATCCCGAAAAAGATCATGTCGATTGTGCAGGGTGAGGCGCTGATGAACGACGCCTCCGGCCTGGTGTCGCTGAAGTTTGCCGTGGCGGTTGCGATGGGGACGATGGTGTTTACCTGGGGCGGTGCCAGCGTGGAGTTCCTCAAAGTGGCTATCGGCGGTCTGGTGGCCGGTGTCGCGGTATGCTGGCTGTATGGCCGTTCGCTGCGTCTGATGAGCCGCTGGAGCGGTGACGATCCGGCAACCCAGACGGTACTGCTGCTGCTGCTGCCCTTCGCCTCTTATCTGATTGCCGAACATCTGGGCGTGTCGGGCATTCTGGCGGCGGTCGCGGCCGGTATGACGATCACCCGCTCTGGCATTATCCGCCAGGCACCGCTGGCAATGCGTCTGCGTGCGAACAGCGTGTGGCAGATGCTGGAGTTTGTCTTTAACGGCATGGTGTTCCTGATGCTTGGCCTGCAGCTGCCGGATATCCTCTCCACCTCCATTGCCCAGGCGGATGCCGATCCGAACGTGGAGCTGTGGATGCTGTTTGCTGATGTGGCGCTGGTATATGTTGCGCTGATGGTGGTGCGTTTCGGCTGGTTGTGGATCATGCAGCGTTTCAGCAAACGCATGCTGAAGAAAAAGCCGCTGGAGTTCAGCAACTACTCGCTGCGTGAGCTGCTTATCGCCTCTTTTGCCGGCGTCCGCGGTGCGATTACGCTGGCCGGTGTACTGTCGATTCCGCTGTTCCTGAGTAACGGCGACCCGTTCCCGGCACGCTATGAACTGGTGTTTATCGCCACCGGCGTGATTCTGTTCTCGCTGTTTGTGGGTGTGATTTTGCTGCCGATTCTGCTGCGCGGTATGGATAGCCATGATAAAAGCGGTCACCGCCGGGAGATCCAGAGTGCCCGTGCCGCCATGGCTGGCGTGGCGATTGAGAGTCTGCATAAGATGGAGGCGCGCCTCGAAAAAGACAGCGAAGAGAATATCGATCCTGAGCTGCTGAAAGAGGTAAGCCTGCGCGTAATAGGTAATCTGCGCCGCCGCATGGTGGGCAAGGAGGAGGTCGAGCAGGCGCTGCAGGCAGAGAACCTCGAACGCCGCTTCCGCCTGACCGCACTGCGCGCCGAGCGGGCCGAGGTTTATCATCTGCGCGCCACGCAGGCGATCTCCAATGAGACGATGCAGAAGTTGCTGCGCGATCTTGACCTGCTGGAAGCGTTATTGATTGAGAAAGAGGAGTAACCTCAACCTCGCAACGGCGGCCCTGACGGGTCGCCGCACCGCAAGCCAGGTTGAGGCCCCTCTGATTTTACACTGATAAGGTCGGCGCACTGTCTGGCCAAAACTCCCGGCAGCAGGCGATCCACGCCTCGGCACTACGCGATAAATAACTGCCTTCACGCCAGATCAATCCCAGACTCCACTGCAACTCCGACTCCAGCGGTAGCCACAGCAGCGATTGCTTATCCAGCCGCTGACAAATCGGCTCCGGCAGAATCGCCACGCCCATATCGGCCTGCACCATGGCGGCCAGAAAATCCCACTGCGCGCTGCGCACGGCAATATCCGGCGTTAAGCCCTGGCGCTGAAACGCTTTCATCAGCTGACGATTAAGTGAGAACTCTTCATGAAGAATCAGCAGCGGATGCTGCGCCAGCTCCGTTAATGTCAGGCTGCTGCGATTGAGCCACTGCGGCTGGCGCGGCAGTAAAACGCACAGCGGGTGATGCATAAGCGGCAGCGTATTCAGCGCCAGATCGGGATCGAGCGGCAGGGCGGTGATGGCGATATCCAGCCCGCCATTCAGCACGGCCTGCTGCACCGTCAGCCCGCCGAACTCAGAAATTTTAAGCTGCACGCCAGGGTAACGGCGGCGGAAAGCGGAGATCGAACCGGCAATCTGCATCCCCACCATGGGTGGAATACCCAGCCGCAGCTCGCCGGTTTTGAGTTGATTGATATCGTCAATCTGCGTCTCCAGCTGATGAAACTCCTGCAGAATCGCCAGACCGCGCTGATAGACCGCCTGGCCGCTGTCGGTAAGGTGCAGCTTACGTCCGTCGCGCAGCAGTAGCGTGCAGCCCAGCTCCTCTTCCAGCTGGCGCAGCATTTTGCTGATGGTGGGCTGCGTGACGAAGAGCTTCTCTGCAGCACGGGTAAAACTCTGCTGACGTACCACTTCAGTAAAATAGCGCAGCGCGCGAACGTCCATAATCATTCCTTTTTGGCATGCTTTGAATAATTTTAATTCATTTCTTTCACAGTTTGTGGCGGATTTATACTGAGGCCCTGATTTAACCGGGGAGAAATAGAATGACGCTCGCGGTCGCGCCACGTGCCGTTCACATGTTGCAACGGGCCTTTGTGCCTCTGCAGCTGGTGCTGTATATCGGACTGTTTATCGCCAGTGACCAACTGGTGAGCTGGCTGCACTTGCCGCTACCCGCCAATGTAGTGGGTATGGTGCTGCTGCTGATGCTGATCGCCACGCGGATTGTGCCGCTGCGCTGGGTGAAAGCCGGTGCCAGCTGGCTGCTGGCCGAGATGTTGCTGTTCTTTATTCCAGCTGTGGTCGCGGTAGTCAACTACAGCGACCTCCTGCGCAGCGAAGGGTGGCGCATCTGCCTGGTGATTGCCGTGAGTACGTTACTGGTGCTGGCGACCACCTCGCTGGTGGTGGATCGCCTGTACCGTTTCGAACTGGCGCGCGCTGCGCGCAAGCAGGCGCAACATGACTGACTTCATCATTAGCCTGCTCTGTCTGGCGCTGACGCTGCTGGTCTATTACCTCAATAAACGTCTGTATCGCCGCTGGCGTACGCTGCTGTTGATGCCGCTGGTGATGACACCGCTGGTGCTGGTGGCGCTGCTCCTGCTGACCCACGTAAGCTGGCAGGATTACATTGCTGAAAGCCACTGGCTGATCTGGCTGCTGGGGCCGGCGACGCTGGCCTTTGCTGTTCCGGTCTATGAGAACATGGATATCATCAGGCGCCACTGGCTATCGCTGAGCGCCGGGGTGCTGACAGCCACCTGCGTGGCGGTGTGCAGCTCGGTGTGGCTGGCGCGCCTGCTGACGCTACCGGAGACCATTCAGCGCAGCCTGGCGGTGCGCTCCATCACCACGCCGTTTGCGCTGGCGGCCGCACAGCCGATCGGCGGCCAGCCGGACCTGGTGGCGCTCTTCGTGGTGATCACGGGCGTATTTGGTATGGCCGTGGGCGATGTACTGTTCCTGCGCATCGCCATTAAACAAGGGGTGGCAAAGGGTGCCGGGTTTGGCGCCGCCTCGCACGGTGCCGGTACGGCGCGCGCGTATCAGCTGGGTCAGCAGGAGGGGGTGGTCTCCAGCCTGGTGATGATGCTCTCCGGTGTGGTCACGGTGATCCTGGCGCCGCTATTAAGCCATCTGCTCTGGACCGCATGATTTTGAGTCAGAGCTTGTATCCGGGTATTAGCGCTTCTCTTACTGTTTGCCCGCGCAAACAACAAGGAAGCAAAAATGAACAAACAGATATTAGCATGGGGCCTGCTGCTGGCCGCCACCGGGGTCCAGGGCGCTGAGGTGGGCGTAAAAGGCGGAAGCCACTACGCTGCCGCCGCGATCAACAGTGAACAACGCGCGGCTGGCGTGCAGTATGGCGTGGAGTATTCGCGCGGTAATAGTGCCCGCTATCTGGCCGAGGCCACGCTCGGCTACGGTTTCAGGCTCGGTGCGCTGCATATCGCGCCGCGTCTTGGCCTATTCCGGACGGACCTCAGCCCCAGCGAGGGCAGGGGCGAAGGCATCAATGGCGGGATTCGCCTGATGGCACCAGTGCCGCTGGCCCGCAGCACCTGGCTGTATATCGACTACAGCCTGTCGCCGGATGCCACCAGCCACCATCTGCACTCGTTGCATCAGCTGGAAACCGGCGTCTCACTCCAGCCCGCGCGCTGGCTGACGCTGCGCAGCGGCTACCGCTATATCGCCAGTGACGGCAACTACGGCTGGCAGGATCGTGCTCTGGCCGATGGCCTGTTTTTCGGTGCGGCCTGGCGCTTCTGATAAACCCGTAACGGCCTTCACTGGCCGTTTTTTCTCCGCTGTAACCCATTTTTACGTAAAGCTTTCCAAATAAAGTTGTGTCCTGCCGCCGTGCTGTTTACCCTTTGCGCCCAATTGTTGGTCCTTCATGGAGTGGATTGTTATGTTTAAGCAACTTGTTACTGGAAGCGTATTGGGTCTGGCACTGCTGAGCAGCGGCGCACAGGCGATTGAGGGCAGTGTTGACGTGGGTGAGCACAGCACCAACCTGAACCTTGGCCTCGGCACCACCTCTCCGGGCCTGTTCCTGAAAGGCAACTGGCTGCGCAGCGATCATGACGGCAGCACCTATGGTCTGGGTCTGGGCTACAACATTGATGTCGGTGATTTCCGCGTGGCGCCAACCGCAAAAGCGCTGTTCACCCATCCGGAAGATGGTCGTGACGGTTTCACTATGGCGGTAGGTGCGGGTGCACAGTACAGCTTCAACAGCATGTGGGGCCTGTATGGCGAGTACTACTACGCGCCGGAAGCGTTCTCTGATCGTCTGGATAGCTATCAGGAAGCCTCCGGTGGCCTGAGCTTCACGCCGATTTCACTGCTGAACCTGCGCGTGGGTTATCAGTACATCGAACTGAACAACAAAGGCAGCCGTAAAGACAACGTGCTGGTGGATGGCCCGTACGTGGGTGCATCACTGCGTTTCTGATGCATTAAACCGGTGCGCCTGAAGGCGCACCGGTGTTCTCCTGCTTAATGCGCTTTCCCCTGCGAAATCCCTACACCCGTTTGTGAACGAATAAACTGCCCGCGGAATTTAGCTCTCTCCTCTGCACCCTGTGCGGAGTGGTCGGTAATGGAGAACAGCCAGGTTCCGATAAACGCCGCCGCCATCGAGAACAGGGCCGGATACTCATACGGATAGATCGGTTTCGCGTGCCCCAGTACCTGCACCCAAATGGTCGGTCCGAGAATCATCAGCACCACCGCCGTTATCAGCCCCAGCCAGCCGCCAATCATGGCACCGCGCGTGGTCAGCTTCGACCAGTACATTGAGAGCAGAATAATAGGGAAGTTACAGCTGGCCGCGATCGAGAAGGCCAGGCCGACCATAAAGGCGATGTTCTGTTTCTCGAACGCGATGCCCAGCACAATCGCTACTACCCCCAGAATGAGTACGGTGATCTTCGACACGCGCAGTTCATCCCGCTCGGTAGCCTGACCTTTGCGGATCACGCTGGCATACAGGTCATGAGAGACGGCAGAAGCGCCCGCCAGCGTCAGCCCGGCGACCACCGCCAGAATAGTGGCGAAAGCGACCGCAGAGATAAAGCCCAGGAACAGGCTGCCGCCAACCGCGTTCGCCAGATGTACGGCCGCCATATTGGTACCGCCAATCAGCGCGCCGGTTGCATCTTTAAAGGCCGGATTTGCCCCCACCAGCAGAATGGCGCCAAAGCCGATAATAAAGGTCAGGAAGTAGAAGTAACCCATAAAACCGGTGGCCCAGAACACGCTTTTACGGGCCTCACGCGCATCGGCAACGGTGAAGAAGCGCATCAGGATATGCGGTAAGCCGGCCGTACCAAACATCAGACCAAGGCCGAGCGACAGCGCCGAGATTGGATCTTTCACCAACCCGCCCGGCTGCATAATGGCCGCGCCTTTCGGGTGGACCGCCATTGCTTCGGTAAACAGGGTATTGAAGCTAAAGCCGGTGGCTTTCATCACCATGATGGCCATAAAACTGGCACCAAACAGCAGCAGCACCGCTTTGATGATCTGCACCCAGGTGGTGGCGAGCATGCCGCCGAACAGCACATAGAGCACCATCAAAATGCCGACCAGCACGACGGCAATATGGTAGTCGAGCCCGAACAGCAACTGAATCAGCTTACCTGCGCCCACCATCTGCGCAATCAGGTACAGCGCCACTACCACCAGCGAACCGCAGGCCGAGAGTGTACGAATCGGTGTCTGCTTCAGGCGATAGGAGGCGACGTCCGCAAAGGTATAGCGGCCCAGGTTACGCAAGCGTTCGGCGATTAAAAACAGAATCATCGGCCAGCCCACCAGGAAGCCGAGCGAGTAGATCAGGCCATCGTAGCCGGAGGTGTAAACCAGCGCCGAGATACCGAGAAAGGAGGCGGCCGACATAAAGTCACCGGCCATCGCCAGGCCATTCTGGAAACCGGTAATATTACCGCCTGCGGTATAGTAATCGCTGCGGGATCGGGTGCGTTTGGACGCCCAGTAAGTAATACCGAGCGTCGCCGCAACAAACACCACAAACATGATAATGGCTTCATAGTTGGTGGCCTGCTTTTGCACTGCCCCGGTAATGGCGTCGGCAGCAAATACGCTGGCAGGAACAATCGCCAGTAAGGCGAAGATCAGGCGCTTCATGATTTCACCTCGCGCACGATTTGTTTCGTCAGGCGATCAAATTCACCGTTAGCGCGCCACACATAAACACCGGTCAGCACAAACGACACCACAATCAGCCCGACGCCAATCGGAATGCCGCGCGTAACGTTAGTGCCTTCGTGCAGCGGCGTACCGAGCCAGGCAGGCGCAAAGGCGATCAGTAAAATAAAGCCGACGTAGAGCACCAGCATTATCATGCTCAGCAGCAGCGCGAACGCCTGGCGCTTGTGCACCAGCTCCTGAAAACGCGGGTTACTTTCGATCTGTTGCCAGACTGCTTCCTGTTGGTTTAGGGCTTCGTTCATCACAGTTTCTCCAGAGGCAAGGCAGACAGGAATCTCACGGTAAAGTGATTTAACTGGCTGAATATTCTAGTTATATAGGTTGTGCGATGTTGAAAAGCGTACGGCGTAAGGGAGAGATAACGGAGAGTAGCCTGCCGTGGACAGGCTGAAACTCTCCGTCGGGCTGCTGCCGGTTACGGCATGGTAATGGACTGTTTCTCCTCCAGCAATTTCTCAACTACGCCAGGATCGGCCAGCGTGGAGGTATCGCCAAAGTTACTGGTATCGCCCGCAGCAATCTTGCGCAGAATACGGCGCATGATCTTACCGGAGCGAGTTTTCGGCAGCGAATCGGTCCAGTGCAGCACGTCCGGCGTGGCAATGGGGCCGATCTCTTTACGTACCCAGTTGCGCACTTCGGTGTACAGCTCCGGCGACGGATCTTCACCGTGGTTCAGCGTGATATAAGCATAGATGGCCTGGCCTTTAATGCTGTGCGGAATCCCGACCACGGCGGCCTCGGCAATTTTGGGATGCGAGACCAGCGCCGATTCAATCTCTGCCGTGCCCAGGCGGTGCCCGGATACGTTGAGCACATCATCAACGCGGCCGGTGATCCAGTAGTACCCATCCTCATCACGGCGTGCGCCATCGCCGCTGAAGTAGCGGTTTTTAAAGGTGGAGAAGTAGGTCTGTTCAAAACGTTCGTGATCGCCAAACAGCGTCCGCGCCTGTCCGGGCCAGGAGTCGGTAATCACCAGATTGCCTTCGGTCGCGCCGTCCAGCGTATTGCCTTCATTATCCACCAGCGCAGGCTGGACGCCAAAGAAGGGCTTCGTGGCTGAGCCCGCTTTCAGTTCTGTGGCACCCGGCAGCGGCGTGATCATGAAGCCGCCGGTTTCGGTCTGCCACCAGGTATCGACAATCGGGCAGCGGCTGTCGCCAATCTTTTTGTAGTACCACTCCCAGGCTTCCGGGTTAATCGGTTCGCCCACTGAGCCCATAATACGCAGGCTGCTGCGATCCGTACCGGCAATCGCTTTATCGCCTTCCGCCATCAGTGCGCGGATCGCGGTGGGCGCCGTGTAGAGCAGGGTAACTTTATGTTTATCCACTACTTCTGCCATACGGCTTGGCTGCGGCCAGTTGGGTACGCCTTCAAACATCAGCGTGGTAGCGCCGCACGCCAGCGGGCCATAAAGCAGATAGCTGTGACCCGTGATCCAGCCGACGTCAGCCGTACACCAGTAGACATCATCCGGATGGTAATCAAAGACATATTTAAAGGTGCTTGCGGCGTATACCAGGTAACCGCCGGTGGTGTGCAGCACGCCTTTCGGCTTGCCCGTTGAGCCGGAGGTATAGAGGATAAACAGTGGATGCTCGGCTTCAACGGCCACCGGCTCGTGCTGCTCCTGGGCAGTCGCCATCAGGTCGTGCCACCAGAGATCGCGGCCTTCATGCCAGCCGCCCTCTTTACCGGTGCGTTTGAACACCACCACGTTTTTCACGCTGGTGACGTTCGGGTTGTTAAGCGCGTCATCGACGTTTTTTTTCAGGGGAATCGCCCGGCCGGCGCGCACGCCTTCATCCGCCGTGATCACCAGTTTCGCGTTTGAATCGACCACGCGGCCAGCCACCGCTTCCGGTGAGAAACCGCCAAAAATCACGGAGTGCACAGCACCGATACGGGCGCAGGCCAGCATCACCACGGCGGCTTCCGGCACCATCGGCATATAGATAGCGACGACATCGCCCTTTTTAACGCCCAGCCCGGTCAGCACGTTGGCAAAACGGCACACATCGGCATGCAGTTCGCGGAAGGTAATGGTTTTACTTTCGCTGGCGTCATCACCTTCCCAGATGATGGCAGGGTGGTCACCCCGGCTCTGCAGATGGCGATCAAGGCAGTTGGCAGCAAGGTTTAGCGTGCCATCTTCATACCAGCGGATAGCGATATTGCCGGGCGCAAACGAGGTATTTTTTACTGTGCTGTAGGGCGTGATCCAGTCGAGGATTTTCCCCTGTTCGCCCCAAAAAGATTCGGGATCGTCAACCGACTGTTGATACAGCGCCGCATATTGTTCGGCATTAATCAGAGCGTTCGCGGCAATAGCAGCGGGTACAGGATGCTTGTGAATGTGGCTCATGGCTGACCTCCTTGAAGATGTTAATCATATGTCAATCAAAGGTTAATTGAAGAGTGCGATCGGGCTTTGTTTTCGTTTTGCAGTCTGGATCACGACCTTACGGGTGCGTAAAAAGCGTTCGTTTTCATGCGCTCCAGGGAGGACATAAAAGGGGTAAAAGAAGTGATAAGATCAATATAATCATGATCTGTGCTGCTTAAATAAACAGCAAACGCGCCGGAGGATTTTTGCGCAATATTGAATAGCTATGCGAAAAATTATCGAATTAACACTTTTCATAACAGCGAGTTATGGCCGTAATGTGTGAACAGCATTTTATGCTGCCAACCTGTGCAGGATTTAAGCTATCGCCCCAGGGGTTGCATTTACCGTAGTGAAAATGGTACTTATCTCGCCCCTGTTCAGCAGGTAACAACTCAGGCTGCATCATCACGCGGGCAGATCATGTCAGCACAGTGATACCGATACAGTCTTATATAACCCTCTATTTTACCGGGCTTTTGCTCACTTCCCTGTGTGTCATTTCTTCTGCACCTTCGCAGCAGAGCAAAGGGGTTTTTGACTTAGGAAATAAAGCGTTATGAAAGGTTTTAAACTCACTCTTGCCTGGCAGATTTTGATTGCCCTGATTCTTGGCGTTATTGTCGGAACCGTGCTGCATAATCAGCCAGACGATCGTGAATGGTTAATCACTAACATCCTTACCCCGGCAGGCGACATCTTCATTCATCTGATTAAGATGATTGTGGTGCCGATTGTTATCTCCTCCCTGATTGTTGGTATTGCAGGCGTAGGCGATGCAAAAAAGCTCGGACGTATTGGCGTGAAAACCATTGTCTATTTTGAAGTGATCACCACCCTTGCCATTGTGGTCGGCATTACGCTGGCTAACGTATTCCAACCCGGCAGCGGCATTGATATGTCAACGCTGGCAACGGTGGACATCTCTAAATATGAAGCCACGACAGAAGCGGTGCAGGGCGCACCTCACGGTCTGGTGACAACCATTTTGTCGTTGATCCCGCAGAATATCTTCGCCTCGCTGGTGAAGGGCGACATGCTGCCGATTATCTTCTTCTCGGTGCTGTTTGGTATGGGACTGTCGGCACTGCCGTCAGAGCATCGCGATCCGCTGGTAACGGTATTCCGTTCGATTTCCGAAACCATGTTTAAAGTGACGCACATGATCATGCGTTATGCGCCGGTTGGCGTGTTCGCGCTGATCGCGGTCACCATCGCTAACTTCGGTTTTGCCTCGCTCTATCCGCTGGCGAAGCTGGTGCTGCTGGTGTATGTCGCGATCCTGTTCTTTGCGTTTGTGGTGCTGGGTGCAGTGGCGCGTTTCTGTAAACTGCGGATCACCACGCTGATGCGCATTCTGAAAGATGAGCTGATTCTGGCTTATTCGACCTCCAGCTCAGAGACGGTGCTGCCGCGCATCATGCAGAAGATGGAGGCCTACGGTGCGCCAAAAGCCATTACCAGCTTCGTGGTGCCTACCGGGTACTCTTTCAACCTGGACGGCTCCACGCTGTACCAGAGCATTGCGGCGATCTTCATTGCGCAGCTGTACGGTATTGATCTGTCGCTGACCGATGAGATCATTCTGGTGCTGACGCTGATGGTGACGTCAAAAGGGATTGCGGGCGTACCGGGCGTGTCGTTTGTCGTGTTGCTGGCAACGCTGGGCAGCGTAGGTATTCCGCTGGAAGGGCTGGCCTTTATCGCCGGTGTTGACCGTATCATGGATATGGCGCGTACCGCCCTGAACGTGATTGGTAACGCCCTGGCGGTGCTGGTGATTGCGCGCTGGGAGAACCAGTTTGATACCAAACAAGCTGAAGCCTACGAGCTGAAGCTGCGTACGCAAAGCGCCAGCTAACGTCCTGCCTCATACGGCATCGATGCCTGTGGCGGCCGCCCCCAGGGGCGGCCAGCGCTGAACGCCGGCATCACGCTTTCTGGCGGCCCCGCGGGCTGAAGGCCTCGGGGCGCCACTCCGGTTATCCCCTCAGCCACTCTTCTTATGCCTGGCTGGATTTAAACCTCTCAGCCCTCCGTTAAACGTGGTCTCTTCCTGAACGTATTAATCCCTGCCGCTTTCACTTTTGCCCAGGCAGCAGACAGGTCTTATGGATCCTATCGGGCAAAGCCTGCATAAATTTATACCCACTCTAACCACCAGCCCGGAAGTTAGTATGAGATTCCCCGTTTATCTGCACAAAACAGAAAAGGGTACCTGGTCAGGTTTTGTACCGGCCGTACAGGGGTGTTTTTTTGCAGGCGATACCATTGATGAAGCGTTAAGCGATGCATTTTGCGCGATAGACACACATGTTGAATCGTTAGCCGATGCAGGCAAGGTCATTCCTGACGCAACGAATGTTAAATCGCATATTGATGATGAGGAGTGTCGGGGGGGCTACCGGGCTTTCATCGACATTGATCTCAGTCGTTATGAAGGTCGCGCAATAAAGTTGAATATCACCTTTCTGCAAAACTTGCTGACCAAAATCGATAGTGATTTTTAACAACTATCCTAATGCTATGAAAAAACGTTATAAAGTGTCACTGGCCCTGTTAACGTTGCTGACAGCGAGTCTCATTTACGTTGGGCCATACGTGAAAATGAATTTTGCTGAGAGTGCCAGATACACGGAAAAGGATAAAAGGGAGTATGAATTTTACACTCCCGAACTACTTAAACATATGCCGCGTGTAGTTAAAGATTACGAATTTGGTTTCTTTAACGTTGCAGGGCCTGGCCTGCTCATATACGAATTGAAGTTCAGAGGTGCCACTGATACAAGCCAGATTGATGAATACCTGGCAAAGCACGGCTATAAAAAATCCAGTATCTGCGATATTCAGGGGGAGTGCTGGAAAGGCCCTGACCCGAAGATATCCGTATCAGTTGGTGTTATCAGGGATCTGAAGATGCTTATCATTTCTGTTGTGGTTGAGCCATCATATAACCACGAAACAATGGAAAACAGGGGAGTAAATCCTGAATCCAATTGAACACTATAACTGACTCTTGTTATCAAAAAGGAGTTTCTGAAAATGCGTTATTTCATCTCAGAGAGCGGGCTATTTTAAAGGTTAAATGTATCTCTGGCTATGATAACCCACTGGCTTATCCACCCCATTCTGCAATGCCAACCTGATTTTCATTTCCGAGTCAGTTTTAACAATGCGCCCGCCTTAATCTGCTTCAGAGTAAGGACAATCTGTTAGACGATGATTCGTCGACGTTTTACAGACATAAGCTCAGTTCGGAAGAGTAAAATCATGCCTGAAGCCTGTTTCTGCATGGACAGGGGCCCGGAATTCAGTCACATCAGCTGGCGAAATTTTTATGTTCGTTGCCGCAAAAGGCAAAAAATCTCATGCCAGCCTGATGAATTAACAATTCTTTGTGATATATAATTTTGTGAATAAATTATTCATTCACAGGACTATGCATGAAAATCGATCTGAGCCAGATGATCACCGAAGGCCGTAATCCGGCCAGCCAGAATATTGACGAGCTCTCAACCGAAGCGATGCTGCGCGTCATTAACGATGAAGATAAAAAAGTGGCGCTGGCGGTTGAAGCCATCGTGCCGCAGATCGCGCAGACGGTGGATGCCATCACCGCCGCGTTCAGCCACGGTGGGCGCCTCATCTATTGCGGTGCGGGAACGTCTGGCCGCCTCGGTATTCTGGATGCCAGCGAATGCCCGCCAACATTTGGTACACCGCGCAGCCAGGTCGTCGGGCTGATTGCCGGCGGCCATACCGCGATCTTACAGGCGGTGGAGAATGCTGAAGATAATGCGGAGCAGGGCGCGCAGGATTTAAAAGATATCAATTTCTCGGCGCGCGATGTGCTGGTTGGCATCGCTGCCAGTGGCCGTACGCCATATGTGCTGGGTGCCCTGGCTTATGCGAAACAGCAGGGGGCGGTCACCGCAGCGCTCACCTGCAATCCGGCGAGCCCGATGTCGCAGGTGGCTGATATCGCCCTCACGCCGGTTGTTGGCCCGGAAGTGGTCACCGGATCCTCGCGCATGAAGGCGGGCACGGCGCAAAAACTGGTGCTGAATATGCTCACCACCGGCGCAATGGTTCGCAGCGGAAAAGTGTACGGCAACCTGATGGTGGATGTGGAAGCCACCAACCAGAAACTGGTACAGCGCCAGATCAACATCGTCAGACAGGCTACCGACTGCGACGATGCCACGGCGCAGCAAGCGCTGGCTGCCTGCGGTGGTCACTGTAAAACCGCCATCGTCATGGTGCTGGCAGGAGTGGATGCCGATGACGCGCGCGCACTGCTCGACCACAATCAGGGCTTTATTCGTCAGGCTCTGCGCAACGCAGGAGCGCAATAATGGCCGCCATCACGGAGAGCTTCCTGCGTGACACGCTGCAGGCGATCGGCGGGGCCGGCAACGTGCTGCACTGCGGCAACTGCATGACGCGCCTGCGCCTGACGCTGGCTGATGCCAGCCTGGTCAATTATCCGCAGCTGAAAGCACTGCCCGGCGTGCTTGGCGTCATCAACAGTGATGCGCAGCTGCAGATCGTGCTGGGCCCCGGTAGAGCACAGACGGCGGCAGAGAAGATGCAGGCCCTGCTGAACAGTGATGAACCCCAGGCCGCGTCGGATCTGCACACCCTCGCTCATGCACAGAAACAGCAGATGAAAGCGAAGCAGACCAGCGCGCTGCACCGCTTTCTTGCCTGTTTTGCCACTATTTTTACCCCGCTTATCCCGGGGTTTATCGGTGCCGGGCTGCTGCTGGGCTTTGCCACGCTGATTGAGCAGATCTTCCATCTCAATCAGCCGGGCGATCATGCCCGCTGGCTACTCGATACCGTGGCCTACATGAAAGTGTTCGGCAAAGGGCTGTTTACCTTCCTGAGCATTTTGATCGGCTATAACGCGCAGAGAGCGTTTGGCGGCACCGGGGTAAATGGCGCCATCATCGCCTCGCTGTTTGTGCTTGGCTATCTCCCTAAGGCCACTGTTGGCTACTACAGCGGTATGGAGAACTTCTTTGGTCTGGCGATCGATCCGCGCGGCAATATTATCGGCGTCCTGCTGGCGGCGATGTTTGGCGCATGGGTTGAGAAGCAGCTGCGGAAAATTATTCCCGATAACCTTGATATGATTCTCACCTCGCTGCTGACGCTATTAATTACCGGTGCCGTCACTTTCCTGGTCATTATGCCGATTGGCGGCGAACTGTTTAAAGGCATGTCCTGGCTCTTCATCCACTTGAATAACAATCCTTTTGGCTGCGCGATCCTGGCCGGGTTGTTTTTGATTGCCGTCATGTTCGGCATCCATCAGGGCTTTATTCCGGTCTATTTCGCGCTGATGGAGACGCAGGGGTTTAATTCACTGTTCCCGATCCTCGCCATGGCGGGTGCCGGTCAGGTGGGCGCGTCCCTGGCGCTCTGGTGCAAAGCGGAAAAAAATTCGCTGCTTCGTACGCAGATAAAGGGGGCGATTGTGCCGGGCCTGCTTGGCGTCGGGGAACCGCTGATCTACGGCGTCACGCTGCCGCGACTCAAGCCATTTATCACTGCCTGTTTTGGTGGCGCGCTGGGCGGGTTTTTCATCGGCCTTGTGGCGTGGCTGGGTCTGCCGGTCGGCATGAATACGGTATTCGGCCCATCCGGGCTGGTCACCCTGCCGCTCATGACCTCGTCGCAGGGCATTTTTGCCGGTATGGCAGTCTATCTTGCCGGGCTGGTGGTGGCATGGATCGGCGGGTTTGCCTTTACCTGGTGGGGCGGAACAAAGGGTGTCGATTTAAGCTGAAGCGGACACTGTGTGCCCGATACGGCTGCCTGCAACGGCATCCGTTTCGGGCTCGATTATCGCTCTGCAACTCTGTGTCCGGCTTCACACTTCCCATATTTACCAGGGGCCCGTCATAATGGGTAATAACCCATTTAGCTATTTCTCTTCACACTCGCGTGAAAAATAAAAATTATTCTGAATCAAGAAAATAAATAGCGCATATGCCGTGACGGCGCTGTTTATAATCGCCGTACGCTTATTTCATCTCGCCAAATATCACCGGCTTCGCTTTTGCGTATTCCAGCCAGAATGTCTATATAACTCGTTAAATTTTCCCTGTTTATCGCAGTCTGCGCCCATCCCCGCGCATTAAATTCACCACTTGATTCATTTTGCGAAAAATAGCGGGCTGACAAATTTTCTGATCTTTTAGCGCGGCTATTTAACCGCGTCGCTGATGCTTGTTGACTGGAGGGTGTATGAGATTCAACCTGAATCCCATTGTGGTTGGGATAGTGGCTGCGCACGTCGTGAGCGGATTTCCCCTGGCCGCGCAGGCCGTTACGCTCGGGGCATATAATCCGCGTGATAACGATCGGCAAACGGGATCGCTTATCGTCAACAGTGGCAGCCAGACCTTAACCGGCAACCAGGCCTTTGAGCCCGGCGTGGACGGTGCAGTCAACACGACGCTTGGGCAGGTGACGATTGCCTCCGGCGCACAGTTTATCGATCAGGCACGGCTTGATCCCGGCCCGCAAAATTTCGCCATCACCGTGCCCGATCCTGCGACCGGCGGCAACACTACCTTTCAGGTTTATGACTCCGCCAGCCTGGTGGCGCAGGCGCCGATCGGCCGCAGCACCGTCGTGCCGGATCTGCAAAATGTCAACGGCAATCAGTATATCAATGCGCGTGTGGCCGATGTCTCCGGCAGCGGCAGTACGCTTGACGTCAACATCGGCCGGGCTAACGCCAACAGCAGTGCCAGCACTAACGCCTGGAGCATGGCAGCAAAAGAGACCACGCTGTTTCAGGTAACCAACGGCGGCCTGCTCAACTGGAACAGCAACAACCGCATCAGCTTTAACGGTTCGGCAGCGGATGTGGTCGGTGGCCGGGCCACAGACAGTCTGGCGGTGCAAAACCTTGCCAGCTACAACGGCAGCTTTGGCGTGCAGACGCTGGACGGTAAAACCACGCGTTTTAACGTGACTAACGCCACTCAGCTGCAGAGCTACAACACCTGGCTGGTGAGTCAGCTGCAGTCTGGCAACCTTGCGCCTGCCAGCTACCTGAACGAATTCAACAAAGCGGTCACTATCACCAATGGCGATATTGTGTACAACGTCAGCGCCACGCCGCCGGATGAAGTTACGCAGCCCCTGGGCGACCGTATCGCGATCAACGCTGAAGGTGCCGGTTCTCAGGTGCATATCGCAGCCGGTAAAACGCTGGAGGTGGTGGGTGCCAACGGCGGCGCAGTTCGCGTTGCCAGTAACGCGACCGCCGTGATTGATGGCAAGCTGGCGAGCCGCGGCACCGCGCTGGCGCTGGATGATGCTACTGCGACTAACAGCAGCAGCGGTGTCATCAACGGGGGGTTCCTCAACCGGATTGATGGCACCGGCGTTGGCGCTGCCAGCAACAACGCTACGGCCGTCACGGTACAAAATAACGGCAACTTTACCAACAACGGTGTGGTGAACCTGGGCACTACCGGCAGCAATCTGCTCAACGGCGTGGCGGGTATCCGACTGGATGCGAATGCGCAGGCCAGCAACAGCGGCAATATCAATGTCGGGGTGAATGGATCGAGTGCGCGCGGCACTACCTCCGGCGTGTTGCTCACCACTGAGACCAGCACCTTCACCAATAACAGTGGCGGCACGATCTATATCGGCCGCGGTCCGCAAAACAGTCTGAACGACAGCGTAGCGGAGACCGCGATGAACCAGAGCGGGCTTACCAGCGGCATTGCGTTGCTGGCAAACGGCAGCGCCAGCAATGCGGGCAACATCGTGCTGGGATCACGCGTGCAGAACGCAGCGGGCATGTCGGTGAGCGGCGCGAACAGCGCCACGCTGATCAACAGCGGCACTATCGACGTCAACGGCAGCGCGGCGCGCGTCCCGCGTGAAAACGTCGGCATGCTGGTAACGAACAGCGGCGGTACGCTGGAGAATCGCGGCACAATCAATCTTAACGGTGTGAACGGAACCGGCCTCAAAGTACTGGCCACAAGCGGCGGGAGCGCCTCCGCCAGCTCAACCGGCACGATCAATGTCGCGGGCGGGGCCGATCCCGCCAGCGGCACGCGTAACTTTGGCGTCTGGGTTGAAGGGCAGGGCAGCGGCACGGCACAGGCTGAGATTGATGGGCGCATCAACCTGACCGGCGACGGTGCGATTGGCGTTCACGCGCGCGGCAACGCGACGGTTAACGTGACGCAGGACGCGATACCGACCTTCAGCACCGGTAGCAATCAGATCGGTTTTTTTGCCTATGGCCCAAACGCGCTGATCAACGTTGCGGATAACAACGCCTTTGATGTCACTACCCGCAACTCAACGCTGTTCCGCATTGAACAGGGCGCGACCTTTGACGGTACCAATACTACGCTGACCGCTTCCGGCGCAGGCGCCGTGGCGGTGAACGGCACCGGCAGCGGCGGCACCACGGTGAACACCAACAATGCCACGCTGAATATCAGCGGTACGGGCGCTACCGGGGTGAATATCGAAGGGGGCGCACAGGGCAATATCGATGCGGCCACTACCATCAATCTCACCGGCAGCAATGCGACAGGCGCTATCGTCGACGGGCAAAAACATACTCTGACCGGTGCCAACAGCCGGGCGCCGGTAGCCAGCACCCGCCTGACCTCAGCGGCGGAGCTGAACTCTGCGCAGAGCGGCATCACGGGCTATCTGGCGCGTAACCGTGCGCAGCTTAGCAACAGCGGCAGCATCAGCTTTAGCGGCGCGAACACCACCGGTATGCGGGTGGAGAGCGGCGCCACCGGCAGTAACAGCGGCAACATCAGTATCAGCGACGGCGGTACCGGCATTGTGGTCAACAGCGACGGCAGTACCTTTGCCACCACCGCCAGTAACAGTGGCAATATCGACGTTAACGGCGGCGGCACCCTTAACCGCACGCGCGGCGTGAGCGCCAGCGGTGCGCTGGCCGTCGCCAACCTGAATGGCGGAACGCTTACGCTCAATGGCGCTGGCGCGCTGGGCGCTGAAGCGCTCAACGGGGCGCAGGTCAATATCGCTGCCGGATCGACGCCGATCTTTAACAACAGCGATCAGATCGCTTATCGCGCCGCCGGGATCGGATCGCGCATTCTTTCCGCCAGCCGGACGCTGGAGATTGATACCCGCGGCTCAACCGGCTACCGCATTGACGAGGGCGCCGCGCTGAGCTTTAGCGCACCCACGACGCTGACCAGCCGGGCAGCCAACACTACCGGCGTGATTGTCTCCGGCAGCGGCAGCCAGCTGGATAGCACCAACGCCAGTTTTATCGCCAGCGGTGCAGGCAGCACGGCGCTGCGCGTCGAGGGCGGGGCGGCGGCGACGCTGGACAGCAGCAGCAACATTAATCTGAGCGGAGAGAGTGCCACAGGCGTGCTGGTGAATAACCTCCGCAGCGACCTGAGCAACGCACTGGATGGCACTGCTGCCCCTACGCGCGTGACCAGCAACGCCAGCATCAGCGGTGCGGGCAGGGGCGCTGTTGGCTTTGATATCACGCAGGGCGCTACGCTGCTGAATAACGGGGCGGTGAATCTGAGCGGCAGCAACGCGATCGGCATACGCTCGCGGGCCGGCGCGATTCTGACCAACAGTGGCGTTGTTAACATTACGGATGGCACCGCGCTGGATGTGGCAGGCCGCGGCAGCACCCTGGCGCAGGGTGGCGCGATTAACGTTGATAACGGCATTGCCGGCGTGCGTATCAGTGACGGGGCGCAGCTGGCGCTGACCGGCGACAACAGCGTTATCACCACCCGCGGCAGTGCGCACGGCATTTTACTGGATAGCGGAGCCGCTGCGCTCAGCGCCAGCGATGCCACCCTCAACGTATTGGGCAGCGGTAACGGCATTGAAAACCGCGCGGAGCTGGGCAATGTCACCCTGAACAACCTGACGGTCAACGTGGGCGACGGGAACGGTATTCGCTCTGGCGTCGCGTTTGATCCGGCGTCTGTGGTCACCGCGAACGTCAGCGGGCGCGGCAATGGTCTGAACATTGCCAATGCCGATGGCAGCACTGCCGTGGGCGATCTTGTCCTTGGCGCAGGCTATGTGTTCAATGTCACCGGCGCCGGTGGCAACGGCATCCGCGCCAATACCACGGGCGATATCATTACCGCCGCCAGCGTCACAATCGATAATGCGGCAGGCGGTTCGGCGCTGATCTCCAGCACCGCGGGTACCATCATCAATCGCGGAATTTTCCGCTCAAACAGCCTGAGCGCACCGGTGGTGGATTTACGTGGCGGCAAAACGGTGTTTGAGAACTTCGGTACCCTCATTACCGCTAACCCGCAAACGGTGGCCGTCGCCGGCAGCAGTGCTGATGATGTGATCTTGCTGACACAGGGCGATGTGCAGGGCGATATTAACCCCGGCGGCGGCGCCGACACGTTCCGCTGGAGCGGCGGCACGCTTAACGGCAGTCTGACCATGGGCAGTGATAACAACAACCTTGCCGAGGTCAGCGGCGTCGATCTCAGTACCACTTACCACCTCACCAGCGGTACCGGCACCGGCAACAGTCTGACCTTTGCACAGATCGATGCGCGCGGCGGCAGTTTTGCCGCTGACGATCTCAGTAAAGGGATTAACCTCGGTAGCGGCTGGAGTACGATTAACTTTGCGGATACGCGCTGGACGCTGACCGATAATCTGCAGCTGGCGCACAGTACTCTCAATATCGATGCAGCTTCTACGCTGTACGCGGGCAACGGCGTACATCCGGTGCTGGCGGGCGGCACGGCGACATCTCTGCAGGTAAACAACAGTGGCACGCTGGACCTGACCAACGGCGCGGGTTCACCGGGCAACACGCTGGATATTAACGGATCGCTGGCATCGGCAGGCGGCCGGGCGCATCTGCTTACCCGCCTTAATGAAGGTGGCGCGCTGAGCAATCAGTTTACCGACCACATCAACGTTACCGGCGACGCCAGCGGCACTACGCTGCTGAATATCAAACTGGACGCTGCCAGTAGCGGGGCGTTAACCGATCTCGATCGTAACGGCGGCGTGGAAGGGAATGAGGGGATCTCTCTGGCGCAGGTGGGCGGCCGCGCCGGCGCCGGCAGTTTTGCTTTAAAGGATGGATACCTCGGCGCGGGTCCCTGGCAGTACCGGCTGTATACCTTTGCGCCCGGCAGCAGCGATCCCGGCCAGCGGCGGGTGAGCGGCAGCGGCAATAACTACTGGGATTACCGTCTGGCAAATTACTATGTTTGCGCAGACAGCGAGAGCTGCCAGCCAACGTTAGTAAACACGGGGTTTGGCAATGAAACACGCTACGATGCACGCCCGGCCGTCATCCCCCAGGTGCCGTCGTATGTGTCCGCACCGGTCGGACTGGCTTACTACACGGCGGCCATTATTGATGACCTGCATAAACGCCTCGGCGAGCTGCGCCACGAGCAGACGCGCACCGCAGGCGACGGCGGCGAGATGTTCCTGCGCTATATCGGCTCAAACCTGAAGTACCAGAGCGATCGCCGCTTCCGGGATTACGGCTACGATTTTGACCTCGACTATAACGCAGTGCAGCTGGGTGGCAATGTGCTGCGTCTGGATGGTGAAAAAGAGAGTCTGCGCGGCGGTATCGCCTATACGCGCGGTAACACGCGCCTGCGCCCGAACGCGGCGGATGGCTATAGCAGCACCACCTTCGATAGCGACAGCCTGGCACTGTACGGCACCTGGCAGCGCCAGAGCGGCTTCTATCTGGATGGCGTGCTGTCGTTTGACTGGCATCGTGGCGAGACAGATATCGCCCGCCAGAAGCGTGAAGCAAAGCTGCGAGGACACGGCTGGACGGCATCATTAGAGAGCGGATATCCGTTTGCGCTGGGTAACGGTTACCAGCTGGAGCCCCAGGCGCAGCTGATGTACATGAAGCTGAATATGAATAGCTTTACCGATGAGGACGGTAACCAGGTGCGTTACGGTGATTATGACCAGACGATTGGCCGGTTAGGGGCGCGGTTGGATCGCACCTGGAGCGATGACAGCAACCGGCAGTACACGCCCTATCTGCGCGCAAGCTATTACAAAGGCTGGGGCGGTACGGCCAGCACGACGGTGTCCGCGGCCGATAATCCGGCGCTTGGCGCAAGCTTCACCAGCGGCCGTTTTGGACAGATGTGGGAAACGGGCGCAGGCGGCACCGTTACGCTGCCGCAGGGGGTTTCGCTGTACGCCGAGGCGGATTATCGCAAAGCAATTGATGGCAACGGAGCCAAAGGCTGGCGCTATAACGCTGGCGTGCGGTGGCAATTTTAATGCGTGAAAATAGTGTATCTCACTCTCTTTTCTTCCTTTAACCATTGGAACCGCTGTTTCTGCACACTCACGCTTTTGCCATACGGAGTGGCGGCCCTGACGGGTCGCCACTCCGGATAGGGTGCTGGTTTTTCACCACCGCAATGAGCCGCCATACGCCGGCACGGAACCTGTCCCGGACGCCTGCCGTATCGCTTATTTAAACAGCGATTTTATCTACTCTAAATCGCTGTTTATCAATTCCATATGCCCCCTAAAATGTGAATCACTTCCCGAACCCGCTTTATTCAGGATAAAAATTAAATACCCGCGCTAAAGCCAGGCCATTTGTGTGCCGAAAAGATAAAAAAGAGTAATTGGTTCCATTTTCAGTCTGCGTTTTCCAAGGACACACACATGCGTAATAACCAGCCCATCACCCAGCGCGAATTTGATTTCGACGAGCGCGCCACGCTGATGTCCACCACTGACCTCAACAGCTATATCACCTATGCCAACGACGCTTTTATTCAGGTCAGCGGTTTCAGCCCGGAAGAGGTGAATGGGCAGCCGCACAATATGGTGCGTCACCCGGATATGCCGCCGGAAGCCTTCGCGGACATGTGGAGCACGCTGAAGCAGGGCGAACCCTGGACGGCGCTGGTCAAAAACCGCCGTCAGAACGGCGATCACTACTGGGTGCGTGCCAATGCCATTCCGGTGGTGCGTGAAGGGAAAGTACAGGGCTATATGTCGGTGCGCACGAAACCCTCGGCGGAAGAGGTGCGTCAGACGGAAACGCTGTACCGTGATTTCCGCGAAGGGCGCGCCAAAGGCCGACGCTTTCACAAAGGGCTGATTATCGGCACCGGCTGGCGTCGACTGGGGTCGGTACTGAAAACCCTGCCGCTGCGCTGGCGCATCCGCTCTGGCTTGATCACGCTGCTGCCGCTCTCGGTATTCAGCGTCTGGCTGCTGGGCGTGGCGCCGATGGCGCTCGGCTGCTTTACCGGTGGAATGGCGATCATGCTGCTGCTGGTAAGCCTGTGGCTGGAGCAGCAAATCTCCCGTCCGATGGAGCGCATGTGCCGCCAGGCACTCAGCGTGGCGACGGGTGCCAGCCATAAAGTGGATCAGATTGATCGCGTTGATGAGATTGGCGTGACGCTGCGGTCAATCGGACAGCTGGGGTTGATGTTTCGCTGGCTGGTGGATGATGTCAGCGGCCAGGCGATTAATGTACTGAGCGCCAGCGACGCGATTGCGCGCAGCAACGATGAGCTCTCGCGTCGTACCGAGCAGGCGGCCGCGAACGTACAGCAGACTGCCGCCACAATGAACGAGATGACCGCCACGGTGAAAAGCAACACCGAGACCGCCAGCGAAGTGAACAGCCTCTCGGCCAGCACCAGCAGCGTGGCGATCAAGGGTGGAGAAGTGATGCAGGAGATGGTCGGCATGATGGACGAAATTGCCGATAGCGCCAAACGCATCGCGAATATCACCAGCGTGATTGATAGCATCGCTTTCCAGACTAACATTTTGGCGCTCAACGCCGCAGTGGAGGCCGCTCGCGCCGGTGAGCAGGGCAAAGGTTTTGCGGTGGTGGCTGGCGAAGTGCGTAATCTGGCGCAGCGCAGCGCCAAAGCCGCCAGCGAGATTAAAACGCTGGTGGAGACCAGCGCCAGCCGGGTGCAGTCGGGCAGCGATCACGCCGATGCCGCCGGGCGCACCATGCAGGATATTGTCAGCCAGGTGCAGAATGTTACGTCGCTGATCGCGCAGATCAGCGCGGCGACAGCAGAGCAATCGCTCGCGCTGAGCGAAGTCAGCACTGCGGTAGAAGATCTTGACGATATCACGCATCAGAATGCGGCGCGCGTGGCAGAAGGGGCGGAAGCCTCGGGCCGTATGGCGCATCAGGCTAACCGCCTGGTTGAGGCGATCAGCGTCTTCCGCTAACCCTCAGACAGGGATGCTCGTCCGGCGCGCAAGGCGCCGGGCGGCGTGCCCACAATCCGCTTAAAGGCGCGGCTAAACGCCGCCAGCGAACCATAACCGAGGTGGAAAGCCACGCTCTCCACCGCTTCCCCCTCATTCACAATGCGCTGCACCGCCAGACGCATGCGCAGCTCGGTGAGGTAGCGCAGCGGCGTCATACCGGTGGCGCTCTGAAAGCGGGCAGCAAACACCGAACGCGAACTGCCGGATTCACGCGCCAGCCGCTCGACGGTCCAGTTTTCCCCGGGCGCACGGTGCATGGCCGCCATCGCCTGGCTGAGGCGCGGATCGCGCAGCGCCTGCACCAGGCCACTGCCCTGGCCGCAGCCATTCTCCACCCAGCCACGCACAATCTGCGCGGCAACCACATCGGCCAGCCGTGACAAAATGCCGGCAAAACCCGCTTTACGCTGGCGCGTTTCACGCTCCATCGCGTCAAGGATGGGTTGAATCTCCGGATATTGTGCCAGCAGCGTGCTGACCAGCATCACATCCGGCATGGTGTGCACCAGCGGCTGCATGCCGCCAAGCTCAAACGCCATACAGGCGCTAAACAGAATGACATCGCTGTCGTCCGGGCAGCTCTCCGCATCCGGCGCATCGTTAATGGCGCACACGCTGTCGCAGATCGGCTTGCTGGTGAAGGTCGTGATGGGTTCACACACCGCATCCTCTGCGGAGATCAGCGCGTGCGGTTTACCGTGCGGGATCAGCAGCGCATCACCGGCCTGCAGTGGATAGAGCGTGCCCGATGCTGAACGGATCAGCAGCGAGCCGCGGCCGACAAAGTGCAGCTGCGCCCGGCCTGGTGCATCCTCGTACTGCAGGCCAAACGGCGCATGCAGGGCGATACGCTGATATTTAACGCCGTACAGGCGCATCCCCATCAGCAGTTCACTGGTTAAATCCTGATAGCGGCTCACGGTAATCCAGACGAATTATCAAATAACAAAGTTTCTGTATCATAGATCGTCTTGCGTCATCTCACTATGCTTACTACCTAAATTTTTGTGATGGGGATCGCAAATGAGTCTGGATACTGAAGTGGCCGAAACAGGTATAGCGGTGGATAAGCCCGCATGGGGAGCGGTATTTGCCATGGCGTTTGGCGTATTTGGCCTGATTACCGCCGAATTTCTGCCGGTGAGCTTGCTGACACCGATTGCTGACTCGCTGCAGGTGAGCGAAGGGCAGGCGGGTCAGACCGTTACTGTTACTGCGCTGGTGGCGCTGCTCACCAGTCTGGTGATTGGCAACGTGACGCGCAGCCTGGATCGCCGCCGCGTGATGCTGGCGTTTACGCTGCTGCTGATTGCTTCCGCGCTGCTGGTGGCGTTTGCCGACAACCTGCCGATGATTTTGCTGGCGCGCGTGCTATTGGGCATGGCCATTGGCGGCTTCTGGACGCTGTCGACGGCTATCACCATGCGTCTGGTGCCGACCGATCAGGTGCCGCGTGCGCTGTCGATTGTCTTCAGCGGTATTTCGCTGGCGACCATCATTGCCGCACCGCTCGGCAGCTACCTCGGTGGCCTGATTGGCTGGCGTAATATTTTCCTGCTGACGGCGGTGCTGGGTGTGCTGGCGCTGTTCTGGCAGTTCTTCACGCTGCCCTCCATGCCGCCGGAGAATAAAGCGCGCAGCGGTGGCGTGCTGGATCTGCTGCGCCAGCGCGTGATGCGCTGGGGCATGCTGGCGGTCATCATGATGTTCACCGGCCACTTCGCCTTCTTTACTTATCTGCGCCCATTCCTGGAGACCAGCGCGCAGCTGAACGTTAATCAGCTCTCACTGGTGCTGCTGGCGTTTGGCGTAGCAAACTTCTTTGGCACCTCGCTGGCGGGGTTCCTGGTAACGCGCAGCGTGTCACTGACGCTGACCGGTATGGCGCTGGTGATGAGCGTCACGGCGGTCCTGCTGGTGAGCTTTGGTCACTTCTCATGGATAGTGGGCGCGGGCGTTGCGCTATGGGGGCTGGCGTTTGGCTCAATGCCGACCGGCTGGTCTACCTGGATTTCGCGTGCGGTGCCGGATGACGCCGAATCAGGCGGTGGCCTGCTGGTGGCAACCATTCAGCTGGCGATTACGGCAGGCGCGGCGGCCGGTGGCTGGATGTTTGATCTGCAGGGCGCTGGCGGTGTATTCCTCGCCAGCGGCGTGCTGATGCTGCTGGCAGCCATCACTATTTTCACCCGCGTACGCCATCACGGCTAAACCGCAGGTCTGAAAGCCGGGCCGTCTGTCAGGGCGACCCGGCACTTCATCTTTTCTGCTGCAGTGTCTGCGTTTAACCCTTTGCGCGCCGGTTAATCCATCCGTGCGATATTTGTTCAAAAATATAGAACAACAATCGCAAATCTCTCCGCTTTTTACCGTTCACTTTCTCCCCTATTATCTCGGTCAACAAGGCAACAACGCCTTACTCTCTCAAACAAATTTTAAGGAATTGACCATGAAAACCATCAAAACTTTTGCTGCTGTTATCGCCCTCTCAGTACTGCCATTCGCCAGCTTCGCCCAGAGCGTGACCGCTTCTGCGACCACCCTGGATGGCGCCGAAGCGCAAATCGCGGCGAAGGCACAGGAGATGGGCGCCTCTTATAAAATCACCGAAGCCAACTTCAATAACGGTGTACACATGACGGCCCAGCTCACCAAATAAGTGACGTTTACCTTCTGAGCTGACAGGGTGCCTCCGGGCGCCCTGGCGGCGTTGAACCGTCAATAAATTCCTGTCCCTTCTCCGCATAAATGATTATTATTCGCAAAAACTAATTCCCCCTTTTTTCGGCTCGCTTCGGGCTGAGTTTTCTATTGGTTGCAATGTCGGGCTTTCATTTCACTGCTATCAGGCAGTGGTTTTGCTATGGAGAAGTTATGAAGGCGAATAACAAAATGTCCTGGGCGTTACGTCCGTTGCTGCTGGCAACGTCACTGATCGCCTCCTCTGCGGTTGTGGCGGCGGAAACCGCGCCACTCAATCAGGCGATCTCGAAAGGCGCCTACGAACTGGCGTTCAGTAACAGCAACAACGCGTTATTCCTTGCTACGGCCCGGAACAGCAGTAATGAGAAAGGTGGCACCGTTTATCGTCTCGATCCGCAGGATCTGGCGGTAAAGCAAACTATTAACACCGATCTGAAAACCTTTGGCGCTACCATTAACCAGAAAACCAATGTGCTCTATTTTGGTAACACGGTGAACAGCGCGCTGACGGCAGTGGATGCCAGCAGCGGTAAGGTGATCAACACCCTGGTGCTGGATGGCCGCAAGCGTGGTGAGGATGTGCGTCCGCTGCAGCCGCGCCAGCTGGTGGCGGACCCCGCTACTGACCGCGTTTACATTACCGGCCTCGGTCCGCAGAGTGTTGTATGGGTAGTGGATGGCAAAACGTTGCAGCTGATCAGCACCGTGCCGAATACCGGTAAAATGGCCACCGGGCTGGCGCTGGATGCGGCGGCGCAAAAACTGTATGTCACCAATGCTGACGGGGAGCTGGTGACAATCAATACCCGCCTCAACGCCATTGAAAAACGTCACAAAATTGATGCCGGTAACGATCACTTCTTCCTGAATATCACCCTGGACACGCAGGGACACCGCGCCTTCCTCAGTGATTCAAAGCAGCCACAGGTGCTGGTGCTGGATACCCGCACGCAGCAGGTGATTCAGCGCATCGATGTACCGGAATCCCTGGCCGTACTGTTTAATGCGGAGCGCGATGAGCTGTACGTTACCCACCGCAAAGCGGGCGAGATCAGTATTATCGATGCCAGCAGCTACAAGGTGAAGCGCACGGTGAAAGCGCCTGGCCTGCCTAACAGCCTGGCGCTGTCGGCAGATGGCAACACGCTGTTTGTCAGCATCAAACAGCCGGGCTCGCGCAAAGAGCCGCCTAAAAATCCGGACAGCGTGCTGAAAATTGCGCTCTGAGTAGTCATTATCTGAATCTGCGGGCGGCCTGTGCCGCCCTTTGCATTTCCCGCCTTTACTGCACCTCTTCTCGCTGCACTTACGCTACCTTTATGACGACAACACCAAAGGGGAGAGTGCAATGAGCCAGTTTTTTATGCATGAGAAAAACAATCTGGTTAACGAAGCGATTGAGGGAATTTTGCTCAGCACGCCGTGGCACAACCTGCGCCGTCTCGATCTCGGGGACGAGATCCGCGTCGTAGTACGTTCAGACTGGGATAAGAGCAAGGTGGCGCTTATCTCCGGCGGCGGATCGGGGCACGAGCCGGCGCACGCGGGCTTTGTGGGCAAAGGCATGTTAACGGCGGCAGTCTGCGGCGATATCTTTGCCTCACCGAGCGTGGATGCGGTACTCAACGCTATCGTCAACGTGACCGGCGACGCCGGCTGCCTGCTGATTGTGAAGAACTACACCGGTGACCGCCTTAACTTTGGCCTGGCGGCGGAGAAAGCAAAAAACCTTGGCTATCGGGTTGAGCTGGTGATGGTGCAGGATGACATCGCGCTGCCGGAAAACCCGCAGCCGCGCGGCATTGCCGGGACGGCACTGGTGCATAAAATCGCCGGTTTCGCCGCCGAGCAGGGGCAATCTCTTGAGGCGGTAAAAGCGCTGGCGCAGCGCGCCATTGACGCCACGTCATCCATTGGCCTGGCGTTTGCCACCTGCCATCTACCCGGTGAGCAGCGCGACGACCGCGTAGCGCCGGGGCACAGCGAGCTGGGGATGGGGATTCACGGCGAGCCGGGCGTTGTCACGCTGGATACGCAGAACAGCCAGAAGATCAGCAGCATCATGACCGACAAACTGGCGCAGGCGCTGCCGGATGGCAAACAGGCGCTGCTGCTGATTAATAACCTGGGCGGCTTTTCGCAGCTGGAGCTGGCGCTGCTGACGCGTGAAGTGTTGCAGTCACCGCTGGCGGCACGCATTACCCATCTTATCGGCCCGGCCACGCTGGTGAGCGCGCTGGATATGAAAGGGTTTTCGCTATCACTGCTGGCGCTGGAGGAGCCCTTCCACGAAGCGCTGAATGCGCCGGTGCAGGTGCTGGGCTGGGCGCCGGTCTATGAGTTCGCGCCGATCAGCCTGCAGAGCGCTGAGCGGGTTGCCAGTGCGCTGGATTTTGATCCCTCACACAACGCAGAGGTGGCGCAGGCGGTGGCGCGCGTCACGCAGGCGCTGATCGATCTGGAGAGTGAGCTGAATGCGCTGGATGCCAAAGTGGGCGATGGCGATACCGGCTCCACTTTCGCAGCCGGGGCGAGGAAGATACAGCGCGCTATGCAGGAGAAGCAGCTGCCGCTGGATGAGCTGCCCACGCTGCTGGCGCTGATTGGCGAGCAGCTGGCGACCGTGATGGGCGGTTCCAGCGGCGTACTGATGTCGATCCTGTTTACCTCGGCAGGACAAAAGCTGGAGGAGGGCAGTCTGCTGCCGCAGGCGCTGATGCACGGGCTGGAGCGCATGAAGCATTACGGCGGCGCGGAGCCAGGCCATCGCACGCTGGTGGATGCCTTGCAGCCGGCGCTGGAGGCGCTGGTGGCAGGCGAGTCGCTGGCGGTTGCCGCTCAGGCGGCGAAGCAGGGTGCAGACGCAACGGCACAGATGCAGAGTGCCAAAGCGGGTCGTTCTGCCTACCTGAATCAGCAGAGTCTTGATGGGGTGAAAGACCCGGGTGCGTATGCGATCGAGCGGGTATTCGCGCTGCTGGCAGGGTTGTAAGGGCGAGTTCTCTCTCCGATCTTCCCTCATGCAGGGGGAAGATCGGGAGGCGAAATCACGGCAAAACCTACTCTGCGGCCTCGCGCAGCATCTCATCGTGCGGGATATCCTGCAAAATCTGCTCAAAGCTGCGCAGACGTTTATAAATCGACATCAGCTCAATCAGCGTGGACCAGGAGGTGATCAGGTACTGGAATGAGGAACGTACCTGGTCAAACACATTCAGTATCTGGTTCATGATCCCCAGCGTCAGCGCACCGGCGACAATCGCCGGGAACAGCATCAGGTAACCAAACACGTTATCCACCTGCAAATACAGAAAGCGCGTCACGTTAAAGTAGAGATAGTGAAAATAGAGGCGGAAGTAGTTGTGACGTACGCGGCTGAACAACGCCTGTACCGTCGGCGGCGTCGCGCGTGATGCATCATCTTCGCCATACACCAGCTCCTTACGGTAGGCCGCCTCCACGCGCTGATTGCGAAACGCCAGGCCAGGCAACTTAATCCCCACCACGCCCAGCAGCACTGTGCCAAACACCGACCACAGGATCGCAGCAATCACCAGGCCATACGGAATCGCGCCGAGAATCGGAATATCTTTTACGTGGTGCGACAGCGCCAGCAGTACCGGTAAAAAGGCCACCAGCGTCATGATCGCTTTGATAAAGCTAACACCCCAGCCCTCCAGCGTATCGGAGAAGCGCATGGTGTCCTCCTGCACGCGCTGCGCGGCACCCTCCACATGACGCAGGCGCTGCCAGTTGTGCATGTAGTAGTTGTTCATCGCGGTACGCCAGCGGAATACCCAGTGGCTAATGAAGAAGGCGTTGGCCACCAGAATGGTGACGGCGATCAGCGCGATACCGAGAAAATCGAGGGTTTCGCTATAGAACTGCCCAATCTGCACCGCGCCCGCTTTGGTCAGCGCTTTCTGAATTAAGTCGTAGAAGGGTTCATACCAGGCGTTAACCGCCACGTTTACCTGCACGTTAAACCAGGTGACGAAGATGATCAGCGCTGTGCCCCATACCGACCAGCGCTGCCACGGATGTTTATCAATCACCATCCAGGTGAGGGCAAACAGCGCTACCGCCGCCCAGTAGTAGGCATAAAACCAGAGCTGGCTGGCGTGGATAAAACGGCTGGCATTCGTCGGCAGTGGCTGTTGCATGGCGGCCTGTAACCCCGGCCAGCGTGCGGGAAAATCACTGAAAAAGCCGAACCAGGCAAATATGACAAGCAAACCCCAAATCGCTGCCGAGCTGAAAAACAGCGCCGGCCGCGGAAAATAAGACTTAAACATAGGTACTCCGCTGTTGTGTGTACGCTTTTATACCGCTTCCGGTATTTATCTGTCTGTTCTGGGTTGTATCTGACGATGACAGCATCGCCGCTTTGATGTAAATCGGCAGTGTTAGTTGTTAAGTATTTTGTGCGGATTTGTTTCAGGAAACTAAATTATCTTCACTCAGGGTGTTACACTATGCGCACTGTTACCGGTAACAGTTGCTCTGTAACCCTGAAACTAAAAATAAAAACCATTACAACGCAATTACTTAACCTTCCATACCGCATTATATGCGGTACTGAGGCAATGTCATGTCAGAACAAAAAAAGGGTCACACCCGCAGGGATTTTCTGCTGAGAACCATCACCCTGGCGCCGGCAATGGCGGTAGGGGGAACGGCGATGGGCGCGCTGGTGACGCCAATGGCCGCAGGCGCTGCCGATCAACCCGTCGCGCCACAACAGGCGCGCAGCTATCAGCCCACCTGGTTCACCGCAGAAGAGTTTGCGTTTATCTCGGCCGCCGTCGCGCGACTGATCCCGCGTGATGAACGCGGTCCGGGCGCGCTGGAAGCTGGCGTGCCGGAATTTATCGATCGCCAGATGAATACACCCTATGCCACCGGCAGCAACTGGTACATGCAGGGCCCGTTTAATCCCGATCTGCCGAAAGAGCTGGGTTATCAGCTGCCGCTGGTGCCGCAGCAGATCTATCGCCTGGGTCTGGCCGACGCGGATGCCTGGAGCAAAAAGCAGCACGGTAAAGTCTTTGCCGAACTCAGCGCGGAGCAGCAGGATGCACTGCTTACCGCCTTTGAAAACGGCAGCGCTGAGTTCGCCCAGCTGCCCGCCAAAACCTTCTTCTCTTTCCTGCTGCAAAATACCCGTGAAGGCTATTTCAGCGATCCGATCCACGGCGGTAATCAGGGCATGGTGGGCTGGAAGCTGATCGGCTTCCCTGGCGCACGCGCTGATTTCATGGATTGGGTGGAGCGCGGTGAACGCTATCCGTTCCCGTCGGTAGATATTCGCGGAGAGAGAGCGTAACCGTGGCAAATGAATTGAAAAAAGTGGATGTGGCGATCGTAGGATTCGGCTGGGCCGGGGCGATCATGGCTAAAGAGCTAACCGAAGCCGGTCTGAACGTTGTCGCGCTGGAGCGCGGTCCGCATCGCGATACCTATCCTGATGGATCCTATCCGCAGTCGATTGATGAATTAACCTATAACATCCGTAAAAAGCTGTTCCAGGATCTGTCGAAAAGCACCGTGACAATTCGCCACGATGCCTCGCAAACCGCTGTGCCCTATCGCCAGCTGGCGGCGTTTCTGCCGGGCACCGGCACCGGCGGTGCGGGACTGCACTGGTCTGGCGTGCATTTTCGTGTCGATCCGGTGGAGCTGAACCTGCGCAGCCACTATGAGCAGCGCTACGGTAAAAACTTCATCCCGGAAGGGATGACCATCCAGGATTTCGGTGTCAGCTATGCCGAGCTGGAGCCGTTCTTCGATCAGGCGGAAAAGGTGTTCGGCACGTCCGGTAGCGCCTGGTCCATCAAAGGCCAGCTGGTCGGTAAAGAGAAAGGCGGCAACCCGTTTGCACCGGATCGCTCCAGCGACTTCCCGCTGCCGGCGCAGAAGCGCACGTACTCGGCGCAGCTGTTCGCCCAGGCGGCGGAATCCGTGGGTTACCATCCCTACGATATGCCATCGGCCAATACCTACGGCCCGTACACCAACACCTACGGCGCGCAGATGGGACCGTGCAACTTCTGTGGCTACTGCAGCGGTTACGCCTGCTACATGTACTCCAAAGCCTCGCCAAACGTGAACATTCTGCCGGCGCTGCGTCAGGAGCCGAAGTTCGAGCTGCGTAATAACGCTCACGTACTGCGCGTGAACCTTACCGACGATAAAAAGCGCGCCACCGGCGTGACCTATCTCGACGGCCAGGGCCGCGAAGTCGTACAGCCGGCCGACCTGGTGATCCTCTCTGCGTTCCAGTTCCACAATGTGCACCTGATGCTGCTCTCCGGTATCGGCAAGCCTTACAACCCGATAACGAATGAAGGGGTGGTGGGACGTAACTTCGCCTATCAGAACATCTCCACGCTGAAAGCGCTGTTCGATAAAAACACCACCACCAACCCGTTTATCGGCGCCGGCGGTGCTGGCGTGGCAGTGGATGATTTCAACGCCGACAACTTCGACCACGGGCCACACGGCTTTGTGGGCGGCTCACCGTTCTGGGTTAACCAGGCAGGCACCAAGCCGATCTCCGGTCTGCCGACGCCCAAGGGCACGCCTGCCTGGGGCAGCCAGTGGAAAGCGGCGGTTGCAGATACCTATAACCATCACGTTTCGATGGATGCGCACGGCGCGCATCAGTCTTACCGCGCTAACTACCTCGATCTCGATCCTAACTACAAAGATGCTTACGGCCAGCCACTGCTGCGTATGACCTTTGACTGGCAGGATAACGACATCAAAATGGCGCAGTTCATGATCGGTAAGATGCGCAAAATTACCGAAGCGATGAATCCGAAGATGATCATCGGTGGCGCGAAAGGGCCGGGTTCGCACTTCGATACAACCGTGTATCAAACCACGCACATGAGCGGCGGCGCGATCATGGGTGAAGATCCCAACACCAGCGCGGTCAACCGCTACCTGCAGAGCTGGGATGTGCCGAATGTGTTTGTGCCCGGGGCCTCTGCCTTCCCGCAGGGACTGGGCTACAACCCGACCGGCATGGTGGCGGCGCTGAGCTACTGGTCTGCTAAAGCCATTCGCGAGCAGTATCTGAAAAACCCCGGTCCACTGGTGCAGGCATAAGGAACATGGCGATGATCAAGAGCTTAACAGCCCTGTTTCTGGGCACGATGACCTTTGCCGCCGTGGCGGACGATGCGCTGGTGCAGCGCGGCGAGTATCTGGCGCGCGCCGGTGACTGCGTGGCCTGCCACAGCGCTGCCGGCGGTAAACCGTTTGCCGGTGGCCTGGCGATGGCGACGCCGATCGGCACGATTTACTCCACCAACATTACGCCCGATAAAGCCACCGGTATTGGTGACTACAGCTACGACGATTTCCAGAAAGCGGTGCGTCACGGCGTGGCGAAAAACGGTGACACGCTCTATCCGGCGATGCCGTATCCCTCTTACGCGGTGGTCAGCGATGACGACATGAAAGCGCTGTATGCGTACTTCATGCACGGCGTGGCGCCGGTAGCGCAGGCGAATAAAGAGAGCGACATCCCGTGGCCGCTGTCGATGCGCTGGCCGCTGGCGATCTGGCGCGGCATCTTTGCCCCGGACGTGAAAGCGTTCCAGCCTGCGGCTCAGGAAGATCCGGCGCTGGCGCGGGGGCGCTATCTGGTGGAAGGGCTGGGCCACTGCGGTGCCTGCCATACGCCACGCAGCATCACCATGCAGGAGAAGGCGCTGAACAATGGCGAAGGGCATGATTACCTGGCCGGCAGCAGCGCGCCGATTGATGGCTGGACCGCCAGCAACCTGCGCGGTGATAATCGTGATGGGCTGGGCCGCTGGAGCGAAGAGGATCTCAAACAGTTCCTGCGCTATGGCCGCAACGATCATACCGCCGCCTTTGGCGGGATGACCGAGGTGGTCGAGCATAGCCTGCAATATCTGAGCGATGAGGATATCAGCGCGATAGCGAAGTATTTGAAGTCACTCGGTGCAAAGGATGCGAATCAGGCGGTATTTAAGCCGGATGACGCGGTCGCGCAAGCGCTCTGGCACGGTGACGACAGCCAGTCCGGTGCCGCGGTGTATGTGGATAGCTGCGCGGCCTGCCATAAAACCGACGGCAGCGGTTATCAGCGCTTCTATCCTGCTCTGCGCGGCAACCCGGTAGTAATGGCGGACGATCCCGTTTCGCTGATCCACATCGTGCTGGCCGGTGGAACCCTGCCGGGCGTGAAAGGCGCACCCACGGCGATCACCATGCCGGCATTCGGCTGGCGCCTTAACGATCAGCAGGTTGCGGATGTGGTGAACTTTATCCGCGGCAGCTGGGGCAACGGGGTGAAAACCACCGTGACGGCGAAGGATGTGGCGAAGCTGCGCAAGGATGAAATGCTGCAGGGTAAGCAGGGCAGCGCGGATATTAAGGTGCTGGAAGGGCAGTAAAAGTGAAGCAGTGCGATTTTTAACCTGGCTGGCATGAGTGCTAACCCTGCAAAAATCGCACGGCAAAATTGGCGGGTGCGCAAGTATGTGCACCCGCTACCCTCAGATATTCTCCAGATCCAGCCCGCGCGTCTTCGGACCGTAAATCCCTACCGACAGCATCACCATCAGCATACTCAGCACGATAAAGCCAATCACGCCTTCGCTACCGGCGTACTGCAGGATCAGGCCAATCAAAATACTGCTAAAGGCGGTAGAGAGGCGGCTAAACGAGTAGCAGAAACCTACCGCGCGAGCGCGGATGTGCGTCGGGAAAATTTCCGTCTGATAGGCGTGATAGCTAAATGTCAGCCAGGCGTTGCTGTAGGTGATCAGGAAGCCGCACACCACCATCAGCAGCGGATTGCTGGTCAGTGCAAAGAGCGTACCGAACACCACCGTCATCAGCGATGACAGGACAATCTGCCACTTATTCTCGAGCTTATCCGCATAGCGGCTACAGATCAGTGAGCCGAGCGGATAGGCGAGGGTAATGAAAAAGGCATACAGCAGGCTGTGCGTCACGGTGGTGCCTTTCCCGGAGAGCAGCGCCGGCAGCCAGTTACCGAAACCGAAGAAGCCAATCGCCTGGAAGAAGTTCATGACCACCAGCATCAGCGTGCGTTTACGATAGGCTGGCGCCCAGATCTCACGGAAGCGCCCTTTTTTGGGCTCGGATGCAGTGGCAGCGTGCTGAGAAAAATCCTCGCCTGGCGTAATGCCGCAGCGGATCTCCATAGCGCTCAATACCTGATGCGCCTCCTGATGACGTCCCTGCTGGGCCAGCCAGCGAGCCGATTCCGGCAGGTTTTTACGCACCAGCCAGATCACCAGCGAGCACACGGCACCGGCAATCACTACCCAGCGCCAGCCTTCAAGGCCCAGAATCGTTTGCGGCACCAGCCACCATGACATCAGCGCCACGGCCGGCACCGACAAAAACTGGATGAAGAATGAGAAGGCAAACGCGCGGCTGCGCAGATGCGCCGGCACCCACTCAGACAGATAGGTATCAATGGTGACCAGCTCGACGCCGAGGCCAATGCCCACCAGGAAGCGGCAGAGGATGATCATCTCGGCGCTCTGCTGAAATGCCATCAGCAGCGAAAACGCGCCGTACCACGCCAGCGCGCACATAAAGGTCAGGCGGCGGCCAAAGCGATCGGCATAGGGTGCCAGCAGGCTCGCGCCAAAGAACAGGCCGAGAAACGTCGCCGAAGCGAAAGCCGCCTGATCGTTAATGCCGAATACGCCCGCCGTGCCGGTGTGAAACACCCCTGCGGCCAGCAGGCCGGAGCTGATATAGCCCGTTTCGAAAAGATCGTAGAGTTCAAAGAAGCCGCCAAGCGCCAGCAGCGAGATAAAGCGCCAAAGGCCTGCGGAAGCGGGCAGAGCGTCAATACGCCCGGCTAAGGTGCGGCGATCGCTCGCCGTCCAGGTGGTGGTCATGATGGGTTTTACCTCGGTGTTTGCAGGGCTCGCCCGGTTGTCATTGGTTTTTGAAAGCGTTAACCGTTAGCAAGCGAAGAAATAGCAGAATAATCAATTCGTCAGGGGTTGCCGAGAGGCGCAGCGGTGACATTTTTGCAATCTGCGTTGCAGTTCACCGAAATGTGATCGCCATCCGTGGCGCAGCGTCAGGGAAGATGTGGCCAGACGCCCGGTCCAATCGGCAGGCCCAGCGCGTACCACACCAGCAGCAGTACGATCCAGGTAATGAAGAACACGACCGGATAGGGGAAGATCAGCACATAATAGGTGCCAAGCTGGGCATCTTTTTGATAACGCTGCAAAAAGCCGAGGAACAGCGGCAGGAACGGTGACATGGGTGCCAGCGGTAATACGGCGGAGTCGGCGATGCGGAAAATCATCTGCGCAAACGCCGGATGGAAGCCGAGCAGCATGAACATTGGCACAAATACCGGAGCCAGAATCGACCAGATTGCCGAGCCGCTGGCGATAAACATGCAGAGAAACGCTGACAGGAACATCAGGCCGAGAAATGCCGGTGCGCCGCTGATGCCTGCGCTCTCCAGCACATCGGTCAGGCCAATCGCCATGAACTTGCCCATGTTGCTCCAGTTAAAGAACGCCACGAACTGCGACAGTGGAAACACCATCACAATAAAGCCCGCCATGCTCTTCATCGGATCGACCAGCAGTTTTGGCACATCGTCAGCGTGACGAATCTGTTTGGTTACCGCGCCGTAGGCAATCGCCACAACAAAAAAGAACAGGATGATGATCGGCACAATGCCCTGAATAAAGGGCGAGGGAATAATGCCGCCGGTTTTTGGATGGCGCAGCGGCGCATGTTCCGGCACCACCAGCAAGGCCAGCAGCGCGATAAACACCAGCGCGGCAATGCCCGCCGCTTTCAGGCCGCGATTCTCCAGCGCGGTGAGCGGCGGCAGGCGATCGCTATTACCGCCGTTCCAGACGGGCAGACGCGGTTCAATAAATTTATCCGTCAGGATGGCGCCGGCCACGGTCAGCACAATCACCGAGCTGGCCATAAAGAACCAGTTATCAATCACGCTCACATGCACGGTATCGCTCACCGCTTTTGCCGCTTCGGTGCTGATGCCGGAGAGCAGCACATCGGTGGTGACGATCAGCAGGTTGGCGGTAAAACCGGACGCCACGCCGGCAATCGCCGCGAGCAAACCGGCTACCGGATGGCGTCCGACGGCGAGAAAGATCAGCGCACCAAGCGGTGGCATCACCACCAGCGCCGCATCGGACGAGATGTGGCTGAAAAAGGCGATAAACAGCACCATGTAACTGGCGTAGCGACGACTGACGCGCGAGGCCATTTTGACCATCAGCGACTGCAGCAGCCCGACCTTCTCAGCCAGCCCGGCACCAATTACCAGCGCCAGAATCGATCCCAGCGGGGTAAAGCCGCTGAAGTTTTTGATGATGTTGGGCAGAATCCACTGAATGCCCGCGACGCTGAGCAGGTTGTTGACGCGGACCAGTTCACCGTTGGCCGGGTTTTTTACCGCCACATCGAAGCTGCTGAGAATGGCGGTGGCGATCATCAGTACGACGATCAGGTAGACGAACAGTAAGAAGGGGTTGGGCACTTTATTGCCGACCCGCTCAATCCAGCTAAACAGCTTTCCTGGGCTGCGGTTTTCCGTGGTGGCTTCCATCGATTATTCCTCGTCAGTCGTCTTATTGTGTTTGCATGCCCGCCTGGGGCTCTATTTTTTTGTAATGTTGGGTGGTGCTCAGGTCGCCATGAATGGCGATGTGTATCGTGCGCTTATCGTGACGGTCGCCATTAATGGCGATGTGTATCGTGCGCTCATCGTGACGGTCGCCATTAATGGCGACCCTACGTTGTAGGGTGCGTATTCATGCGCACCGTGTTACAGAACGCACGAAATCTGATGACGCATTCATGCGCACCGCGTTGTGCGGTTATTTCAATGTTGACGGCCTGACATCCGCAGGAATCGGACAGGCGTAAGGCTGCTCGCTGCGCACGCGTTGAAACTCTTCGCGGCAGCGCGCCAGCACGGCGTCATCCTGCAACAGCGTCAGGGCGGTGGCGGCCATCACTTTCGCGGCCAGGCACATCCCTTTATGCGCAACCGAACTGCGCCCCTGCGCCACTAACTGCCAGGTGTGCAGCGGCGTGCCGAAGGCGAAGCAGGGTGCGAAACACTGCGCGGTCGGCGTGACCCAACTGACATCGCCCACGTCGGTTGAGCCATACAAAAGCTCGCGCGTCACGGCGTAAGGCGCGACCTCATCCATCAGCACTTTGTCACCCAGCGCCTCTGTCCAGGCGAGCCCGGCATCGCCGCCGGTACGCGCCGCGTTAAGTCGCGCATTGCGCAGATCGTCTTTCGTTAAGGTGGCACGGACGGCGGTGGCGAACTGCTGCTCCTCCGCGCTCCATGCCGGCAGACCAAACTGCTGCAAGTTACGTTCCATTACCGCTTCCAGCGCACGGTTTGGCACGTAATTGGAACAGGCTTTATCGAAGCGCACCGTCATCTGTGTATCGGTCATCAGCGCCGCGCCTCTGGCAATGTTGATCACCCGCTGGTAGATATCCTGCGCCTGGTCAAGCTGCGGTGCGCGGATCAGGTAGAGCACTTCGGCATCGGCCTGCACCACATTGGGCGATACGCCGCCGGTGTTCGTTACCGCATAGTGCAGACGCGCTTCCTGTACGATGTGCTCGCGCAGAAAGTTGGCGCCGGTGTTCATCAGCGTGACCGCGTCCAGCGCGCTGCGCCCCAGATGTGGCGAATTGGCCGCATGCGCTGCCACACCTTTGAAGTGGAACGCGGCCTGGATATTGGCAAGCGTGCTGAGGTTGAACATGCCGCTGAAGCCCTCCGGATGCCAGGTCACGGCGGCATCGACGTCATCAAACAGCCCTTCGCGCACCATGAAGGTCTTGCCGGATCCACCCTCTTCGCCGGGGCAGCCGTAAAAGCGCAGCGTGCCGCGCTGGCCGTGTTGCGCCCACCACGCTTTAATTGCGAAGGCAGCGGCCAGCCCGGCGGTGCCCAGCAGGTTATGGCCGCAGCCATGTCCGTTGCCGTTTTCCACCAGCGGCTGCGGCGTCGCGCAGTTCGCCTGCTGGCTTAAACCGGCCAGCGCATCAAACTCACCGAGGATGGCAATCACCGGCTTGCCGCTGCCGACGCTGGCGATGAATGCCGTCTCGATATTGCCGACGCCGCGCTCTACGGTGAATCCCTCCTGCTCCAGCGCATCGGCCAGCAGCGCGGCAGATTGCGTCTCTTCAAAGCGGGTCTCAGGTACATCCCAGATGGCGTCGCTGATGGCGCTAAAGCGCGGCTGGTTTTCATTGATGTAGCGATCGATAAAGTCGTGATGGCTCATCGTGCACCGCCAAACTGCGCCTGATTCAGCGCCAGGGTAGCCAGCGTCTGTACGGCGGTTGCCATGACCGCTTCGTCAAAATCGAACTTCGCATTGTGATGGCCTGCCGCCAGCTCACAGCCAAAAATCACGTATGACGCCTGACCGCCGCGCTGCTGCACGCGCTCCAGCATGTAGGTGGCGTCCTCCGAGCCGGCCGCCTGCGGTTTGGTGTCGATCACAGAGTTAAAGATGCCAAGCGCCACCGCCTGCTGATGGATAAAATCAACCCACGGCTGACTTGGCGTGCAGCTGCGTGCGCCGCCCATAAGCTTCACCTCGTGTTCAACGCCATACATCGCTGCCGCGCCGGCGATCGTGCGCAGCGCCTGCTGATAGATATCATCATTTACCTGATTGCTGACGCCACGTGTCTCTACCTTCATCAGCGCGCAATCGGGCACCACATTGCGGCCGGTACCGGCCTGCAGCACGCCCACGTTAACGCGCGCCACACCGCCGCTGTGCTGTGGCAGGCTATGCAACGCCAGCGTGGCCTGCGCGGCCGCCAGCAGCGCGTTACGCCCGGCCTCCGGATTGCCGCCGGCATGGGCACCCACGCCGGTAAAGCTGACGTCCAGCTTGGTGGTCGCCAGGAAGCTGTCACTGCCGCAAACGATTTCGCCGGCAGGCACGCCAGTACCAAGATGGATGGCGGTAAACAGATCCACATCATCGACCACGCCCGCTGCCACCATCGCTTTCGCGCCGCGCACGCCCTCTTCAGCAGGCTGAAAGATGAGTTTGATCTTACCGCTTAGCCGATCTTTCATGGTCATCAGCACCTGTGCCAGCGCCAGACCAATGGTGGTGTGTCCGTCATGGCCGCAGGCGTGCATCATGCCGGCATTGCAGGAGGCAAAGCCTTCACGCGCGGGCAGGTGATCGCTATCGCGGCTTTCGTTCTGATCCAGCGCATCCATATCCACGCGGAAACCCATCACCGGACCAGGACGACCGGTGTCCAGCGTGGCCACCACGCCACAGAAGCCGCCGGAAAAGTGGGTAATCCACTGCGGTAGCGCGCCCTGTTCCACTGCTCGCGCCTCCTGCTGCGTCAGTACGTCTGCCGGGGGCAGCCCCATACGCGCATCAGCATCAATCACTTCACGACCCAGCTGTAGTTGATAACCAAGACGGTGCAGCTCCTCCGCGACCAGCGTGGCGGTGCGGAACTCCAGCCAGCCTGATTCAGCGTACTGGTGCAGATCGCGCCGCCGCGCCTGCATGTGGGGAATCTGCGCGTTTATAAGGTCGGAGAGGGTGTTCATCGGCATTTCCTTAGTGATGTTTTTTTATGCATTCACCCGAATCTACACAATGGTATTGGGGCACATAAGATGCGAATATCTTGTGACTGATAAACAGCGGTTATCACAAAATCATGCCGGCTAATCTCAAATTACATCAGCTGCGCGCCTTTGTTGACGTGGCGCGCCAGGGCAGTATCCGCGCGGCCAGCCGCCTCTCCGGCTTGTCACAACCCGCTCTGACTAAAGCCATCCAGGAGCTGGAGCTGGTGCTGGGCGCACGGCTTTTTGAACGGCGCCAGCAGGGCGTAACGCTAACGGCTATCGGCGATAACTTTTTTCGCCATGCCAGTCTGGTGCTGGAGGAGCTGCGCGTCGCGCAGGAGGATATTCAGCAGCGGCTGGGGCTGGCTGGCGGGCGGGTTAACATTGGCGTAGGCGGCAGCATCGCGCGCACTGTGATGCCGCAGGTTATTACCCAGTTTCATCGTGAATACCCGCTGGTGAAGGTGCGTATCGTGGAGGGGCAGCTGGTGTCGATGGTGCATGAACTGCGCCAGGGGGCGCTGGATTTCACTATCAATACGTATGATCGGCACCATCTCGATCAGGAGCTGATTTTTGAGCGGCTGATGCAGCGCGACTATCAGGTGGTGATGCGCAAAGGGCATCCGATGGCGCATGCGCGCTCGCTGGCGGAGCTGCAGCACTGTGACTGGACCATGCCGACCCCGCAGGGCAGCTACTATCGCCTGCTGCACGATCTGTTTGGCGAGCTGGGCATGGCACCGAAGATCGTGGTGACCTGCGAAACCTTTATGGCCTGTACCAGCCTGGTCGCAAAGAGCGATTTCGTCAGCATTATCTCACGCGATGTGATTGAAGATCCGACCCACGGCGGTCAGCTGATTGCACTGGATCTGGATGATCCTTTGCCTAAAGCGACGTTTTATTTGATCCAGCGAAAAGATACCGCGCTGACACCGATGAGTGCCTATATGGCACAGCTGTTCCGGCGTTACTGCCAGCCATGACGGGGCAAAAAAGCGATCGTCTACACTTAATCTGTACGTGAAGCTAACCCAACCCATTGGCGGAGGTAACAATGCAAGTGAGCCCTTATCTGTTTCTGTATGGTCGCTGCGAAGAGGCGATTGAATTCTATCTGCAGGCTACCGGCGGCGAGATTCTGCAAAAAATGACCTTCGGCGATATGCCGGAGCAGGGTGAGCAAGTGGGTGATCAGTCCGCGCCGCCGCTGCCGCCAGAGAAGATCATGCATGCGCATCTGCGTATCGGGCAGGGCGAATTGATGCTCAGCGATGGCGACACGTCAAAGCCGCCCGCGTCTGAACATGCCGGTTACGCCGTCAGCCTGGCAACGCCGGATGAAGCAGAGGGTAAAGCGTGGTTTGAGAAGTTATCGGCAGGCGGGAAAGTGACTACGCCGTGGCAGGAGACATTCTGGTCGAATGGCTTCGGAATGTTTATCGATAAGTTCGGTATTCCGTGGCGGATCAATGTGGTGAAGCCACAGTCTTAATCTGACGCCCGGCAAGTTTTCACTGATAACCTGTTTTTCGGGTCGCCTCTTCTGGCGACCCGACTGTCAGACTTAGAAGTTGTAACCCACCACCAGGTAGTAACCCCAACCGGTCGATTTCACTTCAAACGGACCTCTGCCAAAGTTCAGCTCCTGGCCATCGGCCCACTGTCCACCGTTGTGGAAATAACGCGCCACAGTAGAAACGTGCCAGTGGTCGTAGTTCAGCGACAAGATATGGCTGGAGGCGATGGAGTTGCTGGTGCGCGAGCGGTCAGATTTGTCACGCAGATCGGAACCCCAGTCGAAGTTAGTGAAGCCGATGTAGCTCAGCTTGCCGCCCCACAGGTCGGTGATCGGGACAAAGTACTTCACTTTGAAGCGGTAGCCATCCCAGCTGTTTTCGTTAGCCGCACCGTAGTTTTCCCACTGGTATTTGGCATAGACGTTCAGAGACAGGCCGACATCGCTGTGCGTATCAATATCGGTACCCAGACCCATGTACCAGGTGTTCTGACGGTTATCGCTGTTGCGACCCATGTCATAGATGTAGTTGTTGGCGAAGTACCACTCTTTAAATGGACCAAATGCCAGACTGGTGCCGGTCAGTTTGTCGATAGAGAAGCGCGGTTCAATCTCCATGAACATCGGCGAACCGTGATCAAACACGCCGTTAGCGTTGCTGTTACCCACGCCGAAGAAGTTGGTCAGATCCAGATAGCCGTAGAAGTCGAACCAATCTTTTTTAGTAAAGGCTTCGTATTCGAGATAGACATCGTTATTGAACTGCGGTCCGAAGCGGGTGTGATAGCTGCCTACCACGTTAACGCTCTGGTGCCACCAGTCGGAGAGGTATTGCGGGTCGCTCTCTGCCGCCTGTGCTGCGCCAGTCAAGCTGCTGGCCAGTAAGGCCCCTGCTATCAATGCTTTAAATTTCATTATTGTTAACCACATGCTTGTGATCGCCGCAGTTGCGCCGCGATCGGGTGAAATCGATCCCAGGGGATGGGCAGTGTGCTGTTTTAGCCGGTCTGAGGTGCCGGTTTTTCAGGCCCGCGTAATGTGCCTGTAACAGGGCGATAGAAAATAGATTTTGATCACGTTTGTCAAAAAGTGTTGCATTTGGATTCAGTATAAATGTGACAAAGGTCACAATATTGCCGCGTCGCGAACGGAACTGCGCAACCGATTACGTGTCGTTAATGTGTTTCGACAGGCATGGATGAGATCGCTTGCGCGGGGTAATAGAGCAGGTTTCGTTCGCCATGGACAATGGCAGTTGCCGGGGAAGGGAGCAGGTTTCGTTCGCCATGGGCAATGGCAGTTGCCAGGGA